>Ga0182000_10000072_pt1 | contig 34633 bp, 12 predicted proteins | sample BulsoiMagMametaG_FD_120484 | JGI IMG/M metagenome (GOLD analysis project Ga0182000, IMG submission 120484) | Bulk soil microbial communities from Mexico - Magueyal (Ma) metaG | ecosystem: Environmental > Terrestrial > Soil > Agricultural land | place: Mexico: Magueyal, Guanajuato | collected...
CAAGCTGACGCCAGAGTTGAGTCGAGAGTTAAAAGAGTTAAGCCAGCGCGAAGGCTGCACGCTCTTCATGACGCTGCTGGCGGCCTTCCAGGTGCTCCTGTCCCGCTACAGCGGGCAGGAGGATGTCGTGGTGGGCACTCCGATTGCTAATCGAAACCGCAGGGAGATTGAGCCGCTGATTGGCTTTTTCGTCAACACTCTGGCGCTGCGGACAGATCTGAAGGGGGAGCCAAGCTTCAGAGATGTACTCAAGCGAGTGAAGGAAGTGACTCTTGGGGCCTATGCCAATCAGGACATACCGTTCGAGAAGTTGGTCGAAGAGCTACAGCCGGAGCGCAGTCTGAGCCATCAGCCATTGTTCCAGGTGATGTTCGCCTTGCAGAACGCAACGAGAGAGAGATTGGAGTTGCCCGGCTTGCAACTGGAGTTGTGGGCGAGCGAGAGCCAGACGACGAAGTTCGATCTGCTCTTGAGCATGAGTGAGAGCGGGGAAGGATTGAGCGGGGCATTCGAGTACAGCACAGACCTCTTCGACGAGCAAAGCATCATTCGTTTAGAGCAGCACTTCAAGCACCTGCTGCAAGCAGTGGTGTCCGACGCCGACCAACCCGTCGCCGCCATCAACGTGCTGAGTGCGGCAGAGCATGAGCAGATCGTTGTGCAATGGAATGAGACGAGCACGGAGTATCCGCAGGAGAGCTGCGTTCATCAGTTGTTCGAGGAGCAGGTGGCACGGACACCCGAAGCCATCGCGGTGGAGTGCGCAGGCGAGCAGTTAACATATGGGGAATTGAACGAGAGAGCTAACCAGTTGGCACATCACCTGCGCACACTTGGAGTCGGCAGTGACTCGCTGGTTGGAGTCTTGTTGGAGCGCTCCACAGAGATGGTCATCGCACTGCTCGGAGTGCTCAAAGCCGGTGCAGCCTACGTCCCACTGGATGCGTCTCATCCAGCGGCACGCCTCAGCTTCGCTCTGCAAGACGCTGCCGCTTCTGTCTTGTTGACGCAGCAGCATCTGGTTGAGCAGTTGCCCGCACACGGTGCGCGGGTCATCTGCCTCGATTCACAATGGTCAGAGATCAGCAATCACAGTGCCGATCCGTTGGCTGTTCATCTGAGCGCCGAGCAACTCGCCTATGTCATCTACACGTCCGGCTCCACCGGCCAGCCAAAGGGCGTCGCTGTCCGCCATGCTGCGGTCGTCAACTTCCTCTCCAGTATGGCTGCCTCGCCCGGCCTCTCGGCTTCCGATACCGTGCTCGCCCTCACCAGCCTCGCTTTTGATATTGCCGTCCTCGAACTGCTCTTACCACTCGCGGTCGGAGCCAGAGTCGTCATCGCCACCCGCGAGGTCGTCAACAACAGCCAGGCGTTGAAGCAGTTGCTGCGATCTTCCGCGGCCACGACGCTTCAGGCTACACCCGCCACCTATCACTTGCTATTGGAGAATGACAGGAACTTCTTCCACCACCTCAGTCTGCGACAACTGCTCTGCGGCGGCGAGGCGCTGACGACCGAGTTAGCTACTCAACTGGTCGCCACCGGAATGCAGGTGTGGAATCTCTATGGGCCGACGGAAACGACGATCTGGTCGAGCGCGCAACTGGTCGAGCAAGTGACGAGCAGCATTGCTTTGGGGCGACCGATTGCCAACACGCAGTTGTATGTGCTGGACGGGAAACTGCGGCCGACACCCGTGGGAGTAAAGGGAGAGTTATATATCGGGGGAGAGGGCCTAGCGCGCGGGTATGTTGGGCGGGCGGAGTTGACGGCCGAGAGATTTGTGCCTGATCCGTTCAGCGGGCGTGAAGGAGCGCGGTTGTACAAGACAGGAGATGTGGTGCGATATCAGGCTGGCGGGGAGTTGCTGTACCTCGGGCGGAGCGACGATCAAGTGAAGTTGCGTGGGTATCGGATCGAACTCGGCGAGATCGAGGCGGTGCTGTGCCAGGAGGAAGGGATCAGCGAGGCAGTAGTGCTGACCAGAGGGGAGGGAGCAGAGAAGCGGTTAGTGGCCTATGTAGTGAGGGCGGGTGGAGCAGAGGGAGACAGATCGGGAGAGCTGCGGCGACGACTCAGAGAGCGGTTGCCGGAGTACATGGTCCCGGCGAGGGTGGTGATATTGGAGCGGCTGCCGTTGACGCCCAATGGTAAGGTTGATCGCAAGGCATTGGAGTCCTATGAAGGAGTAAAAAAAGAAGAGGAGTTTGTGGCCCCCCGGACGCCTGTGGAAGAGGTCTTGGCAAGGGTCTGGAGAAAGGTGCTGGAGGTGGAGCGGGTGAGTGTCGAGGCTAATTTCTTCGAGCTGGGCGGACACTCGCTGCTGGCCGCACGAGTAGTCCATTTAATTCACCAGGAATTAAAGATAAACCTGCCTCTGCATACTATCTTTGATGAGCCTACTATTGCCGGGCTAGCTCTCATCGCGCAGGATATTATGATTGAAGAGATAGAAAACCTCTCTGAGGATGAAGCCGAGCTTTTCTTAGATGAATACGAAGAGGCGATCACATAAAACCTCTGTGAGATAGCGCTCCACTGCGAATTAATCTTCTTCGGGGCGGCTCATAAATATACTCGGAGTATTTCAGAAGGATTCACCTCATGAGCCGAACGCCCCGAGCGCTCGGCTCATCATCATTGCGGGAGGCCGATGCGCCTTTGGAGGTCTGCGAATCTTGGGTCCGCGCGCAGGCTGTCAAGTTCCGGGTTGATATTAAGCCAGATCATCCACTCGGAACGATCTTCGTAAGCTTTGTTAAGGTACTCGAAGGCTTTATCTGCATCTTCAAGGGCAATATAAATCACCGCCTGACAGTAGGGTGGAACGTAACGGTGTTTGCTCTTTTCCATCAGCGTGTTAAGAACCTGCAATGCCTTGTCCCTCTCTCCGGCCAGCGCATGGACATATCCCACAAATCCCAGAAGGGGCGGGCAATCCTCTATCGACTCCGCCGTTTGAAATTCGGCAAGAGCCTCTTGGAATCTGCTCCGTTTCGCGTAAGTCATGCCGAGCAAAAAGTGCGCCGGGTAGAAGTCGGGGGTTAACTCGACCACTTCGCTCAACTGGTCAATCGCGTTGTCATACGCACGGGCATAGAGGTAGTACCACCCTATGTGCAAATTGATGATGGCGTCGAAGGGCTCAAGTTCCAGCGCACGTTTACACGCGGACAAGGCTTCAGCAAACCTGCCCACCGTCATCAGGTAGTGCGCGTACCAGTGATGGGCGTACGCGTAATTCGGCTTCAGTTCAATCGCACGTTTGAAAGATTCTTCCGCACCCCGCAAATCCCAATCATAACTGAGCCTGATGTATGCCAGGGAGGTATGGGCTTCTGCGAGCCTGTCGTTTAATTCCAGCGCCTTGAGGGCCGCTGCTTTAGCTTTAGGTATGATCTTTCTCGGCATCGCCAGGCCGTAGAAGGCGCTCGCTAGCAGCGCGTATGCGTCGGCCAGGCCCGTGTAAGCCAGCGCGTAGCGTGGGTCAGTCTCAATCGCTCGTTTAAAGCAGTCCAGGGCTAGCCTGTAACCTTCTCCGTTCCTCTTGTTCCAGTAATAGCGGCCTTTTAAATAAAGTTTATAGGCTTCGATGTTTTCCGTGTGCCTGGTGAATAGTTGAGGTCGCTGCCCTGCTCCTATCAACTTTAACTGCAATTTTTCAAAAATCTGCTGGGCGATGTCCTCTTGCACCTCGAAGATATCGGAGAGCTTACGGCTGTATTGTCCCCCCCAGATCTGCCAACCGCCCGCCACATCAACCAGTTCCGTTCTAACTGCCAGGTTATCGCCGATCATCTGCACCCTCCCCAAGAGCACCGCTTTCACGCCCAACTCTTTTCCAACCTCTCTGGGGTCAATTTCGCTTCCTTGATAACGGAAGACGATGCTGCGTGAAACGACGCGTAGTTGCGGCAGTTGTGAGAGGTTACTGATAAGGCTGTCGGTGATGCCTTCGCAGAGATAGTCTATGTTCGGGTCGGCGCTGACGTTGACCAGCGGCAGCACCCCCAATGAGATTGGGCCTTGATAGGGGGCGCCGGCCAGCCCTTCCCCAGTGAGGCCGTGCATGTCCGGCTGCTTTTGCTCGGCGGCGATAAGGGACGGCTGCGAAACCTCCCGCGCCCTGACCAAAAAGCGGTAGCCTCTTCGGGGCACGGTTTCGATATATTGACGACTGCTATCGTAAACGCCTAGGGCCTTTCTCACCGTGAAGATATTCTGCGTCAACGTGTTTTCATCAACAAAGGTATCCGGCCAGACTCTCTTAATTAACTCGCCTTTTTCGACCAGGCGTTCGCTGTTCTGAACGAGCACTACAAGCGTCTCGAAAGCCTTGACGGTCAGCGGGACAGCTTCAGTGCCGTGCAACAATTTGTGCTCTGCGACTTCCAAGCGGAAGGGGCCAAACTCGTAGATAGGTCGAGGCTTTAGTTCCATAAGGGTGAGAAACTGAGCCGACTTTGAGAATGATTTGAGAATTATTTAAGGCCAATTTGCTGGATATTTTGCCTGCATTTCAAGACTTCCAAGCTATCTTTTCAATAATATATACGTCTAATGAGTGAGCGCACATCATTCGCTGAAGCGAGATGGGGCAGTGAACAGTCAGCCAACACCCCCAGATTGTAATTTAAGGTGCTTGTTTAAGCAATTATTTGTTAGCCATCTGCCTGTCAATCAAGGAAAGGAATAGATAAAGGATGCCTCGCACGTTCGATTCCAGCAAGCAGGATCACAAAAAATCGCCACCTTCTGCCGCGCGCGATACCGTTCAGATTATGTCCGACGCTTTTCAGCCCGCGCAGCTACAGGAATTACTTGAGGGCCTAGCGCTGGACGGCCACAATTGCTCCGTTTTTACGGGAACTAATGGCATTGAGCCTGCTTTAGACCACCCGCGGACGAAACTCCTTTTCCTCGGCAGCGCCGAAGACGATTTGACTCCGGTCCTGGACGTGCTTCGCTCGCGCTCGACCGGAGCGCCGGAAATCCCCGTCATCCTCTACTTAAAAAAATCCCAGTGCGACATAGACCAACATCTCCCCGAAGTTGATGACTTTCTGCTTGAGCCGCTAAATATGTCAGACATTCGCTTACGGGTGCGCCGCCTGATGCGAGCTATCAGCGAAAAGCAGGATGAGTTGGAGCAGATCAAGGTCAAACTGACTTCGCATTTCGGCATGCGCCAGTTTATCGGCAAAGCCCCCAGCTTCCTTGCGACGATAGAAAAAATTCCGCGCGTGGCGAGTTGCGACGCCCCGGTGTTATTGTCGGGTGAGACCGGCACGGGTAAGGAGATGTGCGCGCGGGCCATTCATTATCTCAGTCCGCGTGCGAACAAGCCTTTCATCCCCGTCAACTGCGGTTCGATTCCCGCCGAGCTGTTTGAGAATGAGATGTTCGGCCACGAGCCTGGGGCGTTTACCGATGCGCGCAAGTCGCGGCGCGGGCTGATTGCCGAAGCCGAAGGCGGAACACTGTTTCTGGACGAGGTGGACTCGCTGCCGCCTGCGGCGCAGGTCAAGCTCCTGCGTTTCCTGCAAGACCGGCAGTACAGACCTCTGGGCGCTTCACAATATCGCCAGGCGAACACGCGGATTCTCGCCGCCAGCAATCAGAATCTTTTGCGCAAGGTCCGGGAGCAGTCCTTCCGTGAAGACCTTTACTATCGCCTCAAGGTGATCACCTTGAACCTGCCCCTCCTCTCTGAGCGCCGGGAAGACATCATGCTGATCGCTTCCCACTTTTTGACCACCGCAGCTTGTGAATATAACCGGCCCATCATGCGCTTCGCCCACGATGCGGTTCAAAAGCTGAATTCTCATTCATGGCCGGGCAACGTCCGCGAATTGGAGAACGCTATCCGCCAAGCTGTGATTCTGGCCGACGGGCCAGTGCTGCGCGCGCGCGACATTCATCTCTCGACCGACGTCCCCGAACAGGAAGCGCCCGCCCCCCTCATTGAGGAATCTTTCAAGGCTGCCAAGGCACGGGTCATCGAGACCTTTGAGCGCAACTATCTGAGCGACATAGTCGCTGCCTGCGATGGCAATATTAGCAGGGCGGCACGTGCCGCCAAGAAGGATCGGCGCTCCTTCTTTGAATTATTGAAGAAACATGATCTCACCACTCCGTATGAGAGAAGTTTTATGAACATGCAAGTCGCGGAAGCTATCTAAGTTCCCCTCGTTAGCCGCTACCCACTTCTTCCCTCCGAATTTCCATAACCCCACATGCCATCCGCAACCGCCTCCGCGCAATGAACCTGGCCTACGAGCCAGGTTCATTCTTTTAGGGCGGCCTCGCCGACGCCGCATCCCGGCGAGGGAACAGGTGTAAGGGTTGGAGGCCTCCGAAGTTCCACCTCTCGAAGCCGGTCAAGGGGAGGCCAGAGGCCGACGCCCGAGCAGCGGAGTGGGTTGAATCCATCATATCAGCGAGGGTGAATCTGGCATATCAACACGTTTCTAGGATAAAAGCGCCCTAGGTCGTCGGCCCTGTCTTCGTCTCTTCTCTCTCCCTGTTCCGGTAGCGCACTAATCTTCCGCAAGCCAGCAAAAAGGCGGTGATGAACGTCTGCGTGCGCCCGCGATGCGTCGAGGGTGCCGGGTCTTGAGAGGTTTGCACAGGACGGGCGGCTACCGGTTGGTGAGCGCAGGCAGAGCGGCGGTAGGACAAGGATACCCTAGTTGTAGGTGCGGGCGGTGCGGGGTAGAGGGCAAATACGCATGAATGCTTGCTGTTAGCCGCTCCTCTGTCTTGGCACGAGCTTTGCCCAGGGACAAAGTCTTAGGCCGAGGGAGGTTTGAACGCAGATGAATTTAATGAAAGACGACGGCACGGTCACGAAAGATATTTCGGAGTTTTTAAAAGAGAACGCTGGCAGCGGCGCGAGCCTTGAGAGCATTGCGACCTGGTGGGTGATGTGCCGGCAGGCGAACACGTCTCCGGCGGTCGTTCAGCAAGCCCTCAAGCAATTGATGGAAGCCGAAGTGGTGGATGAACGCAAGACCCCTGACGGACGGATGGTCTACTTCCTGCGCAAGCAGGATAATTAGATGCTCTGACGTTTCCAGCGTTACTGGCGATCCTTCCAGACGCGCTCTGGCTCGGGCCTCAATGCCTTACTTCGCCAGAGCCACCCAGCAACAAACGCCCGTTCGGTAATCAGTGGAAGAATTTGAAAGAGACTGCGCGCAACCACAAACGATGCGGCATACCGGCTCAACTATAAACCCTGAAGGATAAGTTCGATGTACAAGCGCGGAAAAAAAGAGGACGCCGACTCGGAGGCCCAGAAGGCCGCGAGCGTGTCGCACAGTGCGGACCGTCTTGCCGCGCCTGCTCGCCGCAAAGGGGCGCTCAATTCCGTTTGGGTGCTGACACTGAGCCTGGTAATTCTCTGCGTTGCGATGTGTGCGAGCGTCAACGGTCAGGCGCTGCAAGTTGAGTCTGGCATAAACCTCACTCCTTCCGCCCAGACGGCAAACGAAATCTCGCCTGCCGGCGGCGACCTAAGCGTGTCACCCTCGGCGGGCACACACGCCGGTCGCACGGAGCCGAACAGCCTCGCATCAAGACCTGCTGAAACGCCTTTGACCTCGCTGCCTTCCATGGCGCGCGCAGGCGTGGATGTTGATAAAACGCTCCCGCTGACGCTGAACGAAGCGGTCCGCCTGGCGCTTGAGAATAACAACGATATTGACGTGGCGCGTCAGGTGGTCGGTCTGGCCGAATCCTCACTGCGCTCTTTGCAGGGGGTCTACGAACCCGTCTTCCGCGCGACGCCCGAATTCCGAAGCTCAACCTCTCCGCAGGAAAGCTCGCTCGGCGGGTCGGATAAAAGCGGCTCGGTCGTGCAGACTGATTTTCAGCTCAACCAGTCCATCGTCAAGCGTTTCAGCCGCGGCGGCGGGCAGTATGAATTCTTTCTCAACAATAACCGCCGGACGACGAACGCAATTTACAACCAACTGAACCCGGTTTATTCGTCCGCCCTCGGCGTGACCTTCACGCAGCCTTTGCTGCGCGATCGCTCGATTGATAGCACCCGCCGCTTGATTCAGATTCAGCGCAAGCGGCTTGAGCAGTCCGACGCAGACTTCCGGCGAGAGACAATAGAAGTCATCGCTGATGTCCAAAGCGCCTACTGGGAACTGGTCTTTGCTTTGCGCAATCAACAGCACCGCATCGCTAATCTAAATCTGGCACGCGAAAATTTACGGCGCGTTGAAGCCAGCATTCTCTCCGGCGCGCATGCGCCGCTCGAACGAACTGAAGTGGAGACCGAGCTTTACAACCGCCAGGCGGAAGCTTTGCTCGCTTCGCAGAATGTCTCCGTGGCGGAGAACAATCTCAAGCAATTGCTGCTGCGCGACTCAAGCGACCCGCAGTGGTCGGCGCAAGTGCTGCCGATAGACGAGCCTACTTTCGACACAGAACCCGTCAATTTGAAGGCGGCTCTCGAAGCGGCCCACGAAAATCGAGCCGAGCTTAACCGCCTGCGGGTAGATGAACAGATCAACGACATTGACCTCCGTTTCTTTCAGAACCAGACGCGCCCGCGCGTCGATCTTCAGGCGTCGTTCTCGACAATCGGCCTCGCTGGGTCGCCCGTCAGCGGCGTGAGTGCTTCGGGGACGCAGCTAAACACACAGTCCACGCCTCAGAACCTAGTGGGCGGTTACGGCCAGATGCTGCGCAACATGTTTGGCTTCGGGGCGCGCTCGGTCGCCATCGGCGTGACCATCGAATTCCCACTGCGCAACAAGACGGCTGAGGCCGATCTGGCAGGCGCGAGAATCGAACGCGCCCGGATTGATGCCTCGGTTCGTTCGGTCAAGCAGAGCATAGACGTGCAGGTGCGTAACGCCGTGCAAGCGGTCGAGACCACGCGCCAGCGCGTTCTGACGGCGCGCTCAGCACGCCAGAGCGCGGAGGCTCAACTGGAAGCCGAGCGCAAGTTATATCAGGTGGGGCGCTCGACGATGTTTCTGCTGTTCCAGCGGGAGAACCAGTTTACGGCCACGCGAAATTTAGAGCTGAGGGCGCAGGTTGATTACAACAAAGCTATGGTGAGCCTGCAACGCGCCACTTCGACGACCCTCAGCGCCTACAACGTTGTGATCCAGGCGCGCAACACAGCCCCCTGAGTCACGGCCCTCGACGACCGGGAGCGCGAAAGAGGTCTAAGCCTGAAGGCGCAGACCTGAGAGTTTGGGAGAGCTTTGATGACACGTGCGAATCCGTTCGGGTCACCGGAAGGCTCCTGAGTAATAAACGACTTGAAAATTAAGCGCCGCTCGACACGGGACACGAGCGGAAGAGATAGAGTGATACATGGACATACCGCGTCAATCAAAACCTCGTCGGCGTCAATTTAAGATAGCGCTTTCCACCCTCGTCACGCTCGCCGCGATAGCGCTGATCGCGTTTGGCACAACGCGCCTGAAGCCCGCCGCGCCGGGCGTGGAACGCTCAAGCGTCTTGACGGGCACGGTCAAGCGCGGCCCGATGCTGCGTGAGATTCGCGGCGCGGGCACGCTCGTGCCGGAGGAGGTGCGCGTGGTGGCGTCCGCGACGAGCGGTCGCATTGAGCACGTGCTGGTACAGCCGGGCGCCATCGTCACCGCCGACACTGTCATCATCGAGTTGGTCAACCCCGAGCTGCAACAGGAGGCGATGGACGTTGAATATCAGGTCCGCGCCATCGAAGCCGACGCCAATAACCTGCGCGTACGACTCGAAAGCGAGCGGTTGACGCAGGAGGCCAACGCAGCTTCGGTGCAGGCCGATTACCAGCAGGCCAAGCTTCAGGCCGAGACGGACGAAGCGCTCGCTAAGGACGGCCTATACCCGGCCCTCAATCTGAAGCTCTCCAAGCTGAAGGCTGAGGAGTTAGCCAACCGTTACCGCATTGAGCAGAAGCGTATAGAGGTGAACGCCCAGTCGGTTCAAGCGCAACTGGCAGCGCAGCAGGCGCGCGTCACGCAACTTCGAGCGTTGCTTAGTCTCAAGCGCAGCCAAGTCGCAGCCCTGCGCGTGGTGGCCGGGACCGACGGAGTGCTTCAGCAGTTGCAGGTTGAGGTCGGCCAGCAGATTACGCCGGGGGCGAATCTAGCTAAGGTGGTCGAACCGAGCAAGCTCAAGGCCGAACTGCGAATCGCCGAAACACAGGCAAAGGATTTACAACTCGACCAGCAGGTTTCGGTCGACACGCGTAACGGCGTCGTTCCGGGGCACATCGTGCGCATTGATCCGGCGGTCGAGCAGGGAACGGTGAAGGTTGATGTGGCGCTCGACGCTCCGCTGCCGCCGGGCGCGCGGCCCGACTTGAGCGTGGACGGCACGGTCGAGTTGGAGCGGCTGGCGGACGTGCTCTACGTGCAGCGCCCGGCCTTCGGGCAAGCGGGCGACACCGTCAGCCTGTTCAAGCTCGAAGCGGACGGAAAGAGCGCAGTGCGCATACGGGTCAAGCTCGGTCGGAGCGCCGTCAACACTGTGGAAATTTTGGGAGGATTGCAAGCCGGCGACCAAGTCATTTTATCGGATATGTCGCAGTGGGATTCGGTCGAACGGATTGTATTGAATTGAAGTGTCAGATTTAAGGAGTGAAAAGAAGATGAGCGAACGGAATCAAGCCTTGATTCGTCTCGAAGGTATCAAAAAAGTTTTCCTTGCCGAGGAAGTCGAAACCCACGCACTCGGAAACATCAATCTGGAGATTAAGAACGGAGAATACGTTTCTATCACCGGCCCCTCCGGTTGTGGGAAGTCAACGTTGCTGGCGATTCTCGGCCTGTTGGATTCCCCGAGCGCGGGCAATTACTGGCTCGACGGCAAGCCCGTCGCTGACCTCTCCTTCGCCAAGCGCGCTCACATCCGCAACCGCGAGATAGGGTTCATCTTCCAGAGCTTCAACCTGATCGGCGACCTCACGGTCTATGAAAACGTTGAACTGCCGCTCACCTACAGGGGCATCAGCGGGGCGGAGCGGAAGGCGCTGGTCACGGAGGCTTTGGAGAAGGTTGACATGGCGCACCGCGCCAAGCATCTGCCGAGCCAGCTTTCGGGCGGTCAGCAGCAGCGCGTCGCGGTGGCGCGCGCCGTTGCGGGACGCCCCCTGATTCTGCTGGCCGACGAGCCGACCGGAAACCTCGATTCGAGCAACGGCGAAGCCGTCATGCAGCTATTGCACGACCTCAACCAGGGCGGGACAACCATCTGCATTGTGACGCACGACCCGCGTTACGCGCAGCACGCCAATCGCACGATTAATCTCTTCGACGGGTGCATCGTTAGAAGCCTTGCGGGCGCAGACCAGGAAGAGAGCTTGGAGGTGGTGCCCGTATGACCGGACCCCTGCTGCAAGACATTCGCTTCGGGGTTCGCATGCTCGGCAAGAACCCGGGCGTCACCCTGCTGGCCGTGTTCGCCCTCGCGCTCGGCATCGGAGCCAACACCGCGACTTTCAGCATCGTCAATGCCGTCATGCTGCGTCCGCTGTCGGTGAAAGACTCCGCCAACCTCGTGATGCTATTTGAGACCAACCCGCAGGCGGGCATAGCGCGCGGCCTGGTCTCCTACTTCAATTTTGTTGACTGGAAGGAGCAGAGCAGTGCGTTTTCAGATGTCGCGGCCTTCAGCACACAGCCCTTCAACTTGAGGAGCGAGGCTGGGCCGGAGCGTATTTCCGGCGCACGCGTCTCTTCCGACTTCTTCCGTCTAGTGGGCTCCAGCCCGGCGCTCGGGCGCGTCTTCACCGCCGACGAGGACAAGCCCGGCAACAACCGTGTAGTGATTCTCAGTCACAACAACTGGCAGCGACGCTTCGGCTCCGACCCGAATATCGAAGGCAAGACACTGGTCTTAGACGGCGTAAGCTACACCGTCGTCGGAGTGATGCCTCCTGATTTTCAATTTCCGGAAAAGAAAGTTGACCTGTGGACGCCGCTGGCTTTCGATTCGAGAACTGATGGCAGCGCGGTCCATAACCTGAACGTTGTCGCGAGGCTTAAGCCGAACGTGACGATTGAGCAAGCGCAGGTCGAGATGGATACGCTGGGCCGCCAACTTCAAGAGAAGAACGCTAATGGAAAAACAGGCTGGGGCGTCGGCGTCCTTTCTCTTTCAGAGTACACGGTCGGCAATATCAAGCCTGCTTTCGTCATCCTGTTTGCGGCGGTTGCCTTCGTGCTGTTGATCGCGTGCGCCAACGTCGTGAATCTGTTGCTGGCGCGGGCCGCCGCCAGGCAGAAGGAGATCGCCATCCGTTCTGCTCTTGGGGCGACGCCTTTCCGCATCATCCGACAACTTTTCACCGAAAGCGCGCTCCTGTCTCTGCTCGGCGGAGCCTTGGGATTGCTGCTTGCCTTCTTCGGCATCAAACTGCTCCTCGCCAGCTTGCCGGGAAGCGTTTCCATCCCACGCGCTGACGAAATCACCATTGATAGTCAGGTGCTGATCTTTACCATCATCGTTTCGCTGTTGGCGGGAGTTCTCTGTGGCCTGGCCCCGGCGTTGCGGCTCTCCAAGCCCGATTTGAACGGGACGCTCAAAGAGGTCGTCAAAGGGGCGGCGGGAGGCGTGAGCAATCGTCGGATTCGCAATCTGCTGATCGTCTCCGAAGTAGCGCTGGCCCTCTTGCTGCTCGTTAGCGCAGGTCTGATGGTCAAGAGTTTTGTGCGGTTGCAGGAGGTCAATCCCGGGTTCAGACCCGACAACGTGCTAACGATGGAAGTCTCTCTTCCGAAGGCGAAGTACGCTGAGAGTTACCAGATGGCAGCCTTCTACCGGCAGTCGCTCGAACAAATCGCCGCCCTGCCCGGCGTGCATTCGGTCGGAGTCATCAGCCATCTCCCTTTGAGCGGAGAAAACGCAAACACGCTCTTTACTCTCGACGGACAAGCCGCTCAATCATCCGACGAACTGTACGCCGGTTATCGCGTGACCAGCTCCGATTACTTCAGCGCCATGAGCATCCCTCTCAAGAGTGGGCGGGCGTTCAACGAGCGCGACACGGACCAGGCGCAGCCTGTCGTTATCATCAACGAAACGATGGCGCGGCGTTACTGGCCGAAGGAAGACCCGCTCGGTAAACGAATCAAGCGTGGCGACCTGCACTCAACTCGCCCGTGGTTGACAGTGGTCGGCGTGGTCGGAGATGTGCGCCACTCGGCTGTCAATCAAGAGCCAAAGCCGGAGATGTTCCTGCCATACCAGCAGAACCCGGTTCCGGACATGTACTTTGCCGTGCGGACGGACGCCAACCCGAAGGGCATTGCTCCAGCGGCGCGAAACGCGATTCTGTCCGTTGATAAAGATCAGCCGGTGTCCAACGTCAAAAGCATGGGAGAGGTGATGACCGAGGCGAACTTCGGGCGACGGGCGATGACCGTGCTGCTCATCATTTTCGCCGCAGTGGCGCTGGCGCTCGCCATAGTTGGCATCTACGGCGTCATCTCATACTCGGTCTCACAGCGTCAGAAAGAGATCGGCATCCGCATGTCTTTAGGCGCTCGGCAGATTGACGTGCTGAAGCTGATTCTCAGGCAGGGCATGATCGTTGTGCTCATCGGAGTGGGCATCGGTCTCGTCCTGACTGTCGTTTCGGGTAGCTTGCTGTCGAGCCTGCTCTACGGCGTGAGCGCGACTGACCTGGTCACACTGGTTGGCACTTCGGCCTTGCTGTCCTTAGTGGCGCTGGTCGCGTGCCTCATCCCCGCGCGCCGGGCTGCCAAACTCGACCCGATGATAAGTCTGCGGTGCGAGTAGCCAGCAGCTTCGCGAAGCTAACATGCAAGCGGGAGCAATCGTTGCCGGTGGATGCCCTCTGTCGAGAGCGTGCCCCGACCACTAACTTCGGCAGGTCTCCGCGCCAAAGATTGCTCCCCTCTGAAAGTGCTGACTGCGCGGAACGCGCAGTGAAGGCAGAAGAACAACATAACTTTGGAGCAGGACGTTTCAGGCCCTACTGGATCGGCACTCTGTCTCCACCTACATGATGCTCTGGCACCGTTGCGGAAGGGAAGATTCCCCAATTTATAGGACCGGAGAATTTTTTAAGGAGTTAAAAATGAGTGAGAACCTTGATTGCGTAGTAATCGGTTACAACGAGCTTCCTTTTCAGAGATACGAGAGCTTCCTCAAAAAGTATGGCGAAGACTCTGAGGCGTATCGCGATCTGAAGTTCAGTTTCGTTGACCTGGCGGGAAAGAAGTTAGATTATGTCGGCCTCCTCAACCACGTCCTCGATGCGGCGCGCAAACCCTCCGGCCATGCGCTCGTCGAGGATGAGTTAAAGTCGGGCGACATCCCGAACCTCGCCGCCGTCTATCTGACAAACTTCCTGAAAAAGAGGGGCATCGGGGCCAGCTATATCAACCTCTTCCAGCACGAACAGGAAAAACTCGTCGAGTATCTGGCGCAAGACCCTGTCTGCGTGGCGATCACCACCACCTTCTATGTGGTCAACTTGCCGGTCAACGAGATGGTTGAGTTCATCAGGAAGCACAATAGCAAGGTGAAGATCGTCGTCGGCGGGCCGCTGATTGCGAACCACTCGCGCAACAATGAAGGCGAGGCTTTTCGCGCGGCGGTGGATGACATTGGTGCCGATATCTACGTCGTTGAAGGACAAGGCGAGCAGACGCTTTACGAGATCGTCGCATGCCTCAAAAACGGAGGCGACCTCGATGATGTGCCCAACATCGTCTTCGAGAAAGACGGGAAGCTCAAGCGCACGCCGGTGAAGGTGGAGAACAACTCGCTCGACGAGAATTTCGTTGATTGGAAGCTCTCCAATGACGAGCGGCACATCGGCCCGACCATCCAGACGCGCACGGCGCGCAGTTGCGCCTTCAAGTGCTCGTTCTGCAACTACCCGACGCGCGCCGGGGCGTTATCGCTCGCCAGCCTGGAGACGTTGGAGCAGGAGTTCGATTCGATGCGCGCTGTCGGGGGGGTGGAGAACGTCGTCTTCATTGACGACACCTTCAACGTGCCGCTGCCGCGCTTCAAGAATATCTGCCGCCTGATGATCGAAAAGAATTACAACTTCGACTGGTTCTCTTACTTCCGGTGCAGCAACTCGGACGAAGAGGCTATCGAGTTGATGGCGAAGAGCGGCTGCAAGGGCGTCTTCCTCGGAATCGAATCTGGCTCGCCCACCATCCTCAAGAATATGGATAAGTCGGCGACGCCTGAGAAGTATGCCAAAGGCATTGAGCTGCTGCGCAAGTACGGAATCCTGACGTTCGGCTCGTTCATTGTCGGCTTCCCCGGAGAAACGGAAGAGACCGTGAACGAAACCATTGACTTCATCAAGGAAAACAAGCCCGACTATTATCGCGCGCAGATGTGGTACTGCGAGCCCGGCACGCCGATTTATCGCCAGAAGGATAAATACCAGATTAAAGGTGACGGCTTCGTCTGGACACACGCGACGATGGATAGCCTTGAGGCGATGGATCATATTGACAGGATGTTCCTCTCCGTTGACGAATCGCTCTGGCTGCCGCAGTGGTCATTCGATTTTTGGATCATTCCCTACCTGATCGGCAAGGGTATTTCAGTCGAACGTTTCAAGACGTTCATGGAGTCGGCGCACAAGCTTCTGTCGTTGGAGATCGCCTCGGTGCCAAGCGAGCAAAAGGCGCGTCTGCAACAGCAGTACCTGCAAAGAGTGATCGAGCAGGCGAGCAGATGGGCTTTGCCAGCTCTGGCTACCGCCGCTTGAGATGGAGACGCAGTTTCAGCGCCACTTGTGCCAGCGGTCGGCGGACCCTCTCCCCTCTTGCTTCCGCTTGAGGGTCGGCCAGTCTGATCGTGACCACCAGTTGCGCAAACCCTAACACAGCTTATTTGGGATCAGTCATGCAAGAGATAATCCAAGGCTTCCAGCTTTCCCCGCAACAGAAACGTGTCTGGTTGTTGCAGCAGGACAGCCTCGCTTACCGCAGTCAGTGTGCAGTGTTGATTGAAGGCGAGCTTCAATTCGAGGCTCTGGCCGACGCCTTCCGCAAGGTCATCAATCGCCATGAAATCCTGCGCACGACTTTTCGCCGCCAGCCCGACATAAAAGTGCCTTCTCAGGTCATCGCCGACGACTCGCAGCCCGCCTGGCGTCGCGCCGACTTGAGCGGCTCTCCCGCACAGGAACAGGAGACAATGCTCGACGAGATACTGCGAGAGGAAGGCGAGCGCAGGTTCGACCTGGCGCGCGGGCCTCTGCTTCATCTCTGTCTCATTCAACTATCGGCGACCAGGTATTGCTTGAGCGTGACCATGCCCGCCCTGTGCGGGGACGCGAACGCTCTCAAAAACCTGATGAGCGAGATTAGCCGCTCGCTAATCTCGGCTGGCGCAGAGGAGGCCGACTCTACGGCAGAGCCGCTCCAGTATGCGGATTTCTCCCAATGGCAAAACGAACTGCTCGAAGACGAGGAGGCCGAGGCCGGAAGAGATTTTTGGGAAAAGCAAAGGTTCGCCGACGCCGTCTCTCTGAAATTACCTTTCGAGGAAAACCTCTCCGACGAAGCAAGCTTCTCGCCCGCACACTTTAAACTGGTGGTGGATCACGGACTCATCCTTCGATTGAGAGCGATTCTTCCGAGGTATGAAGTGACGGTCGCCGACTTCCTGAGAGCATGCTGGCAGACATTGCTCTGGCGGCACACCGGACAGACGAACATCGTAATCGGCAATCTCTGCTCAGGCTACAAGGAGTTAGAAGCAGCCATCGGGCTGTTTGCCAAGTGGCTGCCGCTCACGGCTCGCCTGGCGGCGGATTCTCGTTTCAGCGACATCCTCAAAAGGGGCGCTGAAGCAAGCCGCAGCGCAAACGAGTGGCAGGAGTATTTCGCCTGGGAGAAACACTACGACGCGGCGGGAAATAATCTGGCTGAGAGTTTCTTTGCGGCTCTCTTTGAGTACGGCGAATGGCCGCAGGAGCAATCGTCTGACATTTTGAAGTTTGCGCTCCACAGGCAGCACGTCGTCTCAGACCGCTTCAAAGTGAAGCTGTGCTGCCTGGAGAAAGGCCAATCCCTCGACATCGATTTTCATTACGACTCGGCTCTGCTAAGCAGCAAGGCCATCAGTATTCTCACCGAACAGTTTCACGTGCTGCTCGGGAGCGCTATCAATGACCCTGAAGCGTTCATCGGAAATCTGGAAGTGGTCGGCGACGCCGAGCGGCAGCGCCTGTTGATCGAGTGCAACAACACGGAGAAGGAAGTTGCTCAAGGACAACTCATCCACGAGTTGTTTGAAGCCCAGGCCGCGCGTACTCCTGACAACATAGCCGTCGTCTTCGAGGACGAGCAGTTGAGCTACGCCGAACTGAACGCCCGCGCCAATCAATTAGCGCACCACCTCAGGAAACTGGGCGTCGGGCCGGAGGTCACGGTCGGGAGTTGTCTCGAACGCTCCGGCGAGATGATTATCGGCATGCTCGCTGTTCTGAAGGCCGGAGGCGCTTACGTTCCGCTCGAACCCGCGCAGCCGAAAGACCGTCTCGGTTATATCCTGGAAGACGTGCAACCGCTCGCCGTGCTGACACAGCAGCCGCTGGCCGGGGCGCTACCGGCCCATGCAGCGAAAGTCATCTGCCTTGATACGGACTGGGAGGAGATCGCGCGCGAGAGTCGAGACAATCCTCGCAGCGGAGCGACGCCGGAGAATCTGGTCTACGTCATTTTTACCTCCGGTTCGACGGGCAGACCAAAAGGAGTGCTGGTTGAGCATCGGCAGTTGGTCAACTACGTGAGGGCCGTCGAGGAGCGACTCGACCTGTCGGCGGTAGAAAGCTATGCGACCGTCTCCACCTTCGCCGCCGACCTCGGCCATACCTCTATCTTTCCCGCGCTCTGTCTGGGCGGCTGCCTGCACATCATTGCGCAGGAGCGTGCGAGCGACCCCGACGCCATGGCTCAATACTTTAGCCGTCAACGGGTTGATCTGCTCAAAATAGTTCCGTCGCATTTGGAAGCGTTGCTGGCCTCGCCTGAGCCGGAAAAAATCCTTCCGCGCCGCCGCCTCGTTCTGGGCGGCGAAGCGTCGCACTGGGATTTGGTGGAGACTGTGCGACGGCTGGCCCCGGATTGTGAACTCTACAACCATTATGGCCCGACAGAAACCACCGTCGGCGCAATTACCTTTCACGTTGAGAAACATTGCATCGGCGAGAGAGCCGCGGTCGTCCCGCTTGGCCGACCCATCCCCAACGCGGAGATTTACTTACTGGATGCCGATCTCCGACCTGTTCCGACAGGAGCGCTCGGCGAGTTGTTCATCGGCGGGGCTGGCGTGTCGCGCGGTTATCTCTCGCAGCCGGATTTCACTGCCGAGAAGTTCGTCCCCAACCCTTTCAGCGGTCGTCCGGGAACACGGCTGTATCGAACCGGCGATCTGGCACGCTTCCGCCATGACGGGGCTGTTGAATTTGTCGGTCGGGCGGATAATCAGGTCAAATTCCATGGCTTCCGCATCGAGTTGAATGAGATCAGACATGCTCTGAATAAGTATCAGCATGTCAGGGATAGTGTGGTCACAATGGTCAAAGACAAGAGCGGCCTGGACGTGCTGGTCGCTTATTACGTCTCACGACAGGAACTGGATTCAAGCCAGCTACGCGACTTCCTCTCTGCGACCATTCTCAATGAAACGCTCCCCAGCATCTTCGTCCACCTGAAAAAGCTGCCGCTCACGCTCAATGGCAAGATTAACTACCGTGCGTTGCCGACGCTGGAGGATGTCAGGCAGCGCGCAAAGCAAACCTTCGTCGCTCCGCGCACGCCAACCGAACAACAGGTAGCAGAAGTTTGGGCCGGGATTCTAGGAGTCGAGCGCGTGAGCCTCAATGATAACTTTTTCGAGATTGGCGGCCACTCGCTGCTGGCGACGCGTGTGACCACCCGACTCCGCGAAATCTTTCAAATCGAGTTGCCGCTCCGCGTGCTCTTTGAAGAGCCGACCGTCGCGGGATTTGCTCTGGCGATAACTCAAATGCAGATCGCTCAAGCCGACGATCAAGAGATGAACCAGATGCTGGAGGAGTTGTTGCAACTCTCCGAGCCGGATTTAGCAGCCGCGCTTCAAGCGGGGTAAAGCTTCAACCAGGGACGGTGCAAAGTGAGCATAACTATAGAAAAGCTTTCGGAACTCACATTTGAACAGCGTGCGCTTCTTGAGTTGCGACTCAAGCAAAAACGCGCGCAGGCTGCGAAACGCCAATCCATCCCTCGCCGGAAGGAGACAGACTTCTGTCCGCTCTCCTATGCCCAGCAACGCCTATGGTTCCTCGACCAGCTTGAAACGGACAACTCCTTTTATAACGGCTCGATCGCCATTCGTCTCAACGGACAATTGAATGCACACGCTCTCCGGCAAGCGCTGAGTGAGGTCGTCCGCCGCCACGAAGCCTTGCGGACGACGTTTGCCGAAGTCGACGGCCAGCCCGTGCAACTCATCTCGCCGCCGGGCGCTATTAACGTTCCACTCACAGATCTCTCTCATCTGCCAGATGACCAGCGCCAACCACACGCCCTTACTCTCGTCGCTCAAGAGGCACGCCTCCCCTTCGACATCTCCGCAGGCCCGCTGCTGCGAGCCACACTGCTACGACTGGAGACAGAAGAGCATGTCCTGCTTGTGACCATGCACCACATCATCAGCGACGGGTGGTCGCTGGGTGTGATGGTCAAGGAGATCAAAGCTCTCTATGCCGCCTTCGCCGCCGGAGCAGAGTCACCGCTCAAAGAGTTGGAGATTCAATATGCTGATTTTGCTGCCTGGCAGGGAGAGTGGCTCACCGGAGATGTGCTCGACCAGCAGTTAGAGTATTGGAAAGAGCAGTTACAAGGAGCGCCGCCCGTGCTGGAGTTGCCGACAGACCGTCCACGGCCTGCTATCCAGAGCTATCGCGGAGCACGTCACGCATTCTCTCTCTCCGAGCAGTTGACGACGGCCCTGACACAGTTGAGCCAGAGAGAAGGCTGCACCTTGTTTATGACACTGCTGGCAGCCTTCCAGGTGCTCTTGTCCCGCTACAGCGGACAGGAGGATGTCGTGGTCGGCTCGCCCATCGCCAATCGCAATCGCAGTGAGATCGAAGGGTTGATCGGCTTTTTCGTCAACACTTTGGCGTTGCGGACAGACCTGACGGGGGAGCCGAGCTTCCGCGAAGTGCTGCGGCGAGTCAAGGAGATAACGTTAGGAGCATATGCGCATCAGGATGTGCCGTTTGAGAAGTTAGTCGAGGAGTTGCAGCCCGAGCGCAGTCTCAGTCATCAACCGCTGTTCCAGGTGATGTTTGCTTTGCAGAACGTCCCGGACGAACCCTTCGAGTTGACCGGGCTAAAGCTCAGTCCTGTGGCCATTGACGAGGAAACAGCGCGTTTCGATCTATCGCTGAATCTCGCGGAACGTGAGAACGAAATCGTCGGCACGTTACAATACAAAACAGACCTCTTCGATGCCGCGACAGTTGAGAGAATGACCGGCAACTTTCTGACGTTGCTCGAATCAATCGTCGCTAACCCCGAACAGTCCATCGCCCTGTTGCCGCTGCTGGCGGAAGAGGAGCGGCGACGAATCGTGCAGGAATGGAACGAGACCGCGCGCAGCTACCCACGCGAGGTTTGTCTGCATCAACTCTTCGAGTCACAGGTCAGGCGCACGCCCGATAGCATAGCGGTTGTTTTCGAGGAGGAGCGGCTGACTTATGCGGAACTGAATCAGAGAGCCAATCGTCTGGCGCACCGTTTGCGCCGCTCTGGAATCGCGGCGGACACGACCGTGGCTGTTCGCCTTGAGCGTTCGGCTGACATGGTCGTCGCCCTGTTTGGCATTCTCAAGGCCGGCGGCGCTTACTTGCCGCTCGACCCTGCGTACCCGCAGGAGCGCCTCGCCTTTATGCTTGCGGACCTGCACGTGCCCGTGCTCATCACGCAGCAAAACTTATTGGATTCGCTGCCCGCCTACGATGGGCAGGTCGTCTGTCTGGATGCGTTGCGGGAATCGCTCGCGCAGGAGAGTGCTGACAATCCGTCCACGCCGCTGGTGCCTGAGAATCTGGCTTACGTCATCTACACCTCCGGCTCGACCGGCAGGCCAAAGGCGGCGATGAACACGCACCGAGCCATCTGCAATCGTCTGCTCTGGATGCAGGAGGCTTTCCGGCTTGATGCGGCAGACAGCGTGTTGCAAAAGACTCCTTTCAGCTTCGACGTTTCGGTCTGGGAGTTCTTCTGGCCCTTACTGGTCGGAGCGCGGCTGGTCGTCGCCCGACCAGGAGGTCATCAGGACAGCGCGTATCTGGCGCAGGTGATCGCGCGCGAGCAGATTACGACACTCCATTTTGTGCCTTCGATGCTGCGAGCGTTTCTCGAAGAGCCGAATCTTGTGCGGCGCAGTTCGCTCAAGCGCGTGATCTGTAGCGGCGAAGCTCTGCCTTCCGAGCTACAGGAACAGTTCTGTGCCAGCGTTGATGCCGAACTGCATAACCTGTACGGTCCGACGGAGGCCGCCGTTGATGTGACCGCCTTCAAGTGCGATGCTGCGAGCCACCACCGGACCGTCCCCATCGGCCGTCCGATAGCGAACACGCAGATTTATCTGCTCGACCGTCACTTTCAGCCCGTCCCTACAGGCGTCGCCGGCGAGCTTTACATCGGCGGCGTCAGCCTGGCGCGGGGTTATAGTAACCGCCCGGACTTGACTGCCGAGCGGTTCATTCCCGATCCCTTCAGCCGCGAGCCGGGAGCACGTCTCTACCGAACCGGCGACATCGTGCGTCACCTGCCGGATGGAAATTTGCTCTTCATCGGGCGCAGCGATCATCAAGTGAAGGTGCGCGGCTTCCGCATTGAACTGGGTGAGATCGAGGAGTTGCTTCGACAGCATCAGCAGGTGAAAGAGGCCATCGTTATCGCTCGTGATGACAAGCATCGAGGCAAACAGTTGTTGGGCTATGTCGTTGCCAGAGACGAGGTCGGAGCTCAGGCCGCAGACGATCTGGGAGAGCAACTCAAAGATTATCTCAGAGAGAGGCTGCCGGAATACATGGTGCCTCTGTCAATCTCGCTGCTGGACGCCCTGCCGCTTTCTGCACACGGAAAAGTCAACTTGCTGGCGCTGCCTTCTCCCGATTTAACTGGAGTCGAAACGCAAGAGAACTTCGTTGCGCCGAGCAATATGCTGGAACTCAGGCTCGCACAAATCTGGCAAGAGCTGTTGGGAGCGCACGCTGTAAGCGTGACGGCAAACTTCTTTAATCTCGGAGGCCATTCATTGCTGGCTACACAGTTGGCCTCGCGCGTCCGCAGAGAGTTTAGTGTAGAACTGCCGCTTCGTCGCGTCTTCGAGAAGCCAACGGTGGCCGGTCTGGCCGAAATCATCAGGGAGACCTCTGCGGCCAATGTGACGGCGGCGATTCCCGAGATGGCTCGCGTCTCACGCGAGGGACGGCTGACGCTCTCCTATGCACAGCAACGCCTGTGGTTTCTGGAACAACTTGAACCAGGTAATGCAACCTACAACATTCCGACAGCGCTGCATCTGAATGGTCGAATTGATTTGGAGGCGCTTGGGCGAGCGATTAATGAGATCGTGCGCCGTCACGAAGCCCTGCGCACAACCTTCGCCGAACTCGACGGTCAGCCCCTCCAACTCATCTCGCCGCCCTCCGCTCTCAATATTCCTCTCACCGACCTTTCTCATCTACCTGACACCGAGCACCAACCCCACGCCCTCTCTCTCGCTGCTCACGAGGCTCGCCTGCCCTTCGACCTAGCCGCCGGGCCGCTCCTGCGCTGCTCACTGCTGCGACTACAGCAGGATGAACATCTGTTGCTGATTACGATGCACCACATCATCAGCGATGGCTGGTCACTCGGCGTGATGGTCAGAGAAATCAAAGCCCTCTATGCAGCGTTTGCGGCAGGCCAGCAGTCACCGCTTCCAGACTTAGAGATACAGTATGCGGACTTCGCAGCGTGGCAGAGAGAGTGGCTTACAGGTGAGGTGCTCAACACACAGCTACGCTACTGGGAAGAGCAACTGAGCGGAGCACCGCCGGTGCTGGAGCTGCCGATAGACCGTCCACGGCCTGCCGTGCAAAGTTATCGTGGAGCACGACAGGAGTTCAAGCTGACGCCGGAGTTGAGTCAGGAGTTAAGGGAGTTAAGTCAGCGGGAAGGATGCACGCTGTTTATGACGTTGCTGGCAGCCTTCCAGATGCTGTTGTCCCGCTACAGCGGGCAGGAGGACGTGGTGGTGGGCACTCCGATAGCCAACCGTAATCGCAGTGAGATCGAAGGGTTGATCGGCTTTTTCGTCAACACGCTGGCCTTGCGGACAGACTTATCGGGAGAGCCGAGTTTCAGAGAGGTACTCAAGCGGGTGCGAGAAGCTACGCTGGGTGCGTATGGGCATCAGGACGTGCCGTTTGAGAAGCTGGTGGAGCGGCTACAGCCGGAGAGGAGTCTGAGTCATCAGCCACTGTTTCAGGTGATGTTCGCTTTGCAGAATGCTCCGGCGGAGTCTCTGTCTATTCCGGGCCTGACGTGGAGTCATGTCGCCGCCGAGAGCGGAACATCGAAGTTCGATCTCGTGTTCCTGCTGACGGAGACGGACGCGGGCAGCGTGAGCGGGTTCATCGAGTACAGCACCGACTTGTTCGAGGCGGCGACCATTGATCGGCTGGCAGGACATTTCCGAAATCTCCTTGCGGGTGTTGTCGCTGATCCGTCGAAACCTCTTTCAGATTTACCTTTGCTGACAATGGGGGAACGCCAACAACTATTGGTGGAGTGGAATGACACGCACCGTGACTATTCATCCGCGCAGTGCCTGCATCAACTCTTTGAAGCGCAGGTTGAGCGCACGCCAGACGCAATAGCTCTGGTTCACGAAGATCAGCGCCTCAGCTACGCCGAACTGAACTCGCGGGCTAACCAACTGGCGCATCACCTGAAAGCGCAGGGCGTCGGCCCGGAAGTGTTCGTCGGCATTCTGCTGGAGCGCACGCCGGAGATGGTCGTGTCGCTGCTTGCAGTGCTCAAAGCGGGCGGAGCGTACGTGCCTGTAGACCTTGAGTACCCGGCGGAGCGATTGAGCTTTATGCTTGAGGATGCGCGGGTGCAGGTCGTCCTGACGAAGTCGCGGCTGGTGGGGCGGTTGCCTGCGCTGACGGCAAAGGTGCTCTGCATTGATGTCGAAGAGGCGGAGATAGCAAGGCTGAGGACGGAGAATCCTGAAAGCGCGGTCGTCAGTGAGAACCTGGCCTACCTCATTTACACCTCCGGCTCGACCGGCAGGCCCAAAGGCGTCGCCATCACCCACCGCAGCGCCTGCGTGCTGATGTGCTGGGCGCGCGAACAGTTCTCCGACGCCGAGTTGGCCGGGGTGCTGGCTTCGACCTCCGTCTGCTTCGACCTCACAGCCTTCGAGTTGTATGTGCCTCTTAGTTGGGGCGGTCGGGTGATTTTGGCTGAGGACGCGCTACAGTTGCCGGAACTCAAGGCCGCCCGCGAGGTGACTCTGGTCAACACGGTGCCTTCCGCGATGTCCGAGTTGGTGCGAGCGGGGGCGCTGCCGGAGGGCGTGCGGACGGTGAACCTTGCGGGCGAGCCGCTGTCGAACGAACTGGTGGCCCAGATTTACAAGCACCAGCAGGTTACGAGAGTGAATGACCTGTACGGCCCGTCGGAGGACACAACCTACACGACGCACGCTCTGCGCAGCGGCGTCGGGCGGGCGACCATCGGTCGCCCGATAGCAAACACGCAGATTTATATCCTGAACGAGCGAATGAGAGCCGTACCCGTCGGAGTGGCGGGCGAACTCTACATCGGCGGCGACGGCCTCGCCCGCGGTTATTGGCAGCGCCCGGAGTTGACTGCCGAGCGGTTCATCCCGAACCCGTTCGGCGACGAGGCGGGCACACGTCTCTACAAGACTGGAGACTTGGCGCGCTACCTCGCCGACGGCAGCATAGAGTTCTTGGGACGTCTTGATTATCAGGTCAAAATCAGGGGCTACCGCATAGAGCTGGGCGAGGTCGAAGCCGCGTTGCGGCAACACGGGTCAGTCCGCGAAGCGTTGGTGCTGGCGACAGAGGAGGCGGCGAACGGCAAGCGCCTGGTCGCATACGTGGTCGTTGATGAGACGCAGCCCCTCACGGGCGATGACTTGCGAGAAATCGTCCGCCGGAAGTTGCCGGAATACATGACGCCGTCATCTTTCATCCTCCTGGACGAGCTACCGCTGACGCCGAACGGTAAGATTGATCGTCGCGCGCTGCCTGCGCCGACTCAGGTCCGGCACGAACTGGCCGTCAGCTTCGTCGCCCCGCGCACGACGGCCGAGCAAGTTATAGCAGAAATGTGGACACAGGTTTTGGGTGTGGACCGCGTCGGAATCAGCGATAACTTCTTTGAGCTTGGGGGACACTCCCTGCTCGCGACCCAGATAATGTCACGGCTGCGTGAAGCCTTCCGCGTCGAGTTGCCGCTCCGTCAACTGTTTCGGCAGCCGACCGTTGATGGTCTGGTTAATCAGATCGCTGGGGAGTGGGGTAGTCGCGAGATCGTCGAGGAAATCGCCGAGACCCTCAAGCAGGTGGAACTATTCTCGGAGACGGAACTTTACAGCCTGCTCGATGCTCAGATGCAGGACACAAAATAATCATCATGAGTCAGACCCTTGCCAAGCCGGACAATCTCCTCGCAGAGAAAGCGCAGTTGATTGATCTCTTACTTAAAAAGAAGGGGATTACTGCACCCCGCGCGCAGGTCATCCCAAGAAGAGATAGCTCCCGACCCTGCCCGCTCTCCTACGCGCAGCAGCGTTTGTGGTTTCTAGACCAGTTGGAGCCGGGCAACTCCTCATACAATATTTCCGCCAACCTGCGACTCAACGGGCCGCTGAGCGTCAGCGCGATGGAACGCTCCGTCGGCGAGATGGTCCGGCGTCACGAGTCTCTGCGCACGACGTTCGCCGAAGTCGAAGGCCAGCCCGTGCAGGTCATCGCCCAACCAACCGCTGTCCGACTCCCGCTCCGAGACCTCTCACACCTGCCTGACCAGCAGCGTGAGGCAGAAACCCTGCGCCTGGCAGCCGAGGAGGCGCGTCACCCCTTCGACCTGTCACAGGGGCCGCTGCTGCGTGTGACGTTGCTGCGGCTAAGCGAGCAGGAGCATGTGCTCTTAGTGACGATGCATCACATCATCAGTGACGGCTGGTCTATGGGCGTGATGGTCGGGGAATTGACCTCCCTCTACGCTGCTTTCCTAGGCGGAAAGAGTTCTCCGCTCGCAGAGTTGGAGATTCAATATCCTGACTTTGCCGCCTGGCAACGCGAGTGGCTCACGGGCGAGCGCCTCGATGCGCAACTCTCCTACTGGAGAGAGCAGTTGGCAGGAGCCGCCCCGGTGCTGGAGTTGCCGACCGACCGTCCGCGTCCGCTTGTGCAAAGCTCTCGTGGCGCCCGCCAGGAGTTCAGAATCGAAGAGGGACTCAGCCGCCAATTGAAAGAGTTGAGCCAGCGCGAGGGGTGTACGCTCTTCATGCTGTTGCTGGCGGCCTTCCAGGTGCTGCTCTATCGCTACAGCGGGCAGGAGGAGATCAGCGTCGGGGCCGACATCGCCAACCGCAATCGTAAAGAGACGGAAGGGCTGATCGGCTTTTTCGTCAACATGCTGGTGATGCGCACCGACCTTTCAAAGACTCCAACCTTTCGTGAGTTGCTGGGGCGCGTTCGCGAGGTGGCGTTGGGCGCGTTCGCTCATCAAGACCTCCCGTTTGAAAAGATAGTGGAGGAACTGAGACCGGAGCGAAAGACGAGCCATTCGCCGCTCTTTCAAGTGGTCTTCATTTTGCAGAACGCCCCGATGCCCTCCTTCGACCTCGAAGGGTTGACGGTTGAGCCTCTGGCCTTCGACAGTGGAACCGTCAGATTCGATCTGACGCTCGCCATGACGGAAGCGGGCGGTGCGCTCGGCGGCTACTTTACTTATCGAACAGAGCTTTTCAACGCGGACACGATTGCCAGGATGCAGAAGCAGTTCAACACCCTGCTGCACAGCATCGTCGTCCAACCGGAGACGCCAATCAACGCGCTGGAGATCGAGACCGCGGCGGAAAAACAGGAGCGGGCTGGGCAGAGGAAAGAACTCAAGCAGTCGAACTTTAAGAAGTTCAAAAGTTTGGTGAAGAAACCGCCCACCGTGTTGCCGGAGCAACTGATTACTACCGCCCCCCTGCGACCGGGACAATCTCTCCCGCTGGTTGTGCGGCCAAAAGTCAGGGACGTTGACCTGGCCCTCTGGACAGAAAGCAACCGAGAGTTTATTGGGGAGAAACTGTCGCATCATGGCGGCATCCTCTTCCGCGATTTCAAAGTTGACGCGCTCCCCGTGTTCGAGAAAGTCGTGCGTTCGCTCACGGCGGAACTGTTGGATTACAACGAACCGTCAACACCGCGCACGCGCGTGGGCGGTCAGCTCTTCACTTCGACAGAATACCCCGCCCAGCAGCCGATCCTGCTCCACAATGAACTCTCTTACTCGCATAGCTGGCCGACCAAGCTCTGGTTCTTCTGCGTCCAACCGGCACAACAGGGAGGCGAGACGCCCATCGCCGACAGCCGCCGAGTCTTCCAACTGCTTGACCCGAAACTGAGGGAGCGGTTCATCGAGAAGAAGGTGTTGTACGTCAGAAACTACGGCGACGGGCTGGGCCTCCCCTGGCAGAAAGTTTTCCAGACGGAGAGCAGAGAGGCGGTCGAGGCTTATTGCCGCTCGCGCGGAGTCAAGTTCGAGTGGAGAGGACGTGACCGCTTGAGGACGTGGCAGGTGAGCCAGGCCGTGACCAGGCATCGGCGGACGGGTGAGATGGTGTGGTTCAATCAGGCTCACGTTCATCACGTGATGAGCCTCGAGCCGGAAGTCAGGGAATCACTGCTCTCGGTGGTCGAAGATCAGGAGTTTCCTTTAGACATCAACGCCTTCTACGGCGACGGCTCTCCGATTGACATCTCCGTGTTGAACGAAATCAAGGAGGCTTACAGCGAGAGCAGCCTCCCCGTCTCATGGCAGAAGGGCGACATCCTGATGCTGGATAATATTCTCGCCGCGCACGGCCGGGCGGCATTCGTCGGGCCTCGAAAAATCGTCGTGGCGATGGCCGAGCCTGAGCAAGCGTAAGGCTTTGGAGTAAGTTTCACCTGGACGTGTGTTGACAGCATTTCACAGTGCAGATACGAATGGAAGTAATTAAGGGAGCGGCAAGAGGTAATGGCCGGCTATAGATTATCACCACAACAGAAGCGCGTCTGGTTGTTGCAGCAAAGCAGTACGGCCTACCGCGCGCAATGCGCCTTTCTGCTCGAAGGCAACTTGCAGACAAAGGCTCTGCGAGAGGCCGTCGGGAAGGTCGTCGAGCGACACGAGATTTTTAGCACGACATTCGCTTACGTGCCCGGCGTGAAAGTGCCGGTTCAGGTCCGAGCCAGCGGCGACTCGCTTTGCTGGCAAACCGTAGATTTACGCGACCGGCGCGAGGACGAGCAACGGGCGCTCCTGAAACAGCACTTGGCCGACGCTTGTTCGATCCCGTTCGACTTTGAGAAAGGCCCCCTGGCCCGCTTCTCGCTGCTGAGCCTCTCCGAGGACAACCATCTCTTAATCGCTACCCTCCCTTCTCTGTGCGCCGACTCGGCGACGCTCGATAACCTGCTGCCGGAAATCAGTCGCTCTTACGAGGCATGCCTGCTTGGAGGAGAGCCGTCCGAAGAGTTGGTGCAGTATGTGCAGTTTTCCGAATGGCAGAACGAGTTGCTGGAGAGCGAGGAAGGCGAGACAGAGAAGCAATTCTGGCGCACACAGCAATTGGATAATGCTCTTGCTCTCGCCTTGCCTCTGGAGAAGCTGCCCCGCGAGACTCCTCGCTATGAGCCGGCAGCTTTGACTCTGGAACTGAGACCGGACTTGGTGCGGCGGGTCGCCGCTATCTCAAGTGAGTATGCGGTCGCGTCCGAGACTCTCCTCTTGGCCTGCTGGCAAACCCTGCTTCAGCGTCTCACAGATCAAACAGTCATTACCACTCATGTGCTCTGTTCCGGCAGAGTGTATGAGGAGATGCAGGAGGCGATGGGGCTGTATGCCACGTGGCCTTTCGTGCAATCCGCTTTCGAGGCGACAACTCAATTCGATGAACTACTGGCGCACCTGAATGAGTCTGTCGGCGAGGCTCACGAGCGGCAAGAGTACTACTCATGGGAAGAGTTTCTGGCCGCCGCCGGAGTTGAAGTTCCGGCGGAGCAGGCGTTGTGCTACGGTTTTGAGTCGGAGCGCCTGCCTCTCATTCAGTCTGCCGTCGGCGTCGGGTTTTCGATGCAGCAGAAGTACGCTTGCACGGAGCGCTTCAAGCTCCGACTTTCATGCGCTCTCACAGATGATTCTCTTAGCCTGACGTTTCATTACGACCCGGCCTTCTACACCGTGGAGACGATTGAGCGCCACGTTACGCAATTCGAGGAAGTGTTACAGCGGGTCCTGGAAAACCCACGCGTGCGAGTCGCTCAACTGGAGGTTCTGAGTGAAAGAGAGAGGCGGCAAGTTCTGGAGCAGTGGAACGACACCCGCAGCGAGTATCCCGGGACGCAGTGTCTATACGAGTTGTTTGAGGAGCAAGTCGAGCGCACGCCGGAAGCCGTCGCCGTCGTCTTCAAAGACGAGCGGCTCACCTTTCGGGAGTTGGATCAGAGAGCCAATCGGCTGGCTCACCATCTGCGAAAACTGGGCGTCGCGCCCGATGTGCCGGTCGCGCTATTCATGGAACGCTCGGTGGAGGCGATTGTCGGTCTGCTCGGCATCCTCAAGGCCGGCGGGGCTTACGTTCCATTAGAACCGGCCCATTTGACGCCGCGGTTGGCCTTCATGCTGGAAGATGTCGGAGCGCCTGTGCTGTTGACACAGGCGCGTCTGCTTGAGCGGTTGCCGGAGCACAATGCGCGAGTCGTTTGTATTGATTCCCACTGGCCGGAGATCGCTAACGAGAGCGAGCAGCCGCCGGAGGACCGCAAAGCCGCCCCTGAGAACTTGGCCTACATCATTTACACTTCAGGCTCGACGGGCCGGCCCAAGGGAACTGGCGTTAAGCACAGTTCGGTCGTCAACCTGGTGACCGGTTTACGAGAGTCAGTTTACGCCGGGCAGGGTTCATCTCTGCGTGTGAGCGTCAACGCATCGTTGAGCTTTGACTCTTCAGTCAAGCAGATTGTGCAATTGCTCAGTGGGCACGCTCTCTACATCGTACCGGAGGAAATACGGATTGATGGCGAAGGGCTAATGGCGTTCATGCAAGAGCACGAGTTGGAGGTGCTGGACTGCACGCCGTCACAGTTGAAGCTGCTGCTGGGGGCCGGGTTGACGCGCCTGCGTAGACCATTCCCGAAACTCGTCCTTGTGGGCGGAGAGGCGTTAGACGAGCCGACCTGGCGGCTGCTGGCCGACTGTGGGTGGATCACTTTTTACAATGTCTATGGGCCAACCGAGTGCACGGTGGATACCACCGTCTGCCGCATCACGGATGAGATAGAAGCACCTGTCATCGGTTGGCCGATCTCGAACACACAGATCTACATACTGGACGAGAGGATGCGTGTCCTCCCCATCGGCGTGGCCGGGGAACTCTACATCGGCGGGGATGGGCTGGCCAGAGGCTACCTGAACCAACCACATCTGACAGCGGAGAAGTTCATCCCGCATCCGTTCAGCCGCACAGGCGGCGAGCGCGTCTACCGTACCGGAGATCGCGCCCGCTGGCTGGAAGACGGGAGCGTGGAGTTTCTGGGGCGCACTGATAATCAGGTGAAGATCAGAGGGTATCGGATCGAGTTGGGAGAAATCGAGGCGGCGCTGAGGCAGCAGGCCGGGGTGAGCGAGGCTGTGGCGCTGGTCACAGGCCAGGGAGTGGAGAAGAGGATTGTGGCTTACGTCGTGTGCGAAGCCGGGGAGTCAGAAGAGTCAGCGGAGCAGCAGCAGCAGGAGCGCGCAGAGGGCAGAGGCAGGCGCATACGCGAGCGCGTCGGGAAGCAGTTGCCGGAGTACATGGTGCCTGCGGCGGTGGTATTGGTCAAGAGCATGCCCCTGACGCCCAATGGCAAGGTGGATCGGAATGCGTTGTTGGGTGCGGGGGGCGAAAGCGAAGAAGTAGGGAAGAGATATGTCGCCCCGCAGACGGTGGTCGAAGAGATCATGGCTGGCATCTGGGGAGAAGTATTAGGCGTGCAACGAGTGGGAGCGGAGGACAACTTCTTCGATATCGGAGGGCACTCGCTGCTCGCCACACAGATCATCTCTCGCGTCCGCGGGCTGTTCCAGATTGAACTGCCGTTGCGCAGCCTCTTCGAGTCGCCGACCGTGGCGAGCTTGAGCCTCAGCGTCGAAAACGCCATCAAGATTGGAGCGGCACAGGATATTGCGCCTCCCATTGAACGCGTCGAGAGAAGCGATGCTTTGCCGCTCTCGTTTGCGCAGCAGCGGCTCTGGTTCCTGGATCAGTTAATGCCGAATAGCTCTGTGTATATCGTGCCGACTATTCTGAGCATAACGGGTCAATTCAACATCGAGGCTTTCAAACAAAGCCTCGACGAGGTGATTCGCCGCCACGAAACTCTGCGGACGACCTTCGCCGTGAAAGAAGGAAAACCGGTTCAGGTCATAGCCCCGGCGCAATCTTTAGAGCTGCCTATCATTGACCTGAGCGGCCTGCCCGTGACGGAACGTGAAGTGGAAGTGGAAGCGCGTATTGTGGAGGAGACGCAGCGGCCTTTCGACTTGAGCCGTGGCCCGCTGCTGCGCGCTACGTTGTTACAGCTCGGCCCGCAAGAGCATGTGCTGCTCTTCGCCATGCATCACATCGTCAGTGATGATTGGTCTAAGGGTGTGCTCATACGTGAGGTGGCGGCGCTCTACGAAGCCTTCTCCAAGGGATTGCCTTCGCCTCTTCCTGAGCGCTCGCTTCAGTACGCCGATTTCGCCCACTGGCAGCGTCAGTGGCTCACGGGCGGGGTGCTGGAGTCACAACTGGCTTATTGGCGGAGGCAGTTGAGCGGAACTCTCACCCCCCTCGAACTGCCGACGGATCACCCGCGTCCAGCGGCGCCAAGCTTCCGTGGGGCGCACATCCCCGTTCGCCTTCCGGGCGACCTCACCGAGAAACTCAAGACGCTCAGTCGCAGAGAGGGAACGACGCTCTTTATGACACTGTTGGCGGCCTTCAAGGCGTTGCTCCATCGTTACACCAGCCGGGAGGACATTATTGTCGGGACGCCAATCGCCAATCGTACAAGAGGCGAAATCGAAGACCTCATCGGCTTTTTCGTCAATACACTGGTGCTGCGGAGCGATTTTTCGGGGAATCCAACCTTCTGCGAGTTGCTCAAGCGAGTGCGCGAGGTCACCCTCGGCGCTTACGCTCACCAGGACCTGCCTTTCGAGAAACTGGTCGAAGACTTGAACCTGAGCCGTGACCTGGGACAGACACCTTTCCTTCAAGTCGTCTTCACGCTGCAAAATGCCCCCATGCCACCCCTTGAGCTGTCAGGTCTGACGCTGGAGGTTCAATCCGTAGACAACGGAACGGCGAAGTTCGACCTGGTACTGAACATGGCCGAGACCGAGGAGGGCCTGGTCGGGTGGCTCGAATACAACCGCGACCTGTTTGAAGACGCCACGATCTCGCGGATGCAGAGGCACTTCGAGAAACTACTCGCGAGCATCGTGGAACAGCCGGAGGCGCGCCTGGACGATTTGGAGATTCTCACGGATGAGGAGATTCTCGCGCTCGAACGAATCGTCGAGGTGGACGACTTTGAGGGCAGCTTCTCCTTCTAGCGCGCAATTTCACTTACAGGCCGAACAGACGGACGACGGGCCGTCCCGGCACAGGGGGCGCGGAGACGGGAACACGTGTTCCCGTCTACGCGCCTCAGACGTTTTTACGGCGTTACGGATGGTCAAAGCGCGCGGTCGGGAAACCGTAAAACAGGGCCACGGCGAGCTAGGGTAAAAGAGACCTACTCATGAAGCTGGGTTACAAGGGGGAATCCCACGTACCTGCCGCCCCACTAGGATAATAACGCCCTACATTAGCCTCCGGGCCATCAGTTTGCCCCTCGCAGCCCGCCAAACAAGCCCTTAAATAAGGCCGTCCGGCTGGCATGGCCTTTGCACAAGGGAGGCCCGGACGAATACATGCGCAGGCGAGCGCTCCGTTTGTAAGCGAGGAGCTAGCCGCCCGATTCGACCCTCAGTCAGCCAGTGCAAAACCTGTCCTCTCAACAACACTGCCCGGTAGTTAGTTGAATACCGTAAGAGATGAAGACACGGTGCAATGTGGCTACGACAAAAGCCTGGGGATGAAGTTTTGAATTGTTACTATTTCTCCTGCCGCCGGATACTGGGAAAACATGGGTCATACTAATTTGAAATTTCTCGATAAAAAGCTCCAGAAGGAAAAGGCGTACTGGTCACAGAAATTATCTGGTCAACTCGTGGTCACGGGACTTCCTCTAGACTACGCAAGGCCGGAAGCATGTGCGAGCGAGAAAGACGAAGTCCATCTCACTCTGGATGGTGAAACGGCGCGCAAGTTATTTAAACTTTGCGGGAAAAGTGAATCACTAATCCTCACGGCCCTCGTCGCGGCGCAGAAGATTTGTCTGCACAAGTACACGGGCAACACGGACATCCTCATCGGCACAGCCATACACGAGCGCTACGGCGGAGCCTCTTCCCTTAACAAGGTGCTCATCCTGCGCGACCAGATTAGCGCGGAGATGACGAGCAAGCAGTTATTGCTGGCAGTCAAGAGCACCATTTCAGAAGCCTATTCCCATCAGAAATACCCCTTTGACAGAATCCTTGATCTCTTAGACATTCAGTATTCAGCCAATCGCGCGCCGCTGCTTGATGTGGTAGCGATTCTCGACAATCCGCATAATCGAGAATGCGTCGGCCATCTGAAGAACGACATTACTTTCGCTTTTCAGGTCAGCGACAGCGCGGTCACAACATCAATTCTCTACAACCCGCAACTTTTCAGTCGAGCGACGATTCTCTTATTCGGGGAGCACTACGAGCGGATTCTAAACGGCCTGCTTGATGCGCCCGATGCGAAAATCTCTGAACTGGAAATGCTCTCCGCCGATCAAAAGCATCAACTGCTTTTCGATTTCAACGATACATCCCGCGCTTACCCGCAGCAGAGCTTCAATGAGTTATTTGCTGCACAAGTGGCACGCACGCCCGAGGCCATCGCGGTGGAGTGTGAAGATGAACAGTTGACCTACAGGGAGTTGAACGAGAGAGCTAACCAACTGGCACATCACCTGCGAGACTTGGGAGTCGGGAGAGAGTCGCTGGTTGGAATCTTGTTGGAGCGCTCGGTTGAGATGGTCGTCGCACTGCTCGGAGTGCTCAAAGCCGGTGCCGCCTATGTCCCACTGGATGCGTCTCATCCAGCGGCACGCCTCAGCTTCATCCTCCAGGACACCTCTGCCTCAGTCCTCTTGACGCAGCAGCATTTGATAGAGCAGTTATCCGAGCATAGCGCCACAGTG
>Ga0182000_10000074_pt1 | contig 33542 bp, 26 predicted proteins | sample BulsoiMagMametaG_FD_120484 | JGI IMG/M metagenome (GOLD analysis project Ga0182000, IMG submission 120484) | Bulk soil microbial communities from Mexico - Magueyal (Ma) metaG | ecosystem: Environmental > Terrestrial > Soil > Agricultural land | place: Mexico: Magueyal, Guanajuato | collected...
CCAGCTATATCTTATATCAGGCGTTTAGCGCAAGCAGCAACGGCGATTTGAAAGCATCGCCTTCGGTGGCTGCGGTTTCATCTGCCGCTTGAATGCAGCAGCCTTCTCCGAGGTTTAGGTAAACTCGACTTTATTCAAGCGCCAAATATTTATGGGCGACCAAAAGCGGTCGCCCATATAGTAATTCCAGTGTCGTCGGTGCGACGACTTAAATGGGCCACTTTTTGAGGTGGGAAACGCGTGCCCATTTCGTCGGCGGGCGAATTTTGTCTATAATCACGTCGTCTCACATTTCCGAAAGAAACAGTTTTACAGGTGAGCAATCAAAAGACTTGAATCATGAATCGTAACCAGACCCTGTCTTTACCATTCACGATTTACCATTTACGATTCACGATTTTTCTATGACCCCCGAACGCTGGAAACAGATTGAGGAAGTATTCCAGTCGGCGCTCGACCTCCCGGCAGGCGAACGCCGGCAGTATATCGTCGAGGCGTGCACTGGCGACGACAACCTGCGCGAGCAGGTCGAGGCGCTCGTCGAACAGTACGAAGAGGCCGGGGACTTTATTGAAGAGCCCGCCTTCGCCATTTCGAGCCTGCGTCCCACAACCGATTCCGAGGCGACGACGCTTTCGAGCGACTCCTGGGACGACCCGGCCATAGGCCGCCGCGTCGGTTCTTACAGAATCGTGCGCGAGATCGGGCGCGGTGGGATGGGCGCGGTCTACATGGCCGAGCGCGCCGACAGCGAGTTCCGCCGCCGTGTCGCCATCAAACTGATCAAGCGCGGGATGGACACGGATTTCATCCTCCGGCGCTTCCGCAACGAGCGCCAGATCCTGGCCTCGCTCGATCACCCGAATATCGCACGGCTCCTGGACGGAGGAACGACGGACGACGGCCTCCCCTACTTCGTCATGGAGTACATCGAGGGGCTGCCCATCTATCGCTTCAGCGACGAGCGGAAGCTGACCATCGCCGAGCGGCTGCGCCTCTTCCGGCAGGTCTGCGACGCGGTCCAGTACGCGCACCAGCACCTGGTCATCCACCGCGACATCAAGCCGTCGAACATCCTGGTCACCTCAGACGGCGTGCCCAAGCTCTTAGACTTCGGCATCGCCAAGCTTTTGAACCCGGAGCTAGCGGACATTACGCAGGACCCGACGGCGACAGCCATGCGTCTGATGACGCCTGAATACGCCAGCCCTGAGCAGGCGCAGGGACAATCGGTCACGCCGGCCACAGATGTTTACAGCCTCGGCGTGCTGCTTTACGAACTGCTGACAGGACATCGCCCCTATCACTTCTACAGCCGCGCCCCGCACGACATCGCGCGCGTCATCTGCGAAGAGAAGCCCGCGCACCCGAGCATCGTCGTCACGCGCCCTTACGACCTTCTGCCGACACCTCTGGAGACGGACACGCTCGAATACATCTACTGGAGTCGCAGCGCCGAGGGCGGGAATCTACAGCAGGAACTTGAGGGCGACCTGGACAACATCGTGATGAAGGCGCTGCGTAAAGAGCCCAGGCGCCGCTACCAGTCTGCGGAAGCCCTGCGCGCGGACATCACGCATCACCTCGAAGGGGAACCTGTCGCCGCGACCTCCTTTTACCCTACGGCGTCCTACCCGGCGAAGGCTGTCGCGTCGGAAAAGCCCACGACAGGGAAGGCCATCGCCGTGCTGCCGTTCAAAATTCTGGACGCGCGCCAGAGCGAAGACACGGGCGACGAGTACCTGGCCGTCGGGCTGGCCGACGCGATGGTCACGCGCTTGAGTAATGTGCGCCGCTTCGTCGTGCGTCCGACCAGTAGCGTGCAGCGCTACGCGGGCAGCGATGATCCCCTGAGGGCCGGGCGCGAACTGGGCGTTGACTTCATCGTCACCGGGACAATCCGCAACGCCGGCGAGTACATACGCGTCAGCGCGCAACTCCTGAGCGTCGCCGACGGCGGGACGCGCTGGGCTGGCCGATTCGAAGAGACCTCCACGGACGTCCTCATCCTCGAAGACTCCATCTCGGGGCAGGTCGCCGAAGCGCTCGTCCCGCACTTAACGGGCGACGAGCGCCGCCAGCTCTCAAAGCGCGGCACGGACAACGCCGAAGCTTACGAAGCTTTCCTGCGCGGTCGTTACCACTGGAACTCTATGACCGGCGAAGGCTTCGCCAAAGCTCTGACCTGTTACAACAAGGCCGTCGCGCTCGACCCGTCTTACGCCGCGCCCTACGCCGGAATCGCTGAGTATCACTGCTGGCTGGCCGTCTACGGCCTGTTGCCGCCGGACGAGTGTCTCGCCGCGGCGCGCGAGGCGGCCGAACGAGCGGTCCAGCTCGACGACTCGCTCGCCGAAGCTCACACAGCACACGGCCTGGCCCTGCTCAACCACGAATGGCAGTGGCAGCTGGCCGGAGAGCGTTACCGCCGCGCCCTCGAACTCAATCCTAACTATTCGACGGCGCACGCGCACTATGCCTGCCAGCTCGGGATGGAAGGCCGCTTCGACGAGTCTGTCGCAGAGGCCCGGCGCGCCTGCGAGTTGGACCCGCTCAACCCGTTCCCGGCTTACTTTCTCTCCTGGTGCCTGTATCAGGCGCGTCGCTATGACGAAGCAATCGCGCAGGCGCGCCACCTGTTGCAGTTCGAGCCACGCTACGGTTCGGCGCGCTTCATCCTGAGCTGGACCTTGCGTCGAGTCGGCAAATACGACGAGGCGATTGCGGAAGCGAAGAAGGCGATTGAGATCCTCGGCGACATCCCTATGTTCTCGGCCGCGCTCGCGACCGCCTACGCGGAAGCGGGACAGGCAGAAGAGGCCCGGCGCATCCTCGCCGAGCTTGGCGAAATGGCCTTGAAGCGCTACGTTTCGCCCTATCATCTGGCCTTCGCCCACGTTTATCTGGGCGAGCGCGACGAGGCTCTGGGCTTGCTGGAACAAGCCATCGCGGCTGACGACCCGTGGCTGGTCTGGCTCGGCGTCGAGCCGCAACTGGACCCTTTGCGCAACGCACCGCGCTTCGAGGACCTGCTGCGGCGGACCAGGAACCCGCTCTACATGATGCGCCTGGAGCAGACAATCGCGCCGTCCGCCGCGTCTGCACGGAAAATCATTCCGTCGGATGCGGCCCCCGCCACGCCTGTGCCGCGGCACCGCCCGACGGAAGATGAAGAGGCCAACAAGCTTTACGTCGCCGGCCGCTATTTTGCGACCAGACGCACGGCGGAGGGACTGCGCCAGGCCATCGAAAGGCTGGAACACGCCGTTGCGCGCGATCCGGCTTTCGCGCTCGCCTATTCGGAGATGGCCGATTGCTACTCGCTGCTGAACTGGTACGTCGAGCCGCCGCCAACAGAAGCCTGGGAACGCGCCAAAGAGGCCGCGCTGCGCGCCGTCGAGGCTGACGATCAACTGGCGGACGCGCGCTCGTCGCTCGGTTTCGTACGCATGCATTACGACCGCGACTTTTACGCCGCCGAAAAGGAGTTTCGCCGCGCCATAGAGCTGCGGCCCGACAACGCCGTCGCGCACCGCTGGCACGCTTTTAACCTTTCGGCTATGGGGCGTCACGAAGAGGCCATAGCCGAGATCAGACGGGCGCAGGAGATTAACCCGCGCTCGCCCGTCGTCGCGACGGCTTTCGCCAACGTCCTCTTCTTCGCGGAAAGATTCGAAGAAGCGATAGAGCAATGCCAGAAAGCTCTTGAGCTTGATCCGGGCTCGCTCTCCGCACACATTATTATGCGCTGGTCTTACGAGAGCAGGGGCATGTGCGACGAGGCGTTCGCGGTCTACGAACAGGAGCGGGCCTTCGCGGGCGAGACGCCGAACACGCGCGCCAAACACGCGCATGTGCTGGCCGCGTGCGGGCGCGAGGCTGAGGCGCTGGAAATCTTGCGAGACCTGGTGGAACGTCGCGACGAACATTGGGTGACGGCCTACGAGATCGCGGTTATCTATGCGTTCCTGGGCGAGCGCGACGAGGCGTTCAAGTGGCTCACGCAGGCCGAAAAGGAGCACGCGGTCGGCTTCACTTACGTTCGCGTGGACCCGCGCCTCAACAATCTTCGCGCCGACCCGCGCTTTGACGACTTGCTGCGGCGAATTGACAGGAATCTCGGAGAGGCACAGGGCGGTCCCGCGTGACCCGACCGCCGCCTGCCTTAAGCGCGCGAGATGTCCGAACGTTATGCCCGCCAGCCTTTTGCGCCGCTTTGCTCCACGGAAAATCGAAGACTGCTACGGCGCCGCGCGATAAGGCGTAGGCGTAGGCGTCGGAGCCGCGTGCTGGCGGAAGGTCGTCGGCCGCTGGCGCGGCAATGGCGGGAAGCGTTGGCGCTTAACTCTGCTACGGCTGCTTCAACTCTCATCACAATCAATTCACTCCTCACCTAATAAACGCGCGAACCACAACGGAAATGAATCACAAATCTTCTGGCGCGCCGCCCGCAGAGGTAAATTTTTCACAAAAAATATTTTCGCCAAAGCTGTTCCGGTGATTCATTTTCGCAGTGGTCCGCGCGTTTACAGGTAGGAGGGACAATCGTCATGCAACAGCACAGGCAAATACGCATCATCAAGCGCGAGCAGAGAGCAGCGCAGGTTGAGACGCCCGCCCCCGTCGAGGAAGCGAGCGGCTCGGTCGTATCTGAGCGCAAGCTGAAGACGGTCGTCTCCGGCTGGGTGCGCGAGCACCAGGAGCGGGCCGAGGAATACAAGCGCATGTTCTCGGTCATGCTCGCCGAAGCGGGTTTTCGCGCGCCGCGAACGCCCTCGCGCGCATAAAGCCCGAAGCTTTCGCGCTGGTCCCCGGTCCCACGAGTCTCACCTTGACAAGGCGAGCGCTTATCGCTTAGGTTTGCCTACCCGAGTTTTGATCTTTACATCTGAAGTAGAGGCGCGTCCTCCAAGAGTAGTCGGACCGTAGAAGTTGAAGGCTTCACGCAAGGGTCCGTTGAAAGGGGCTGGACGCCGAAGCCTGTTGCGCACCTTCAAGGCGCAGGCGGGCTGGTCGCTGCGGCTAAATCCGCAGGACTGTCACCGGATAAGTTCAAGCGGTGGAGGGCTACGACTGCTATTGATGACGGGGCGCGACCTGGTTTTTAAGAACGCGCGCCTCTCGTCCAATTATTTTCTTACGGAAGAGGTCGGTCGTGTCTGCTCATGATCGGCCTCTTCGTGTTTTATCAACTGGTCAGCACCGATTGCGGAATGCGGAATGAAAGAACAGAAGGCACAAGGCACAAGGCAGAAGGCAGCAAAGGCAAAACGCTTCTGTCTTTTACTGCCTACTGCTTTCTGCCTTCTGCCTTCTGTTCTTCTCAATCCGCAATCTAAAATCGGCAGGTGGTACTGACGTTCTCAGATGGAGAAACTTTTAGAGCCAACAGTAATGAAATTCGGCGGGACGTCCGTCGAGGATGCGCGCGCGTTCGAGCGCGTGGGGCGCATCGTGCGCGCGAAAGAGACAGCGCGCCTCGTCGTCGTCGTCTCCGCAATGAGCCGCTTCACGGACGCGCTCCTCGAAAGCGTGCTCATGGCCGCCGAAGGCGACGCCCCGTTGGGCGCACACGTTCTCGAACAACACTTCGCGCGCCACACGGATGTCGCCCGCAGCCTGCTTCCGGCGCAACAGGTCTCGAAGGTAGAGGAAGAGATCGAGCGGGCGCGGCATGAAATAAACGAACTCCTGCGCATCATAGCCGCGCATCCTGTGACGCGTCCGCCCTTGCAGGACGAGATCGTCTCCTACGGCGAACGCCTCTCCTCCTTCCTGCTCGCTTCGGCCCTCAGCCAGCAGGGACTTGCGGCGCAATTCGTGGACGCGCGCCGCCTGGTCCTGACGGACGACGTTTACGGCAACGCCACGCCCCTAATCGAAGAGACCGAAGCACGCACGCGCGCTCTTCTCGAACCCCTAATCGCAGCCTCCACGATTCCGGTCGTCGGCGGCTTCATCGCTTCTACAAAAAGCGGCGCGACCACCACGCTCGGGCGCGGCGGCTCGGACTACACGGCGGCGCTCGTCGGCGCTGCGCTCGGCGCCCGCGAGATAGAGATTTGGACAGACGTGTCCGGGGTGCTCACGGCGGACCCGCGCGTGGTTCCTGATGCGCGCGTCGTCCACAAGCTCTCTTACGCGGAGGCCGCGGAACTGGCATACTTCGGCGCGAAGGTCCTGCACCCGAAGACGATTCAACCGGCAATCGAAAAGGGCATCCCGGTCCGCATCTGCAACTCAAGAGCGCCGGAAGAGCCCGGCACGCTGATTCGCGCCGAAGCCGAAAGCAGCCCGCGCACGGTCAAGGCCATCGCCCACAAGACAGGCATCACCACCGTGCAGATAACTTCCGGCAGAATGCTCGGCTCCTACGGCTTCCTGCGCGCCATCTTTGAAATCTTCGACCGCCACCGCACAGTCGTTGACGTCGTGACGACCTCGGAGGTGAGCGTCTCGCTCTCTCTGGACGACGCGCGCGCTCTTCCCTCGATTATCAGAGAGCTCGAACAGCTCGGCACGGTCGAAATCGCCGAGAAGCGCGCCATCGTCTGTGTCGTGGGCGAGAGTTTGCGCGCCACGCCCGGTGTCGCCGCGCGCGTCTTCGGCACCATCGGAGACATCAACGTCTCGCTCGTATCTCTCGGCGCTTCGAGCATCAACCTGACCTTCGCCGTTGACGAGGACCGCGTGACGGAAGTCGTCCGCAGGCTCCACGAAGCGCTCTTTGAAAATGATGTAGGACAGGCATTCCTGCCTGTCAGTGGGACAGACATTCCTGTCTGTCGATGAGCGCCGCCAGGCGCGAACAACGTTAACTAAAACCTGCGCGAAGATCATTAGCGTGCTGGCGCACGCTCGACAGGCCGAGAATGCCTGTCCTACAGAGAACGTGAACATTTTTGAGTTAACACGCCAGTTGATAGATATCCCGTCCGTCACCGGAGAAGAGGCGGAGGTGGCGCTGTTTCTTTCCGGCCTTCTCAAAAGTCTGGGCTACGAGGTCTGGACGCAGGAGGTCGAAGCAGACCGTGTGAATCTCATCGCGAGCGCCGGGGCAAGGCGACCGCGCGTCATGCTCTCGACGCACATGGACACTGTGCCGCCGCACATCGGGTCCAGCGAAGACGAGGTTTACATCTACGGGCGCGGCTCCTGCGACGCTAAAGGAATCATCGCGGCGCAGATTGTTGCCGCCGAGATGCTGCGGAGCGAGGGCGTAGAAGATTTCGGCCTCCTCTTCACAGTTGACGAGGAGATGAGTAGCCTCGGCGCTCGCGTTCTTAACGACCATCCGCTCGCTGAAGGCTGCCGGTATCTGATTAACGGCGAGCCGACCGATAATAAACTGGCGGTCGGCACGAAAGGCTCTCTGCGCCTGACCTTGGGGACAGAAGGGCGGGCGGCCCATTCGGCTTACCCGGACCAGGGCGAGTCTGCTATTGAAAAACTCCTGGACGTGCTGGCGGACGTGCGCTCTTTCGACTGGCCCGGCGACGACGTCTTTGGCGAGACGACGTGTAACATCGGAGTGATTCAGGGCGGGGCTGCCTCCAATGTTATTCCGGCGAATGCGCGCGCGGAGCTTTTTTTCAGGCTGGCGGTTCCGCTCGCGCCCGTTAAAGAGAGCCTGGAACGAATGACCGCGGGGCGCGCGCAGATTGAATACCATTCGGCTGTGGACCCCGTGCGGCTCCTGAGCCTCGAAGGTTTCGAGACGGAGGTCGTCCGCTTTATGACGGACATTCCTTATCTCTCGAACTGGGGGACGCCTCTGCTGATCGGTCCCGGCTCGATTCTGGACGCGCACACGGCGCATGAAAGAGTCGCCAAGAGCGAGCTCCTGAAGGCGTCGGAGCTATACGTTCGCCTGGTCCGAGAACTTCTGGCGCGCGCGCCAGGCGAATGCGGAGGAAGTGAATTGAAGATTGCGGAAGGAGCGCTCGGATGAAAATCGCTCTCATAGGTCACGGCGCGATGGGCCAGCTCGTCGGCGCGCGGGCGCGCGAGGAAGGACACGAGGTCGTACTCGCCCTCACCTCGCGCGACGCAGCGCAAAGCAACGAAGAGTTGCAGCAGCAGTTGCAGGTCGTGGATGTGGCAGTGGATTTCTCTGTCGCGGGGGCCGTCCCGAACAACGTTCGCCTGTGCGCGCGCGCGGGCGTCCCTCTCGTCGAAGGCACCACCGGCTGGCTGAATGAGCTGGAAGAGGCGCGCCGCGTTGTCGCTGAGCACGACGGAGCGCTGCTCTACGGCGCGAACTTCTCCGTCGGCGTCAACGTCTTTTACCGCATCATCATTCAGGCGGCGGAGCTTTTCAAAGGGCTCGATTACGCCCCGTTCATAGAGGAGGCGCATCACTCGCGTAAGCGCGACGCGCCTTCGGGCACGGCGCTCAAACTGCGCGAGATGCTCGCGCCCCTTTCCGAGAACGTCTCGGTCGCGAGCACGCGCGCCGGGCACATTCCTGGCACGCACCGCGTCGGCTTCGACTCTGCTGCGGACCAGATTACCCTGACGCACACGGCGCGCTCGCGCGAAGGCTTCGCCGCCGGTGCGCTTCTCGCCGCACACTGGATCAGGGGGCGCAAGGGGGTTTACGAGTTCACACAAGTCTTCGACGAAATTATTCAGGAGAGGATGAAAAGTTTATGACTATGAACATCGAATGGCTCAGGGGTTGCGCGACCGCTCTCATCACGCCCTTTACAGGAGACGGCGCAGTTGACGAGGAGCGCGTGCGCGCGCTGGTCGAGCGCCAGATTGAAGGCGGCGTGCGCCTGCTCGTCCCTTGCGGCACGACCGGCGAGAGCGCGACGATGACGGAGGAAGAGGACCGCCGCGTCATTCAACTGACGATTGAGACGGCGCGGGGCCGGGCGCGCGTCATCGCCGGAACGGGAAGCAATTCGACCGCGGCCTCCATCGAATATTCGCGCGCGGCACGCGAGCTTGGCGCGGACGCTGTGCTCGTCGTCGCCCCTTTCTATAACAAGCCGACGCAGGAAGGTCTCTACGCGCACTTTCGCGCTGTCGCCGAGAGTGTGGAGGGGCTTCCAGTGGTCGCTTACAACGTGCCCGGCCGCACCTCTTCGAACATCGCGGCGCAGACGATTCTCAGGCTCGCGCGCGACGTCCCGAACATCGTCGCCGTCAAGGAGGCTTCGGGCAATCTCTCGCAGATGATGGAAATTCTGCGCGGGCGTCCAGAGAACTTCCGCGTGCTTTCGGGCGACGACGCTCTGACGCTGGCGCTCATCACGCTGGGCGGCGACGGCCTCATCTCCGTCGCCTCGAACGAAGTTCCGGACCTGATGTCGCGGATGGTGGACCTGGCGCTCACAGGAAAATGGACGGAGGCGCGCGAGCTTCACTATCGCTTGCTGCCTTTGATGGAGGGGAACTTCATAGAGTCGAGCCCCGGGCCGGTCAAGGCCGCGATGGCCGCGCTCGGTTTGATCGAAGAGAATTTGCGCCTGCCGCTCGTGCCCGTTCAGGAGAAGACGCGCGCGCGGATGCGCGAGCTTTTAGACGATCTGGGCGTCACGCGGGGGAAGGCCAATGTCGCTTCGTGAGAGCATGGAGGCGCTGATCTGCGCCGGGCCTGGAGAGTTCACGAAGGACGACCGCGCGCTCTTCGAGGAGTTTAAGAGCGCGCTCAACCGCGGGACGGTGCGCGCGGCTGAACGCGCGGCGGACGGGCGCTGGCTCGTCAATTCCTGGGTCAAGAGCGCGATCCTTCTGGGCTTCCGCATGGGCGCGCTCGCAGACATGTCCACGGACCAGACTCTGCGCTTCTTCGATAAAGATACTTATCCGGTGCGCCCGACAAGTGTGGGCGACAATGTTCGCATCGTTCCGGGCGGGTCCAGCATACGCGACGGGGCGTATATCGCTTCCGGCGTCGTCTGCATGCCGCCGATGTACATCAACGTCGGAGCCTTCGTTGACGAAGGGACGATGATAGACAGTCACGCGCTCGTCGGCTCGTGCGCACAGATCGGCAAGCGCGTTCATCTCTCGGCCGCGGCGCAGGTGGGAGGGGTGCTGGAGCCGGTCGGCGCAATCCCGGTCATCATCGAAGACGATGTCCTAGTCGGCGGCAATTGCGGAATTTACGAGGGGACGGTCGTGCGCGAGCGCGCGGTCCTAGCTTCGGGGACGATTCTGACCGGCTCGACTCCCGTTTATGACATCGTGCGCGGGGAGATTTATCGCCGGACCGCAGAAGCGCCTCTGGAGATTCCGGCGGGCGCCGTGGTCGTGCCGGGCTCGCGCGCCGTAACCAACGAGCGTGGGCGCGAGTGGGGGCTCTCGATTTACGCGCCCGTGATCGTCAAATACCGCGACAAGAAGACGAACGAGTCGGTGCGTCTGGAGGATTACCTGCGTTGAGAGAGTTTGAGCCGCCAAAGCTTCTGCGCGGGATTCAGAAGAGCGCCATTCGCCAGCTCTTCGACCGCGCGCGCCCCGGCAGCATCAACCTCGGACTCGGCGAGCCCGATTTGCCGACTCCCGAAGTCATCCGGCGCGAAGCCGTGCGCGTCATCCTCGAAGAGCAGAACGGTTACACTTCGCACGCGGGCCTACACGATTTACGCGAGCTAGTCGCGGCGGATTACCGCGCGCTCGAAGCCACATCGGACCGCGTCATCATCACAGCCGGATCGCAGGAAGCGCTCTATCTGACATTGATGACGCTTGTCAACGAAGGCGACCAGGTGCTCATCCCTGACCCTGGGTTTGTCGCTTACCCGACTATCGTCCGCATGGCCGGCGGGGAGCCTCTCTTTTACAGGCTGCCACGCGAGCGCGGTTTCGGTTTCGACGCGGAAGAGTTCAGGCGAAAGCTCAGCCCGCGCACAAAGGTAGTGGTCGTCATCAGCCCGTCGAATCCGACGGGGCGCGTGCTCTCCGACGAGGACCTGGCGGCGATGAGCGACGCGCTAAGAGGGACGGGCGTGTACGTCATCAGCGACGAGATTTACCGCGACCTTTATTTTACGGACGCGCGTCCGCCGTCCGTTTCGGACCATTACGAGCGTACAATCTGTATCGGCGGTCTCTCCAAATCCATGAGCATGACGGGCTGGCGCGTCGGCTGGATGTGCGGCGAAGAGGCTGTGGTGAAGAGCGCGCTCATCCTGCACGGCTACGTGACGACGTGCGCCTCGACCGTCTCGCAGAAAGCCGCGCTCGCCGCGTGGACCGGCGAAGGCGAAAGGGCGCGCGCCGCAGCGCGGGATATTTTCCGCAAGCGGCGCGACCATCTGCTCAAGATCATCGGCGGAGAGTTAGGCTTGCGCGCCGTCCAGCCCGAGGGAGCTTTCTACACGATGGTTGACGTGAGCGCTTATGGAAGCTCAATGCAGGTTGCCGACGCCCTGCTCGAAAAGGGCGTCATCACGGTTCCCGGCGCGGCCTTCGGCGCGGAGAGCGAGGGGACTTTGCGCGTCTCCTTCTGCGCGGATTTGCCGGCGTTGACGGAAGGCGTGCGGCGCATGAACGAGGCGCTCAAAGGGTTAGCGGCAATTCACGCTTAGAATGTGCCACAGAGGCACAGAGAAACCGAATTATGAGTTTTGAATTAAGGCTTTCAATTCAAAATTCAAAATTTAAAATTCATAATTATTTTTCCTCTGTGGCTAATAAAGAAACGGAGAATGACAGGTGAGTAAATATCGTGTCGGCATCCTCGGCGCTACGGGCACGGTCGGGCAGCGTTTCATTCAACTGCTGGAGGACCATCCGCAGTTTGAAGTGACGGCGCTCGCGGCCTCGGACCGCTCGCAGGGCAAAGCATACGCGGAGGCGTGCGCGTGGCGTCTGCCAGGTGAGATGCCCCAGGCTGTCAGGCAGATGATCGTTCAAGCCCCGGAGCCGCCGCTCGCGTGCGATATAGTCTTTTCCAGTCTGCCGGGCTCCATCGCGCGCGAAGCGGAAGGCGCGTTCGCACGTGCCGGCCACACGGTCATCAGCAACTCTTCCGCCTACCGCATGGACAGGGACGTGCCGCTCCTGATTCCCGAAGTCAACCACGAACACCTTTCACTGCTCGACGCACAGCGCGCCGGCGGCGCCTTCGGGGAAGGCTCGATTATCACCAATCCGAACTGCTCGACCATCATGCTGGCGATGGCGCTCGCGCCCCTGCACGCGCGCTTCGGTGTGGACGCGGTCGTCGCCACGACCATGCAGGCCATTTCGGGCGCGGGCTATCCGGGCGTCCCGTCGCTGGACATCACGGACAATGTGTTCCCCTTCATCGAGAATGAAGAGGAGAAGATGGAAGAGGAGACGCTCAAAATCCTGGGCCGCGTGAGCGACGGGCGGATTGAAGAGGCGGGCATGAAAGTGAGCGCGCAGTGCAACCGCGTGAACGTCCTGGACGGCCACATGGCTTCGGTGCGTGTGAAGCTCTCGCGCCCGGCTGAGGTGTCGGAAGTGTCGGACGCGCTTCGCTCTTTCACCTCGCTGCCGCAGGAACTGCGACTTCATTCGGCGCCCGCGCGCCCCATCATCGTGCGCGACGAGCAGGACCGCCCTCAGCCTCGTCTGGACAGGGACGCCGGGCGCGGGATGAGCGTGACCATCGGAAGGCTGCGCCGCGACACTGTGCTGGATTATCGTTTCGTCGCGCTCAGCCACAACACCATTCGCGGGGCGGCGGGCGCGGCGATTCTCAACGCAGAGCTTCTGGTTGAAAGTAATGGTTTCATACCTCGTTGAGTTTCAACCCGCGCAAGCGGGTGGCAGCATAAAGCCCTGCGCGTTAGCGCAGGGTTGAGGCCAATATTTTCATCAACAAGCCCATGAACTGGGCGACAGATCTCTGAATATTTGCCGTATGCATTCAAACGCGCTGTCGCCCATTTTATGGGCTTTAACATTTTCTCTTAGCAGCTTACCTAGCCCTCACGGGCTAGGCTTTAGACGGTCGCCCACTTACGTGGGCTAACGGACAGATGGAATCTGCTCACTCACGAGCATTCAGACGATGAATTTGACTTGAGCATTAACAGCTTATATTCTCGACCTGTCGGCGCGAGAGTTATGAGACCTGACGTAGTGCATCCTGTATGACGCCCCCGCAAATAGATGTCACAAGCCTTCTGGTGGCCTCAAGTCGGGGCGACCGTGAAGCTCTGGACAAGCTTCTTCCGCTCGTCTATACGGAGTTGCGCCACCTGGCCGAGCGCTATCTGCACAAAGAGCGCCCGGACCACACCTTGCAGGCGACGGCGCTCGTCAACGAAGCCTACCTCCGGCTGATAGATCAAAATGTTTCGTGGCAGAACCGCGCACACTTTTTCGGCGTGGCGGCGGAGATGATGCGGCGCATCCTAATTGACCATGCGCGCAAGCATCAGGCGCAAAAGCGCGGCAGCGGGGGAATCAAGATAGCGCTGGACGAGGCGATTGATGTCACGGACGAGCAGGCCACGGAATTGATCGCGCTCGACGACGCGCTCAAGGCTCTGGCGGAATTCGACCCGCAGAAAAGCCGCATCGTCGAACTCAGATTCTTTGGCGGCCTCTCAATTGAGGAGACCGCCGAAGTCTTGGGCATCGGCACCGCGACCGTGATTCGCCAGTGGAAGATGGCTAAAGCCTGGCTCTACCAGGAAGTCAGCAAAAGCGGTAAATAATTATGAATTTTGAATTATGAGTTTTGAATTAAGGCTTTTAATTCAACCCCAGTCTTGAGTTGAAAAATGGCTTTGTTAATTTCAAAGGACTTACGGCAGCAAGGCCAACTCAAGACTGCCAATCAGCACCCGTAAGTCCTTTATTTCGTCAATCCGAGGCCAACTCAAGACTGGGGTTAATTCAACATTCAAAATTCAAAATTCATAATTGAGTCGCCGGCTTGAAATAGTAAGCGCCCACCATCTCCCATCTTCTCGGATCGAATTTACGGCGCGCGCCACAGTCCAGACAGACGCGGTATGATTCGCCCCCGATTGTGAACGGGCGGCTCATCTCCCTGTGCCAGCACCCGAAAAGACGCGTCAGCCAGTTCGAGAGAGGCGCTGCCGATTCATTCAGATAAGGCTGCGCGCCCTGTCCGTACTGTTTCAATGTGATCTGTGCGGTCTGCATCATCAACGTCGCCTCCCTTTGCGGTCTGCCAATAGCAGCTCTCACTTATCTAACGCGTAAAAACGCGTGCGGATTCAATCAACCCACCCTACGATTGCGGATTGCGGATTGCGGATTGAAAGAGCAATTGGCAGTTAGCAGCACGCTAAGCTGTTTTCATTGCCATCTGCTTTCCTAAATCCGCAATCCGCAATCCGCAATTGGCAGGCTCCTACAGTTTGTTCATCGCTCAATTTTTTTTCAGACGATTGATTGGATTTCATTGTGGACTGCGCGTTATCAGGTAGGAGGTCAGAAAAGCAGAAACTATGAACACGAATCAGCAGACAGCTTCAAGGTTTGAGAGCAGCGCGCTCGCGCTCCTTCTAAGAGTTGACAGGATTTTCCTGTTCAGGAAGACGTTTGTGGCCCTCGCGTTGATTCTCGCCGTCTCCGGCACGGCCTTCGCACAGCGCTCCGCCGGCGGCCGTCAAAAGGCGGGGCGGAACAGCGCCAACCCGGTCGCCGTCTCCAAAGCGAAGACCATCTTCGGCGAGACCAAGGCGCTCGGCGACGGTCAGGTCCGCTCGTGGGTCAGCCTCGACGGGCGTGGCAACCCTACGGCCATCGGGCTGACGTTCAACGAGTCTGTGCTTTCGAATCTTCCGAAAGAGCCGCCCCCTGGACTGGAAGGGACGGAACTCTCGCTGGCTTTACCGCCCGAGGCTGCCGCAACGGCGTTTAATCACGTCAGGATGGACTGGAATCCGCACGGGCACCCGCCGGAGAAGATCTACGACGTGGCGCACTTTGATTTCCACTTCTACATGATCACCGAAGAGGAGCGCAACGGGATTACAGTGCAGGGCGAGGACGTGGCCCGTAGCACCAAGGCGCCCGCCGCGGAGTTCATGCCGGAAGGCTATATGTACGTCCCGGACTCGGCGATCCCGCGCATGGGGGCGCACTGGATCAACCCCGTCTCGCGGGAACTGCACGGGCAGCCGTTCACCAGAACGCTCCTTTACGGCAGCTACAACGGCAACGTGATTTTCGTCGAGCCGATGATCGCCAAATCTTTTCTGGAAACGAAGACCAGCCTGACGGAAGTCATCAAGCTGCCCGCGAAGTACCAGCGGCGCGCTTATTACCCGACGAAGTACAGCGTCAGGTATGACCCCACCACGAAGGAATACACAATCGCGCTTGAGGGCATGACGCTTCGTTAAGATCAGGACCTGAACGGCACGGCTTAGAGATTCGTTTTTCAGGGCGACGAATCTCAAAGAAGTCGGAGGGACTCTACGGAGTCTCTCCGGCTTTTTCATATCTTTATAGCGCCTTGCCGTTAGGTCCGACCGACTGGCGAAGTAAAACGATCCACGAAGCCACACGAAACGACACTAAGTGTACCTAACAAAACTAGCCACAGAGGCACGGAGAAGAATGAAAAAGGAGTCAAACAAACCTTCATTGATTAACTCTGTGTCTCTGTGCCTCTGTGGCTCTTTCCGGTTTTGTTAAGCGCTCTAAATATCAACGCTATATCTTCGTGTGCTTTCGTGTGGCTTCGTGGACCGTCCCTCATAAAAAGAAGTCGTATCCTTTTGCTAACCTCAAAAGGACACGCTCAATGGACGTCGCGCGCGATGTTGAGAAAGGCGCGCGCCGCGTGTGAGAGTTTCGCGCCCTTGCGATAGATCAGGTAGAGCTTTCTTTCCATCTTCATCTCGCGCACCGAAAGCGCCACCACCTGCCCGCGCTCGATCTCGGCGCGTGCGGCCAGACGCGGGACCAACGCGACGCCCGTTCCCTGTTCGACGAAACGTTTGATGGCTTCGAGCGTCGGCAACTCCATAGAGATGTTGAGCGGCGTCCGGTGCTTTTCAAAAGTGTGGACGACGTGTTCGCGATAAGGCGAGCGCACGTTATGAGCTATGAAGGATTCGACTCCCAGCTCGCGCACGGAAACCGCTTTCTTTCCGGCCAGCGGATGATTCGGCGCCACGATCAATGCCAGCTCATCGGTCGTCACCGGGACCGCTTGAAGCGCCGGGTCCGTCGGACGAAAAGAGACGACGCCTATCTCTATGTCTCGCTTGAGCACTTCCGACGGGATGCGGCTCGCCAAATCTCTTTTGACTTCGATCTTGATGTGCGGGTGGCGCGCCCTGTAAAGGGAGATGACTGGCAGGAGATACATCACAGTGTACTCGTTTGCGCCCAGGGTCACCTTGCCGCGCTGCAAATCTTTCAACTCTTTGACGGCGAATTTCGCGTCCCGCCTGAGATTGAGTATCTGCTGCGCGTATTTGAGCAGAATCTGCCCCGAAGCCGTCAGCGTCCCGTCTTTTGATGAGCGATCAAAAAGCGGCTCGCCGACCTCTTCTTCAAGCCGCCGGATGGCCTGGCTGATGGCCGGCTGCGTCCGGTAGAGCTTCCCGGCGGCGCGCGAGAACCCGCGCTCGCCTGCGACCGCCACGAGAACTTCAAGCTGGTTGATGTCCATTGATCTCCTCTATCTCGGAATTATCGCCCGGCCTTATGATCTTTCCGGGTTTGATTATCTTCATCGTCGAAACTTATCTTATCATAAAAATTATAACTTTGACTTTGTAGGAGCGAATGCATCTAATGCCCACGAAAGGGGAAAACTAAGGCGGGAGCAATAAAAGGCAGGAGCAATAATATGCCTAGAAATGATCAAAACTTCGGGTTCAGTAAAATCGAACTAGCCATTGAAAGAGCAGCGAACGTCATTTTGAAGGTGGCGGGTGTTGTCTTCCTCGTTATTACGCTTTTGAAGCTTTTCAAGGTTGAAATTTCATCCTTGTAATCGTGCCTTTCCGGGCTTTGAGTGCCTGGATATTCAAACTAAATTATCACCCAGAGATTCCAGGGTGTCGCCTTTTGAAAGGAGACCGCTACATGACCAATCTCAACAGGGTCTCAATCTTCGACACGACTTTGAGAGACGGCGAGCAATCGCCGGGCTGCTCGATGGATCTGGATGAAAAGGTCCGCCTCGCCAGGCAACTGGAAGCTCTCGGCGTGGACGTTATCGAAGCGGGTTTTCCCATCGCTTCCGAAGGTGATTTCGCCGCGGTCAAGGCAGTGGCGAGCGCCTGCCGAAGGGTTCGCGTTGCGGCGCTCTGTCGCACGACAGAGCAGGACATCATGCGCGCAGCAGAGGCACTACAGAAAGCTTTGCGCCCGCGCATTCATACTTTCGTCGCGACCTCGGACATACATCTTGAGCACAAGCTCAAGAAGACGCGCACGGAAGTTTTGCGGATGACGCAAATGGCCGTGAGGCTGGCGCGCACGCTCTGCGATGAGGTCGAGTTCTCTGCTGAGGACGCAACCCGCAGCGACGTTGATTACCTGTGCGAAGTCCTGGCGGCCGCAATCGAGGAGGGCGCGCAAATAATCAACATCCCGGACACGGTCGGCTACACGACGCCAGCGGAATATGCTGAGTTGATTCGCACAATCCGCGCTCGTGTGGTCCGCGACTCGGGCGTCACTATCAGCGTGCATTGCCACAATGATCTGGGCCTGGCCGTAGCCAACAGCCTCTCTGCCATCGAAGCGGGGGCGCGTCAGGTTGAATGCACGATCAACGGCATAGGCGAGCGCGCCGGCAACGCTGCCCTGGAAGAGATCGTGATGGCGATGCACGTGCGCGCGGATCGTTTGCCGCTTGAGACGAACGTGCGCACTGAGGAGATTTACCCGACGAGCCAGTTACTGTCCGAGATCGTAGGCTTCCCTGTGCAGCCCAACAAAGCTATCGTCGGGCGCAACGCTTTCGCGCATGAGGCGGGCATACATCAGCATGGCGTGCTCAACAATCCCCTGTGCTATGAGATTATGACGCCTGAATCGGTCGGCGTTCCCGCCAACCGGATTGTGCTGGGCAAACATTCGGGTCGCCATGCGCTCTCGAAGCGCTATGACGAGCTCGGCCATACGCTCACGCCCGCCGAGCTGGACCTGGCTTACGTGCGCTTTACGCGGCTGGCCGACAAGAAGAAACGGATCTACGATCAGGACATTCTCTCGTTGCTTTCGAGCGGCCAGCCTGCGCGCTCCGACGCCTTTCAGAGCGAAAGCGCCACTGCTGTTAAGGAGTTTGCTGTCGTCGGAAGTTATTAATGAGCGATCAGCAGTCAGCAATTAGCGGTCAGCATTCAGCAATCAGCCGCCAGCCTGTACAGTTTTAAATTCAAAGCTGGTGGCCAATATTCATTTCTGCTGAAAGCTGATCGCTGATCGCTGATTGCTCAGAATAATCTGGTGAATAAAAGATGAGATTAAAGGTGACTGTGCTGCCGGGCGACGGCATCGGACCGGAAGTGACCGCGGAGGCTGTGCGCGTGCTGCATACCGTCGAGGAGATCTACGGCCATAGTTTTGAGTTTGATGAGCGCTTGATCGGTGGAGCCGCAATCAAGCAAGCGGGCACGTCGTTGCCGACCGCAACTCTGGATGCCTGTCTCGAAAGCGATGCGGTCCTGCTCGGCGCTGTCGGCGCGCCAGAGCATGACGACTTGCCGCCGGAGAGGCGGCCCGAAGCGGGCCTGCTGACTCTGCGCCGTGCGCTCGGAGCTTACGCCAACCTCCGGCCAGCCATTTCATACAGGGCGGTCGCAGATTGTTCGCCGCTTCGCACGGAAGTGGTCTCAGGCTCTGACATCCTCTTCGTGCGCGAATTGCTCGGCGGCCTCTATTTTGGCGAGCCGCGCGGCTTCACGAGAGAAGGCGGCGCTTCGGCAGCCTTCAACACGATGCGATATACGGTCGCGGAAGTTGAGCGCATCGCTCGCGTCGCGTTTGATGCTGCGCTGGGGCGGCGCTCGAAAGTAACCTCCGTTGATAAAGCCAACGTGCTTGAGACCTCCCAATTATGGCGCGAGGTCGTCACGCGCGTCGCGCTCGATTACCCGTCGGTTGCGCTTGAACATCTTTACGTTGACGCCTGCGCGATGCATCTGGTGATGAATCCGCGCAAGTTCGACGTGGTCCTGACAGAAAATCTCTTCGGCGACATTCTCTCGGATGAAGCAGCCGTTATCGCGGGCTCGCTGGGGCTGCTGGCTTCCGCGAGCATCGGCGGCGAGGTTGGACTTTACGAGCCCGTTCATGGCTCTGCGCCGGACATAGCGGGTCGCGCGCAGGCCAATCCGCTCGGCGCAATCGCATCTGCGGCGCTGCTCCTGCGCCACACCGCGCAGCTTGAACAGGAAGCGTTGGACGTCGAAGCCGCCATTCGCGCGGTGCTCGACGCGGGCTACCGCACGCCGGACCTTGATCGTGGGCAGAGCAAATACATCGCGACGACACACGAGATGGGCGCGCTCGTGGCGGAAGCCGTCGCAGAGGTCGCAGACATGCGCCACGCTTATCATGCCGTCTGAAAAGTGGTCAGTGGTCGGTGGTCAGTTAAAAACTGTAGCCAACTGACCACCGACCACTGACCACTGACCACTGTTCTATGCGTACACTTTTCGACAAACTCTGGGACGATCATGTTGTCTGCGCGCCCGAGGGCAAGCCGGCGCTGCTCTACATTGACCTGCACCTCGTGCACGAAGTCACATCGCCGCAGGCGTTCGATGGTCTGAGAGCGGCTGGGCGCGGGGTGCGCCGCCCGGACCTGACCGTCGCCACTGTGGATCATAACGTTCCGACCACAGACCGTCGTCTGCCAATCGCAGATGCCATTTCGGCCAGACAGATTGAAGCGCTCAGAGCGAATTGCCGCGAGTTCGGGATTACGCTCTACGACATCAACTCTGCGGAGCAGGGCATCGTCCACGTCATCGGACCGGAACTGGGTCTGACGCAGCCCGGCATGACGGTTGTTTGCGGCGACAGCCACACTTCGACGCACGGGGCTTTCGGCGCTCTCTCTTTCGGCATCGGCACGAGCGAAGTCGAGCACGTTCTCGCCACGCAGTGCCTCCCGCAGCAGAAGCCGCGCAATCTTCAAGTCAAGACGAGCGGCTCACTCCCCGCTGGCGTCACCGCCAAAGACCTGGCGCTCGCAATCATCGGCCAGATTGGAACCGATGGGGCGACGGGCCACGTCATAGAGTATGCGGGCGAAGCCATCAGCGCGCTCTCGATGGAAGGGCGCATGACGCTCTGCAACATGAGCATCGAAGCGGGAGCGCGCGCCGGGATGATCGCGCCCGACGAGACGACCTTCGCCTATCTCGAAGGCAGAAGGTTCAGCCCGCGCGGCGCTCTTTGGGACGAGGCCCTGGCTTACTGGCGCACGCTGCACACGGACGAGGGCGCACAATTTGATCAAACGGTCGAGATTGACGCGAGCGCACTGGCGCCGTTTGTCACCTGGGGTACGAGTCCGGGCATGGTCGTGCCCGTAACGGGCCGCGTGCCAGACCCTGCGGAAGCGCGTACGGAATCAGACCAGCGCGCAGCCCTCGGCGCGCTCGCGTACATGAATCTTCGGCCCGGCACGCCCGTCAAAGAGATTGCAATTGATCGAGTCTTCATAGGCTCCTGCACGAACGCACGCCTTGAAGATTTACGTGCGGCAGCACAAGTGGTGAAGGGCTACAAAATCAGCAGAGACGTTAACGCGCTCGTGGTTCCGGGGTCGCAATCGGTCAAACGCGCGGCGGAAGAGGAGGGCCTGGACCGCGTCTTTCTCGAAGCCGGATTTGAATGGCGCGAGTCCGGCTGCTCTATGTGTTTGGGGATGAACCCGGACATTTTGCAACCGGGAGAGCGCTGCGCTTCGACCAGCAATCGTAACTTTGAAGGCCGGCAGGGCAGGGGCGGGCGCACGCACCTCGTCAGTCCAGCGATGGCCGCAGCAGCCGCCATCACAGGCCATTTTACGGACGTGCGCGACTGGCAATATAAAGCGTAAATCGTGAATCGTAAATCGTGAATAGATGAAAAACACGATTTACGATTCACGATTTACGATTCACGATTCTATGCTTCCTTTTCGCAGACATACAGGTATCGTCGCCCCGCTTGATCGTCCGAACGTGGACACGGACCAGATCATCCCGAAGCAGTTTCTCAAGCGCATCGAGCGGACGGGTTTTGGGGAATTTCTCTTCTACGACTGGCGCTACAAGGCAGAGGGCGAGCGCAATCCATCTTTTGTGCTTAACGAGCACGGGTTCGAGGGCGCGAGCGTGCTCGTCGCTGGCAAAAACTTCGGCTGCGGCTCATCGCGCGAACACGCGCCGTGGGCCCTTCTCGATTACGGCTTCCGCGCCGTCATCGCCCCATCCTTCGCCGACATCTTTGCGAACAACTGCCTGAAGAACGGCCTTCTGCCGGTTGTTTTGAGCGAGACGGAAGTGGCGTTGATTATGCGCAGGGCGCAGACGCTTTCACCTTATCGCGTCACAGTTGATCTTGAACGCTGTCTGGTCGAGGACGCCGAAGGGTTTTCGGCCTCGTTTGAGATGGATGATTTCAGTCGCCACTGTTTGCTGGAAGGATTAGACGACATCGGCCTCACGCTGCAACAGGAATCACAAATCTCGTCTTACGAAGCGCGCCGCGCTAAATGGCGCGTGGCTCTTCCGTAGTTGAGCCATCTGTAAAGCAGTCATTTGTAAAAGCCTGGATGTTGCTTGTAGAAGCGACTGTCCGGCAACTTACCAATAAGAGTTTTAATGGCGGGAAGCACCTCACCCTTGCGGCCTTTGTCGCTTATGAGGAAATAATTATCAATCCCTCTTTATCAAATTCCACATTACAGCGAAGATGTATCTGATTCTGATCCCCCTCTGATCTAACAAGCCTGGCAGTTAAATATTATGAAACTGCCAGACTTTTTAACATTTTCATAAGCCGCTCATTACAAGCGCTTCTTCTTTCCTGCTCTTGCGAATTCAACAGAAGAGTTATTTTGTGGAATAAGAGGTAGCACTCTCTGATCATCTGATTTTGGCGAATCCATTTACTCGTAGAAGAGGTCAAGTATCTCGCTGGTTATATTCTAGTTTGTTATCGGGAGAGGCAGCCGTCAGTAGATTTTCCATGAGGAGAGATTTCTACCGCTCGTTAAGATATTTTTCGTAGTAACGTTCGGCAAATCGCTCTTGGAGTGTGCGGTGGACGAACCGCCACCCTCCACCGACGCGTTGTACTAAAACTCTCTGCGCCGACCAGTCTAGAAACATAGTTATATTGCGTGGAAATCTCCGGCTTCGCCAAAGTAATAGACGTAGCAAATAGTGCTGAAACGCGGACCTTCCACCGTAATTAACTGCTCCAGCGGATGCTCCAATCACCGCTATTACAGTTGACAAGACCGCCACCACCGCTAGGGTGATTGATGGTCCCGATACGAATACCGGTTCGACACGCCCAATAAACTGTGACGCGAAGGCCGCTCCTAAGGCCGCTCCTATCGACACTCCCAACGCTGCCCCTAACAATGCCCCTAAGCGTGCAGTCCGTAATGAGTGGTATATGCCTTCATTGGGGCGGATAGTGTCCTCAAGAACGCATTCATCAAACGAGCCGACCGTTGCCGCAACTACCGCCCCTCCTATTGCTCCTACTATTGCTCCTTTTATCATTTGGGTTTGCCATTCTACTCTCGTTACCACGCCTCCTAATGGCCCTGCTAATGCTTGTCCGACGGCTTCTTCGACCTCCGATACGACCCCCGCTCCTAACACCGCTCCTAAAACTGCTCCTAACGACATGTAAGTACGAACTGATTCCCCTTGAGGGCGCAAACTCCAAATGCTAAAGCGGCGTATCGGCTCCAACTCAATATTCCGGCTGTAGCTTAAGTAGACTAACAAGACAGCACATAGCATTAGTAATATTTGACTTGCTTCGTCTTTGATAATGATGCGAGACGCGAGAAAGAAGAGACCAACCCACAGTATAGGTAGCAGACAACGAACTAGAAGGCGCTGCCACGGTTGGGGTAAATCCCCCGGCTGCATCCCCTCGATTAGATATTTCTGGAGGTCTTTGCGCGTCAGGTAACTACCTAACCACGCCAGCCAGTCAAGTGCTTGGGCCTTCTCGTAAATTGGTAACTCTTCTTGTTTGCGCTCGAACATCCGATCAATGTACGCGTCCCACAATCGCCTCCGACGCTCCTCTGGCATAACACTCCGACGCAATTCGGCGGCGGACTGATCTTCATAGGTCATCACCGCAACGTTGAGCATCAGAGGTGTCGCAAACAGTTCCTGGTAGAGTGCCGATTCGTCCTTAAGCACCGCCCGCAGCCCGGCGAGCGCCTTCCCGCCAGCTTTCAAGTAGCTGTCCACCTGTTGCCTCGTTAACGGTTCAATGACGACCGCTCCGCCAAACCGCAGTTTAGGTATCTCGTCGTATTCACGTGTGCGGCAACAGACCACAATCGGGCGCAGAACCTTCTGGTGTTTCAAGCGGTAATTGTTGATGGCTTCCACACAGACGGCGCGGCGACTCTCAGCCACCTCATCCAGTCCGTCCAGCAACAAAAGCAATGCGTCGCCGTTCACCCAACGGCTTCCTATCTTCTCTGAAATCCCATAGTCTCGATTTAGCTGCTCTACTAGCCACTCATCTAACCGGGTATGGTTTGTGCGCCAAGCAGAGAGGTTGAAGACGATGGGAATCGGAAGTGTCGAATCGTTCTCCGCCTCCACTAGGAGAGCCTCCGCGACTTCCAGCATGAGCGTCGTTTTCCCCGAACCGGGTTCGCCCAGCAGTAGTAGCCCATCCTGTTCCTGTCGGTAGATTTTGAGAATAGAAGTTCCGGGCGGGATGTACGTGTTGGGTTGTCCGGCGCGGAGAAGGGCTAGGTCGCAGTGGCGAACAACTGCATCGGGCCGCCCTTTGAGGTTGAGTATCACCTTTACTTCGTTCCAGAGTGACTTATGTAGGACACCCTCAATCCAGAACCGGCGTATAATCCTTAGCATAGCTCGCCGGTTCACTTGATCGGCATCTGTCGTGAAAACAGTGTCCGCCGCGCTCTCGGAGCGGGCGGCTGGCGCGTTGTGTTCTCGGACGAACAGGAAAACGGTGGCGATGAGGCAAAAGAGCAGAAGCACCCAGAGCAGGCTTTTTAACTGATGGTGTTGATTAAGGAATTCTCCAGCGTCGGGGGCCAGCACATCAATAGCGAAATTCCCGAGAAAGAGAATGGTCGCGACAATAATTAGACTTAAAGTTTTTAAGTATCGGCGGAGCATGGTCATATCTTACTTCTGGACGCCGAGGAGCGCGTTATCTTTGGGGATGAGATAGTATTCGCAACGGTAGTACAGGCAACATATAGCATCCTTTATGTTGCGTAGCATAATTCCACAAAAAGGTTCAAGTGTGGAATTAGTATCTTCTATTACAGCACGCAAGCAAATAGGCGAATCAACTATGTTTATGCCGAGGTAGGTGTAACAGGCAACTGAGATCATTCGATAAGTCATGCTTCTTCATTCTCAATCAGCTCAACCCCAAGCTTCTTTGCTAAACCTTCGGCTCCCCAGCGCATCACGACGTCGTGGTTCCACTTGAAAAAGGGACGGGCAATCGGCGTCAGGAGATTCATCCAGCGCTTGGTCGTCTCGACCTGCCAGTCGTAACGCGCCGTCGTGATCCCGCCCTCATTTGAGAGCTGCCAGAGACCGCGACCCGCGAGCTCGCCAAAAGCCGTGCCTTCGATTATTGACAAAGGCTCGACGCGCGTCAGTCGCATGTCGAATCTCAGGCGATATGGGAGCTTGCTCTTCCACGTGTAGCGGTGGACGCTGCCGATGTTGTTCTCATCACCCTGCTCGACGCGCACGACCTCCTCGACGCCCTTCCACCACGCAGGCCAACGCTCCGAGTTGTAGATCATCTCCCAGACGGGCGCCAACTCCGATTTGAAGCGCCAGAGGGTCACGAACTCATATTTAGCCATAAGTTTTTTGAAATCGGGGTCGCGAGGAGACACCCCTTTGCCTGAAATTTTATCCCTTCACCGGGCCCGCTATTGTACAGACCCCGGGCGCTTCGGCAAAGAAGTACGAATTTTTTTCGTTGACAGTACGAATTAATTCGTAGTAACTTCGGCGCGCCTGTTGATCTCTTTCGACTGAGAGGATGAGGTGGGAGATGGCGAGACGAGCTGCGGCGCGACCGACCGATTCGGAACTGGAGATACTTCGAGTGCTCTGGCAGAAGGGGGCGTGCACTGTCCGCGAAGTTCACCATGAGATTAATAAGAGCAAGCCGACAGGCTACACGACCGTTCTGAAGCTGATGCAGATTATGACGGAGAAGGGTCTGGTTGAGCGTGACGAAGGGCAGCGCGCGCACGTTTACGTGGCGCGGCTCGCGCAAGGGGAGACGCAGCGCCAGCTCCTGGGCGATCTACTTGAGCGTGCCTTCGACGGCTCGGCCGCCAAATTAATGATGCATGTTCTTTCCGACAAGAAAGCTTCCGCCAAGGAACTCTCCGAGATTCGAGAACTACTGGACAGGTTTGAGCGAGGTCAGAGATGACGACGATGGAAGCTCTCCTTTCACAACCTTTCTTTCAGGCGCTCGGGTGGACTCTGATTCATTTCATCTGGCAGGGCGCGCTCCTGGCAGTTCTCCACGCGGGCGCGAGCGTGCTTTTGAGGCGCGCCTCGTCGAACATCCGTTACGTCGTGGCCTGCTCCGCGATGTTTCTGATGCTCGTTCTGCCCCTGGCCACTTTTTACCTCATCAGCACTTCTTCCGCAGACGCGCCCGCGGGCACGCCAGCACGTTACGCCGCTGCTGACGCCCTCAAGGGGCAGCAGCAGAGCAACTCTCTACAGCAGAAGCAGGTCAACGCGCCCGGCGAGGTTGACGCGAGCGAGGTGCTCCCGCCCGAAGCGATACCCGCCCAGAATAGTGCGGAAGATTCATTCAATGCTCTTCTGCCCTGGTTCGTCATTCTCTGGCTGACGGGCGCTTCTCTTCTTTCTCTGCGTTTTTTCGGCGGGTGGACCGCCGCACAGAAGCTGAAAGTTCGCCGTGTCAAAGCTGCGACCTACGACTGGCAGGCGGTTGTGACGCGCCTCGCCGCCAGCCTGCGCGTCTCAAGGCCTGTGCGTTTGTGCGAATCCGCCCTGGTCGAAGTGCCGACGGTCATCGGCTGGCTGCGCCCAATGATTCTGGTCCCGGCGAGTATGCTGACGGGATTGAGCACAGATCAGATCGAGGCGCTGCTCGCGCACGAGCTGGCGCACATACGCCGGCACGACTATCTGGTCAACCTCTTACAGACCATGGTCGAGACTCTGCTTTTCTACCACCCGGCCGTGTGGTGGATTTCGCGGCAGATCCGAATAGAGCGCGAACACTGCTGTGACGATCTGGCGGTGGAGACCTGCGGCGACGTGCTCATTTACGCCCGTGCGCTCGCAACGCTCGAACAGTTTCGCCATCGGCGCGCGGAACAGTTCGCCCTGGCCGCCAGCGGTGGCGGCGGCCCGCTCCTCAAACGCGTTCGCCGTCTTCTCGAAGCGCCGCGCGCCTCCGTGCCCAACTCTTCACAGTGGGCAGCGAGTTTCATAGTCGTCCTGGCAGCCCTCGCCATCTTCGCCGGAACGCGTGGCACACTGCTTTCCGGGGAGATATGGACGACCGCCTCCGGTCATTCACACGCGGCCACCAAACCGGACCGTCAGGTCGCCGTGACTTTCTACAGCGTCCCCTACATGCGCTCGTATGAGGACGAGACCCCGGAGGTCGAAAAGACTACGAGGAAACTGCTGGAGACCATCACGTCGAACAACATTCCCGCCGTCGGGTTCGTCGGCGAGAGAGGATTGTATCAGGGCGATCAGGGTGAGCCGCGCACGTCCGCCCTGAAGATGTGGCTCGACGCCGGGCTCGAACTCGGCACCCAAACTTACTCGCACCGCTGGCTCTACAAAACTCCGCTCGCGGCCTTCGAAGCGGACGTGATTCGCGGGGAGAACGTCACGCGCGCCTTGCTTAAAGAGCGCGGGCAGACCCTGAGATACTTTCTCTATCCTTACCTCAACACGGGCCCGAACCTTGAGACCAAGGCGGCGTTTGAGAAGTTTCTGCGGGAGCGCGGCTACACGTTCGCGCCCGTCACGATAGACAACATGGACTGGCTCTTCGCGCAAGTGTACAACGAAGCCCACAAGCGCGGCGATGCGGAAATGATGAAACGCGTCGGCTCTGAATACGTGCCGTACATGGAAGAGATGTTCGAGTTCTACGAAAAACTTTCCGCTGAGACCATCGGCCGCGAAATCCCGCAGGTGCTCATGTTGACCGCGAGCCGTCTTAACGCGGACTATTTCGAAGACCTCGTGCGGATGCTCAAGCGCCGGGGCTATTCGTTCGTCTCGCTCGACGCGGCCATCAGAGACGAAGCGTACGGGCAGGCGGACCGCTACACGGGACCAGTCGGAATCTCCTGGCTACAGCGCTGGGCGATTACGAAGGGGATGGGATTTCGCAAGGAGCCGCCGCTGCCGCCCTTCATGCGGCAGTTCGATAAACGCAGCGCCAGCGGTTCGGACTTTAAGACAGAGTAACCAGGCGGCGTAGAGTTTCAATCATCACACGCGAAGATTGTGCGGAAGGAACTTCCGGTCCTTTCCTGGGAGTAGTCTGCCTAAAAAGCTTATCAGGACGCGAACATGAAATATCTGCCGGTAATTTTCATCTTCATTCTGCTCTGCGCGCCGTCCGCGCCCGGACAACCTTCGCGTGGGGCGGAGACTTCCGCCGCCACGAACCCTTCCGTCGCGCAGCCGCCGGACAAGACGCAGCCCGTGCGTCTCACTCGCTTCGATAAAGCCCCTGTGATTGACGGTCGCCTTGACGAGGAAGTGTGGGGGCAGGCGCCACTCTTCAAGGAGTTCTACCAGGTGCAGCCCGGCGATAACACGCCCCCGTCGAAGCCCACGGAGGTGCGCCTCGGCTATGACGCGCGCCATCTCTACGTCGCGTTTCACGCCTTTGACGATCCCTCGAAGGTTCGCGCGACCCTTCCCAAACGAGACGCGGTTGACGTTGACGATTACGTCGCGATCTTTCTGGACACTTTCAACGACCAGCGTAAAGCCTATGCTCTCTACTTCAACCCGCTCGGCGTGCAGGGGGATTCCATCTTCTCGGAAAGCACCGGCTTCGATTTCAGCGTTGACATCGTGATGGAGTCGAAAGGCGTCATCACGGAAGACGGCTACACGGTCGAGGTCATGATTCCCTTCAAGTCGCTGCGCTACACCGCGGGCAAAGGCAAGCTCTGGGGCCTGCACCTGCGCCGCGTCATCAAGCGATTCAATAACGAGCTCGATTCCTGGATGCCGCTTTCGCGTGACCGCTCTGGAATTCTCAACCAGGCGGGGCATATCACCGGGCTGGAAAACATCTCCACGGAGCACACGCTCGAATTGATTCCTTCCCTGACGATTTCTGAAACGGGAAGGCGAGTGCGCGCCTCTGGCACAGGGCTGAATGCGGACCCGACGCTGCTGGATAAAGGGAGACTGGTCAATCAGCCCCTGGAGTTCGATCCGGGGCTGACGGCGAAGTTCGGACTGACTCCGACCGTCACACTGGACCTGGCGCTCAACCCTGACTTCGCGCAGGTCGAGGCGGACCAGATTGTCGTTACGGCCAACCAGCGCTTTCCCATCTTCTTTGAAGAGAAGCGCCCCTTCTTTCTCGAAGGCATAGACATTTTCCGAACGCCCATCCAGGCCATTCACACGCGCGCCATTGTTGACCCTGACGTCGCCATCAAGCTCACCGGTAAGCGCGGGCGCAACACCTTCGGCCTCCTCCTGGCGTCCGACAGCGCGCCCGGCAACTTCACGGAAGACGAGCGCAACGACCCGGCGACTTTCAGCCGGATCGAAAAGTTTGTTGACAAGAACGCCTACGTCGCCGTTCTCCGCCTCAAGCGCGACGTCGGTCGCGAATCGAGCGTCGGCATCTTAGCGACGAGCTACAATTTCATAGAGAAGCACAATCAGCTCGGGGGCTTCGACGGGCGCTTTCGCCTGGACCCCAAAACGGTCTTCACCTTTCAATTGCTTGGGACCACGTCGCGCCGCTTTTTCTACGACCCTGAAGCCGACCGGAACATCTATCGCACAGGGAATGCGTTTCGTTATTATTACGACTACGACCGCCGCGCGCGAAACTTTACGTTCGACCTCTACGGAACGGGCCAGACGCGCGACTACCGCGCCGACGTCGGCTTCACGCAGCGGACCAACGTCAACACGGAGAATCTCTACACCGCCTACAACTCGACGCCGGACCCGAAAGCGCGCCTGATCTCGTGGAGCGTGCAGAATTTCAACTACGTGCGGTTCGACTGGCAGGGGCGCATGCTCGGCTGGGCGGAAGATTTCAACGTCGGTTTCATCTTCCCCCGCCAGACACGCTTCAACGCGGCCTACGTCCACGAATACGAGCGCATCTTTGAAAGGGAGTTCGGCGCGGCGCGCAATCCTGCACGCCCGTGCCAGTCTTTCGGTCCGTTCAGCCCTGCGGACCCTTTGCCCCCGTGCACTTTTTACGGCGATGATACCGAGCGCTCAACATACAAGAGGACCATTGACGTCTACGGCGGGACCACGCCCGACAAGAAGTTCTCAGGCTTCTGGGAATTCGTTTACACGTGGGGCGAACTGGATTTCGACTTCGGAGCTGGGTCCAAATTCCCGCGCGTCAGTCCCGCGGCTCTCATTAACGAGGACGCGCCGCTCGACCCTGGGCCCGGGAATCTGCTGACGGCGACGGCTCGTCTCGACTTCCAGCCGACGGACCTGCTGCGCGTCTCGCTCAACTACAACAAGAGCAGGCTCGTGCGCCATGACACGGGCCGAGTGGCTTTCGACGAAAACATCTACGCGCTGCGCGCGACCTACCAGTTCACGCGCTTTACGTTCGCGCGGGCGCGTGTTGATTACATGACGCTCAACTCGCGCGTGCGCGGTCAGTTCCTCTTGGGCTGGACGCCGAATCCGGGCACGGCCTTTTACGTCGGCTACAACGACGATCTTTCGGTCAACGGCTTCAGCCCTTTCACGGAACAATTAGAGCCGGGCTTTCGGCGCAACGGTCGGACATTCTTCGTCAAGATGTCTTACCTGTTCCGCCGCAGCTTCTGAAGATTCGAGAGGAGAACCTGAAATGAAACGCAATTTTCTGAGGATTACCGTCGTCTTGTGCTTCATCTTGATGACGGCCGCCGCCGTTTTCGCCCAGCAAGAGGCTGAGGGCAAAACTGCACGCCGGGAAGTCGCCGTCACTTTTGACGACCTGCTCTGGCAGGGGCCCGCGCCCGGCACGGAAGCGCTCAGGGAGATGACGTTGAAGCTCTTGCAAAGCGCCAGGGTGAACAACGTGCCAGTCTTCGCGGATGTCACCGAGAACAAGCTTTACAAGAACGGGAAGCTGGATTCCGAACGGGTCGCCATTCTGAAGATGTGGCTCGACGCGGGCGCTGAACTGGGCAATCACACCTACTCTCACCTGTCTCTCAAGGACCACACGCTCGAACGCGTCAAAGAGGATTTGATTCGCGGAGAGACCGTCACCAAGCGGCTGCTGGCCGAAAGGGGCATGAAGCTCAGATACTTTCGTCACCCGGAGCTTCAGACAGGTCCGGACCCTGAAACGAAAAGAGCGTTCGAGGAATTTCTGGCGGCGCGCGGCTACCGGGTCGCGCCCGTCACGATAGATAACCAGGACTTCATCTTCGCGGTCGTTTACGCCAGGGCCAAACGTCAGGGCGACACCGGGCTGATGAAGCGCGTCGTGGACGAATACATCCCGTACATGGAGAGGATGTTCGAGTTCTTCGAGAAACTCTCTGTGGAGACGGTCGGCTACGAAGTCAAACAGGTACTGTTGCTGCACGCCAACGAACTCAACGCGGACCACTTCGGAGATTTAGTTCGGATGATGCGGAAACGCGGCTACAACTTCATCTCCTTGGAGCAGGCCCTACTGGACCGTGCCTACAGCCTTACGGACGCGCAAAGCTCCAAAGGACTCTCCTGGATTCACCGCTGGGCCTTAGCTAAAGGGATGGAGATGCGCCAGGAGCCGCGCGAGCCTGAATGGCTGAGGACTCTCTTTATGAATGGGAGATGAGGGGAAGGATACAAACGTTGAGGGTCTCTCATTCGCCGCGTTAGCGGCGTGGTGAATTTAGCCCGGCGTTGCAACGCCGGGGCCATCGTCATGGTCATCGCGTGCGTCGCGTCAGCGACGGATGATGGGCGGCCATTCGATTCACTCGTCGCTGACGCGACGCACATGCCTCGCTCGCATCGGCTTCCCCGGCTTTAAAAAGCCGGGCTAAACTCAATGCGCCGCTAGCGCGGCGCGGCGGCGTGCGGTCTTCAATTTACTGCTGAGGTGATCAGATGACTAATAAAATTGCGGCGCGAATTCTTCTGATCTTTCTGGTGACATGCTCTGCTTTAACCGCGAGCGCTGAGGAGAAATCCTACACGCTCAAAAACAAACAATGGAGTGTCAGGATTGTTCCGACGCTGCTTGGCGTCTGGGGCAAGCCAGTAGGCATCAACCAAGAATTGCTGCTCGCTTCTCCTGCGAGCGCGCCTGAAAAGATAGCGGACCTGAAAGCCGGAAAAGACAGACTCTCGTGGCGCATCCCCGAGAAAGAGTTAATAGTCGAGATGCGTTTGACGGGGCCCGAACTCTACGTCCGCTTCACCACCTCGAAAGAGCAGGCGATTGAATGGCCCTCGACCGCCACGGACGCGCGGGCGAAAGCGATCATCTTCCCGCAGAACGAAGGTCTCTATCTTCCAGTCCGAGATTCGTTCTGGCTGGAACAGATCGGAGACAAAGCGTGCTATAACGCTCACCGGGTCTCGATGCCTTTCTGGGGAGTGGAGTTCGACCAGGCGATGGTCTCGTACATCCTGCCGAACGATCTGCGCGCGAAGCTCTGCCTGCGAGGCGTCGAGGGGAGAATCATTCTCACCGTGCCGCACAACTTCTACGAGCGCGATAAGCTCCCAGCCTATGAGCTGAAAATAGTTCTCGCGCAAAATTCCCCCATCGGTCCAGCGCTCGCTTACCGCGACTGGCTGATGAAGACTGGCCGCCACGTCTCGTTTTCCGAAAAGATCAAAGAGAACGCCGAGGTGGAGAAACTCTTCGGCGCGATGCACGCTTATCTCTGGGGCGATGGCGCGACGCCCGCCGCCATCCGTCAACTTCATGAGCTGGGCATCGAGCGCGCCGCCCTCTTTTACGATCAGGACCAGAGAAATACGGAAAAACTTGGGCGCACGCAGGCGGCAATCAAAGCGGCTGTCGCCTTCAGCTACCTCATGGGGCCTTACGAAACCTTCGCCAACATACAGGACCCGAAGAATTCCGACAGCTTCACGTCCATCTATGACGAGGCGCTCTTTCAAACGGGCGGCGTGATGAAAAGCGACGGCACACGCCAGAAAGGTTTTCAAGGGCGCGGCTACGAGTTAAGTTCCGAAGCACTCAAGCGCGCGAAGCGTCCGTTTATAGAGGAGAGAGTCAACGCGCACCTTCAAACGGGAGTCAACGCAGTCTTTCTGGACGTGGACGCTTTCGGCGATCTTTACGACGATTACGACCCGCAGCATCCGATGACGCTCGCAGAGGACCGCGAAAATCGCCTGGAGCGCATGCGCTTCATCAGCCGTACGAAGAGACTCGTCCTGGGTTCTGAAAGCGCCGTCGGCTGGAGCGCGCCCATCGTCGCCTTTTCACACGGCACGCAGAGTCTGCAAACAGAAGCTTTCTGGGATTTGCATCGGCAGCGTGATGTCTGGGGAAGGTGGTATCCCGGTAACAGGCCCGCATTCTTCTTCAAAACTATTGACGCGCCCGCCAGATTCGCGACGGCCGTTTACGACCCGCGCTACCGGCTGCCACTCTTCGAAGCGGTCTTTCACGACTCCCTGGTCTCGACGGACTTCTGGGGCGCGTCGCTCATGAAATTCAACAACCTCGTGAGGACGCGCTCGCTCATGCTGCTGCTCTACAACGTCCCGGCGATCTGGAACCTGGATCAGAAGGCGATCTCCGATTACGGCAAACGAATCAAAGCCATGAACGACTTTTTCGCCCCCCTGCATCGCCAGGTCGGCGCGAAGCCTTTGACGCGGTTCGAGTGGTTGACCCCGGACCGGATGGTGCAGCGAACGCGATTCGCGGACGATGTTGAGCTAACCGCAAACTTCGGCGCCGAAGCATTCAAAAACATTCCGCCGCTCTGCATAGAGGCGCACTGGCTCAAAGAAAATCGTCGGCAGCAATACTGCCCCGAACCCTGATTCGATTGCGGAATGCGGATTGCGGATTAAGAGAAAGAACACAACAAACTGAATTATTCGACCCCTTTGCGCCTTTGCGTCTTTGCGTGAAATGTTTTGGTTTTCTCACGCAAAGACGCAAAGGCGCAAAGAAACGGC
>Ga0182000_10000078_pt1 | contig 30798 bp, 30 predicted proteins | sample BulsoiMagMametaG_FD_120484 | JGI IMG/M metagenome (GOLD analysis project Ga0182000, IMG submission 120484) | Bulk soil microbial communities from Mexico - Magueyal (Ma) metaG | ecosystem: Environmental > Terrestrial > Soil > Agricultural land | place: Mexico: Magueyal, Guanajuato | collected...
AAAAGGAGCATAGGGGCTCATGATCTTTAGAGGCAGTCTCTCATGCTTTGTTACAAACAAAGGACTTATGCTCAGCAAAACCAACCCACAGCCCCATAAATGAAAAATGTGGGTAATGATAAGCCCTCACGGGCTGGGCTTTATGCTGTCGCCCGCTCTCGCGGGCTGAAGACACTGTGAATTAACTCTTCAGCTTCTTGATCTCTTCGGTCAGGACCGGAACTGCTTCGAACAGGTCGCCGACGATTCCGTAGTCCGCGATGTCGAAGATCGGGGCCTCCGGGTCTTTATTGATGGCGACGATGGTGCCGGAGTTTTTCATCCCGACGAGATGCTGAATCGCCCCTGAGATACCGAGGGCGATGTAGAGCTTCGGCGCGACCGTTTGTCCCGAAGAACCTATCTGACGATCAATCGGCAGCCACTCCGCGTCGCAGATCGGGCGCGATGCGGCAATGTCGCCGCCCAGAGCCGCCGCGAGCTGTTCCGCGAGCGCGATATTGTCTTTGCTCTTGATGCCGCGCCCGATGGCGACGATGACGTCGGCCTTCGACAGGTCCACAGCCTGTTTGACCTCCTGGAACGGGGCCTCCGGCTTCATTCGGACCTCGCCGACCTCGACATTCATCGTCTCGACCGCAGCGCCGCCTCCCTTCACGGCCTGGTCCCCGCGATAAGCGCCGGACTGGAAAGTGATGAATACGGGCGGCTCATTATCCGAGACCACGTCTGCATCTATCTTGCCCAGGAAAATTCTTCTGGTGAACGTGGCCTTGCCGTCGGCGATCTCGGCGCGGACGCAATCGCTGATGAGACCTTTGCCAAAACGGGCCGCGAGCTTCGGCGCGAAATCGCGCACCAGATAGGTGTGCGGCATGATGACGTACTGCGGGTCAAGCGCTTTCACAACGCTCTCCATCGCATCCGTGTAACCGTCCGGCGTGTAGTCCGAGAGCTTTTCATTGCTGGCGTAAACCACACGACTCAAGTCATACGCCGCAATCTCCTGAGCCAGGTTGTCCGCGCCCGAGCCGAGCAATACGGCCGTCACGGCCTGACCCAAAGCGCCGCCCAGAGTTTGCGCCGCCGCGATGGCCTCGAACGAAGTTTTATTCAATGCACCGTCCCGGTGCTCCGCAAAGACAAGAATACCGTCACTCATTTTTCATTTACCCTTTGTCTGCTGCCTGCGCTAAAACCCTATCGGTTTTATTTTCGCGGTAAAACTCCCTTTGGCTGCAATACTGCTCCCGGTCATAATGTTGATCTCGCCCTTCACTGTGTCCCCCTCGACCGAAGTGATCTTCACCTCGCCCTTCGTGTCATTCGCCGGTGAATTCTGGCTGAGGGCGACTGTCTGCTTGCCGTCGGCGGAGCCAATGATGGCGAGAGATGTCGGGTCGTACATCGGGAACGATTTGGCGTCTGCCTTGTAGGTTCCCGGTTTGAGGGGCGCGTTTTTGTCCGTGCCTTTGTCGCCGTAGAGCTTGAAATAGACGCGAGTCTCTTCGGGCTTGGTGAGCGTCCTCGCCAGATCGCCGTTAGTCTTCAGCTCGTAGTTTGCCAGAGTGAAGTTGAAGATCGCCGCCTGGTATTCAGGATTGGAATGGTCCTGGGCCGTGACCTGCATCACCCCGGACTTAACTTCCATAGTCGAGTCCTTCCCGTCAGCCTTCAACTCCAGCTTCTGTGCCCCGCCCGCGCCAGAACTACTCCCCGTGTCGGTACTTGTTCCGCTGCCGCCGCAGGCCGCCAAAAGCAGCCCCGCGCAGATTACCAACCAGAGTTTTTTCATCTTCTTCTCCTATTAGCTGGGACTTCCAAATGAGCGCTGCGAGCTGCGCCGACCAGATACGAACGGGAAGCTTTAAATGACTCTCGCTTCGGTTCGCAGTTTCTCCGCGAGTTCGACTGCCCCCTTTTTCGCGTCGCCGCCACCCAGGAATTGGGTCTGCTTTGTTTTCAGCGGGAAGTAGATTTTCTCTATGCGCTGGTGAGAAGGTCGCGAGGCGGCATCCGCCGCAGGTGTGACCTCTTTAATCTCCTTCTTCTTCGCAGCCATGATGCCCTTGAGCGTCGCATAGCGAATCTGGCTGATGCCGGATTGAATCGTCAGCAATGCGGGTTTGGGCATTGAGTACCATTGATACCAGCCGCTTTCCAGCTCGCGCTTGACCCTTAACTCCGCGCCTGAGGCGTCAACCTCAATGACAATCGTTGCGTGCGGCAGGCCCAGAAGCTCCGCCATGATGACGCCCGTCTGCGCGTAGCCGTAATCGTCCGACTGCAAGCCGGTCAGCACAAGGTCCGCGTTCTCCTCGCGGATCGCGTCGGCGAGGATTGAAGCGGCGGCGAAGGGCGAGAGGTGTTGCAGATTGTCTCCGACGATGTGAATCGCACGGTCCGCGCCGCGGGCCAGGGCATCTTTAATGACGCTCTTTACGCGCTGCGGTCCCATCGAGCAGACGACGACTTCCCCGCTCCCGGCCTTCTCTTTAATCCGAAGCGCCTCTTCGAGCGCGTAGCCGTCCGACTCGTTCACTTCATACGAAAGGTCGCCCTCTTCAATCCAGGTTGCGTCCTTGTTGATCCGCAGGATCGCATCCTTGTTGGCGACTTGCTTCATCATCACGATAATTTTCATTTGACTCTCTTAATTTTTGAGACAGGCTGGTCTGGATGCGCAGGGTTTTTCATTACGCGCTGATTGACACAATCAACCATTAAATCCATTTTCTCCAACACGGTTTGCCCAATTAACACCTCATCGCCGAGAACAAAAGTTTCCTCAAGGGTGTCTCTGCCATCAATCTCAAAGACCACAGCCTCTGTCACATCAACAACCTCTTGGCGACCATCTGCGTATTCCGCAACTCTTTGCCCGCGAATCAGGAGACCGAGCCGCTGCACGACATGAACCGGCAGCACGGACGAGACTGCGACGGTATCAATCAGTGCATCTGCCTCATAACTGCGAACGGCATCCTGCCCAAGTTGCCCACGCCTGACGAGCGCCTCATCAATAGCATTTGTAATCTTGGTTCTTACTCTGACTTCACCCATACTTCACTCGTAACGCTTGAAAAGTAACGCAGCGTTTGTTCCACCGAAACCGAAGCTATTGGAGAGGGCGTAGCGGACTTCCATCTCGCGCGGCTCGTTGGGCACGTAATCCAGGTCGCATTCGGGGTCCGGATTCACGTAATTGATCGTCGGCGGCAGAATCTTGTGATGAATTGCCAGGACCGAAAAGACGCCTTCGATGCCCCCGGCCGCGCCCAGGAGGTGGCCCGTCATTGATTTCGTGGAGCTGACGGCGAGCTTGTACGCGTGTTCACCGAAAGTCTTCTTAATCGCCGCCGTCTCGAACTTGTCGTTGTAAGGCGTGGAAGTCCCGTGGGCGTTGATGTAGCCCACCTCTTCCGGCTCGACTTTCGCATCTTTCAGGGCCTTCTGCATGACGCGTATCGCTCCGGAGCCCGTCTCGTCAGGCATGGTGATGTGGAAGGCGTCCGCCGTCATACCGTACCCGATCATCTCCGCATAAATCTTCGCCCCGCGCCGTCGCGCCGTCTCCAACTCCTCAAGAATTACTATCCCAGCGCCCTCGCCGATGACGAAGCCGTTGCGGTCCCGCTCGAAAGGTCTGGAGGCATGAATGGGATCGTCGTTGCGCGTGGAAAGCGCGCGCATGGCCGCGAAACCCGCGACGCTCATGGGCGTGATGGCGGATTCCGCTCCGCCGCAGATCATCACGTCCGCATCGCCGCGTTGAATTATTCGGAAGCTATCGCCGATGGCGTGCGCGCCAGCGGAACAGGCTGTCGCGGTCGCGGAGTTGGGTCCCTTCGCGCCGTGGCGTATGGAGACCTGGCCGGCGGCCAGGTTGACTATCGCCGACGGGATGAAGAACGGCGAGACGCGCCCCGGACCGTCATTAAGGAGCTTCGAGTGCTCGCGCTCGATGGCCCAGAAATCGCCGATGCCGCTGCTGATATAAGTCCCGACCATCTCGGCGTTTTCGTCCGTGATTTCAAGGCCGCTATCCTTGATCGCCTCGTCCGAAGCGGCGATGGCGTAATGAATAAAGGCGCCCATCTTGCGCGCCTCTTTCTTCTCGATAAAGTCGAGCGGGTCGAAGTTCTTAATCTCGGCGGCAAAGCGGACGGGGAATTTTTCCACATCAAACTTCTTGATGTAGTCCACGCCGCTCCGCCCCTGCATCAACGCGGACCAGGTGGCCTCGACCGAATTACCGACGGGCGTGATAAGGCCGACACCCGTAACCACAACGCGACGTTCCAAAATCAATACTCCTTATAAAGAGTCGCGAGTCTGGAGTCTGGAGTCTGGAGTCAAAAACAAGAACCTGCCTTTGACTCCAGACTCCAGACTCCAGACTCCAGACTTATTTCGCCTTGTGCTGCTCGATGTAATTATAGGCATCGCGCACGCTCTGGATTTTCTCGGCGTCTTCGTCCGGGATTTCGATTCCGAACTCTTCTTCAAAGCGCATGACGAGTTCGACCGTGTCAAGCGAGTCGGCGCCGAGGTCGTCTATGAAACGAGCGTTCGGGGTGACTTCGTTTTCGTCAACGCCGAGCTCGTCAACGATAATCTGCTTCACTTTGTTTTCGATCTCTTGATCGGGCATAACGGATTCGCTCCTCTGTGAATAGTATAAAAACAGTGACAAGTGGCGAGTGACAAGTGACAAGCAGGACAAGCGTTTAACTCGTCACTCGTCACTTGTCACTCGTCACTGCATTTCCAAGGCTCTCGACGTCTCCCACGTTCTGGCAGTCCACTCCGCGCTCGATTTGCCTGACGAGCCCGCACAGGACCTTGCCGGGGCCGACTTCCACAAACCGTCCGACGCCTTTCTGAATTAACAACTCCACGGACTCCAGCCAACGGACCGGCGAAGAGACCTGGCGGACGAGCGCGTCGCGCGCCTCCTCGCCCTTGGTGATTTCCGCCGCGTCCACATTGGTTATGAGCGGTAAACGTAAATCATGAAACTCTATCTTTTCAAGCTCGGCAGCGAGCCTTTCCTGCGCGGGCGTCATCATGGCGCAATGAAAAGGGGCGCTCACGTTCAACTTGATCGCGCGTTTGCCGTGTCGCTCTTTCAGAAGCGCGACTGCTCTGTCAACCGCCCCAGCGTGCCCTGCAATCACAATCTGGTTCGGCGAGTTGATGTTCGCGGGCGAGCAGACATCGCCTTCCTGCGCCTCGTTGCAGGTCTCGACAACCGTCTTCAAATCCGCGCCCATCACGGCAGCCATCGCGCCGGAGCCAACGGGCACGGCCTCCTGCATGAAACGTCCGCGCAGCCGGACCGTTCGCACGGCATCAGCCAGAGACAAAGCCCCTGCGGCGACGAGCGCGGAATACTCGCCGAGGCTGTGCCCCGCCACATAATCGGGCGCAGGCGCCCCTTCCGCTTCCATCGAGCGCAGGACGGCGATTGAGGTCGTCAGAATCGCCGGCTGCGTATTCTCCGTCAGTTGCAGCTCTTCGGCCGTCCCGCTGAAACAGAGGCGCGAGATAGCAAAGCCCAGGGCGGCGTCGGCCTCTTCAAAGACCCTGCGCGCGGCCTTGTATTTTTCCGCGAGGTCGCTGCCCATCCCTGCATACTGCGAGCCCTGTCCAGGGAAGATGTAAGCCAGATTATTGCCCATCTTTAATAGCTGCGTGCCTGTAATGCGAAGGCGACCGATTCGGACTTCTCGCCGACCGTGATTTCACGCTTCTGCGCCTCGTACCCGTCAACTTTAACTACGATTCTATAATCACCCATCGAAGGTTTCTTCAGTTGAACCTTTCCATGCTTGTCGGCTTTACGGAAAACTATCTCGCCCTCGCGCGGCACAAACGTCACGCAAGCCTGCTTCAAAGGTTGGCCCGCGGCGTCAGTCACCAGGACTCTCAGCCATCTTTCACTCTCTCCCTGGCCGGATACAGCCCCGGCGCTAAGAAGCAGCATGAAGATGGCAATCAGGACTTTTCTCTTCATCTTAAAAAAGGCTGTGCGAAATTATGCCGCGTAGCGGCACTTGAATTTAGCCCGGCTTTTTAAAGCCGGGTAGAGAATCGTCCGCAGAATCAGTACGTCGCGTGAGCGACGTGTGACCCATTCGTATCAACCGTCGCTCACGCGACGCTCTATCCTTACTACTCGCTCTGTTCCCGGCTTTGAAAAGCCGGGCTAAATTCATCTCACCGCTCCGCGGTGATTTTAATGTTCACTCTTCAAAAAAACTACCAGCGCACCAGAACTCCGCCCCAGGTCACGCCGCCGCCGAACGAAGCCATCAGCACGAGATCGCCCTCGCGCACGCGCCCCGCCTCCACACACTCGTCCAGGGCAATCGGAATCGAGGCGGAAGATGTATTGCCGTGCATAGAGATGTTCGAGTAAATACGCGAGGCATCAACTTCGAGCTTATTCGCCACGGCATCCGTGATCCGTTGATTGGCCTGGTGCGGAATAAACAGGTCAACGTCTGAAGCGGACTTGCCCGCCTCCTCCAGGACCTGGCGCGAGATGTCCGTCATTGAGCGCACGGCGACCTTGAACAACTCGTTGCCCTTCATCTTGAAGAAATGCTCTCCGGCAGCGATGGTCTCGGCGGTCGAACCACGCCGCGTGCCCCCGCCCGGCGCGTAAAGATGCTCTGCAAATCGCCCGTCGGATTTAATGCGCGCGGCCAGGATTCCGCGCTCCCCATCAACTGGTCCGAGCACGGCTGCCCCGGCTCCATCTCCGAAAATCACGCAGGTCGAGCGGTCCGTGTAATCCACGTATTGCGTTAAGACTTCCGCGCCGATGACGAGCGCGCAGCGCGATTGGCCTGTGCGAATCAGACCGTTCGCCATCGTCAGGCCGTAGAGAAATCCAGAGCAGGCGGCGACGATGTCGAAGGCTGCGGCATTGTTTGCGCCAAGCTCCGCCTGAATCAGGCAGCCCGTCGAAGGCAGAATCTGGTCCGGCGTGACCGTGGCGCAGATCAACGTATCAATCTCCGCCGGGTCAATGCGCGCACGCTCGATAGCCTCGCGACCGGCGCGCACGGCGAAGAGCGAAGTGTATTCACCGGGCGCAGCCTTGCGCCGCTGCTTGATGCCAGTGCGCGTGGTGATCCACTCGTCCGAAGTGTCAACCATCTTCTCCAGATCGGCATTGGTCAAGATGCCTTCCGGATACGCGTGCCCCGTCCCCAGAATGCCAGCATTTATTTTTGCCATTTCGATCCTTTCGTAAATAGTAAATCGTAAATCGTGAATAGTAAAACCCCCTCTACCTATTCACGATTTACGATTCACGATTTACTATTGGCGGCCACCGCAAATTCGCGTGCGTTCGTCTCGGCGATTCCGCGCTCGATGCGTTCGCCCGCGCGATTGTCTGAAAAAACTTTGACGCTTCGAATCGCGTTGCGGATCGCGCGCGCGTTTGAGCTTCCGTGACCGATGATCACTATCTGCCGGACGCCCAGCAGAGGCGCCCCGCCATACTCGGCATAGTCCAGGCGCTTCTTGATGTTACGAAACGCTGGCTTGGAGAGCATCGCCCCGGCCTTCGTCATCGCCGACGAAGTCAACTCGCGTTTGATCATCGAAAGCATGGCGTCGGTCAACCCCTCGGATAGCTTGAGCATGACGTTGCCCGTGAAGCCGTCGGTCACGATCACGTCCACAGCCCCTGTGAAAACGTCTCGCCCCTCGACGTTGCCGACGAAATTCAGGCTCGCTATCTCACGGAGTAGCGGAAACGCCTCCTTGGTCAGGTCGTTCCCCTTCGCCTCCTCTTCGCCAATGCTCATCAGGCCAACTGTGGGTTTGTAGGTCCCCAGGACGGCGCGGCAATACGCGTCGCCCATGATGGCGAACTGCGCCAGGTGGTGCGCCTTGCATTCGGCGTTGGCGCCGACATCGAGGAGCAGCGTCGGCTTGCTCCCTTTCGTGGGAATCATCGCGGCGAGCGCTGGCCGGTCCACACCGGGCAGCATTCCGATCACCATCTTGGCCGTAGCCATCGCCGCGCCCGTGTTGCCCGCGGAGACAAATCCGTCGGCGCGTCCCTCCGTAACGAGCTTCGAACCGACTCTCAAAGAGCTACGCTTTTTACGGCGGACGGCTGTGGCGACGGGCTCGTCCATCCCGATGACTTCTTCTGCGGGAACGAACTCGATGCCGCGGTCACCCTGACCGCGCCAGCCGCAGCGCCGCAACTCCGGCTCGACCTTTTCCACCTGGCCGACCAGAATGACGCCAACGCCCAGATCGCGCGTGGCCGAGAGCGCGCCATCAATCTCCGGGTGCGGCGCATGGTCACTGCCCATTGCGTCCACGACGATTTTGCCGGTCATTTGATGGCGCCCGTGCTTCATTAAAAGCAGTCACAAGTGACGAGTGACAAGTGACGAGTTAAAGCGTTCTTGCTTGTCACTCGTCACTTGTCATTGTTCTTATTCTGACTCTTCGACGTGCACTACTTCGCGGCCTTTGTAGAAGCCGCACTTCGGGCACACGCGATGCGGCATGCGCGGCTCCTGGCAATTCGGACACAGAGAAGTCTGGGGCGCGCGTAGCGCGTCATGCGCGCGGCGCTTGCGCGTTCTTGCTTTTGAATGGCGACGTTTTGGATTAGGCATAATATAACTCCGAAAATCAGTTTTGAATTTTGAATTAAAAGCTTTCCGCCTTAATTCAAAATTCATAATTCATCATTCATAATTGTTTTTAATCCCGCCCAGCGCGGGTCAACCTCGCGGTTGTCGCAGGCGCAGGGGTTCGCGTTCCGGTCCGTGCCGCAGATTGGGCATAAGCCTTTGCACTCCTCTTTGCAGAGTGCGCGCGCGGGCAGAGCCAGCAGCACTTGCTCACGAACCAATTCATCAATATCAATCGTCTGACCGTCAAAAACGGAAAGGCTTAAATCCTCTTCCTGCAACTCGGCGGCTCCGCCCGACTCGTAATCCCGCTCGGGGACGTAAGTCACGTCGAACTCCGTCTCGACCGCAACGCCGACCGATTTCAGGCAACGGTCACAATCAACTTCCGCGCCCGCTGTGATCTTTCCGCGCAGGCGGACTTCCCCGCGCTCGCGCGTGACGCGCCCGCTGATTTCGGGCGCAGCGGTCAATCGAGCGCGCTCCTCGTCAAGCACAATCTCTTCAGGCTCGTAAACGTGTGCGAAGCTATTGCCCGATTTCTCTAACTTATCAAGCTCAATTCGCATCCGCCACCCCCTGACGAGAAAGCCGCGCTCCGGGCGCGTGCGCGCAAAAGGCGTTATTATAGCCTTTGACAGGCGAGAGTCAACCGGGCGAAGGCTGGCGCGGCGGCTTCAACCGAAGGTTTTTACGGCGAGCGCGTCCTGGCAAACAGCACGCGCCAGCCGCTTCTCCCCGCCGGTAATGAAACCCTTTCCGGCGCCTTCGTTTATCCCCAAAACCCTGAGATTCGCCGACGCTCCACGCTTTGACCTGAGCAAGCGTCTGGCAGCCGAGCGATACCGCGGCTCGTCCTCACTTTCGCAGACAGCGTAAAACACCGCACGCGCACGCTCGTTTTCCCCCAAACGCAAGAGGGCAAGACCGAGCGCGTAAGAGGCGGCGACGTAGCAGCCGTCCATCTCAACAGCCTTCTGTAGATGGCGCGCGGCCACGCGGTAACGTCCCAATTGATAATAGGCGCAGCCCGTCACGTAATGAGCTTCGGCGGACGGGCGTGCGGCCAGCGCGCCCTTGAATTCCTTGAGCGCCTCATCCCATTTTTGCTCCGCCACAAGCAAAAGGCCCAGGCCGCAATGGGCCGCGAACGACTTTCCGGCGCGCCTGATTGAATCGCTGAGCAACTCTTTCGCCCGCTCCGCCTCGCCAGCGTCGCCGCAGGCCAGGCCGAGCAACAGTCGCGCCCTCTCATTTTCCGAGTCGGACGAAAGCGTCCGGTCAAGATAGTCAATGGCCAGGGCGGTCCGCCCCGACTCAAAAAAGTGCTCGCCGACCAGGGCGTGAAGCGGGGCATTCAGAGCGTCGAGCGCAGCCGCGCGCTCCAGCAAGCGTATGCCGCGCGCCACTTCTTTCCTGTCGAGCAGTTCAATCCCTTCGCTAACGTGCTGCTCAAATAACGCACGCTTGCTCCCGCTGTAGGCGGAAATTATCTGCGCTCGCAGCTTCTCGCGACGAAGGGTCTCTTCCTTCTCCCCGATCTCTCGCTTTGACCGTTCCCGCCAGAGTTTGACCACCAGGCCCGCCTCAACCATTCCCGCATCATGCAGTACGGCGATGAGCGTTTCGATCAAAGTATGTTCGTTGTAAGCCGTCTGAGCCTGCCGTAACAGAAGATCAAGCGCCTGCTCGAATCTATCCGTCAAACGGGAGAGGTTGTTCTCCAGCGCGGAGATTCGTTCCAGCAGATGCTCCTCGTGGGTGGCGACAACATCCTCCTCCTCGAAACGCGCCGCAGGGGGTTCGACCACCAGCATCAAGCGTGTGCCGCAACGAAGACACAACTCCTGCCCCAGCGGATTCGCCGCCAGACATTTTTGGCAGTAATGCTTGATACCCTTCGATAGCATAAATAAAAATTTTGAATTTTGAGTTTTGAATTCTTGCTTTTAATTCAAAACTCAAAATTCAAAATTCAAAACTAATACTCGTAAAACCCTCTCCCGGTTTTCCTGCCGAGCCAGCCGGCGTCAACGTATCGTTTCAGGAGCGGGCACGGCCTGTATTTGGGATCGCCGAGTCCATCATGTAGGACGTTCAAAATCGCCAGGCAGACATCGAGCCCTATGAAATCGGCCAGCGTCAGCGGCCCCATCGGATGATTCATGCCCAACTTCATAATGCCGTCAATACTCTCGCGCGTGGCGACGCCTTCATGAAGAGCGAACACAGCCTCGTTAATCATAGGCATCAACACACGGTTGGAGACGAAACCGGGCATGTCGTTACATTCGAGCGGCGTCTTTTCGAGTTTCAGTGTGAGGCTGTGCACTACATCATAGGTCTCCTGAGACGTGGCCATGCCGCGAATAATCTCGACCAGCTTCATCACCGGCACGGGATTCATAAAATGCATCCCGATAACTTTCTGAGGTCGCCCGGTTGCCGCACCCAGCTTTGTAATCGAGATCGAAGAAGTGTTCGAGGCGAGAATCGCTTCCGGCTTCAGGAGTTCGTCCAGCTGGCGGAAGACTTCGGTTTTCACTTTCAAATCTTCCGTCACGGCCTCGACGACCAGGTCCGAGTCCACGAGCGCGCTCATATCCGTCGCGGTCCGTATCCGACCAATGATCGCGCGCTTCTCTTCTTCCTTGAGCCGCTCTTTATCTACATCTCGCTGCAAGCTTTTATCCACGGCAGCCATGCCGCGCTCCAGAAACTCCTCTTTGACATCACGCAGAACGACCTGGAAGCCCGCGCGCGCGGCCACCTGCGCGATGCCGTTACCCATGGTCCCGGCACCGACAACGCCGATGGTCTCGATCCTAAGAGTTTTCTCTGATTGCAAGCTCATTCCTCTGGCTCAACGCTCAACAGCCAACGCCACGGCATTGCCGCCGCCCAGGCAGAGGGCGGCAAGGCCACGATGCACGTCCCGACGCTTCATTTCATAGAGCATCGTCGTTAAAAGGCGTGAGCCAGACTGCCCTATAGCATGACCGAGGGCGACCGCGCCGCCGTTGACGTTCACTTTTTTCGGATCAAGATCGAGTTCTCTGATGATGGCGACCGCCTGCACTGCGAAAGCTTCATTCAGCTCTATTAAATCCACCTCGTTGAGCGACCACCCGGCTTTCTTCAGAACTTTTCGGATCGCTTCGACGGGAGCCATCATGACCAGCTCCGGCTCGATGCCCGACGTGGCCTGCGCTGCGATACGCGCCATCGGCTCGACGTTCAAGGAGCGTGCACGCTCAAGCGAAGTCACGACGAGAGCGGACGCGCCGTCGTTGACGCCCGGAGCATTCCCTGCGGTCACGGTCCCGCCCTCCTTCTTAAACGCCGGCTTCAGTTTCCCGAGCGCGTCGAGCGAAGTGTCCTCACGAACAGTTTCGTCCGCATCAAGAATGATTGGCGCTCCCTTTTTCTGCGGAATCTCTATCGCCAGAATTTCGTCCTTGAATTTCCCAGCCTTCATGGCCGTTGCGGCTTTGCGGTGTGAGTTTAAAGCGTACTCGTCCTGCTCTTCGCGTGTGACATGGTAACGGTCTGCGACCACTTCGCCCGTGTTGCCCATGTGATAATTTTCAAAGGCGCACCACAAACCGTCATTTATCATCGCGTCAACCAGAACGCCGTTTCCCAGACGATAGCCCTCGCGCGCCTTCGGAATCAGGTACGGGGCATTGGTCATTGATTCCATCCCGCCCGCAACGACCAGCTCGGAATCTCCGAGCTGGATTCCCTGCGCAGCCATCATCACGGACTTGAGGCCCGAGCCGCAGACTTTATTTATCGTCACTGCGGAGACGCCAAACGGGATGCCGCCGCGAAGCGCTGCCTGGCGTGCGGGATTCTGACCGAGCCCTGCTTGAATGACGCAGCCCATGATTACTTCGTCAACGTCCTCTGGCCGCACGCCTGCGCGCCGGACGCTCTCGCGCATGACCATTGCGCCCAAATCGGTCGCCGAAAAATCTTTCAACGCGCCCTGGAATTTCCCCGTCGGTGTTCTGACCGCACTAATGATTACGGCTTCTCTTCGATCTGACATCTCTATACCTCAAAAACCTGTTTTGCCCCCGGCACGACTCGAACGTGCGGCCCTCTGCTTAGAAGGCAGATGCTCTATCCACTGAGCTACGGGGGCGTAAGTTTCTTAACCTTTGAGAATGTTAACACGTCGTTCGCGGTGTGCGTCAACACAAGTGATTATCTCTGATGGCAGCGCTTCAGATAAATGAAACGCGCCGAATCCACTGGCTGTGTGATAAAGTTAGCGCCCGCAGATTGAACCCTCTATGAGATATCGAAAGAATCTGGCGCGTTGGGTTGCCTTGATGGCCGTCACAGCCATCGCGCTCTACCTCTGCTGGCTGATGCTGCGCCCGTTCGTAGAGGTGCTCGCGTGGGCCGCCGTGCTGGTCATCGTCTTTTATCCGGTACACAGGCGTCTTCTAGCACGCACACGGCGGCCCGGCACGAGCGCCATGCTCTCCTGCCTGCTCGTCATCGTCACGATACTCCTCCCCTTAACCCTGATCGTGCTTGCGCTGATCCATGAGCTTTCAGGCTTCACGCAAAATCTACAGGCGAATATCTCATCACTGCTCGACCCCAACTCGCCCGTCACGGGTCGGTTTCTACGCTGGCTCGGGCAGTACGTGGATATTGAGCAGCTACGCTCGCAGGAATTCCTTACCGAAAAATTGAAAGGGATGAGCGGGGCGATTGCCGGGCGCACACTAGGTTTTGTCGGCGGCCTCGTCGGGTTCGTGGTCGAAACCTTCTTCGTAATCTTCACAATGTTCTACCTCTTCCGCGACGGCGAAAAGATCGTTAAAGCGCTGCCCGAAGTCCTGCCGCTTGAGCGCGAGCAGTGCGAAAGAATCTTCGCACGCACGCGCGAGGTAATCGCCGCGAGCCTTTACGGTGTGCTGGTCATCGCTTTGATTCAGGGGGCGCTGGGCGGTCTGGCTTTCTGGGTGCTGGGTCTTCCGTCACCGCTGGTCTGGGCGATTGTGATGACCCTTCTCGCTATGATTCCGATGGCAGGGGCTTTCATCGTCTGGGTGCCCGCAGCGATCTTTCTGGCGGTCTCGGGCTTCTGGGTCAAAGCCATCATCCTGACAGTCTGGGGCACGCTCGTCATCGGCACCATAGATAATTTTCTGCGCCCGAAACTCGTCGGCGAGAGGGCCAAGCTGCACGAGCTCTTCATTTTTTTCTCTGTGATTGGCGGCCTCCAAGTCTTCGGCGTGCTCGGCATAGTGCTCGGGCCGGTTATTCTGGCAATCACACTGGCGCTTCTGGACGTCTTACGTCATGCCGATAACCCTGATGAAGCCGCCACAGAGCCGACGCTTCTGGAGCAGGCGGCATTGAGCAGCGCAGAAACGAATCCGGAAACGAGTTGATGCGAATGTTTGAGCCTTCAGCTCAATAGAAACCACGACCCCTGGCAACAAACAAAGGCCGCCAAGAGATCATGGATGAAACAAAGAATCCCTGGCAGACGCTTGCCTCGAATCAGGTTTACGATAATGCGTGGATAACGGTGCGAGAGGACGCCGTGATTCGCCCGGACGGAGAGCAAGGCATTTACGGGGTGGTTCACTTCAAGAATAAAGCTATCGGAATTCTCGCCATCGAGGACGATTTTATCTATCTGGTCGGGCAGTATCGTTACCCGCTCGACCAGTATTCCTGGGAGATACCTGAGGGCGGATGCCTTGAGGGCGAAGACCCTTTGGATGCCGCCAGGCGAGAATTGGAAGAAGAGACAGGTCTGCGGGCTTCCGTGTGGGAAATGATGGGCGTAGCTCACCTTTCAAATTCGGTTTCCGATGAGCTTGCTATCTGGTTTCTCGCCACAGGGCTGACACAAGGCGATCACAGCCGGGAAGGAACAGAAGAGATCGTGGTTCGCCGTGTACCCTTTCGGGAGGCGCTGGAGATGGCTTTGACTGGAAAGATTACCGACGCCTTAAGCCTGCTCGCAATCATGCAATACAGTATCAAGCGCTAATTGAACATCATCCCCTGCTGAGGAAAAAGACCGCCGGACCATGAAGTCCGGCGGTCTTCAAAAATAGAGCGAGGAACAATATAAATTACGCAGCGCGGCGGTCATCCGCTGTTTCGGCGAAGACTCGGCGGCCGTTTAAAGCGTCGTCAATGATTTCACGAACGGCTGAAGTGTCCGGGTTAACGTCCATGCGGTCGCAGGCGCGCAAGTGCCGAATAATACCCTCCGTGGCGATATCCAGAGCCGGTCCGCTCAATTTTGAGAAGCGGCGGGCCTGGATATGATCAATTCTGAGTAACCGCTCATCCAGCGGCAGATGCCTGTCAAAAGTCACTTTACCTTAGCTCCTTCTAATCGAAAGCCAGTCATTATTTCTTCCCCTCAACAAAGCCCTCGATTCGGTGTTTGTAAGAGAGATTTTAGATGCCGATCTTACGTTCCTGGATGCAAAAGTGTTGCATTTACCAGGATTTTTTGTAGGGAAAGACAGACTTACAGGTTTCCCACACGAAGATAGTCGCCTTTTGTCCGTCCCAACAAAACGGATGATTGTAGAGGAAAACGAGGAAAAATGGAAGATAAATTTACAGCAGGCTCCCCAGAGCCCGGGATTGAAGCCCTGTAGATTGAAAACAGCTATATTTCCGGGGGCTTAAAACGCGATAGCGCCGCCTTTGCATCCTGACAGGACACTTTCGACGGCGCTATTCTTTTCAAGAACGTATACTTTGAAAACGATCTACTTGTTTTTGGGAACAACCGAATCCTTCATGCTTTTGCCGACGCGGAATTTGAGCGTGGTTTTGGCCGGAATCTGAATCGTCTCACCCGTCGCCGGATTACGGCCTTCACGCGCTTTGCGCTGGGAAAGAACCAGTTTGCCGAAACCCGGCAAAACGAACTCTCCGTTTGCTTTAACTTCGTTTTGAGCCAGAGTTCCCAGCTCGTCGAAAAACTCTTTGGCCTGCGCGCGCTTCAAGCCGAATTTCTCGGCAAAGTGGTTGATTACCTCTGATTGGGTCATGCGTTTCTTGCCTGATGCCGCTGATGTCGCCATGGCGTGGTCTGATTACCTCCGATGAAGTGGGCGAAATAGAAAAAGCTTATGAAGCAACATATATCACACCGAATGGCTTCGCGTCTTCAAAAAATCGTAATTTTTCGGCCATTTTGAGTATTTTTTTTAAATTCCGGGGCAGGAGTCCCAGGGCCCTGACAGTCGCTACGGCCAGGAAGGATGGAACCCGAGGGGCAAGCTCGACCTCTAAATAATAAAAAGGGCAGCCTTTAAGCTGCCTCGCTGCTAAATTACTGGTCGGGGCGCTGAGATTCGAACTCAGGATCCTTTGTTCCAAACACTAAAGAAATGGTCAGGGCGGCAGGATTTGAACCTGCGACCTCCTGCGCCCAAGGCAGGCGCTCCGCCAGGCTGAGCTACGCCCTGACAGGCGATTTCAAGAATCCAGCATGAACAGCCGCATGACAGTTCTTGCAAAGAAGAATGCATTTCTGCAATTCGGCCAAAGTGCGATCCCAAGACCAACTCCTCATCGCATTATAGTTGTGATCCTTTAGCTTTGGGTCTCTGTGATGAAAATCCAAAGAGCATGGATACTGATTATATCCACAGACACAACAACGCCCACCTAATTGTTCAATAGCTTTGAGTCGCTTTTCCATACCGGCTTGCTTGGTGTATGCATTATGACATGGACCGCAGATACTCCTTTTGTGACCATAGAATTTCTGGGGATTAGTCTCCCCACACTGCACACATCTATGTGGAATTAAGCTTGGCCGATAGCCAGGTCCAAAAGAAGTTCGTCTCCACCGTAACCCATATTTACGTGCCCAATAAAGCACACTATTCGGTGATTTATTAACCACCCGGGCTATTTCTCTCGAACTATGGCCTTCCTTAATTAGTGAAGCCAGAAACTCTTGTTCCATGCTTCCTATTATAGCCAAGGCTACCAGGCTGCGCCACGCCCCGACTGGTTATCTTTATGATGAGACGAAATTTCGCCCCCTCAATTTCGACCCCGTGAGAATACACGACAAAAGCAAGATTACGCAAAGGCTTGATAATTTAAGTTCGACGACAATCTCCGCCTACCTTTTTTCAAGGATATATTTCGCAACCGCGTCGGCGGCTTTTACGGCGCCGTTTTCCGCCTTCACCTCGCGCCCAACTTCAGCAGCCCTTTCTGCGTAACTGGGATCCGAAAGTAATCTTTCCAGCTCTCTCGCCACGTTTGCCGCCTTGTATTTGGAACGCGGCAGAGTCCGCCCGACTCCGAGGCGACCTACTCTTTGGGCGTTGTCGGGCTGGTCATGATTAAAGGGCACAATCAAAGTGGGCACGCCAGCCCGTAATCCCTGCCCGGTCGTTCCGACGCCACCCTGATGGACAACGGCCGCCGCGCGAGGCAGGATCTGACTGTAAGGGGCATAATCAAAAGCGGCAATTCCTTCCGGCAAACTCTCTTTCGGCATGTTGCGCTCATTGCCTATGAGCAGAACCGCACGCCGCTTTAAAGAGAGGGCGGCGGCGATGCTCTCCTGATAAAAGTCGTCCGCAACGTAGATCGCCGATGACCCGAGTGTGAAGACTATTGGCGCTGGCCCCTCGTCCAGGAATCTCTCCAACGCGGGCGAGGCGCGCGCCTCATCACGCTTATCGTAGAACGGAAAGCCCGTGACAATCGTCTGCTTCGGCCAGTCTGGCTGCGGCTCTCCCAAAAACTTTGAGAAGAGCGCCAGGACCAGCTCGGGCGAATGCTGGCCCTCGAAGATCGGATTCAGCCCGCGCGGAAGCCCCAAATCTTCCCGCAGCTTGTAAATCGGCTCAATCCACTTGTCCGCGATCCGTCGGACCAAAGATAGAAATGCGCGCCCGAATACCGGGCTGAGTCTAAGCAGCTTGACGAGGCCGGGCATCTGCGGCGGGGCAAACGGGTCGTAGGCGGAGAAAAACGACGCAGGCGCCAGCACAGTTGAAATCCAGGGGATTCCAGTCTTCTCGGCCAGAATCGGCCCGGCGTAAGTTATCACGTGTGTAATTAAAAGGTCCGCGTCGCGCGCCGCTTCACGCAAATCTTCGTAGGTGTCGCGGATATTTGGGGCAATCACTTCTTTAAAAAGAAATTCCCCGCCCTTCTTCACGTCCATAATCTTTTCGACCAGCTCACCTGCCTCTTCGAGCGGCGGCAGGTCCGGGCGCACAGGGTAAAAGCCCAATCCGGCGGCCTCAATCTTCTCGCGGTAGAAGGAGCTTGTGGCGATTACAGGACGGTGGCCGAGCGCTTTCAACTCCAGCCCGACGGCTATATACGGGTGCAAATCGCCGAAAGAGCCGAAGGTTGTCAGAACAATGTGCTTGCCCTTCGAATCCACCCGTTCCGACTGCTGGCGGCTTTCGTCTGTCAGCTTTTCGGGCGTCGGCAGTTGATTTATCTCCCTCATGGTGGCAACTTTTACCACAGGATTCGTTAACACAGCTCTGATTTTATGGCACGTCCCGTGCTGAGAATTGCTCGCGTTCTCTGAAATCCTTACGGAAAGAGTGGCTCGAATGATGCCTGACAAGATGAATGAGAGTGGATTACGGCTTCTGATCGTTGACGACGAGGAGGCCGCGCGCTACGGGATGCGGCGCGCCCTCGGCAGCTTCGGCTACAAAATCGAAGAGGCCGATAGCGTCGAGGCTGCGCGCGCTCTGATGAAAGAGCGGCGTCCGGACCTGTTGCTGCTCGACGTGAACCTGCCCGGCGCGAGCGGGCTGGAGTTCCTGGGCGAGTTAAAAGAGGCGAACGGCGATGCCCCGCTCGTTATACTCATCACGGCGCACGGCTCAGAGCGGATGGCCGTCGAGGCCATTAAATCCGGCGCGCATGATTACCTCTCCAAACCTTTCGAGCTGGACGACCTGCGGCTCGTCGTCAAGAACGCTTTCGAAACGGTCCAACTACGGCGCGAGAACCGCACGCTTCGTCGGCGCATCGAGATTGAAGATAAAGGCCGTGGCGCGTTAATCGGCGCGTCCGAGGCCATGCGTCGCGTTCGTGCGATGATCGAAAAGGTCGCCGACACGGACGCCACCGTTCTGGTCCGCGGCGAATCCGGCACGGGCAAAGAACTGGTCGCGCGTGAGATTCATGAGAAGAGCGCATCGCGGCGCGGCGGTGCTTTCGTCGCCGTCAACTGCGCGGCGCTTCCGTCGGAACTGATCGAGTCGGAGCTTTTCGGCCACGAAAAGGGCGCATTTACGGGCGCGGCAGCGCGCAGGCGGGGTAAATTCGAGCAGGCAGACGGCGGCACACTTTTTCTGGATGAGATCGGGGACATGAGCGCCAACGTCCAGGCCAAGCTCCTGCGCGCCCTCGAAGAAAGGCATATCGAAAGGCTCGGCGGCAACGAATCAATCCCTGTGGACGTGCGCATCGTCAGCGCCACTCATCGCCCGCTCGAACAGGAGATCACGAACGGGAACTTCCGCGCGGACCTCTTCTATCGCCTGCGCGTCGTCACCATTGACATAGCCCCCTTGCGCGAGCGCCGTGAAGATATTCCGGTCCTCGCGGAATCGTTCGCGCGCCTGGCTGCCGAACGCTACAACCTGCCTGTTCGCCCCTTAAGCCAGAGCGTGCTCCGTCGCCTGATCGAATACGACTGGCCGGGCAACGTGCGCGAGTTGCGGAACACAATCGAGCGCGCGGCGATCATGGCCGAAGGCGATGAATTAACGGCAAGCGACCTGCCGGAAGAGATTAAAAAGAGTTTGCCTGAAGGGGGCCCACCGCACGGCGAAGCGGCCGTGGAGGAAGGCTCGCTTGCAGTCCCCTTCACCTCAGACTTTCGCTCTGACCGCAAAGAGTTTGAGCGTCGCTACATCGCGCGCTGCCTTGAGGACTCCGGCGGAAACGTCACACGCGCCGCCTCCATCCTGGGTATGCACAGACAATCGCTGCAACATAAGCTGCGGGAGCTAGGGCTCGCGCGCCGCTACGTCTCCGTCACCAACGGGGCGCAAGAAAAGAACGACAACTGAAAGATAAATTACGATAATAATATAGTTGACTCACCTATGATCTACGGGGCGTATCGGAGAGCGCTGAACGACCTCACAAGTCCTTCGCTTGCAGTGGGCGGGCGATCCCTCCCGGCCAAAGACAAGCCGCCTGCGAGTCAACCACGTTAACGCCCTAAGTTTGGCTGTCGGCTGCGAGGGATGAAACCTCGCAGCCGACGGCCATCTACTCAAGCGTCACTTCTCGGACACCTTGGACGACCAGGCGCCTCGGGCTTGCTCACCCATGTGGGCCTAGTCTTGCTCGGAAGCTCGGGGGAGGCGTCTTGAACAGCCTCTTCTCCTTGCGTTTTACCCGCCGCCCGGGCCGAGCCCATCAACGGCGGCGGGAGCGGAGGAGGAGACTACGGGCCGACACAACCCGCCACCGACGCTGGCTGAGTCGGGCGGGTGGGCATCGGCGAGTTGGGCGCGGCGGGCGTGATGATCGGCGGGACGAGGGCGGCTGGGCTCATCCTGGGCGCGAGGCCACCCCCGGCCGCGTGAATGTCCCTGGCGATGCGCAGCCCCAAGCCCACGCCGCCGATATTCTCGTTGGTCAAGTCGGGCATAAGGTTGCCGTTGCCGTCCTCGGCGAAGTCGAAGGCGTCGAAGATCCAGTGGACGCCGAGCAGGACGCGGCTGGTCGCGTTCTCGATGATCATCTCCCACAACCCGCCGAGGAAGGCGCGTGCGTGGCGCGGGCGGACGGTGCCGTCAACGTCGCGGTTGCCGCCGTTGAACTCGTCGGAGACGAACGTCATCCCTTGGGTCAGGGTGTCGTTGTTCTTGTCGTTCGCGCCGACGTTGTAGAACATCCGTACGATGTGGAAGGCGGCGGCCCCTAACGTGGCGTGACCCGACGGGTAAGCCGGGAAGCTCGGCGTGAAGTTCTTGAAGGCTGGCACCGCCGTCGGCGCGTTGGTGTTCGGCGCGCCTAGCGGGAGCCAGCCCGGGTCGGCGTCGTTGAAGCTGACGCCCGCCACCGGCGCGTACGGCGCGTTCGGTCCGAGGCTCTCGTCGTGCTCGCGGATGCCGACCACGGGTCGCCAAAAGTCGTGGCAGTACTTCTGCTGCCAGCAGAGGATGCCCGCGTCGCCCATCGCCGCGTTGACGAAGGCGAAGAGCCGCGCGTTCTGCCCCTCGTTGTTCGGCGTGTTCGGGGCGCCGGGGCTGCGCCTCATGGCGATCTGCCGGATGATCTGGTTGTAGAAGCGCGGCGGCGTCCCCAGGCGGTTCGAGCCGTCGTAGCCCCAGTAGATGCCGACGAGCGTGTCGAGCGGCGTCCTCCGGTTGTCGAAGAGGTCGTGAGGCAGGGTAGCTGTCAGGTCGGGCCTGATGCCGCGCGCCCGCACGTCCCTCAGTGCGAGCAGGTACTTCTGTGCGGCACCGTTGCCGAAGGGCGGCGAGGCCGAGGCGTGTCTGTTGGTGACGGCGAAGGTCTTCGTCTGCGCGCCGTAGAAAGGCGAGTAGAAGCCCTGCGCTGGATTGTCCGGGTCAACGCGGTGCCGGCCGCGGTTCCGCGAGAACTGGTAGCCACACTCCCGCGCGTCCATGTCGTTGGCGCGCAGGTTGAGGAGGGCCTGGCCGACCGCCTGGCCGAAGGCGAAGCTCGGGTCGGCGGTGTTGAAGCAGTCCAACTGCGCCCTGAAGTAGTCCGCCTGGGTCTGGTAGAGCGCCGAGAGCGTCGTGAAAGCGGCGCCCGCCACCGCGTCACGCGCCGACGCGCCCACGGGTGGTGGGGGCGGCGGCGCGGTCAAGTAACGCGGGAAGGTCGCGGGGTTGCTGGCGACGCCAGCGAAGGCGTCGTACATCGCCAAGTGAATGATCGCCAGCGCCCTCGACGAGAGCGTCGGCCCGAGTTGCTCCCTTTTATCGGGATCGCTGTGACTGATGCGGTTGGCTTCGAGCGCTACGGCGTTCCAGAAAAGAATTGAGTCTTGCATTGCTGAGTCCTCCTGACTGAGGTTGATGAGGTTGAGAGGGGTGCGGGCGACGAGCGCGGCGGGCGCGTAACGTGGCGGGGTATTTTCCCTGAAAATTCCCGACCCGATAGGGCCGCAGCGTGCATGGTGAGCCTGCCGATTGAGCGTGCGTCCGTCCGCCTGCTTACGCTATGGTCGGCAGGCGCGGTTGTGATGTACACCCTTTGTGAGAGCCGACGGGTCGAGGGGTTCGTCAGCGTGAAAGTAGTGACTTGGACGCGGGCAGGATATGCCCTCAGTTTGTGGATGTCAATAGTCAACAGGGCGGCCCAGCGGGTAGCGGCTCACACTTCCAAGCAGGCTCCAAGCTTTAGGTGCGCTCACTGTGTAGGAGTGCCGGTCCTACCACTTGTCAGGAGATTGCAGTTAATAGTACCCGGAATTAAACGGGGTTCCACCAGACGGATCAGCATTGGGTGATTCAAGTATATTATTGCCTAAATTACTGGCAGATTGCATCCGCCCGACTCTTAAGTTTAGACTTCCGGCCTGAAGCTCAACTAAATTTCAATCTGCTCAGAGGCTGCCCACAATGAAAGCAAGCGCAGACGCAATCATTCATCGCCAACAGGCCGAATATCTGGACCGTCTTCTGCCCGCCAGCACAGGAATCATCGCTGAGATGGAAAGGGACGCCGCGAGTAATCGTGTGCCGATTGCCGACCGCGAGGTCGCGCTCTTTCTGGAGATCAACGCCCGCGCCATCCAGGCGAAAAGAGTTCTGGAGATCGGGATGGCGATAGGCTACGCGGTCGTTCACATGGCCCGCGGCATGGGAGACGACGGGCTCGTCGTCACTATCGAGCCCAACGACGAGATGATTCGCCGCGCCGAAGACTATTTCACACGCGCGGGCGTGCGCGAGAGGGTCCGCATCGAACGGGGGTACGCGCTCGAAGTGATTCCGCGACTGAAAGAGAGTTTCGACCTGATCTATATTGACGCTGTGAAGGAAGAATATACGGACTATCTGGATCAATCGCTGCCTCTGCTGCGGACCAACGGCGTGGTGATTGTCGACAACGTTTTGTGGGGCGGACAGGTGGCCGGAGAGATTCGCGCAGAGGATCAGCGCAAATCCACTGAAGCGCTGCGCAGGTTCAACGAACATTTCGTCAACCACGCGCAACTTCGAGCGGAAATACTTTCATTCGGGGACGGCATCGGCTATGCGATTAAGACCGTATAGTTTCGGCTGCAAACATTACAATCGCTCGGCGCACTAACCAGATGATCATTGCAGACGGCCTGGAAGCCCGCCAGCGTGCGGCACATGTAATCGCCGCTGGCGGTGTCGTCGGATTTCGCACGGACACCCTGTACGGGCTCGGCGCGGACCCTTTCAACCGGGAAGCTCTGCGCCGCCTGAACGACCTTAAAGGCAGAGACGGCAAGCCCATCCTCGTAGTCATCTGTGACGCCGCGCAGGCGGAGCGTTTCATAGGCCATAGGTCGGAACTTTTTTGTGCAATCTCCGAGCGTCACTGGCCCGGGGCCTTGACGCTGGTCGTAAACGCGGGGACGCAAGTGCCCGAAGAGTTGACGGCAGGGAGCGGGACCATAGGTTTACGCCTGCCAGATGATGAGGGCGTCCGCGCATTCATACGTGCGTGCGGCGGCGCGCTCACGGCCACAAGCGCAAATCTGGCGGGCGAGCCGCCAGCGCACACCGCAGAAGAGGTCGCGCGCTCTTTTCCCTCAAAAATAGATTTGATCATTGACGGAGGCCCAGCGCCGGGCGACAAGCCTTCAACCGTTCTGGACGTCAGCGGTAAAGAGGCCCGCCTGATTCGCGAGGGCGCGGTCTCCTGGCAGGCGTTAGAGGAAACCCTGCGATCATTCGGCGGCGGAAGCTAGTGCTCTGCAATAAAAGTTCTTTGAATTGCCTCCAGCTTTAGCTGGAGGATAAGGCAATAAAAAGATTTCGGCTTTAGCCGAAAGCTTTCGGCTAAAGCCGAACGGTTTCCTGTCAACTGATGTCCACTAGCTGAAGCTAGTGGCAATTAATTAAAGCCAAAAACTTTCATGACAGAGCACCAGGGCCCTCTATTTGTTCAGCGTCAGGTGGCGGACAAAGCTCCAATCGCCGCTGCCGTCAACCTTGATGCTGCCGACCATTCTGTTGGCGACGACCATGTTGGCCGGATACCAGAGCGGGAGCATCGGAAGCTCGTTGCTGATAATCTCCTGAGCCTGCCTGTAAAGTCCCAGAGCCTTTTCGCGGTCAGCAGTGTTGACGGCTTCTTCGAGGATACGGTCCAACTCAGGGTTTCTGTAGCGGCTGCGGTTGCGCCCCGCCCGGTCCTGCGTGGGGACTTCGGTCGAGTAGAAAATGTCCTTCAGGAAAATGGGGTCCTGATTACCGCCGACCCAGCGCAAGGTCATCATCTGAAAATCGCCCGTCTTGAGTTGCGCGAGCAGCGTGTTGGTTTCGAGCATCTCGACCTCGACGGGGATACCGACCCGCTTCAGATAATCGCGGATGACGTCCACATACTGGCGCGTCGCCGCGCTTGCGGAAGTGATCTTGAAATTGATCGACTGCGGCAGACGCATCTGCGGGCCGTCGCCGTCCGGGTCGCGAAAACCCGCCTCATCCAGAAGCTGTTTCGCCTTCTCGGGATCGAAACCGTATTTATGCCCTGGCGAAAATGCCCAGGACTTCTCAGGCAGAATCGAATGCGCAATCTTGGCCTGCCCTAAGAGTAGGTCGCGGATGAGTGTCTCGCGGTCAATGGCATAGGCGATGGCCTGCCGCAGTTTGACATTATCGAGCGGGGGCTTCTGTACATTAAACCCGAGGTAGACAACATTCGCGCCGGGAAACTGGATCACTTGCAGCTTCGAGTCCTGTTCGAGCGCTTTGAAAGCGTCGGGCGTCAGATTCGTCGGGAGCGGTGCGAGCGAGACCCCGCCGCTTTTTAACTCCGCCTGCAAAGCGTTGGCGTCTTCGATGACGCGGACCTGAAGCGCGCCGACTTTCGGCGCCCCTTCCCAGTAGTTCGGGTTGGCCTCGACGGAAATCACCTGCTGCGCCGAATCGTAACTGACAAACTTGAAAGGTCCAGAGCCTAAGGGACGCGTTTTCTGCTCCGCCGCGCTGTCTTTCGGGACGATGCCGATTGGGACCAGGTTAGAGAGAAGCCCTAGCCAGGGCTTTCTGAGCCGGATGATGACCGTGCGCGGGTCCGGCGCTTCGATGCCGGTCACGAATCCCTGCTTGCTCTCGCCAGTTCCTTCGAAGAAACTCGCGGCCTTACCGGAGCTGGAGGCGAGCACGGCTTCAATCGTGTATTTGACGTCCCCGGAGGTGAGCGGCCTTCCGTCATGAAAAGTGACCCCGTCATGAAGCGTGAAGGTGTAGCTCAGGCCATCCTCGGAGCGAGTGATTTCGGTCGCGAGGTCTGGGATGTAATCGAACTTCTCGTTCTTCTTGACGAGCGAATTGAAGATGAGCGCGCGGATTCGTTCGCTCGCGGCATCAACCGTGGGTGAACCTATCGGATCGAGCGTCGAAATCTTATCCGAGAGCGCGATGACGATTGCCTGGACCCTGCCCGAAGACGTTTCCACGAAGGTCTCGTTTCGATTGCGGCAACTCGGAAGCAGCAGGGCGGCCACGAGCAGGACTGGAAGCACGGCGGCAATCTTTCGAGCGCGCATCAGATGGTTCCTCCGTAGGTGTAGTTGAGCTTGCGATTGAGGGCGGCGGTCTCCTGAGATAGCAGCGTGAGACGCTCCTCATCGAAGGGGAGCGGCGGCTGCGCTAAGGTTTTAAAATCGGCGATGCGGCCGAGCGAAAGATTGATCCGGTCCAACGTGATGACGCGGTCCCGCGCGGCCTGAAGAAGAGAGTCGTAGCCGCGCCGAATGACGTTCGGCCTGGAGCAGATCAGGAGCATATCCTGTCCAGCATTGAAAGCGCGGAGCACTGCGTCCTCTATCTCGTAGAGCTTGGCAATCGCGCCCATCTCCAGATCGTCGGTGACGACCAGATGCTTATAGCCGAGTTCGTCCCTTAAAAGTTTTGTAGAGATGGAGTAGCTGACGGACGCAGGCTCAAGTCTTCCCCCGGCGACCCCCTTGCGGATGTCAACGTTCGGGAAGCCGCCGTGACTGACCATCACTGCGCGCACGCGGTCGTCTTCGCGCTGGAAAAGTTCTATGTACGGGGCGAGGTCCTGTGCGATCAGGTCGTCATGCGAGAGATTGACCACGGCCATCTGGTCGTGAGTATCAACCTCGCCCGCGCCGATGCCCGGAAAATGTTTGAGACATCCGAGGCAGCCTGTGCCCTGAAGGCCGCGCAGGTAGACCATCGTATAGCCCAGGACTTCGCCGGGCGAGCGCCCGAAGGAGCGCGAGTAGAGGCCGTTGGAGAGCAGGTCGCGTTCGTCCGTCATGATGGACATGACGGGCGCGAAATTCATGTTGAATCCGAGCCGGCGCAGGGTCTCGCCGGTGATACGCCCGAGGGCACGCGCCGCCGCCAGGTCGCCATGCTGGCGTATGGTCCGAGCAGCGGGCATCGGCGTGCAGATGCGCCGCAGCCGGTCCACGAGGCCGCCCTCCTGATCTATCCCGCAAAGAGGCTCGACCGGGAGGAGTTCGCGCACCCCGTCGAGCAGGGAGCGCAACTGTTTCGGCTCGGCGACGTTTCGTCCGAAGACGATGACCCCGCCGGGCTGAACGTGTTCGATCAGGGAGCGCGTCTCATCATCCAGCTCCGTGCCCGGCAGCCCTATGTAGAAGAATTGTCCGATCTGCTGTTCGAGGGTGAGCGAAGTTAAGGAGTTGAGCATGAATAAAAGCAGAATTCAGAAGTCAGAATCCAGAATCCAGAATGAAAGCAGAAGTGATCCCAGCTTTTCATTCTGAATTCTGACTTCTGGATTCTGGATTCTGCTTTTCAAACGATTCGCTTGCGTATGCCCTGTAGAAGTTCGAGCGCTTCCTTTGGCTTTAGGGTTTCTACATCAACGCTACGCAGCTCGTCAAGAAGGTTCTGGTTGACGGCATCGAAGAGTGTGGCCTGCATACTGATGCGTTTCTGGCGCGCGCGCTTCGCTGCATTCTTCAGTCCGGCCTCATCTAACGCCCACGCGTCCCATTCGCTGACGGTTTTCGAGGCGGCAATTCCCTTCTCTTCTTCTTCAGCAAAGACGTCCAGCTCGTAACGCTCCAGCCGGGCCAGCACGTCGCGCGCTCGCGACAAAACCTCTCGCGGGAGACCCGCCAGGCGTGCGACCTCTATACCATACGATTTCGAGGCGCGCCCGCGCTCCAGCTTGTGTAGAAAGACTACCTCGCCGTCGCGCTCGGTTGCAGTGATCTGATAGTTCTGTGCTCCGGGCAAGCGCTCGGCCAGCTCGGTCAGCTCGTGATAGTGCGTCGCGAAAAGCGTCTTCGCGGCATGCTCTGCGGAGTCGTGTAAATATTCGGCGACCGCCCAGGCGATTGAGAGGCCGTCGAAGGTCGCCGTGCCGCGACCGATTTCATCCAGAAGGATGAGGGAGCGCGGCGTAGCGTTGTGAAGAATCGCCGCCGTCTCCGTCATCTCGACCATAAAGGTCGAGCGCCCGCGCGCCAGATCGTCGGAAGCCCCGACGCGTGTCCAGATGCGATCAAGCAGTGGCAGCCGCGCGCGGTCCGCCGGAACGAACGACCCCATCTGCGCCAGGATCGAAATAATCGCCGTCTGACGAAGCACAGTGCTCTTCCCCCCAAGGTTCGGACCTGTGATGATAAGCAGCCGATCGGTCGAGTTGTTCAGATAAAGATCGTTGGGGATAAACGGTTCGTGCCAGATGGCCTCGATGACAGGATGGCGTCCCTGCACGATCTCTATCTCGTCGCCGTCGTGCATAAGGGGTCGCACGTAGCGGCGGCGCGCAGCCGTTTCGGCGAGAGAGCCGAGGGCGTCGAGCGCGGCCAGGGCGCGCGCAGTCGCCTGTATGCGCCTGGTCTCTGCGGAAATCTTTGAACAGACCTCTGCGAAGATTTCCGTTTCGAGCTGGGCGATGCGGTCTTCTGCGCCGAGCACTTTGGTCTCCCAGGCCTTGAGCTCGGGCGTCGTGTAGCGCTCGGCGTTGGCTAAAGTCTGCCGCCTCTCGTAATCGGGTGGAACGCGACCGGCGTTGGCTTTCGAGACCTCCAGAAAATAGCCGAAGACATTGTTGTAGCGAATCCTGAGACTGTTGATGCCTGAGCGCCCGCGCTCGCGCGCTTCAAGCCCTGCGATGGTCTGTTTGGCGTTGCGGCTGATGCTGCGCAGCTCGTCCAGCTCGCTCGAATAGCCGTCGCGGATTGTGCCGCCGTCCGAAAGACGCGCGGGCGGATCGTCCGAAATCGCTTCCGCTATCAGTGAACGCGTCTCCGGCAACTCTTCCAGATTTTCGTGCAGGACCTGCATCAGGGACGACTCGGAGTTTTCCAGGGTGCGTCGAACCTTCGGGACCTGGTCGAGCGAACGCCGCAGCGCTTCCAAATCTCTGGGCGTGGCGGTGTTCATGCTGAGCCGGCCCACCAAACGCTCCAGGTCGGCTATCTCTTTGAGGAGCGTGCGCAGGCGGTCGCGCTTGATCTGTGAAGCGTGAAGCTCTGCGACCCCGTCGAGGCGCGCGTCAATCTCGCCCATGCGGACAGAAGGGCGCAGGAGCCAGGAGCGCAGGAGCCGCGCGCCCATTCCAGTGATCGTACTGTCTATGACGTCCAGCAAAGTCCCCTCGCGGCTCCCTCCCGCCTGGGATTCGACAAGCTCAAGGTTGCGTACAGTGACCTGATCGAGAACCAGATGGTCCTGAGCCTCGAAGTAGCTGATGTCGGAGACGTGAGAGGCAGCGGCGCGCTGCGTCTCCTGCGCGTAGCGCAGGCAGGCCCCGGCGGCGCGCACAGCTTCCGACTTCCCTTCCAAGCCGTAGCCCACGAGCGAGCGAGCGCCGAAATGCTCGCAGAGTTGTGCGGCGCAGGAGTCGGCCTGCCAGAGCCATTCGTCGAGCGGGGTCAAAGTCGCTCCGGCAAATGCGTTCAAGCCGCCGGAAGTGTCTGCCGAGTTGAATGTGTCCGTGGGCGTATTACCGTCAGCGCTCTCCACGTTTTTAAGCGGGAGGGGCGCGGCGTGTGTGGCGCCGTCGCGCGCCGTTCGGATCAGCGGGGCGAGCGAGGCTGGAAAGAGTATTTCGCGCGGGGCGTAGGACTCGACGTCTGCGCGGATTCGCTCCCAGGAGTCGTGCCCGCTTGCTTGTGTTGCGCGGAACTCGCCCGTAGAGAGGTCCAGGAAGGCAGCGGCGGCTCGGTCGCCTGTGCCGCACAGCGCCGCCAGGTAGACGGCCTCGCGCGCGTGCGTCAGTTGCGGGTCAATGGCTGTGCCGGGCGTGATGACGCGGACGACTTCGCGCCGCACGAGCTTCTTTGCCTTCGAGGGGTCTTCGGTCTGTTCGCAGATGGCTACGCGATAGCCTTTGCGCACGAGGCGTGCGATATGTGTGGCGGCGGCGTGATGGGGCACGCCGCACATGGGGATTGGGTCGCCGCGCTCCTTGTGCCGCGCCGTCAGGGTGATCTCCAGCTCGCGTGAGCCCGTGATGGCGTCGTCGAAAAAGAGCTCGTAGAAATCGCCCAGACGAAAAAAGAGCAAGGTGCCCGGATGCTGCCGCTTCAGTTCATGGTACTGCCGCAACATCGGCGTCGAAGTTGACATAGATGTTCAGTTCTTGAGGGACTTTTGAGATTGCATTGGGTGGTGTCCGCGTCCCGCGTCAAGCCTTTGAAGCAGGAAGACTACACGCAGGCGCGCGCACAAGGCAAGCGGCCGGGTCCCGAATCCGGGCCGATGCGAAAATCTGTCAGTCGTTTGCCAGGAGGGAGAGGTACTGACGAATGTCGGGCGCGCCCATTTCGCGCGGACGGCGCTGACCCTGAAGATGATGAAACGCTTTATGATATAGAGGTAAGCCTCTCCGGTGCCGATGCTATAATGCATCAGCCTGATGATGTGACGGACCTGATCGAGAAGCGACGGCTGATGTGAAGACATTGAGCTCCACTCCTTATGAATGAAATGGGGTGGGATTGATCAGGGTGGATGGCTGATTATGATTCAGGCAAGCGGTAAAAGCCAGCTAAAATCTGTGTTAGGCCGCCATTGGCGGCAATTGTCGGCTTTTGAGGGTGTTAGACCGCCACTGGCGGTAAAACTCGGTAATAATCGATAATTACCGCCACTAGCGGCCTAATGTTAGTTAGATTCGTTTGATTGAAGAGAAATGAATGGCTGAGGTAATGAAGGCACGATAGATCAAGGCGCATGGTTTCTCTCAAGGCCGAATCTAACAAGCGATTGGACCCGACTCGCATTGAGCTAGCCTTTCATCTTTTGAATCCATTGCTCGCGGGTCAATCGCGGCGTTAGATTGCTTCGCCTATGATAGCTTTGAAGTAGGATGTTATGTAAAAAGAGTGAGAGTAAGAAGCAAAATAATAGGAAAGAGGCTCTTTGTAAGAGCCTCTTTGGTTAATTTTTGTCTGCGCCGTAATCTGGACTACCGCTATCGGCAGTATCTTCTCCCGCATTACCTTGCTCTCTTGCTGCCGTGTCGTCGGAACCTCCATCTGTTCCCGAACTGCCTTCATCGGCAGTCTCACTCGTTTCTGAAGTTCCTCCTTCGTCATCACCTAACATTGTAGTATCTCCTTTCAGAGTTGAGCGAGGGTAGCAGATATTAAGTGCCTAATACCTACAGAGTCAATATTTTTCTTTTCGAATTTGCTTCGCCTCAAATATAAATACTCTTATGTGACGATGCTTGAATCTCTTAAAGAGGAGGTTAATTTATATTGTACAGCGCAATCTAACAACTCATTCAACCGGAGCGCTCGGTAGCAATCTTTTCATCATCTTTCCTTCGGTGTAAATTGTGTGCTGCGCGCTCGCGCCCGGTTAATTCGAGCGTTAGACCGCTCCGTTAAAAGAGAGAGCTGAGTATTATGTGATGAATCTCAAAAGAGCGTTGAAGCGGTGCGCGGTATAATCAGCGGCGG
>Ga0182000_10000082_pt1 | contig 29306 bp, 24 predicted proteins | sample BulsoiMagMametaG_FD_120484 | JGI IMG/M metagenome (GOLD analysis project Ga0182000, IMG submission 120484) | Bulk soil microbial communities from Mexico - Magueyal (Ma) metaG | ecosystem: Environmental > Terrestrial > Soil > Agricultural land | place: Mexico: Magueyal, Guanajuato | collected...
ACAAATTCAGGTCTGATCTTTGCTGCGCTCTGGTCACTTTCCCAAGTAGTCAGAAATCCTAAGAAAAATGGAGGTTTCTGACTTGTGTAGATACTAATGGCGTCAGCCCTGGGCTAAAATCTTCCGCCCCTGACGGGGCTCCGTCATCTTTACTCTGTTCGCCCACCTCACTATCCGAAAAAGCTGCGGATCGTCTCGACGACATAACTCTGCTGCTCGGCGGTCAATTCAGGGTAGATCGGCAGCGCAATGGTCTCGCGCGCCGCTCGTTCGGATTCCGGGAAATCACCTTCCGCGTAGCCCAGATAACTGAAACATTCTTGCAGATGGAGCGGCACAGGGTAGTAGATGTCCGTGCCGACATCACTCTGCTTCAGGTGACGGACGAGCGCGTCACGCCTCCCGTCCCGCACGCGTATAGTGTATTGATTGAAGATGTGGCGAGCCCCTGCGAGAACCGCCGGCAGCCCTATCTCTTCCGCCAGGCCCGCATCCTCGAAAAGGCGGTCGTATCGCTCCGCGTTGGCGCGGCGCCGGTCCGACCAGTCGTCAAGATGCGGCAGCTTGACGCGTAAGATTGCGGCCTGAAGCGAGTCAAGGCGGCTATTGATGCCGACCAGGCTGTGGTAATACTTCGTCGCGCTCCCGTGGACGCGCAGGACGCGCAGCCGCTCCGCGAGCCGTTCGTCGTTGGTCGTCATCATGCCGCCGTCGCCCGCCCCGCCCAGGTTTTTCGACGGATAGAAACTGAAGCAGCCGATAGCGCCGATGACCCCTGCCTGCAACCCGTCAATTGTCGCGCCGATGGCCTGCGCCGCGTCTTCGATGACAGGGAGGTCGTGCCGCGCGCTAATTTCCATGATGGCATTCATCTCAGCGCATTGGCCGAAGAGATGCACTGGCATGATGGCGCGCGTGCGCTCGGTTACGGCGGCTTCGATTTTCGAGACGTTGATGTTGTATGTCAGAGGATCAATATCCACGAAGATCGGGCGCGCACCGAGGCGCGTGATGGCTGCCGCCGTGGCGAAGAAACTGTACGGCGTGGTGATGACCTCATCATCAGGCTTGATCTCAAGCGCCATCAAAGCCAGAAGCAGGGCGTCGGACCCGGAAGCGCAGGCGATGGCGTGCTTCGCCTGCGAGTAGCGTTTGACTTCAGCTTCGAGAGCCTCTACGTCCGGCCCGAGGATGAACTGCTGCGAATCCATCACACGCCGGAGGGCCTCGTTCAACTCATCCCGGAGCGGCTCATACTGCGCTTTGAGGTCTAAGAGCGGCACTCTCATTTTTGTAACAGTCTGCTTTCCGGCGAGGGTCATTGCCAACATCCAGTTTGCTTAGAAGCTTCCGCTTTTCGCGCCGCAGGCGCAACAAGAAGGTAGCCAGACGTGAAACGTCTGGTCTCGTCAGCCAAAAACCATTCGCGCTCTGAAGGAGCGCCAGAACTCCCCGCACCTTCAGTGCGGGAATCATTATGCGATTCGATTTCCAGATGTTTCACATCTGGCTACCTTCTATAAGCCGCTCACGCGGCTAATAGAAATTTTCAGATAGCTTCTTAAACGAACTAAAGCTCAACGGGACGTCCCTGCTGGCTGATGGACTGCTGCGCCGCGTGGAGCAGGCGCACGACGCGCAGGCCCGAATGACCGTCCGTCAGCGGGCGTCTCTTTTCACAAATCGCATCGAGGAATTCCTGGCAGACGTAGTGCAGGGCTTCCGTCGAATCGAGTTTCGGGACCCAGACGTCGCCGGTCCGGTAGCTGACGAGCGTTTGGTAGGCCGCCTCTTTGTCCGCAGCCTCTTCGCTGCGGGTCACCATCACGCCTTTGTCATAGACGCGAATCTTCTCCGTCGGCTCGATGTCGTCATAGACGACCATCTTGCGGCTGCCTGCAATCAGCGTGCGCCGAATCTTGACGGGCGAGAGCCAGTTGAAATGAAAGTGCGCGATGAACTCGTCCGAAAAGCGCAGCATGACGTAAGCGATGTTTTCTATTCCGCGCTCGACGTGACAACTGCCCGTGGCCGTCACCGAAAGAGGCTGTCGCTCGATGACGTAATCCATGATCGCGAGATCATGCGGCGCGAGGTCCCAGACGACGTTGATGTCGCGCTGAAAAAGCCCCAGGTTGATGCGGACCGAATCGAAGTAGAGAAGATCGCCGAGTTCCCCGCTCCTGACCATCTCCTTAACCTTACGCACGGCGCCCGTGTAGATGAACGTGTGGTCAACCATCAGCGCGAGGCCCTGACGCTCGGCCAGCTCGATCAACTCTTCTGCCTCGGCGACATTCGCCGTGAAAGGCTTTTCGACGAGCACGTGCTTGCCCGCCTGGAGAGCGGCCCTGGCGAAGTTGAAATGCGTGCCGACGGGTGTGGCGATGACAACGGCATCCAATTCCGGATCAGTGAAGAGTTGCTGGCAATCGGGCGTGGTCCGCGCGGAGGGGTAACGGCGCCCCAGGGTCTCCAAACGCCTCGTGTCAAGGTCGCACATCCAGCGCAAAGAGGCCTTTTCGTTCTCCGCAAAGTTGCGAAGCAGGTTCGGCCCCCAGTAGCCGCAGCCGATGACGCCGATGCGCGTTGGACTCATTGAGGCTCCGTCTGCCGCCGGATGCTCTCCGCGACATGCAATACCTGCTCGTCAGTCAGCTCAGGAAACATCGGAAGCGAAAGGACGCGTGCGGCCTGGCGCTCGGCTTCCGGAAAATCACCCATCTTGTGGCCGAGCGAAGCATAGGCCGGTTGCAGGTGGACCGGAATCGGATAGTGTATGCCCGTCTGGACGCCAGCCTCGCTCAAAGCTTTCTGTAGCCCTTCGCGCTCCGTTGTTTGCACGACGTAGAGATGATAGACGTGCTTCGAGTAAGGCATCTCGCGCGGCAATGTGAGAGAGCTTTCACGCAATAACTCATTGTAGCGCGCGGCGTGTTCGCGCCTGAGAGCGTTCCACTTGTCCAGATGCTTGAGTTTGACTCCCAGGACTGCGCCCTGGATTCCTTCGAGCCGGAAATTGTAGCCGACTATTTCGTGATGATACTTGCGCAACGAACCGTGGTCGCGTAACTGCCGGACGCGGCGCGCGACCTCTTCGTCGTTTGTGACGACGGCGCCGCCCTCGCCGTAAGCGCCCAAGTTCTTGCCAGGGTAAAAACTGAAGCAGCCGGCGCGCGCAAGCGCCCCGACCTTTCGCCCTTTATAAAGAGTTCCATGCGCTTGCGCCGCGTCCTCGATCACGATCAGGCCGTGGCGTTCGGCGATCTCGAAGATGGGGTCGAGGTCCGCCGCCTGCCCGAAGAGATGCACTGGCATGATGGCGCGCGTGCGCTCGGTCACGGCTTCCTCGATTTTCGAGACGTCAATGTTGTAAGAGACAGGGTCCGCGTCTACGAAGATGGGGGTCGCGCCCGCCGTGGAGACGGCCTCGGCTGTGGCGAAGAAAGTGTTGGCGGGCACGATCACCTCGTCGCCGGCCCCTATACCGCAGGCCATGACGGCGAGCTGTATTGCCGCCGTGCCGTTGCTGACGCCGACCGAGAAGCGCGCGCCCACGTATTCGGCGAAGGCCGCTTCGAACGCCTCGACCTCGCGCCCCAGGATGAAGCTCGCGCTCTCGACGACGCGCGTGATGGCCACATCAATCTCAGATTTAATAGATTTGTACTGCGCCTGGAGATCTACGAAAGGTACGTTCATAAGAACAGTGACGAGTGACAAGTGATAAGTGACGAGCAAGAAGATTGTATCTTGTCACTCGTCACTCGTCACTTGTCACTATTTTTTATTATTCGCGCCGGATTGCCTGCGACAATAGCGTGGGCGGGCACATCCGTCGTGACGACCGAGCCGGCGCCGACGATGGCGCGCTCGCCAATCTCAAGGCCTCCGAGAATGGTGGCATTCGTGCCGATGCTCGCCCCGCGCCGGATCGTAGTTCTCTCGACGGTCCAGTCAGCCTCAGTCTGGAGCTGGCCGTCCTCGGCGGTGGCGCGCGGATATTTGTCGTTGATGAAATTGACGCCGTGGCCGATGAAGACTTCGTCCTCAATGATCACGCCTTCGCAGACAAACGTGTGGCTCGAAATTTTGCAGTTGCGCCCGACCTTCACGCCCTTCTGAATCTCCACGAAAGAGCCGATCTTGGTCGAGTCGCCGATCTCGCACCCGTAGAGGTTGACGAAATGATAGATGGCGACGTCGCGGCCCAGCCGGACGTCCGGCGCGATCAGGCAGAACTCGCCCCTCATCATCCGGCCCCGCGCGCGCTCGCCGAGGCGCCGGAATCGTTCTCCTCGTCCGTGTAGTAACTCGAATAGTAGCCCGCGTAGTAGTAGTAGTTCGTCGCTTCAAGCTTCACGTTGTTGAGCACGATGCCGAAGATGTTCGCGCCAACGTCGAGAAGCTGTTGCTTGGCACGGCGCACAACGGCGCGCGAGCTGCGCCCGCCGTGGACCACAAGCATCACACCGTCAACCATCGTCGAGAGGATCGAAGCGTCCGTAAACGAGATGGCCGGCGGCGAGTCAATGATGATGTGCGTGAAACGCTCGCCGACGAGCGTGAGCAGTTTACGCATCTCGTCCGAGCCCAGGAGTTCGGCCGGATTCGGCGGCACTGGCCCGGAAGTCAGCAGCTTCAGGTTCGGCAGCTTGTCGTAGGTCTGAAGCAGCGCATCCAGGTCCGATTCGCCCGAAAGGTAGTTGGTCACGCCGCGCTGGTTCGCCACGCTGAAGTGCGCGTGGAGGCGCGGGCGTCTCAGGTCGCAGTCAATGATAAGAACATCCGCGCCCGTCTGCGCCAGCATAACGGCCGTGTTGACGACCGTCGTCGTCTTGCCTTCCGACGGCTGGCTGGACGTCACCAGAATCGTCTTGGGCGGCTGGCCCGCCGAAGAGAGCAGCAGCGAGGTGCGCAAGTGCCTGTAGGCTTCCGCGATGGGCGAGCGCACGTCGTCAATCAAAGCCAGAGCCGTAGCCTCGTTCGCTTCCGCGGGCGCCGGGCCTTTGCCCTTCAGGAGCGAGCGCTCCGAGCGGCTCGCCGGAATCAAAGCCAGGGCCGGCAGGTGGATGTGACGGTCAACATCTTCAACAGACTTGAGAGTGTCGTCCAGGTAATCGAGCAGGAAGGCGAGACCGATGCCGACGCCGAGCGAGAGCAGAAACGCGATGACGATGTTGCGCCCGCGCGCCGGTCCGATGGGGCCGGCGGGCACGCGGCTGTATTGAACGACGCTGACGTTGTTCGCTCTCGTCGCATCGCTCTGGATGTTCTGCAGCTCGTTGTAGCGCTGGAGCAGAGTTTGCAGATATTGCTTGTTGGTCTCGATCTTCTGATTAAGGACGCCCAGTTGCAACTGCGCCTCATTCTCCCCGGAGAATTTGCTCCGTTCCGACTCATAACTCCGCCGCAGGCTCTGCTCTTTTTCGACCGCCGATTTGTAGCGCGATTTCATCGCCGCCACGACTTCGCGCGGGGCTTTGGTTAAAGACTCTTCGAGCATCTTGATCTGCGCGTCCACTCTTTTCACTTCAGGCCATTCCGATGTGTAGATGACTAACAGATCATCACGCCGCTGCTTGAGCGTGTCTAACTTCTCACGCAGCGTCTGGATGCGTTTGTTTTCGCCGACCTCCGGGATCTCGTTCGGGCTGGCCGAAGTGTTTGCAGAGTTGTAGAGAGCCTCCAGGTTCTTACGGTCGTTCTCCGCGTCCAGCAACTGTTCGCTCAGTTTCGCCAGCCGTTTGGCCGTGAGATCAACCCCATTCGCTCCCTGCGCCGCCGTCCCTGCGAACGGGATGCCTTTGGCTCTCTGGAATTCGAACTTCTCCTTCTCCTGCACATCAATATTGTGTTGCAGCTCCGCGATCTTATCCGCCAGCACTCTTTCGGCTTTCTCCCTGCCGAGCGTCTGGCGGTCCGCGTTGTTCTGCACAAAGACGTCTCCGAAGGTATCTGCGATTCTCTTGGCAAGCTCGGGATTGGTGTGCGTGTAATGAAGCTTTATCAGGTTAGTCCCGGTGACAGGTTCGACCGTCAGGTTCGCGGCCAGTGTATCTTCATAGGGTTGCAACCTGGCTAAATCTTTCGCGGACATCCGGTCGGCCGTCACCTCCTCCGAGGTGACGAGCCCGATCTTCTGTTCGGTCTGGGGGGCCAGGGCCGGGGCTTGGTCCTCGCCGGAAAAGAGCCTGCGCAAAGAGGACATGATGCTCGTTTGCCCGGGCGCGCCGAAGAAGTTCGGGTCCTTGTGAAGGTCAAGCGTGAGGACGACCTGACGCGCGAGCGCGGGATTCTCCAGGAGCTTGAGCTGCGTGTTCCAGTACGCCGGGTCCTGTTCGTTGCCGGTGTTGATGACGATCTCTCTCCCGGTTCTGAGGACGCTGCTCTTCTGGTTCTCGATCTGAATCTCCGTCACTCCTTCGTAAATCGAGGGCTGGCGGTACATCTGAATCGTGACGAGCGAAGTGACGACCACGACGAGCGTGAGAATCAGCCACTTACGCTTGAGGACGACTTGCAGATAGTCGCGCAGGTGGGTCGGCTCCGACGCGACCCCGTAAGGCTTGGACTGAGCGAGATCGCTCAAAGGGCGATCAAGGCCGCGCTCGCCCGGGGGCAGCGGAAGCAAGCGGTTATCTTGTGAGACCATAACTTTCTACACCTTAAAGATAATTAATGATCGGCGATTGTCTGGCGGCGACTTCTGCGCCGTCCGTACTTTCGCCCTCCACACACAGGCTCTAAAGAATAGCATCAGAGCGGGCATTACGCCACGCCAGAAATGGCCGGGACACGGCCTGACGGAAAGTGGCGCGCCTGACCGCACCCCCTTTTTTCACCGCGCCTGCTCCTCTACGAAAGCCTTCAGCGCTTCGCGCCAGTCCGGAAGCGGCGGCAGGCCGACAGCCTCCGACAGCAGACAGCGCAGGCGCGAGTTGCGCGGCCGCGGGGCGGGCCTTTTGAGCGAATCCATCTTCACGCCCTCGACGACCGTCCCCTCGCGCCCCGCCGCGACCAGGGCCGCGCGCGTGAACTCTTCATAGCTGGCGCCGCTGCCGCCATTGACCACGTGGTAGACGCCCGGCAGGTCCAGTTCCGCCAGGCGGCGCAGGCGGCGCGACAGGTCCGCGGCATAAGTCGGCGTGCCCCACGAATCGGTGATGGCTTTGAGACGCTCGCCGCGCCCGCCGAGCTCGATGACGCGGCTCAGGAAGTTCTTCCCCCCGACGCCGAAAATCCAGCCTGTGCGGACGACGACGGTGCGCGCCCAGGCCGTTTGCGCAGCTCTTTCGCCCGCGAGCTTGGCCTGGCCGTAAACGCTCTCCGGCGAGGGGTGATCGCGCTGGGTATAAAACCCCTCTTTGCGGCCGTCGAAGACGTAATCGGTCGAGATGGTGATGAGAAGGGCGTCCAGCCGGCGGCTGCCCGCGGCAAGGTGACTGGGGCCGTCGGCGTTGACGGCGAAGGCGCGTTCGCGGTCTAGTTCGCAGCCGTCAACGTCGGTCCAGGCGGCGCAGTTGATGACGACGTCGGGGCGCTCGCGCTCGAAGGCGTCGCCGACCGCCTCCGCGTTCGTGATGTCGAGCGAGTGGTGATCATGCGCGAAGACCGTGTCGCCTTGCGCCTCGCAATGCCTGACAAGGGCGCGGCCGACCATCCCACCTGCGCCCGCCACCAGAATTTTCAATGCGAGCCGACCTCCACTCCATATTGTCGCGCGTAGTAGTCGCGGTAAGCGCCGCTACGGGCGCGCTCGACCCAGGCCGTATTCTCCAAGTACCAGCGGATGGTCTTCTCCAGGCCGCTCTCCCAGGTCTCCAGCGGGCGCCAGGCAAACTCCTTCTCCACCTTCGAGGAATCAATAGCGTAGCGGCGGTCATGGCCCGGGCGGTCCTTGACGTAGCGGACCAGCGAGGAAGGTTTCCCGAGCGCGTTGAGCAGACTCTCGACGACCTCGATATTGCGCCGCTCGTTGCGCGCCCCGATGTTGTATGTCTCGCCCGCGCGCCCGTGCTTCAGGGCCATTATGATGGCGCGGCAGTGGTCATCCACATAAATCCAGTCGCGCACGTAACGGCCATCGCCGTACACCGGAAGCGGTTCATCGCGCAGCGCGTTGGAGATGAAAAGAGGGATCAGCTTTTCCGGGAACTGGCGCGGACCATAATTGTTTCCGCAGCGCGTGATGATCGTATCAAGACTGAAGGTGTGATGCGCGGCCCTGACCAGATGCTCGGCGGCGGCCTTCGAAGCCGCGTAAGGGCTGTTCGGCGCGAAAGGCGACTCCTCTGTGAAGAAGGCATTTTCATCCTCAGGGAGACTCCCCATCACTTCGTCGGTCGAGACCTGCACGAAGCGCTTGACGCCGCACTCGCGCGCCGCGTCGAGGAGCACCTGCGTGCCGAGGATGTTCGTCCTCAGGAATTCGGCGGCCGACGTGATGCTGCGATCAACGTGCGATTCGGCGGCGAAGTTGATGATCGCCTCCGTTCCCTCGCCGAGCGCCGCGCGCACGGCCTCGGGGTCACAGATGTCGCCGCGCACGAAGCGGTGCCGGCTCTCGTCAAGACCCGCGAGGTTGTCCGGGTTCCCGGCGTAGGTCAGCGCGTCGAAGTTCGTAATCTCGCAGGAGGGAATCTCTTCGAGCGCCAGTCTGATGAATGCCGAACCGATGAAACCTGCGCCGCCGGTGATGAATAATTTAGGCATGAATGATCTTCGGAAGAAATTTGGATGTGGAAGCGGAACGACTAAAAAACCATTCTTAAATCTCACTTACGACCATAAGCAACTGAGGCAACTTCAGATGAGTCGCAAAGTATAGGCCGACGGCTTTATAAGTGTCAAGAAATGCACTCTCTGGTGGTCCAGCCAGAGCTTTGAAAGAGAGAAATAGTACTTGACATCCGAGAGAAAGAGGCTTATTGTGCCAAACGCTCTACTGATTGTTTTCCGGTTAGCGGATGGTCCAGACCCTCGTAAATCTTGCGTCTCTTCTGCCAAATAATGACCGCGTTGAAAACCAGTTTGTAGATATAGTTTTGGTTTCGTAAGGCCGCAATTAAAGAGTTCAAGCTGAAGTCACCTTACCAGTAGAGAACAACGTGCGGAGCAATCACTATGGGAAGAGTTTGTAACCCTTAGCTTGGGCATGTTGCATGATTGAGGATAAACGCCTATGCGGTCCTCATGGCTACCCTGGAATGCTACTCCATAATCCTACGTGCATGCTTGTAAACGAAGACCCCGACGCTTCGGCTATTTAGATAAGGAATCCATTGCAGGCAACAGGCTGTTGAGCCCAGACGTCAATCTGCCCAAAGTTGCCCGATCATAGAGTTACGGACCTTGTGTGGTGCTGAGGCTTTGACCCGAAAAACCCAACCTGACTTTAAAGGAGAAAATTGATGAGTAAGTTGCGCCTAACTTTGAACGCATTGACGGCCATCATTTTCGCCGTGATGCTCACTTCAGTTGCGCAAGCACAGGCCACCCGAACCTGGGTGTCTGGCGTCGGCGACGATGTCAACCCGTGCAGCCGCACAGCCCCCTGTAAGACCTGGGCCGGCGCGATCTCGAAGACGGCTGCCGGAGGCGAGATTGATGCGCTTGATCCGGGCGGCTTCGGCACGCTTACCATCAACAAATCAATCACGGTGGACGGCACCAACGGCCAGGGCTTCGGAAGCACCCTCAACAGCAGCACCAACGGCTTCCTGATCAACGACGGCAACAACACGAGCACCGTCAGGCTCCGTAACCTATATATCAATGGCGCGGGCACGACGCTTGGCACAAACGGCGTCCGCTTCCTCACCGGCAAGGCCCTCCACCTCGATAACCTTATCATCGAGAACCAGTCGGCCGACGGCGTCAGTGTCGCCTCCACCTCGGCCGCCGTGGTACATGAGATCTACATGAGCAACGTAACCGTCCGCAACGTCGGCGGCGACTGCATGGACATTGCCGCCACCGGTGGCGGCAGCCTCGTTCTCGTGAGTATTGACGGGGCGCGCATGACCGACAGCGGCAACGGCCTGCGAGCCGGTGCCAACAGCCGCGTGCACATCCGCGACGCCCAGATCGCAACGATGAACGCGGGCGGCTTCGGCGTCTCGGCTGACGTAGCCAGTGCCGAGGTCAATGTGGACAACTGCATGATCACGAACAATCCTGACGGCGTGAAGACCAACGGCGGCACGGCTCGCGTCTCGCGCAGCGTCATCTCAGGCAACACCAACGGGTTGAATAACGTGAGCGGCACGCTCAAACGGTTCAACAACAACATGATTGACGGCAATACCAACAACACCGCAGGCGTTATCACGCCTATCAACGAAGGCTAAAGCCGCTGAGGGTGGCGTCACACCCTTTTGTTGCTGCCAGACTTCAAGAGCTAAAGGTGGGCGGCGTTAGAACCGCCGCCCTTCCAAACAGGCTTCCTGGCACTCTAATCCCAGCACTCTAAATTTTAAGGAGATTTCGACCAATGACTAAAACGACCACGATGCACAGCACCCTGAAGTACTTCGTCCTCCTCGCAGCCATTCTCGCCTGCGCCTCCGTCGCGAACGCACAGGCCACCCGAACCTGGGTGTCTGGCGTCGGCGATGACGTCAACCCATGCAGCCGCACAGCCCCCTGCAAGACCTACGCCGGGGCGATTTCCAAGACGGCCAAAGATGGTGAGATCAGCACGCTCGATCCGGGCGGGTTCGGCACCATAACCATCACCAAGTCCATCACCATCAATGGCGGCAATGGCGGTCAGGGCTACGGCTCGATTCTCTCCGCGCTCGCTCCCCAGGGCGTCCTCGTTAATATCACCGACGTGAACGACGTACGCAAGACAGTGCGCCTCGACTGGCTCAACATCAACGGGGCAAGCACCGGGACCGACGGCATTCGCTTCATCGCCGGCAACGCCCTTCACATCACGAACTGTCTGATTGACGGCGTTGTCGGACAGGGGATAGATGTCAACGTCACCTCAGCCGCGGCAGCCGAACTTTACGTGAAGAGCACCACGGTCAGGAACGCCGTCGCCGACGGCATCTCGCTAACTGCGGCCTCCGTCGTCGTCGCGTCATTCACCGACATCGAGGTCGGCAACTGCGGCAACGGCATGAACCTCGGCAATCGCAGCCGCGCCACTGTCCGCGGCGGCACATTCCACTCCAACACCACCGGGGTTAACATCACTGCGGCCGTCGGGACGCCGGGCGAGGTCACGCTCTTAAACTGCTCGATATCGAACAACGTGACGGGCCTCGTAGGCGGGACTTCACCTAACATCGCGCGTATCTCGCAGACGGCCATCTACGGGAACTCGACGAGCCTGACAGGCAACGTCAAGTCATGGGGTAACAACTACATTGACGGTAACACCACGAATAACGTGCCAGTTCTGCCGAACCTGACACAGTTATAGAGCCAAACCCGTCTCGCTCACTCGGGCGTCGCAGCCTGCGACGCCCGAGTGAGCGAAGGGCTGATTCTTAAAGGTATCGGACGTCGCCCGGACCAAAGGCAGCGTCTCCGCGAAGCGGTGGGTTTCCACCCTATGGTCTCGCTCAGGCCACCGTTTCGACCCAGCTAGCAGGTGTTAACCGAAAGTGAGGAATCCCATGAAGTCCCGCGAAAGCAGCATCACTACCCCCTCGGGCAGAACCCGAGCCTGCGCGTCGCGTCCTGCGCGCGCAGGAACCAATAAACGTCCGTTCCGCGGCGCACTCTGCGGAGCACTTATTTTCGCCGCCATTATGTGCGTGGCGTTAATCGTCCCTTCGGCTTTGGCCTGGCGCGGCGGACGTACCGCACCGGCCGCGCGTCCCAAGGCGGAGGCCGCCAAAAGGGTCGCGCCCGCGCGCGACGCACGCGCCGAGAAGCCAGCCGCGCCTTCCAAGGCGAAGGCCGCGAGCCTCCTCTTACCCGTACCGATGCCCCAGGCTGGACCTGAGGACATCGCCACCTATGCCGCGGACTGCACGACGCCGAAGTCAATCTTCAATCTCGGCGAGACGGTCTGCGCCAAGTACGCCAACGCGCCGACCTACGCGTTCTTTGCGTTGCGCCGCGTCACATGGATCAACACGGTCGGCTTCGTCTTTCAGCCCCAGGATGTGACAGTTTCGGACGACTCCGTCACGTTCACTATCCCTGAGGACGCGGTCTCGACCGAAGGGTTCGACCGTCGCGGCGGCTGGTCAGTGAACCTCATTTCGACCGCCGACGGCTCGGTCAGGGCGACAATGGCCTTTACCGTCAAAGACCCGGCTAATGCCGCAGCCAACGTCGCGGTCTATCAGATTTCAGAGGGAGGCGCGGCGGTAGTCCAAGCCAACTCGAACATCACCTATACGGTCATCGTGGCCAACCGTGGCCCGGACCCGGCGGCGAACGTGGTGGTGACCCACAACGCCCCGACGCTATCCACGGGTGGGCCCGCGCCGACGTTCGTTGATAACGATCAGCTTTCGGGCCCGGCCTTCACGTTCCCGACTGACACGACCGCCACGATAGCTGAGTTATCCGTGGGCGCGGTCGCCAGGCTATCATTCACCTACAACGTGCCCAGCGGCACGCCCAACTTCGCCGTTGTCGAGGACATAGTTGAGGTCACCAGCACTACAACCGACCCGCGCACGTCCGACAACTCATCACGTGACGTCATTACCGTCGTCGGCGCAGCGGCCACGGCCGAATGCACGCTTGATTGCCCGGCCGACATCGTCGTGACCGCAAACACGACTCAAGGCGGTCAACCGGGCGCGGTGGTGAACTACGGGGCGGCAGCGGTTTTTGGTGACTGCGGGGCCGTAACTAACAACCCGCCTTCCGGGTCATTCTTCCCGGCGGGAACGCACGTCATCACCTCCTCCGCAGAGACAGGAGGAAGCTGCACGTTCACCGTTAAGGTACTCGATACACCTGCACCAACCATCACCTGCCCGCCAAATAAGACCGCGACGGCTGGCGTAGATGGGACTGCCACAGTAGACGTGGGCACGCCGACCTTCACAGCCTCAGGCGGCGGAACTGTCGTCGGAGTGCGAAGTGACGGCACGCCGGCAGTGGTTGACGAGGACGGCACCGTCATTACCCCGGCGACCACTCCTCCACTGACAGACCCGTACCCAACAGGGAACACGGGAATCACCTGGACTGTGACGGATGCCGACGGGCGCACAGCAAGCTGCACGCAAACGGTTATCGTCACCGCCCCCTGCGCATCAGACACCGAGTCGCCAACCATCACCGCCCCGGCTGACATCACTGTCAGCACTGGACCGGATAATACTGGATGCTCGGTGGCTCTGGACGATGAGCTGGGACAGGCGGAAGCTCACGACGACTGCTCAGTCACAGTGACAGTTAGCGGCATCCCCGCGGGCAATGTTTTCCCGAAGGGAACAACGACTCTCACCTATACGGCAACTGACGGGGCTGGGCATACAGCAACGGACACGCAGACCGTGACGGTGATAGACGATACTCCGCCGCGCATCGCGGCTCCCGCCGACGCGACTTACACTTGTCTGAGTGAAGTCCCTGCGGCTAATCCGTCGCAGGCAACTCGGGGCGACGTGTTTGACGAAAACGGGAACCTCCTCCCGCCCGGCCCGCCGTTTGATAATTGCAGCGTGCCAACCGTGGGGGTGAGCGAGTCGAACAACGGCGGGGCAGGCTCTGCCAGCAACCCGCTCATCATCACACGCACCTACACTGCGACTGACTCCGCCGGTCTAACGGCGAGCGCGTCGCAGACCATCACGGTCGCCGACGGGACGATGCCGACAATCATCGCGCCCGCCGACGTGCAGGCTGCTACGGATGCCACGTCCTGCTCGGCCTCGAACGTCTCGCTCGGCACGGCGCAGACCGGCGACAATTGCTCGGTTGCGTCCGTAACGAACGACGCTCCGGCCACGTTCCCGCTCGGCACGACGACCGTGACGTGGACGGTAACGGACAGCGCTGGCAACACGGCGACCGACACGCAGGTGGTCACCGTCGTTGATCAGACGCCGCCCGTGATTACCGTTCTGGGCTCGAACCCGGCGACGGTCCTGCAGGGCAGCACCTACACGGACGCCGGCGCGACGGCCACCGATGCCTGTTCAGGCTCGGTTGCGGTGAACGCCACCGGCTCGGTCAACACGAGCGTGATCGGAACCTACACGATCACGTACACGGCGACCGATGCAGCCGGCAACCCGGCGACGGCGACCCGCACGGTCAACGTCATTTACGTGTTCACCGGCTTCTTCTCGCCGGTGGCGAACCTCCCGACCTTCAACAGCGTGAAGGCAGGGCAGACCATAGCCGTCAAGTTCAGCCTCAACGGCAACCAGGGGCTGGGCATCATGGCGGCGGGCTTCCCGGCCTCGCAGCCGATTAACTGCGACTCGTCGGCGCCGCTCTCAGAACTTGAAGGGACTGAGACGTCCGGCGGCAGCACGCTGACCTACGACTCCGGCTCGGGCCAGTATCACTACAACTGGAAGACCGAGAAGTCCTGGGCCGGCACCTGCCGACTGCTCAACGTCAAGCTCATTGACGGCACCGAGCACACGGCGCTGTTCAAGTTCAAGTAGGGAGTTGACAGGCTGCGGGCGGCCCCTTGATCAAGGGGCCGCCCGCAGCCCGCCTAATCATCTCATCCGGCGTTCAATCGCCGGTCAATTACGGGGGGCAGAAAATCCCTTTTCTGCCCCCTCTTTTTACTCTGTGTGGCAATCCGGCCACCGTTGAGAGCAAATATTGCTTGCTTGACGGGACATTGCTATGCAGTTAAACTGATTGTTCTAATTATCCAGAGACTTACAGGAACATCTGAATTCATGCCATCTCAATTCAGAAGCTGAAGTTAAATGGCTATAACCGATAGGACGCTGTCTCCAGCCAAGACCTCCGACACTCAATCCATCTCGCCCCGACCGACATCGTACGACCTGCCAGCCGAGCCGGTAATTACGATTCAACCGAGCAAGACATCGAGTGCGCTTCGCCTGTCCGATCTGTGGGCCTATCGGGAGCTGCTCTATTTTCTGATCTGGCGCGATGTCAAAGTGCGCTACAAACAGACGGTATTGGGGGTCGCGTGGGCCATCTTGCAGCCGCTCTTCATGATGCTGATCTTCTCACTGCTTTTCGGGAGCCTGGCCGGTATCGGAGAAGCTGTCAGCATTCCATACCCTCTCTTTGCTTTCGCGGGGCTGGTGCTATGGACCTTCTTCTCCGCCGCCGTGACGACCGGAAGCAATAGCCTCGTCAACAACTCGGGGCTGATCACCAAAGTCTATTTTCCGCGCGTGATTGTGCCGATTGCGGCGGTGTCGGCGGCCCTCGTTGATCTGGTCCTGACCTTCATCGTTCTGATCGGGATGCTCTTTTATTACCGCGTCACGCCGACGGTGAACCTGCTGATGCTCGTGCCGCTTGTGGCAATGACTTATCTCTTCGCCCTGGGCGTCGGTATCGGGCTCTCGGCCTTAAACGTCAAGTACCGCGACGTGCGTTTCGCGTTGCCCTTTATGATTCAGCTCTGGCTGTTCATCTCCTCCGTCATTGTTCCTGCCAGCCTGCTGGGTAAATGGCAATGGCTGCTCATCGTCAATCCCATGTCGAGTATTATCGAAGCCTATCGTGCGGCCCTTTTCGGCCAGCCCTTTCACTGGCCGGCGCTCGCGCTTGCAGCCGTCATCATTTTCGGTGTACTTGTTTACTCAGCCTACTTTTTCCGCCGAGTGGAAAAGACCTTCGCTGATATAATCTAGAAAAAGCGATGCCGCCGATCATCAGAGTCGAGAACCTTGGTAAACGTTACCGCATTGGCGCGAAGCAGGAAGCTTTAGCGACCCTGCGCGAGTCGCTGGTGAGGACTGCGCGTTCGCCGTTCAAGATGTTACAGCGAAATGAAGCGGAGGAGATGATCTGGGCCGTCAAGGACGTCAGTTTCGAGATCGAAGCGGGCGAGGCCGTCGGCATCATCGGGCGAAACGGCGCGGGCAAGTCAACGCTCCTGAAGATGCTGTCACGCATCACGGAGCCGACCGAGGGGAAGATCGAGCTTTACGGGCGCATCGGAAGTCTCTTAGAGGTGGGCACGGGCTTTCATCCGGAGTTGACGGGCCGCGAGAATATTTATCTCAACGGGGCCATCCTGGGAATGGCCCGCGCGGAAATCGTTCGCAAGTTCGACGAGATCGTGGCCTTCGCCGAAGTCGAGAAATTCATAGACACCCCAGTCAAGCATTATTCGAGCGGCATGTATCTGCGTTTGGCCTTTGCCGTCGCGGCGCATCTGGAGCCGGAGATTCTGCTTGTTGACGAAGTGCTGGCCGTCGGCGACGCCCGCTTCCAGCGCAAATGCCTGAACAAAATGCAGGACGCCGGACAGCAGGGGCGCACCGTCCTTTTCGTTTCACACAATATGTCCGCGATTACACGTTTGTGCCAGCGAACGATCTTTCTGGAAGAAGGCAGCGTCGTCGCCGACGGGCCTTCGCATCAGGTGGTCAGCAGATACCTGAACTCCGGGATGGGGACGACGGCACGACGCGAGTGGCCGGACGAGAGTAAAGCTCCGGGCAACGAAGTCGCGCGCCTGCGCGCAGTCTGCGTGCGCAACGAAGAGGGCGAGATTACGGATGCTGTGGACATCAGGCGCGACGTCTATCTGGAGGTCGAGTACGAAGTGCTCAAAGACGGCCACATCCTGATTCCGAATTTCGGGGTTTATAACGAAGAAGGGGTGATGGTCTTCCTGACACACGATTCTGATCCGGCCTGGCGGCGAAAGGAGCGCCCGCGCGGGCGTTACACGAGCACGGCGCGGATTCCCGGAAACTTCCTCTCCGAGGGCACGCTGGTGGTCGGCGTCGCCATCGGCCAGCACGTTCCGACGGCAGTTCTCCATGTCCACTACGGAGAGGCTGTGGCCTTTCAGGTGATTGACAGCATGGAAGGAGACACGGCGCGCGGCGATTACGGCGGTGCGCTGCCCGGAATCGTCAGACCTTTGCTCGACTGGCAAACGCGTTTTGAATCGCACGAGGAGACGGACCGGCTTTCTGTCAAGGAGGGGGCTTCTGTATGAAGGTTGTGATCCTGTCGGGCGGACTGGGCACGCGCCTGGCCGAAGAGACGGTCGTCAAACCGAAGCCCATGGTCGAGATCGGCAGCCACCCGATTCTCTGGCACATCATGAAGCATTACGGGCATTACGGCTTCACTGAATTTTTCATCGCGCTCGGCTATCGTGGCGAGGCCATCAAACGTTTCTTTCTGGATTATTTCACCCTGAGCGGCAACATGACGATCGATCTCTCCTGCGGCAAGCTGGAGAAGCGCGACCAGGAGTGCGAAGACTGGACGGTGCACCTTCATGACACCGGAGCGGAGACGCAGACGGGCGGGCGCGTCAAACGCCTGGAACCGTTTTTGAAAGATGGAACGTTCATGGTGACCTACGGCGACGGCGTCTGTGACGTTGACCTGCGCGAGCTTCTCAAGTTTCATCGCTCGCATGGAAAGATCGCCACCGTCACGGCAGTGCGTCCGCCGGCGCGCTTCGGCGGACTCGTGTTCGACGGCGACATCGTCACAGACTTTACGGAGAAACCGCAGATCGGCGAGGGCTGGATTAATGGCGGCTTCTTAATCTTCGAGCCAGAGCTTTTTCGTTATCTGGAAGGCGACCAGAGCAGCCTTGAGGCAGACGCGCTCGAACACCTCGCGGCTGATCGCCAGCTCGCGGCCTTTCGCCACGACCGCTTCTGGCAATGCATGGACACCTTGCGCGACAAAAGATTGCTTGAGCAGTTGTGGCAAGATCGCCAGGCTCCGTGGAAAGTTTGGGATTAATCTTAAGAGAAAGACGGTAGCAATAATCCGGGCGGTGAAATATTGAAAGAAGCTGAAAAAAACGGGTCATCATTCTGGCTTGATCGTCCGACTTTCGTCACGGGCGCGACCGGACTGGTGGGCGGCTGGCTGGTCAGGCGCTTGCTTGAGCAGGGCGCTGACGTAGTCTGTCTTGTGCGCGACTGGGTTCCGCAAAGCGAGATGGTGCGAGCGGGTTTGATCGAGCGCGTGAAGGTCGTGCGGGGCGATGTGACCGACCGGGAGATGCTGGAGCGCACGCTCGGCGAGTATGAGATTGACACGATCATTCACCTGGCGGCGCAAACCATCGTCGGCATTGCCAATCGCAATCCCATCTCGACTTTTGAAACGAACATTGCCGGGACATGGGCCTTGCTCGAAGCCAGCCGCCGCAGCCCCGCGGTAAAACAGGTCATCGTCGCCTCTTCGGATAAAGCCTACGGCGACCATGAAGTGCTGCCTTACAGCGAAGAAGCGCCGCTTCAGGGGCAGCACCCTTATGATGTCAGCAAATCGTGCGCGGATTTAATCGCGCAGGCTTACGGCAAGACCTACAACGTGCCGGTGGCGATTACGCGCTGTGGGAACTTTTACGGCGGCGGTGATTTGAACTGGAACCGAATTGTGCCCGGCACAATTCGCTCAGTGCTGCGCGGCCAGCGCCCTACGATTCGCTCGGATGGTCATTTCGTGCGCGACTATTTTTACGCTGAAGACGGCGCGGCCGCCAACATGCTGCTCGCCGAAAAGCTGGCCGCCAACCCTGACATCCGTGGACAGGCCTTCAACTTCTCGAACGAGATTCAGGTGACCGTGCTCGAACTGGTCGAGCGCATTCTGCAACTGATGAAATCCGACCTCAAACCGGATGTCCGCAACGAGGCCGTTAACGAGATTCGCCACCAGTACCTGAGTGCCGCGAAGGCGCGCGAGATTCTCGGCTGGCAACCGCTCTTTACTCTGGATGAAGGTTTGCGCCGGACGATTGACTGGTACAGGGACTTTCTCGAAAACTCCAGATGAACAGCGACCCGATGACAACCCTGTGCCGCTCGTGCGGAGGCTCAAACCTGGCGACGGTTCTCTCGTTGGGAAATACGCCGCTCGCCAACGCGCTTCTGACCGCCGAGCAGCTCGACCAGCCGGAAGAGACTTATCCGCTCGATCTGGCCTTCTGCTCTGACTGCTTCCTCGTGCAGATTACCGAGACGGTGCCGCCCGAAAAACTTTTCCGCGAATACTTTTACCTCTCGTCATTCTCCGACACGATGCTCCGTCACGCCGAAGAGATCGCCACGAAGCTCGTCAACTCGCACGGGCTTGGGGCCAATAGTCTCGTGATGGAGGTCGCCAGTAATGACGGCTACCTCTTGCAGTATTACAAACGTGCCGGAGTGCCGGTCCTCGGCATCGAGCCCGCGGTCAATATCGCGCGCATCGCAGAGAGGGAGCGCGGCATTCCGACCGTCTGCGATTTTTTCGGGGAGCCGCTGGCGACCGAACTCGCCGGACAGGGGAAGCGCGCCGACGTGATCCACGCCAACAATGTGCTCGCTCACGTGGCGGACCTGAACGGGGTCGTGCGCGGTTTCGCGCGGCTACTCAAAGCGGACGGCGTCGCCATCATCGAAGTGCCTTACGTCAAGGAGATGATAGACCGCCGCGAGTTCGACACGATCTACCATGAGCACCTGTGCTACTTCTCTTTGGCCGCGCTCGACAAACTTTTCCGGCGTCACGGTCTGCTCATCAACGACGTTGAGCGCCTCCCGATTCACGGCGGGACGTTGCGCATTTACGCGGTCCTCGACGACGGGCGGGAGGACCGCAGGTCGCCGGACGTCAGGCATCTTCTGCGGGAGGAGGAGGAGTGGGGCGTCGGCAGCCTGGAGTTTTACCAGGGCTTCGCGCTCAAGGTCGAGTCTTTGCGGCGTGACCTGCTGGCGCTTTTAGGCGAGCTTAAAGCCGGGGCGAAGCGAATCGCCGTCTATGGCGCTTCGGCCAAAGGCAGCACGCTGTTGAACTATTTCGGCATCGGGCGCGAAACGCTCGACTACGTCGTTGACCGCAGCACAGTCAAACAGGGCTACCACACGCCGGGGACGCACCTGAAGATTTACGCGCCCGACAAGTTGCTGGAGGACATGCCCGACTACGTCCTGCTGCTCACCTGGAACTTCGCTGACGAGATTCTCGAACAACAACGCGAGTACCGCGAGCGCGGAGGGCGATTCATTATTCCCATCCCGGAAGTGAGAGTCGTCTGAGATTCAGCGAGCGCTTGGCCGCGCGCGAAAGATTTATGAGGTTCACCGAAACAAAACTCAAGGGCGCATTCATCCTCGATCCGGAAAGGTTCGAGGACGAACGCGGTTTTTTTGCGCGCACCTGGTCGCCAAGAGAGTTTGCGGAACATGGACTCGACGCGGCCCTCGCCGAGTGCAACATCTCTTTCAACACGAGAAAGGACACGCTCCGGGGGATGCATTTTCAGAGGACGCCGCACGAGCAGGCCAAGCTCGTGCGCTGCACCGCGGGCGCGATTCATGACGTGATTATTGATCTGCGGCCCGCGTCGCCGACCTTCAAACAGTGGGTCGGCGTGGAACTGACGGCCGAGAATCGCCTCATGCTCTACGTTCCGGAAGGGTTCGCGCACGGATTTCAGACTTTAGAAGACGGCTCGGAAGTCTTTTATCAGATGTCGTCTCCTTACGTGCCGGAGAGCGCGAGCGGAGTGCGCTGGGACGATCCCGCTTTCGGTATCGAGTGGCCGCCCGCCCCCGAGCGCATCATCAACGCGAGAGACCGGCAGTACCCCGACTTCAATCTATGAAGAAGGTTCTGGTAACGGGCGCCACAGGATTTCTCGGCAGACACTGCCTGCCCGCGCTCGCCGGGCGCGGCTATGAGGTTCACGCCGTGTTCCGGCGAGAGGAGGCGCGGGATCAAGTTTCGGCCACAGTGCGCTGGCACCGGGCCGACTTGCTGAATCGCCACGAGGTCTTTGAGCTGGTTGAGCAGGTGCGCCCGACGCACCTGCTGCACCTGGCATGGTACGCGGAGCCGGGTAAGTACTGGACCTCTACGGAAAACTTTCGCTGGGTGCAGGCCAGCCTGGACCTTTTCCAGGCCTTCGCCGAGGCTGGCGGGCGGCGTGTCGTCTGTGCGGGCACGTGTGCCGAGTATGAGTGGGGAGGTCGCGAGGCGTACGTCGAGGGCGAGACGCCGCTCAAGCCCGCGACCGTTTACGGTGCGTGCAAGCACGCCCTGCGCGTCATGCTCGAAGCTTACGCAGCACAGTCCGGTTTGAGCGCCGGCTGGGGACGCATCTTCTTCCTCTACGGCCCGCACGAGCACCCGGACAGGCTCGTGGCCTACGTCATCCGCTCGCTGCTCGGCGGCGAGCCGGCGCGCTGCTCGCACGGGCGACAGGTCCGCGACTTTCTTCACGTCGAGGACGTAGCGGAGGCTTTCGTCGCGCTGCTCGAAAGCGACGCGGCGGGCGCCGTCAACATCGCGTCCGGGAGTCCGGTCGCCTTGAAGGAGATCATTCTTGAACTCGGCAGGTTGACGGGGCGGAGCGAGTTGATCCGGCTCGACGCCGTCCCGGCCCCGGCGAGCGAGCCGCCTGCCATCGTCGCGGACGTCGAGCGCCTGAGCGACGAAGTGGGCTGGAGGCCACGCTTCGATCTCAGCGAGGGGCTGGCGCGAACCGTCCGTTGGTGGCAGCAGCGCCTGAAGGCGGAAGGCTGAAGGGATTTCAAAGACAAACCCGCCCGGGGCGGCATCCTGTTTTTTTAAGGGGAAAAAGTTTGATGAGCGTTCGAGAGCAACTTAGTCACACGAAGGTCTGGCTCTATCTCAGAAGGGGTCTGGGCCGTCCCGAATCAATTCTCAGCATGAGGCAAAGGTACAAGGATTTCGACGACGTGCGCGACCGCGTCCGCCGCTCCGGCACGGATAGTCTTGAGCACTTTGACAACGGCTACACGCACGAGGGCGGTCTCTATTTGCAGCAGAACCCGGACGAGTTCGCCGCGCTTACGATCTTTCTGCGAGAGCACGGACCGCACACAAACTACATGGAGATCGGGTCGGCGTCGGGCGGGGCCTGTCTCTTCCTCTACCGCGAAGTCGGTTTCGGCAACGTGCTCAGCCTCGACAACGGCGAGCACGAGCGCGCCGTCGCGCAGAAGGAGCACTTCTCGCAGATCAAGAACTTTAAGCAGTTCCTCGGCGACAGCCACTCGGAAGAGGCGCGCCTTTTTCTGAAAGAGAACGTCAAGAGCAAACTGGACGTGGCCTTCATAGATGGCGACCACTCTTACGAAGGCGTCTGGCAGGACATCGAGCTGGCCCTACCCTTCTGCCGCCGCGGGACTCTCGTCATCTTTCACGATACAGTGGCCTGCGAAGGCGTGCGCGACGCCTGGCTGAGGGGCGTTGAGCAGAAACTGTTCAGACCCTGTGCCGTATTCGTTGGAGAGGAGAGGCCGCTCGGTATCGCCGTCGGTGTGGTCATCTGAGCGGGACAGCTGATGTCGGAGACGTGCGTCGTTCACCTCGTCAGAGCGGTCAACGGGATAGCGCCCTTCCAAAGATTCGTCGAGTCATACAGGAAGCATCCGGCGGGGGTCGCACACGATCTGGTTCTGATCTTCAAGGGATTTGACGGGCGTGGCGCTCCCGCAGAGTATGCCGAGGAGTTGGAGGGACTGTCCTACGAGACCTTCGACCTCCCGGACCAGGGGTTTGACATCGGCGCCTACTTTCTGGCCGCCAGGGAGTTCGACCACAGGCGTTATTGCTTCCTTAACTCGTTCAGCGTAATCCTGGACACTGACTGGCTGGCAAAGCTGTGCAGGTATGCAGGCAGAGAGAACGCCGGACTCGTCGGGGCATCGGGCTCATGGGAGAGCCATTACACGAATCAGGTGGCGCTGGCGCGCGCCGCCGCTCGCCCCACATCCTTATCCGAGCGCTTTCGGAAGCTGCGGGAGCTGGCCTGGTGGAAGACGCACTTCGATCCGTTCCCGAACTATCATCTGCGCACCAATGCCTTCATGCTGAAGCGCGACGTGCTGCTCGCGCTCAGGCACTGGGACGCGCGTACGAAAGAGGACGCGTATAAGTTTGAGAGCGGCAAGAGGGGCCTGACGCGCCAGGTTCTAAAGATGGGCGCGGAAGTTCTGGTCGTCGGCCGCGACGGTGAAGCTTACGAGAAGGAGAGATGGTACGAAAGCTGCACCTTCAGGAGCGGGGACCAGAGCAATCTGCTCGTGGCCGACAACCGCACGCTCGAATATCTGGCCGACGACGAGAGCGGCCGGAAGCTGCTCGCGGAAGACACCTGGGGTAAGCAAAGCGAAGCGCCGCCGTGCGGCAAGTTTCAGGCGCGCCCCTCCCAAAATTGAAGCGCTCTCTTAAGCTCGCAGCCGGTTTCGGTATGTCCATTAAAGGTTCCGTCCAATCTTTGTCTCAGTCATTACGCCGAGCCGCGCGCACGTTCACCCGACGTAAAATCATCCCGCCGCGAGCCTACGCGTGGATGAGGCGCGCTTACCGTCGGATGGCCGCCGCAGTGGAGACTTCCTCTGAGCGCCGGCAGTTGAAGAACCTCAACTACAGGCCGACCATCTCACTGCTCCTGCCCGTCGGCGCGCAGCTCGCTTTTGCGCGCGAGATCGTTAAATCTGTGCGCCGCCAATCGTATCCTTTCTGGGAGCTGTGCCTGGTAAGCGATAATCCGGAGCACCGCGTCGCCAGGTGGATGAAGAAGGTGGCCGCATCGGAGAAGCGCATCAAGCCGGTGCGCGAGACTGTGCGGGGTGTGGAAGCTGCGGCGCTTAACAGCGCTCTCGACGCGGCTTCAGGTGATTTCGTGGCGCTGCTGAGGCCGGGCGATACGCTCGCGCCCGGCGCCCTGTTCGCGGTCGCTCGTCTGCTGAACGAGCACGCGGACGCCGATATGATCTACACGGACGAGGACGTCTGGACGTCGGACGTTGAGCCGCCCGAGCCGATGCTCAAGCCCGATTGGTCGCCGGAGTATCTTCTGTCGCGCATCTACACGGGTCAACTGAGCGTTTACAGGCGCTCGCTCGTGCTGGAGGTCGGGGGTTTCAGGGAGGGCTTCGACGGCGCGCACGATTACGACCTGGCGCTGCGCGTGACCGCCGGAACGAAAAACATCCACCACATCCAGCGCGTTCTCTATCACAATGGGGCGCGCGCGGAGGCGGCAGAAATCGAGGCCCGCCGCACAGCCGCAGTCAAGCGCGCGCTCAGCGATCATCTGGAGCGCAACCGGATTGAGGCATCGTGCGAGGATGGACTTAATGCCGGACTCTACCGTGTCCGCCACCGAATCAGCGGCCAGCCGCTGGTCAGCGTCATCATCCCGTCGGCGGGCCTCAAGCGGCTCGTCCGCGGTGAAGAGCTGGACCTGCTCGCCAACTGCGTCCGAAGCGTTGTCGCGAAGACCGAGTACCGCAATTACGAAATCGTCTGCGTGGACAACGGGGACCTGAGAGCGGAGACGAAAGAACTGCTGAACCAGTGGGGGGACGGGCGCGTTCGCAATGTCACCTTCACAGGCCCCTTCAACATCGCGGAGAAGATGAATCTGGGAGCGGCCCATGCCGCGGGCGAGCACTTCCTGTTTCTCAACGACGACATAGAGGTGTTGTCCCAAGAGTGGATGTCGGCGATGCTAGAGTTCTCGCAGCAGCAGGCTGTCGGGGCCGTGGGCGCCAAGCTCTACTTCCCAGGCGGCGCGATTCAACATGCGGGCGTCCGCATTTACCCGGGCGGCGATCCGGGCCATATCTATTACAACTATCCCGAAGACCGGCAGCGACTGGTCCCGGACGTGAACACGATTCGCAACTACTCCGCGGTGACGGGGGCGTGCATGATGACGCGCCGCGAGGTGTTTGCGGAGGTTTGTGGATTCAGCAGCGAGTTTCCCGTCAACTACAACGACATTGATTATTGCCTGAAAGTGCGAGCGCGCGGCTATCGGGTCGTCTACACGCCGTACGCCGAACTCTTCCACTTCGAGTCCACGTCGAGGGTTGCGGAGAAAACGCACGGTGTCAGGGACGATGAGACCAGGCTGTTCGAGGAGACCTGGGGGAGAGTGATGGCTAGAGACCCTTATCACAACCCGCTCCTGGACGCGACGTGCTTCAAGTATATGCCCGGCGCGGGCGGCGGCGACGATGCTTGAGACTCCGGTTGGCTAACGTTGTGAAATCGAGTGGTGTCCGCGACGTCAGACTTTTCGTCGCCGCGGAATTTCGTCAGGACTTTTGATAAGAGAGGGGACACAATCATTGCGCAGGTTTTTCAATCGGGGCAAGGTCGAGCAGCAGGGCTCCAGGCAATTCGACATTCTGGAAAGCTACGTTCAATCCGCCCCGCATCCCCAGAACGCACTGGATATTTTCAAAGGCGAGTGGGCCTCACAACTCCCCGACCCGACCCTCAAGGCCGGGACCGCCAACCTGTTTGACGATGAGCGGATCGTCTGGGCGGAATCTCAGCTCGGCGGCTTTGTGAACAAGGTTATTCTAGACCTCGGGCCGCTCGAAGGCGGACACCCTTATATGTTCGAGCGCAGAGGCGCCCGCGAAGTTGTCGCCATCGAATCTAATACGCGCGCCTTTTTGAAATGCTTGCTCACGAAGGAAATCCTGCGGCTGGAGCGAGTCCGATACTTGTGCGGCGATTTCGTGGAGTACCTGCGGGAGACTGAGAGGCATTTTGACCTCTGCAATGCGAGCGGGGTGCTCTATCACATGCGCGATCCGGTCGAGTTGATTGCGCTCATCGCCAGAGCAGCCGATCAAATCAACATGTGGACGCACTATTACGACGAGCAGATCGTTTCGGAGAGGACCGATCTTCTGGAAAAGTTCTCTACCCTAGCCGAGCCGTCCGAGTACGGAGGCTTCGCGCACACACTCTTCAGGCAACAGTATGGCTCCAGCCTGGCGACGGAAAATTTCTGCGGGGGTACTGCCCCCTATTCAAGATGGATGCCCCGCGACGACATTATCCGTGCCCTCGAACACTTCGGATTCAAAGAGATTCACGTCGCCTTTGAAATCGCGCGGCACGTTAACGGTCCATGTTTCGCGCTCGCGGCGAGCAAGTGAGAGAGGCTGCCGGGCTCTGGAGCCGTCGGGCAGTCTTCCGAGTTATGTGATGTCAGAGATTTGCGTCGTTCATCTGGTCTGGGCTCCGCTGGGGACGGACACCGTCGGTAGGTTTCTCGCGTCCTACAGGAAATACAGCGGGGGCGTCCGACATGACCTCGCCGTCGTCTTTAACGGTTTCAACGAAGGGGACGATCTGGGCGAATATCACGCTTTGCTCAAGGGCCTCCGTTACGAGTCCTTGCGCATGCCCGCGCCCATGCAAGACATCCCGGCCTATTTCGCCGCCGCCGCCAGCTTTGCGCACGACTATTTTTGTTTCTTAAACTCGTACAGCGAGCTGCTTGACGGGGACTGGCTGGCGAAGCTATACGAGCACGCGGGGCGCGAGCGGGTCGGGATCGTCGGGGCCACGGGTTCCTGGGAGAGCATCTACTCCAACTACCTGCGCTATTGGAGGCGCAGCCTGCCCTGGAGGCCGTACCGCGGCGTAGTAGCCAGCGAACGCGGGAGGCTGCGCACGGCGCTCGCGCTGAAGAAGCAGTTTGCGCCTTTCCCGAACTATCATGTGCGCAGCAATGCCTTCCTCATCGAGCGCGAAGTGATGCTCAGACTGGAGACGGGCGAAATCATCGAGAAGGCCGACGCGCACAGGTTCGAGAGCGGGCGCGCAAGCATGACGCGCCAACTACTCACGACGGGGATGAAGCCGCTCATCGTGGGCCGCGACGGGCGCGCCTACGAGAAAGAGCACTGGCACGATAGTTTTACTTTCAAGCGCGGGGAGCAGGAGAATCTGCTCGTCGCGGATAACCAGACGCGCGCCTACGCGGAGGCGGATGTGGCGACCCGGCGGGAATTGATCGAGGCGGCGTGGGGCAAGCGCTTCAGCGCCGCGCGCAGCTTCGGACCTGTTAAGGCGATTCGAGGGGACACTCATTGACGGCAGGATCGTTCGACACTTCAAAACCCGCCCGCCCGCTGGTCAGCATCGGCATGCCCGTCTACAACGAGCAGGAGCACCTGGCGCAGGCGCTCGACTCGCTGCTTGCTCAGGACTACGAGAACCTGGAGATCGTCATCTCCGACAATGCCTCGACCGACAAGACGCCCGAAATCTGCGCCGCCTACGCCGCCAGAGACCCGCGCGTGCGCTACCACCGCAACGACACAAACGTCGGCGGCATTGAAAACTTTAATCAGGCGCTCAGGCATGCCCGCGGCGAATTCTTCATGTGGGCGTCGGGGCACGACCTGCGTCCTCCGACGCAGGTCTCAAGGTGCGTTGAGGTGCTTCTCAAAGACCCTTCCGTCGTCCTCTGCTACACGCAGGTGATCTGGGTTGACGATGAGGGGCGCGAGCTGGAGGCCGTGGAGGAATACATTGACACGCGCGGAGTCGGCGACAAATTGTCGCGCCTCAACATCGTGGTCTGGGGACTTCAGCATGGTTTTCTCATTTACGGCGTCTTCAGGACCGAGGCGCTGAGGCAGACCTCCGTTTACACGCAGGTGGTCTCGCCCGACATCTCGCTTCTGATAGAGCTTTCGCTGGTCGGGAAATTCGCCTACATCCCGGGCCCGCCGCTGCTCCTGCGCCGCGCGCGCGATTTCGGGAACTGGGAAGTTTACGCACGCAAGCACTTCAAGACAGAGGTCTCGGGCTGGAGGGCACGCACCCTGTACTGGCGCATGGTCCGGCAGCTTGCCGCCAGGGTGGCGCGCCACCTGCGGACTCTGCCGGGCAAGTGTCTCGGCGTGACGTATGCGGTCGTCGGCCTCTGGATGAACTTCCGCTGGATGCGCTCGCTTACGGGGTCGCCGGCCCGCGTGGAGGCTGACCCGAAAGCGGCTCAGGAGAAGGCTGCCAAGTGATCCCGGGATAACCGGCGAAATGGATATTCCGCCGCGCGAGTTGATAAGATAGGCGGCGCGTGCGCGTGGAGTGAGAGCAGACTCTTCGCTCGTCCGCGCCGGGTATCGGATGACGAATAAAATTTCCGTCGCAATGTGTACTTACAACGGGGCACGGTTCGTCGCGGAACAGATGACGAGCATTGCCCTGCAAACGCGACCGCCCGACGAGCTGGTCGTGTGCGACGATTGTTCGACCGATGCGACGACTGAAATCGTCAGAGAGTTCGCCTCGCGCGCGCCCTTCCCTGTGCGCCTGCACGTCAACGCCAAAAATCTCGGCTCGACCAGGAACTTCGAGCAGGCCGTGAGACTGAGCGCGGGCGACATCATCGCGCTCTCGGACCAGGACGATGTGTGGATGCCGGAAAAGCTGGAGCGGATCGAAGCGCGCTTCTCCGCCAGACCGAACCTCGGGCTGGTTTTCACGGACGCAGAGATCGTTGACGAAGAGCTGCGCCCGCTCGGCTACAGGCTGTGGGACAGGGTCAGCCTCGGTAAAGCCGAGCGGCGGCTCCTGAAGTCCGGGCGCGCGCTGGATGTGCTTTTGCCGGGCTGGACGGTGACCGGCGCGACGGCGGCCTTCCGCGCAAAGTTCAGAGACCTTTTTCTGGAGATTCCGGACGATCTTCCCATGATTCACGACGGCTGGATCGCGCTCATCATCGCGGCGGTCGCCGACGTGGCTTTTATTGACGAGCCGCTCATCAAGTACCGCCAGCATTCGCGGCAACAGATCGGCGCGCCGGAGAAGAATCCATCCGAGGCTGAGGGCGGGATGAGTCTGAAGAGCATCAAAGCGGCTGCCCGGCGAAGTAACGTTTACGAAGAACTGATAAATGTCGCGAGCCGTGTCCGGCAGAGATTGCTGGCGCGGTGCGAAGCTTACGACTGCCAGGCGGCGGTCGAGAGGCTGGAGTCCCGCTTGACTCACATGCGCGCGCGCGCCAGCTTGCCGCAACACAAGTTCCGCCGCCTGGGCTGCGTCGCGCGGGAGCTATTTGCCAGGCGCTACCATCTCTATTCGCGTGGGTTTCATAGCGCGCTCAAGGACATCCTCTTCGGGGGAACGCACCACCCCTCGGCCTAAAGCTCGGAGTCAGTTTCGAGCAGAGAGTCAACAGCGGCGGCGTGGAAGAGTGCGCGGCGGTTGCGTCAGGGGCGCGTGGGTTCGACTGTAGAGATTAAACGGACTGGGACCGGAGCATTGTCAACTACCACGTCCTAAAGGAGCGATGGCTTGTCCCTGCTAACCAAACATCTTAGTAACTTTCTCAAGGCTACCGTACTGCGACGAGTGGCGCGAGACTCCAACCTTTGTGTCTGGGTTCA
>Ga0182000_10000085_pt1 | contig 27938 bp, 23 predicted proteins | sample BulsoiMagMametaG_FD_120484 | JGI IMG/M metagenome (GOLD analysis project Ga0182000, IMG submission 120484) | Bulk soil microbial communities from Mexico - Magueyal (Ma) metaG | ecosystem: Environmental > Terrestrial > Soil > Agricultural land | place: Mexico: Magueyal, Guanajuato | collected...
ATTGAAGCGAAACGTAAAGACCCCAATAAAGCTACATGCAAAGGCCAAGAGCAGGCTTGTGGGCCTGTGATTCGTGCAGTTATAAATAATCAATCCAAGGGTGAAGGCAAAAAGAAGTTTGGCCAAAAGAAACTTCAAATCCCATGCCAGCGAACTACCACCGCCCAGTATCGCGATGAAGTGCAATGGATCGCCAAACATCGACTGTCCCTGTCCTAATAAAGGGAGACCGCACCAATTAAAACGGTTCCACAGCGGTAATTCGCCGTGGGTTAACAGGGCACGATTCTGGACTACCGAATATGGTTGATCCTGCCAGGGCATTGCGCCCAGGTCAGAGTTAAGAGGTTCTTCTACATCGTCTGCGGTAGCGCCATGTTCTGGCACTGTCGGGAACCGGTCATAGAGAAGGATCGTCGTCATGTTGGGCGAGACGAAACTCTTTCCAAAGAAAATAATGGGGTAGCAACTAGCAATGACTCCGGCGGCCGCCGCGCAGAGGATGGCCGTTTGGGGATAATGATAGGCCCATCGCCGAAGATGAAGGCCCAAGGTTCGTGAAATCCTTCTGCATTTTCGCTCAATCCGCGCCGCCGCTAGTCCCAGAGTAAGGCATAAGCCGATAAGACCCAGGAGCCGCGGCACCAAGTAGGCATAATCTGGCTGCAAAGGCACCGGCCCACAACCGCGCAAGACGCACACGGGATAAGAGTTCGTTCCTGAGGAGATGGTATAGAGATGTCGTTGTGATCCGATATCGACGGTGCGGATAATCTGCTGCAAGGGCTCAAAGCGGTTGCTGGCAATAGTCGCCTGTAGGGGATGAACTCCGCGAAGGCGAGATCGGATAACGGCGTCGCCGAGAATAAAGACAGTCGCGCCGGCCGGCAGATGAAATCGCATTTCTCGCACTGCGCCGAGAGGAAGCGCGAAGCGCAACCTCCGTGATTCGCCTGCCGCAATCTTGACTTCCGACGACGGCCGGACAGGCAGCCCGCGACCTACATCGACGAACAACTTGATTTCGCCCGGTTGTGTCGTCTGGAGCGGCACGTCGAGGTAACAGCGGGTGGATTCTAAGACAAAATAAGTTGACCCGACGGCGAGCAGACAAAACAAAGGAAGAACAAAAGTGAACGGAAACGAGAAGCGGCTTTTGCTCATATCTGAATGAAAAGGAGCGCTGCCTCCCGCCGTGCGACAGCAACGCCGACGCGCGCGTTTTCGCTCAGCGGCAACGTGATGGCAGTGCCGCTTCCTCCGATTTTATTGCTATCTCCGTCGTTAGGTTCGAATCGAGTTGCGCCTTTAAAAGCAGTGTGGATTGACAAACGCGTGATGTCCATAAGAATTGCGAACGCCTTGCCGCGGGATGAGCTCGACAGGCAAGAATCTACGCGGCCATCCCGGCTTCTTTCTGCCGAACAGCTATCGAATCGCGCGCCAGGATAAGAAATTCAAGGCGCCACGCCTTCGACACTTCTTAAAGTGGAGTGGATGCGGCCTACAATAGGCGGGAGCCTCGCCCATCGCGTTCCCGTTCAACTATTTTTTTGTCCATTCAACCTTGAGCGCGCCGCGATTATCTGCCGCGCCACCGGTAATGTCGTTCATGGCAAAGGAAATTGTTTCATGGGGTTGAAGCGTTAGCTCAGTCCCGTCACCAATATGCGTGTAATTCCCTTTTTCGCGTTTGGCCACTAGCTCGAAACTGTTCGCCCCGGGTAAAAGAAAGTTACTTGGCGCCGGCGAGCTGGCCCCGGATGGCCCGAGCGCACCCGCGCCGGGAGCGAAACTCCATTGGCCTTGAGCTTTGAACACGAACGTGGCCGGTTGGTCGGATCGATTTTCAAACGTCGCGGCGCCTTCGGACCGGGCATCAACGGTGAAGTTCCCGCTTGTCTGAGTAGTAACGATGACATTGCTACTAATCACCGGACCGGCGGGGGAATTGATCTCGGCCGGCGTCGCCGTACCCGCCGACGAGTCGCTTTTGTGATCGCACGCCGCAAGCAGGAGCGCGGCCCAAAGTAACAAACCAGTTCTCATCTTCACGTTTCCACCGTAATTCGCGGTAAGACAAAGTCAAAGAGGTTACTGTCGCTCTGCATCCGGCGACTCCAGCCGGCATATTTCGGCACCCGGTCACAAAACGGCTCGTCTGTTGGTCCAAATCTAGTAATTTGACCTGCGTACCGATGAAAGTCGTAATCTTAGCCGGCGGCTTGGGAACTCGTCTCTCCGACGGTAGCGAGCTGAGGCCCAAACCGATGATCGAGATCGGAGGTCGGCCCATCCTCTGGCATATCATGATGCACTACGCGCAACATGACTTTAAGGAATTTTTCCTCGCTTTGGGTCACCGTGGGGAGGTCATCAAGCGTTTCTTCGTGGATTATTCGAGTCTCGGCGGCAGCCTCAGTATCGACCTAAGCAGTGGGCGGATAAATAAGCACGACCACGCCGGCGAAGATTGGATAATTCACCTAAGAGAGACGGGCCAGGAGACTAATACCGGCGGACGCCTCAAGCGGCTCGAACAAGGTCTGAAAGGTGAAACGTTCATGCTCACCTACGGCGATGGCGTTTCCAATCTCGATCTCGGGAAATTGCTCGAATTTCATCGCGCCCAAGGCCGAATCGCGACCGTTACTGCGGTCCGGCCGCCGGCGCGCTTTGGCGGCTTGATTTTCGACGGAGACCTGGTCTCGCAGTTCACCGAGAAATCGCAGATCGAAGAGGGATGGATCAATGGCGGATTTTTTGTTTTTCAGCCGGAAATTTTCAACTACCTGAAGGACGATAGCTCGATCCTGGAGGTTGAAGCCCTCGAGCAGCTCGCGAATGACCGCCAGCTGGCAGCCTATCGGCATGAGGGGTTTTGGCAGTGCATGGACACGCCACGAGACAAACGGCTGCTCGAAAGAATGTGGCAGGAGCGCCGGGCTCCTTGGAAGATCTGGAATTAATTGTCGCGATGCGCGTTCTCGTGACCGGCCATAACGGCTATCTCGGATCAGTTATGGTAAAAGTGCTCCGAGCGGCTGGTCACGACGTTGTCGGGCTGGATAGTTATTTTTTTGCCACTACTGGATTTGGGGAAAAGGATAACACTCCTGCGATTGCGATGGACGTGCGTGATGTCGTCTTGGAAGACCTCACTGGCTTTGAAAGTGTTGTCCACCTGGCCGCACTTTGTAACGATCCATTAGGAAACTTAAACCCTCAGTGGACATTCGAAATCAATCATGTCGCTTCGGTCCGGCTGGCTAAGCTCTCTAAAGCGGCTGGAGTCCGACGTTTCTTGTTTGCGTCGTCGTGCAGCATGTATGGCCAGGCGGGCGATACCTTCGTGACGGAGGAAACGCCTTTGCATCCCTTAACCCCCTATGCGCTTTCCAAACTTCGGGCCGAACAGGACATCAGCGGCCTCGCCGATACTGATTTCTGCCCCGTCTTCATGCGCAATGCGACAGCTTACGGTTTTTCACCCCGGTTCCGCGGCGATGTCCTTCTAAACAACCTGGTGTGTTGGGCGCACACGACTGGCAAAATCCGCATCATGAGCGATGGCGCAGCCTGGCGGCCGATTGTTCATGTAGAAGATATTGCCCGTGCATTTGCCGCTGCCCTCATTGCTTCACACTCCGCAGTCTGCAACGAAGCTTTTAACGTCGGAGCCAACGATGAGAATTACCGAGTATCCGAGCTGGCGGAGATCGTGCGCCAGCTCGTACCGTCGTGTGATGTGGTATACGATGAAAAGGGAACTGCCGATGCGCGCACTTACCGTGTTAGCTTCGATAAGTTGAGTCGACAATTGCCAGCGTTCACCCCTGCGTGGCAGGCACGCTCTGGCGCTCGCGAGGTCTATGACGCTGTCCGAGAAGCTGGCGTAACAATCGATGACTTCCGTGGCGGAAAACTAACAAGATTAGCCCACTTCAAGTATCTTCTCGATACCGGGCTTGTGGATGCCAGTTTTCGCTGGAAATAGACATGGCAACGCAAGCCATGAGCGCCTTGATGGGAGAATGTCGCTCCTGTCAATATCGCCAATTGCGCAATGTCCTTTCATTGGGCACGACCCCCCTTGCGAACCGTTTACTGACCGCTGAACAACTCGCCACTACCGAGGAGACATATCCGCTCAACCTTGCCTTCTGTCCGGATTGCACGCTCGTTCAGATCACAGAGACGATCTCGCCCGAGAAGCTCTTTCGCGAATACGTATATTTTTCCTCATTCTCCGATGCGTTGTTGCGTCACGCCCGGGAAGTGGCAACCCACTTACGGAAAGTGCTCGGCCTTAACAGGCGCAGCCTTGTCATTGAGGTGGCGAGCAACGACGGATATCTGCTGCAATACTATAAGGAGGCTGGAATTCCGGTGCTAGGAGTCGAGCCGGCGCGTAACGTTGCTGCGGTCGCGCAAGCCGAACGCGGCATCCCGACCATTTGCGATTTTTTCGACGACGGCCTGGCGTCACATCTCGCCGTGCAGGGTCACCGGGCGGATCTCGTTCATGCCAACAACGTCCTGGCACACGTAGCCAACCTTAATGGTTTCGTTCGTGGCCTCCAGTTGGTTCTGAAGGATAGCGGCGTTCTGGTGATCGAAGTGCCGTATGTCAAAGACATGATAGACCGCTGCGAATTCGACACTATCTACCACGAACATCTCTGTTACTTCTCTTTGACGGCGCTTGATCACCTATTCAGGCGTCATGGACTGATCGTTTACGAGGTGGAGCGCCTGGAGATTCACGGAGGAACTCTGCGGGTTTATGCCCGGCCAGGCGGCCCGGAAGCAGTTGCAGATCGATCTCCGCCAATTGTTGCTTTCCTTCAGGCCGAGGCGGAATGGGGGGTGGCGGACCTAGAGTTTTACTCGACGTTGCGAGATAAGGTGGCCGCGATCGGCTCTGCACTTGTTACCTTGCTGCGCGACACAAAAAAACAGGGCCGCCGCATAGCCGCTTACGGCGCTTCGGCCAAGGGCAGTACCCTGCTTAATTACCTTAATCTGGGCCGGGAAACAATCGATTACGTCGTGGATCGGAGCACGGTTAAGCAGGGCCTTTATACACCGGGCAACCATCTCCCTATATTCCCGCCCGAGAAGCTGCTCCAAGACTTGCCCGATTACACGCTGCTGCTAACATGGAATTTTGCCGATGAGATCCTGGCGCAACAAAGTGAATATAGACGACAGGGCGGCAAATTCATTCTCCCTATTCCCGCGGTTCGTATCATCTAATAACTTGCGACAGCTCGCGAATTTCCGGATATGATCTTTAACGAAACAAAGCTCGCGGGGGCGTACCTCATCGAATTGGAGAAATTCGAGGACGAGCGAGGCTTCTTTGCCAGGAGTTGGTCGGCCACGGAATTTGCCGCACGGGGCCTCGAATCACACGTGGCCGAATGCAGTGTCTCTTTTAATCAAAAGAAAGGCACGCTCCGTGGGATGCATTATCAAGCATCACCATATGCTCAGGCCAAGATCGTGCGTTGCACGATGGGTTCCGTTTACGACGTTATCATCGATCTCCGATCTGCCTCAACGACATTCAAACAGTGGATCGGGACTGAATTGACGGCCGCGAATCGGCGAACGCTTTACGTTCCGAAGGGATTCGGGCACGGCTTTCAAACTCTCGAAGATGATACAGAGATCTCCTATCAAATGTCCGACCCGTACGTCCCTGGAAGCGGAGGAGGCGTGCGATGGAACGACCCTCTTTGGGGTATCGTCTGGCCGGAAAGGCCCCGTGTCATTAGCGAAAGAGACCAGACGTATCCTGATTTCGTATCGGAGTCGACCGGGAAGTATTAGTCGGAAGGTTTAAGATGCCGAAATGAGTCGAATTACCGACCACGAAGCTCTCGTCGAGGAATACTATGATTTGGCGGATGCATTTCGCGAGAAGGCCGCCGCCTTGCCATACGAGAACGTCGGCAAATATTGGTGGTACCATACCGTCGACTTAGGCAATGGCTTGATTACGCCAGGCTGTTATGATTATCGGCCAGTTCTGCCCGCGTTTGCTTTCCCGGATAACATGCAAGCGATGACAGTCCTGGATATCGGTTCGGCCACCGGTTATTTTGCGTTTGAATTCGAACGCCGAGGCGCCCAGGTAACATCAATCGAGGCGCCTTCTATTTCGAGCTTCGATCGGTTTCCGGGCGAAACATTACAAGACACTCTGCGAAAAGCCCGGGCAGGTCTTGCCAGTCTGGAAGAACCATTACCGGTGGAGGACCGTCACGACTATCTCTTTGATTGCAGCACGCCCGAGGAGCTGTTCGAATGGTTTTATGATGGCCCGTTCAAGTTTTGCCATCGATTGCTGGAATCGAAGGTGTGCCGACGTTATTGCACCATTTATGACTTGTCTCCAGTCACTGCGGGGGCAGAGAATTTTGACCTGGTTTTTGCCGGAGATGTGTTGTGGCACACCATTGATCCGTTACGCGCCCTGGCTGCCGCCGCGGCGATGACACGTCGGACATTGATTATCGCCCAAGACTTACAAAACGATTTGAGCCCGCATCCTGCCATGCTTTACATCGGTGGAGATAAATCTGGCGAAGATAGTTTCGCGTGGTGGGTACCAAACCAGCGTTGCTTCGAGCAACTGCTGAAGAAATTTGGCTTCGAGACAATCTTGGTCGTCGGCACTCATTCCGGCTTTTTGCGTCCCGCTCGTATCCCGTATGAGCGGACGATCATTCACGCAACAAGGCCGATGTAACGTGAGCACCGTACACGTTAGGTCGACTCGGCCCTTACGATTGGCAGAATGAGCTTTAACAGAGAGGAGTTGGAAACAATGGCGCGACGCGTGCCGGTCTGGTTTCACTCCATCGACTTTGGCCAAGGCGTGGTCACGAATGGCGTGGTTTCTCCGTCTCAGCTGGCCGATCAGGTTCAAAGCTTTCACTTCCCCGATCTCCGCGGTAAGACCGTTCTTGATATCAATGCGTTAGACGGATTTTTTTCCTTCGAAGCGGAGAGGCGCGGAGCCTCCCGGGTTGTGGCCTTAGACCATTACATGTGGGCGATGGACCTGGCCAGGCATCACCGTTATTGGATAGAATGCAAGGAGCGGGGCGTGGTCCCGGCAGCGTATCACACGATGCCCTATTATCTGCCCGAGACGATGCCGGGAAAGATTGGATTCGATACTGCTAAAAAGGCGTTACAGAGCGGCGTCGAACCGTTAGTGGGCGAGTTCATGGAGATGGATATACAACGACTGGGTACCTTTGACGTAGTTCTTTATTTTGGCTCGCTCTATCATATGGAGAATCCTCTCCAAGCAATGAGGCGTGTGGCCGCTGTGACAAAAGACGTCGCTCTCATCGAGACCGAGGCTGCCGTCTTCGCTAATCTCCATGATCACGCCCTCTGCGAATTTTTCGAATCGAACGAATTGAATGGAGACGTCTCGAACTGGTGGGCGCCCAATGAAAAGGCGCTTCTTGGTCTCTGCCGCGCCGCCGGCTTTCGTCGTGTCGAATCATTAGTGAAACCACCCAGCGGCGTAGAATCGCCCGGCGTCGTTCGCTACCGCGCCGTAGCTCATGCCTGGAAGTAGGGCTAATTTAGCCAAGTTCAAAACAAGAGCCGGATGGAGACCGAAAACATTCCTCTCTTCAAGCCCCTCATCGAAAAGGAAGAATTCGATGCCGGGCGCGCCGCGCTGGACTTGGGCTGGCTCGGCATGGGCAGCTATGTCGGCCGATTCGAGGAAGCCGTGAAGCAGTATTTGGGCGCTTCCGACCGGTATGTTGCGGCCGTTAGCACCGGGCATGCCGCTATTCATCTAGGTTTGCTTGTCATGGGGATCGGCCCGGGGGACGAAGTAATCACACCTTCCTTTAACAACGCCGCTGATTTTCAGGCCATTCTCGCAACTGGCGCTCAACCTGTTTTTTGCGATATCGATGAGGATTCCCTTTGTATCGATCTCGATAAGGCTGAGGATCTGGTCTCGTCACAGACGAAAGCAATTGTTGTCATGGATTACGATTGCCTGCTCTGCGATCACGATCGGGTAGCTTCGTTCTCTCGGGCGCACGCTCTCCGCGTCCTCCATGACGCTGCCCATGCGTTTGGTTCCAAGTATAAAGGCCGGCCGGTAGGAAGCTTTTCTGATGTGACGACATTCAGCTTTGATCCGGTCAAGACAATTACCTGTATCGATGGCGGGCTTCTGGTTGTTCGCAGCGAGGGGGAACGGGCGCGCATTCACGAAATGCGGCTGCTTGGGATGACTCAGCCGGCAAAAGTAATGTATGCAGATGCGCGGGCGTGGACCTACGATATGCGCGAAATCGGTTTTCGATACCACATGGCGAATCTGCACGCCGCGATTGGACTCGCACAGCTGGCCAAGATGGATCGTATCAGTTCAAGTCGTCGCGCTGCCGGGCGCTATTACAATGAGGCCTTGGGCAATATCCCTGAAGTTATTGTTCCGAAGACGGACTTCGCCGATATCACGCCGTTTCTTTATTACATCCGAGTCCCTGCGACACAGCGAGATGCCTTGCGAACCTTTCTGGCGGAACGGGGCATAGATACAGGTATTCATTGGCAGCCGGGCCATTGGTTCACGCTGCTCCAGAAACGCCGCCGCGGCGACCTGTCAGTCACAGACCGCGTCGGAAATGAAATCCTGTCGTTGCCGCTTCACTCGATGATGGCGACAGAGACCCTGGACCGGGTTATCTGCGCGATCCGGAGTTTTTTTGGCGAAAACACGAACCAATAGCGATGCGAACCTTAGATGGAGGTCCTTAAGCTAATTCGGAAGTAAACGAATGCCGCGCAAGATTTCACCTGACGGAAAGATCTCGGTCCTAATTCCAGGGATTGGAGCCGGTAGCCTAGGCTTGGAGATCGCCAAGGCTCTCCGTCACGCTCGTGGTTACCGTCTTATAGGCACTGACATTGCCGAAACAGCTTACGGGCTTTACGACAAGGAATGCTTTGATCATACTTATTTGATCCGCCGCTTACCGCCGCAACAGTATGCCGAGCAACTCTTGGAAATAGCCTTGCGAGACGAGGTGGATGCCGTCGCGCCCGGTGCCGAAGAAGTCCATCGCATACTCGCCGAAAACAGGGAGATATTCGAGAGACGCGGCATCCTGGTCATGCTGAACACCCGGAAAGTTATTGGAATGTGCGGGGACAAAAGCACGGTGTTTGCTTTTCTACGCCAACGTGACATCACGGTTCCAGACACAAGGAACATTGTTTCCGACGAAGACGTCGAAGGCTTTGCCAGTTATCCTTGCGTGGTCAAGCCGGACTCGATGTCTGGCGGAAGCAATCTCGTTTTTATTGCCGAGAACCCACAAGAAGCGGTGTTTCTGGTGAGGTATCTCCGCAAGAGAGGTTACAATTCAACCTTACAACAATATATCACCTGCCTTCGAGAATTTACGGCGGGCGTGCTTTCAGCGCCTACTGGCGAGGTATTGGGATCGGTCGCGATGGAGAGACTTCTCGACAACAAGCTTTCGTACAAATTGCGTTATGGCGGCCGCGTCATCTCCAGCGGTTGGAGTCAGGGACGGATCGATAATTTCCCTGAGGTAAGGGCTCAGGCCGAGCGGATCGCAACTGCGCTGAACAGTAAATGGGCAATGAATATCCAGGGGCGTCTTAACGAGGATGGCGTATTTCTTCCTTTCGACATTAATCCGAGGCATTCAGGGACGACCTATTTGCGGGCCCTGGCCGGATTCAATGAGCCGCATCTCCTTCTGCAACATTTTTTCAATCACACCCATCCTCCTGTTGACGCCTTGAGGCCAGGTCACTACCTCAGAGGTTTCGAGGAGAAGTTTGTCTCCGATAAAGACATGAAGACCCATGGTTAGATGGATCTCCGAGCGAATCGGAACGGCATCGTTCTACGACGACTTGCGGCTCACCGAAGGTCCGGCCCCTTACCTGCTGGATGTGCGCGAATTGATCGATGACGAAGGGAACGATCCTGCGCGTTTGCGGATGATCATTGATCAAGCGGTCGCGCAACTGCGTGTCCGAAGGCGAGTTCTAATTTGTTGCGATAAAGGCATCTCGCGCAGCAACGCAATCGCCATGGGCGTGCTGCTGGGAACGGGCGAGCCTTATAGTCGGGTGCTGAAACAGTTGGCCGGAGCGGGTGCGACCGAGATGAACTTGGGTATGCTAAAGGAGATTCGCGCGCTTTATGAATCTCAGGAGACGCGAAGATCGCGCCGTCCAGGCCGGATCCTGCTCACCGGCGCAAGTGGCTTCGTCGGCCGGGCCGTACTTACCAGTCTGGCAGGAAACTATGAGCTGCTAGTGCTCGATCGCGGGCGCTACGATCTCTGTCACGATCTCTTGGCGCTCGACAATTTTGTTAATATCCACCAGATCGACACGATTTTGCACCTCGCCCATCCCCGAACGCGGAACAGTGTCACGGCGCTTGGCGAAGCCCTGATGATGATGAAAACTGTCTTGGAATTGCGCCGCTTAAATGGCCTTCGCCTCGTGTATCTCTCCGGTTTGGTAGTGTTTTCAGGGCATGTCAGCGCCGGGGTGGTGCGAGCTGGTCCGGGGTCGTTACCTCGACCTAAGGGCCTCTATGCCGAAACGAAGTATTTGTGTGAACAGTTGATTCATTGCTATCCAACAGCAGACACTTCGGATCTGGTTGTCCTACGACCCGGCGCGGTTTATGGACCGGAAATGGATAATGGGATGTTCGTTCCAAAGTTTTTTGAATGGGCTATGCAAAACAAAGTGATTCGCACCCATCGTTATCTTAATGGCCTTCCAGCATTTGATTTTCTCTACATCGACGACATGGTCAACGCGATCCGCCGCGCTCTAGAGGCGACAGGCACATATACCGTTCACATCGGGACTGGCGTAACAATGACCACTTACGCGCTTGCCCAGGCAATTGTCAGGCTCACTCATTCTTCCTCTCAGATTGAAACCCTGGATATTCAGGGAGAGGTCGCGAGCGTGACAGTCGATCCCGAAGAAGCGGCCGGACAATTGCAATTCGTGTCAAAAGTGGATCTCGAGTCGGGGCTGGCAAAGATTTGGGCGGCACTTTGTCGTGGCCGCAAAGAAGCCGCGGCATTTCCAACTTAACCTGCGTCGCAGGTTTCGCTCTCGGTGAAAGCTCCTGGTTCCAATATTCTCGGGTTATTGTTTGGTGTAGAGGACTAAGCGGTGAATTGCCTAGTTTGTCAGGCGTCGCTCAATCAGCCCGTTCTTCGCCCGGAAGGCCAATTCTCCATTAGCTCCCTGGCCAGGCCGATAGCGAGGAAAATCGAGGTGTATTGGTGTAATGAGTGCGGACACTTGCAGACGCCGCCAATGGCAAATATCGAGAAGTATTACAACACCGATTACCACATTCTCGCTGGCAGCGAGGACGAAGATCAGCTTTATGGAATCGTTAACGGGGACAAAGTATTTCGCGCAGAGCACCAGTTCAACACCCTCCTGCGAAAGATCGATCTACCCAATAGGGCCCAAGTCCTGGACTATGGCTGCGGTAAGGCCGCTGTTTGCAAGCTGCTGAAGGGGGCGCGGCCAGACATCAACCCATACCTGTTCGACGTAACCGATGCCTACCTGCCGTTCTGGGCGAAAGTTGTCGGACCACAGAACTGGGCAGTCTACCAACCCGCGCCGCGTTGGAGAAACAAAATGGACGTGGTGCTCTCTTTTTTCGCCTTGGAGCACGCCCCGGAACCAAGGCGGTTCATGGCTGAGGCCGCCGGGATGTTGCGGCCTGGCGGACTGTTTTATTGTGTAATACCAAATCCTTTTGGATCCAACGCTTCCGACATCCTGGTCAACGATCACATTAACCATTTCTCAAAACCGTCCTTGCAACTGTTACTTGGTGAGGCGGGACTGGAAATCACAAGCATCGATGACGAGGTTCACGATTTGGCTTACGTCATTGTGGCGAAGCGAACGCGCCACACTCCCGCCCGGATCGATAAAGAGGCTGTGTGGGCTGTAGGTGAACACGTGCAGCGCCTGGCAGATTTCTGGTCGAAGGCGCCGGAGCGGCTCAGAGCATTTGAGCGTCAACATCCGGTCCCATCCGCGATTTATGGTGCCGGATTTTGCGGTTGCTATATCGGGTTGGCCCTCGAGGCTCCTTCTCGCCTTCTCTGTTTTATTGATCAAAACCCGTACAAGCAGGGCACACAATTACTAGGTAAACCGGTCGTGGGGTTGGAGACGTTTGGCAAGACAAGTGATGTCATTTACGTTGGCCTGAACCCCGACGGGGCACGGTCGACGATGCAACAGCTCGAAGCCTGGAAAGATCGCGCCAACCATTATTTCTTTTTATAACACGCGATATGGTAACAATTGACGGCGATCTCGTTATCGTTGGCGATGGCGATGAACGCAGAGAGCTAAGGATCGGCAGCCCGCAGGCATTTTGCATCCTAAGCCAGCTCTGGCTGCGGTCAGGATGGGACAATAAGTATGTCTATAGTTTCACCTGGATGGGCCGCCCTATCATTCAATTGCCCGAAGACTTGATTCGAATCCAGGAAGTTATTCATTCGATTCGCCCTGATGTGATCATCGAGACAGGCATCGCCCACGGCGGCTCGCTCGTCTATTACGCCAGCTTATGCAAAGTGATGGAACGAGGACGAGTTGTCGGAATTGACGTAGATATTCGCCCGCGCAATCGGGCCGCGATCGAGCAGCATCCGCTGTCACCATTTATCACGCTCATCGAAGGCAGTTCAATTGACCCCGCGATAGTTGAAAACGTAAAGTCTCTTGTCGGCGCCGGCGACAGCGTCTTGGTCTTGCTCGATTCTCGCCATTCGAAAGAGCATGTGCTCGCCGAACTTACTGCCTACGCCCCCATCGTAACACGGGACTCCTACATCGTCGCGATGGATGGCATCATGCAGGATCTGTCAACCGCTCCGCGTTCGCAGCCGGACTGGACCTGGAACAATCCGCGTCAGGCGGCGCTCGAGTTCGTAAACGGAAATCGCGATTTCATTATTGAGGAGCCGCCATTCGCTTTCAACGAAGGACAAATCACTGAGCGGGTGACTTACTGGCCGTCGGCCTTTATCAAACGGGTTAAGTGAGCGGACTGCAAGAATGAGCGAGGCTGCATTGATTGTAGTTATTCCTACTCGAAACCGCCCTAACTTGGCCGAAGCCGCGCTGGCGTCCGTATCCAGCCAGTTAGGGCCGGAGTTACGAATTCTTGTCTCCGACAATTCAACGGAAACAGAAAGCGTCGCTCGCCTTTCATCTGCGTGCCGCGAGCTCGGGGACGCGCGCGTCCGATATGTTGTCCCGCCACAACCATTTCCCATGAACAAGCATTGGGATTGGGCGATGGAACAGGCGCTTTCGCTCTATGATTGTAGCCACGTATCGTTCTTGACCGATCGAATGATGTTCAAGCCGGAAGCCCTGGCGCCTCTTCTCGACATCATCACGGCCTGTCCGGACAAGATCCTTGTTTACATGCACGACATGGTCGACGATTTCTCGGCGCCAGTTGTAGTTCGTCAGTATACTTGGACCGGGAATCTTTATGAGGTTCCGTCCGGGCGGCTGCTGGAAATGGTCGCGCAATCGGTGATCTATGACACCGCTTTGCCAAGGATGCTGAATTGCATAGTGCCGAGGACGGTTCTGAACGCAATCCGAAAACGCTTTGGAACTATATTCAGTGGCTCTCTTGCGCCTGACTGGGCTTTTTGCTATCGCGCTTTGGAAATAATTGATTCCATCCTTTTCCATGACAAGGCCGCCCTTATTCACTATGGGCAAAACCGTAGTACCGGGCAAAGCGTGCATCATGGGATTGCGAACGACGCGCTGTCCGATTTTATGCGTGACCATACCGCGAGACCGTTAAACTTCGCCGCTCCCTGGCCGGAAATTATTACTACTTGGAATGCCATCATCAGCGAGTACTGTTATGCCAAGGAGATGGCGCAGAGTCGCAAGTTCCCGGAAGTGGATTTGGATAACTACCGGCGCGCGCTCGGCTACGGTGTCGAGCACATCAAGGATTCACGGCGCCGCGAGCAGATGCGAGAATTGTTAATCGCGCGCGGCTGGAATCCCGGTGAATTACCTTTCCCGCCGCCGCCGCCGCCGCCCGGAGTCGAAGCCTTTGGGCCTGGGGCCCTCGAGTTTCAAAACATAGAGGCAGCCATGGAGCATGCGCTGAAGCGCCCCCGGGGGAAAGCGGCGCAGTCCGATCACGAAATTTTGATCCAAGGATTACGAAGATCTTTGCCTCAAGAATTGTTTGGACGTTTCGCCCCCCTTATTCCACCGCTGGAGCTGATGCACGATGGCCCTGTTGGATATCAGGAGTTCAAAGACAATGGCGAAGAGTTTTTCGCCTATTACACCGATTTGTGCCATCTTAACTGCGACGAAAGAATGCTGGATGTCGGCTCGGGCATCGGAAGGAAAACATTTCGGCTCGCAGACTATATCCAATCGCCCGGAAGTTATGAAGGACTGGACATTGTTAAGACAGGAATCGATTGGTGCACAGAGCATATCACGAGAAGAAATCGTCGTTTCCGGTTTCAGCTGATAGACGTCTACAACCGATATTACAATCCAGCCGGGAGCCAGAAAGCGGCCGATTACAGATTCCCTTTTGAGGACGGATCTTTTGATTTTGTTGTTCTCGCTTCTGTCTTTACTCACATGTTGCCACAGGATCTCGAGAACTATCTCTCCGAGGTGGCGCGCGTCCTGCGCCGGGGCGGCCGTTGTCTTATTAGCTTCTTCCTCCTTAATGACGTCTCGCGTGAGCTTCTAAACGCGGGAAAAAGTTCGGTCCAAATGAATCCGTGGATGGACTCACTCTGGACAGCTGATCCGAACAACCCCGAGACGGCAATTGGTTATGAAGAAGATTTTGTCCGGTCTCTTTATGACAAACACAAGTTGGAGATTGCGCCGCCTATTCACTACGGTGGTTGGTCCGGCCGGGAGGATTTCTTGAGTTACCAGGACTTGCTTCTCGCGTTCAAGCCAGCCAACTGATTGCAAAGCGCGAAAGGTAATCGAACAACGGGCCGGATACCGCTAAACGCGCCGCAATGAATTACACCCGCATAATATGGTGCCTCGGCCCGGCATCTTGTTGCCATTGGAAAGGCTGCTCGTAATATCCAATCAATGGGCGATGAGACCACCTTTCGATGATTTACGACGATAATTCAGCAGAATTTGGAGTTAATCTTATCGCCTACATCCGGGCGGAGATGGGGCTCGGAACCGCCGCCCGGGGTGTGGCGATGGCCTTGGAGGCGGCAGACATTCCGTTCAATATTATCAATTTCGAATATTCGAATCCCGGTCACCACCGCGACGACTCGTGGCGGCATAAGGAAGTAGACCGTTCTTCCTATGATTTCACGGTTTTTGCCCTGAATCCAGATAACCTTTCCAACGCCGCCACCCGGGTCCAAAGGGAGTTAACGGGGGATCGTTACCGCATCGGATACTGGTTTTGGGAGTTACCTGAAATACCTGATGCGTGGCTGGAAAGTTTTTCGCTGGTAAATGAGGTATGGGCCGCGAGCCGTTTTGTTCAGGACGCCATCTCGCTCAAGTCGCCGCTGCCGGTTTTTCGGGTTCCGCTAGCGATTCGTCTAGGGCCAACCAACAAATTCTCGCGACGCCATTTCGGTCTACCCTCGAAGCAATTCCTCTTTCTTTCGCTAAGTGACACTCATAGTGAACTGGAGCGCAAAAATCCCCTGGCAGCTATCTGTGCCTTTAAGAAGGCTTTTCCCGGCGACAACAAACGCGTGGGTCTAGTTGTGAAAATCAGCAATGCCGACAGCGTCCACGCGGATCATAAGTTAATGGCTCGCGTCCGGGAGGAAACCACGCGTCAAAGAAATATCTATTTATTAGAGCGTAACATGACGCGCGAAGAGATCGATGCGCTCTTAGCTGTATGTAATTGCTTTGTCTCCTTGCACCGGTCGGAAGGGTTCGGCCTCGGTCCGGCAGAAGCCATGAGCCTTGGCAAGCCCGTCATCCTTACTAACTGGTCCGGAAATCTCGATTATATGACACCGCGCAATTCGGTGGCGATAGACTATGAATTGGTTCCGTTAGGGAAACAGTACGGCCCTTATTCTGCGGATCAGATTTGGGCGCAGCCAGACCTTGAGCAGGCGGCTGCTTGGATGAAAAAATTGGCGAACGAGCCTGACCTCGCCCGCCAAATAGGAAAGCTTGGACAGGAGACTATTAGAAATCAATTCTCACCCGAAGCCGTCGGCAAGGTGATCCGTGATAGATTAGTTTCACTGCACAAAACGGGCTTGGGATCACACGTAAATAACGGCGCGAGCGTTCCGGCGGATAATGTCATGGTGCGGACTCGTTCGGCGCCCACTCCTGTTTGTCTGACAATTTACGCGGCGGACTCCACTGGTTACACCGAGGACTTGGCCCTCCACATTCCTTATCAGATGCAGCGATGGTCTCATCTGCATATCGCACTCGAGCACGGCCTCGGCGTTGAGCGGTTGCGGCTGGATCCGATGAGCGGAACGGGGCTCGTCGATATCGCCGGCCTGGCAATCAGATCCGCTATCGGTGGCGAAGTATTATGGAAAGCCACCGCACGAGGCGGCCTCGAGGCGCTGGAAACGGCTGGCTCGGCCATGACGGTCCCGCATCCACGACTGGCCAGAGTCTTTAGTTACGGAGAAGATCCGCAAATCTTTCTCCCGTTATTAGCCGGACCTGACTTTGATGGGCCGCTGCGTCTTGAAATCTGGCTCAAGCTGGAAACGGAAGCGGAGCCGATCCGCGACGCAATGGCTGAATTGACGCGCGCGAGCATGGCCGCGAGAGCACAGCTTGGCTCGGCTAATTTGTTACTGGAAGACAGGGAACGGGAATCGGCCGCGAGACAGGAAGAGATACTACGCTTGTCAGAGACGCTCAAAGGACGCGAAGGAGAACTCGGGCACGCACGAGGACGGATCGAGGCTCTCGAGATTAAGGTAAACCAGGCTCAACAGGAGCTGCTTTTGCGGACTGAAGAGATACTAGGTTTGTCACAGACGCTCAAAGGACGCGAGGGTGAACTCGGGGAGGCACGAGGACGGATCGAAGCTCTCGAAATTGAGGTAAAGCGGGACCAGCACCAGCTACTCTCGCTGACTAAATCGCTCAGCGAACGCGAGTCTGAGCTCCAGTCTAAGCGAAATGAACTGGCCCTAAAAAAGCAGGAACTCGCCGCGACCAATGCCGATCTCGAACGGGTGCAAACGCACTTATTCCTGGCGCAGAGACAAAGCGCGGATCAGGAACGCGCCGTGGACGAGTCTACCCGCGAAATGGCGTTGCAACGGAAGCAACTTGACGAAGGCGCGAAGGAGCTGGCGGCAACAACGTTTGAGCTAGCCAAGGTATCGGGAGAACTCGCTGTTCTAAAGCGGCAAAGGCTAGCTCAGCAAGGTGTCATCGATGAGCTGCGGAAAAAACGTGCCTGGGAAGTCCTCAATCCTCTGCCCGCGCTCCAACACCTCTTTCACCCGAAACGAGATCAAGTCTCGCCTGAGTCTGACATGGCCATTGATCTTCCCAGAAAACTTGAGGAGACGTTTTGGTTGGAGCATCCTACCGGTCCGACGCTCGCGGGAGAGACGATCGTCGTCTCGGGGTGGGTCGTAACGCCATCGGGCGAAAGAATAGATGGCGTGCAAGCTACCGTGAATGGAGATACGACTTCCGGCGTGCACGGTCTAGAGCGGGCCGATGTCGGGGCCGCTCACAGAGGAAAAGACGATTATTTTCACTCTGGATTCATGATCAATCTCACCTTGCCGGCTGGACTCCATGAGATATCCCTGCAATCGCTTACAAGAAGCGGCGACTGGGATACGTTTTGTACGTTCCTACACGAAGTGCAGGAGGGAACGAACCAACGGCGCCAAGCCTCCGAGGTAGCTTAATTCGCGCGCGACCAAAGCGGCACCACCTAAGACTTGGCTTTAGTAGGCTGAGGGGGGGCGCCGCTCCGCAGAGTCTCTCACGCAGAAGCGGCGCCCTGTTCCCTTTAGAACTACTTGACGACGATGACGTTCGTGGTCGTCCCGTCGGTGGTGTTTCCTCTGAACCGGTTGTTGTTCGCGGATTCGGCCGTGCCGGCAACGCCAGTCGCATTGTTGAAGAAGTCGTTGTTCGACAAACGGATTACTCCACCGGCGACATTCGCTCCGGTCGTGTTACTAGCAAAGGTGCTGTTCGATACGTTGATGGTTGCTCCGGGGGCTGCTCGCACGGCCCCGTTCGCGCTCGTCGTTTGAGCGAAGTTGCAATTGCGAACGGTGACGGCGCAGTTGACGCTGGTGTTGATTCCAGTCGCTAACGCGTTGAAGCGGCAGTTGTCGACATGAGCAGCAGAAAAACCTGAGCTCGTCGTGACCAACATGCCGGTGTTGGTGTTATCAAAGAAACAATTGTCTACGTTCAGGGTGCCCGTCGTCGCCAGCGTCTCAGTAATGCCGGTCGTGCCTTGGTTCTCGAAAACGCAGTTCTCCACGATCAGGTTCGCAGCTCGAATGTAGTTGATGCCGTGGGTTCCCGCACCACTCGGAGACTGGGATGCGCCATTGAAACTGACGTTTCGCACAATCACGACTGCGGTGTTCACGAAGGTGCCGCCGGTAACATTAACATTGAAACCGGCGACGCCGCCAGCGTTCAGGACGGATGCCCAGCCCTCGCCGGTGCCTCCATCAATGGTAATCGCCTTGGTGATGGTAAGCGTGCCGTAGCCGCCCGGGTCAAGCGGGTCAATTTCACCGCCTTCAGCTGTCTTTGAAATTGCCCCGGCAAAAGTCTTGCACGGTGCGGTGCGGCTGCAGGGATTAGCGTCGTCGCCGACACCTGAAACCCAGGTACGGGTGGCTTGGGCGTGTAACGACGCTGCGCCAAAAACAAGCGCGGCGCAGACTACTGCGAATTGGAAACGTGATTTGTTCATATGTTATGTTTGGGCTGATTAGGGGTTAGCGGTTGATCTGACTGTAGGAGCCGCCGAGTCTGAGAGACGGCACCGGACGAGTCAATATTAATTTTCGCGGGCCGTTTGGGTCCCCGTCAACCGATTGCCGTGGCGCAGACGATCGCCATCGAGGAGGCACGTCGCGCCCGTTTCGTGCGACGTGATGTGCTGTTTTATGGTGAAGCGAGAACAGGCGTTAGTGAGTTGGGCCGCCCGCGTGATGCTGGACGCGGTAATCGCCGCGACTCAGGTATTTTTCGAGCCAGATGTAGAGACAGATAAAAAGGTAGCGACTGCCCATTTCTTTTATCTTCAGCTTTGGCTGGCCGCTACGCCGGTTACGCCAATTGATCGGCATGCTCGTCCAGGTGAACCCGCGCACGACTGCTTTGAGCGGAATCTCGACCGTTAGATTGAAATGCGGTGAAATAAATGGCCGACAGCCATCGATGGTGGTTTTACGATAGGCCTTGAAAGCATTTGTTATGTCATTGTGTCGGATGCCGAAGATAAGCTGGAGAAACTTGTTGGCCAGCCGATTTAGGAAAAGTTTGAAGCGCGGATAGTCAATGACGCCGCCTCCGCGCATGAAACGGCTGCCAAAAACGCAGTCGTAACCTTCATTTAACAACAGCCAATAGCGCACGACATCACGAACGTCATCGGACTCGTCGGCCATCATAATTACTACAGCATCGCCCTGGGCCTGATTCAATCCCCAGATGACGGCCCGGCCGAACCCATGCAATCCAGAACATTGCGTGGGCACGAGATTGGGGATTCGGAGGCGTAGCTGTTCCAGAATTGCCCACGTCCCATCAGTGCTGCCATCATCTACTACAACGATCTCGTGCGGCACAGAGCGCAGGCGAAGTTCGACGTGCAGATGTTCCACCGTCGCCGCAATGCAGTCTTCCTCGTCCCGCGCTGGGATTACAACGGATAGCAACTGGAGGTCGTTACCCTTAGCCGGATTCATAACAAGGCGGAGATTTGAAGCCAGTGCGGGTTGGCTTCAGCGTGGACGGCGATCTCATCTAGAATGGAATCCAGCGAAGTTTGCGGCTTCCAATCCCATTCCGTCATAGCCAAGGCCGAATCCATAACCAGCCACGGAATATCGAAACGCCGGGGCCGCGGATCCGCCGCTACTTTGCGCTCGCCGAAACGCTCAGCGCACCAGTTGCTCAATTGAGCAAGCGAGATTGCATGATCGCTGCCGCCGCCAACATTCATGGTCCCCGGCCGTTTCGATCCTTTCTCGTCCATCTGAGCGGCAATGAGCGGAACCAGGTCGCGCGGGTGCAGGCAATCGCGAGTTTGGAACCCGGTTCCCTCGAACCCAATGTAAGATAACGGCGCGCGACGAAGATAGCTGTTAATCCAGAAGGCAAATATCCCCTGGTCGGGTCGGCCAAACTGGCCCGCGCCGGCAAGGACGCCGCACCGATTAATCCAAACTGGAAACCCGAAGGTCGCGCCGTACTCGAGGGCTACGGTTTCGGAAGCGATCTTTGATGTTCCATACAGAGAAAGAGGCGGCGTGGTGGAGAATTCTTCCGAGACGCCACGCTCGCTGGCGCCGCGAGGCAGAGTCTCCCCTTTCGCCAGTGTAAATGCGCCCTCCTTCGCCGTAACTGGCAAAGCCGCGAGAGCCTCTATGGAATAAACGCGGCTCGTGCTGAGCAGAACGAACCCGGCGCGGCTGCGTTTGCAGTATTCCAGCATATTGATGGTGCCGGTGAGATTGTGCTCCACCAATTGGCGGCTACTGGTTTTCCCGTCGATGCCCGCCAGCACACTCGGATTCGCCGCCGCGTCGATCACCCAATCCACCGATGGAAGCGATTCGAAATCGCTCGCGGATCGAATGTCCGCGTGGAAAAACTTTACACCCTGGGAGGCGAGCGAAAGGCGGTTGGTTTCGCTGCCCGGGCGGATCAGGTTGTCGAGCCCGACGATCGTGAGGGATGAGTCGTGCTGGAGCAACGACCGCGCGATGCTGCTGCCAACGAAACCGCAAATACCGGTGATAAGAATTTTCATTTCGACAGAACGTCCGTTTTCGCTGCGGTCGCTACAGTAGCAGATATGCCAAGCTAGCTCCCGCTCAGGCGCAGCCGCGGCAACAGTTGCGATAGAATCTGATCCACAGATTCGGCCGCGGTTTGCTCGTGCGTGCGCACCAGAATCTCCGGGTCTTCCGGCGCTTCGTACGGCGCATCGATCCCGGTAAGACCTTTCAATTTTCCGGCGCGCGCTTTTTGATACAGACCCTTTGGATCGCGTTGCTCGCAGACCGCGAGCGGGGCCTCGACAAAAATCTCCACGAACTCGGCGCCGGATTGGAGAGCGATGGCCCGCGCTCGAGCGCGATCGTTTCGATACGGTGAAATGAAAGAGGTGATGACCACGATCCCTGCGTCCGCCATTAGCTTCGCGACTTCGCTGACCCGGCGGATATTTTCGGCGCGGTCGTCAGGTGCGAATCCGAGATTCGCGTTCAACCCGTGACGAAGATTGTCGCCGTCCAGGACGTAAGTGTGCATCGAAAGCTGGAACAATTCCTTTTCGAGCGCGCGCGCGATGGTCGACTTTCCGGCGCCGGAAAGTCCCGTCAGCCAGATGACGGCGCCGCGATGCTGATTTCGCCGCGCGCGACGTTCCGCGGTGATCTCGCTCTCGCTCCAGAAAATGTTGTCGCTCTTGACTGCGTTTGATGCCGTGTAAAGAGCGCCTGAGATAACACCGCCGCCGAGCAGATTGTTGGCGTCGGCGAGAACGAAACGGCCCAGTGCCGGAACGCGCTCGTGGTTATCGAGAACCAGCGGCGCGCGTGTTTGCAATGTCACTTCGCCCACTTCATTGGCGCGAAGTTCCGCGTGTCCCGCGGGCTCGGCGTCCAGCGTTGCCGCGTCGATCACATTTCCAACCGAGACCACTTCGCACTCGACGTTTTGGGTAACCAATTTTAGCCGGTAACGCTCGCCGACTCGCAACGGCTCCGTTCCGATCCAAAACACATGAGCGTGAACACGATTCGATTCGATGGGCGCATCGGCTTCATGAGACGCGACGTGGCCGCGCTCGATGAAAATATGGTCGCGCAAAGTGATGCCGATGGATTCCCCGGCGCTGGCGGACTCCTCGGATGACGCGGGCCATCGCTCGATCGTAGCCACGCGCGCGGTTTTATGGTGAGGCGAGAAGAGCAATTGATCGCCTACTCGCAGCGTGCCGGACTCGATGCGGCCCGCGAGGACGCGGCGGTTCTCCATGCGATAAACATCCTGAACCGGAAAGCGCAGCGGTTGGTGCGCGACCGTTTCGGGCGGTTCGAACTCATCGATCGCGTGAAGGACCGTCGGCCCGTGAAACCAACGCATCGCCGGCTCGGTATTCTTCGCGACGTTCGCTCCCGTGCGGGCGGAAACCGGCACAAAAGAGCGCGCATTTATCCCGAGCTGCTCAAGGAAAGCGCCGTATTCAGCTCTAATTCTCCGGAACGCCGATTCGCTGTAGTTTACCAGATCCATCTTATTAACCGCCACGATTACCTTGCGAATCCCAAGCAGGCTCAGCAGTTTTCCGTGGCGCCGGCTTTGTTCGCGCGCGCCTTCATCCGCGGCGATCACCATCACCGCCGCATCCGCGCTGGCCGCGCCGGTGATCATGTTCTTGAGAAACTCCTCGTGCCCCGGCGCATCGATAATCGTGTAGCTCCGTTTCGCCGTTCGAAAATGAATCTGTGTCGTATCGATCGTGACGTTCTGCTGCTGTTCCTCAGCGAGTGCATCAAGAACAAACGCGTATTCGAATTGCCGATCTTCTGCTTTACAGGCCGCCCGCAACGCTTCGATCTTTCCCTCTGGCAATGACCCCGTCTCTTCCAGAACTCGCCCAATTAAAGTCGATTTTCCATGGTCGACATGACCAACGAACACAATCTTCACATGAATCCCTTAGCGCGCAGTTTTTGCATCGCGTGCGGCTCGTAATGGTCCTGGGCGCGGCCAGCGCGCTCGCTCGAACGCGTGGCTTCGAGTTCGGCAATGATTACTTCGATCGTCGTAGCGTTGCTCGAGACGGGGTGTGTAATCGGTCGGCAGCCTAACGACCGGTAGCGCTTGCCGCCCCGCGCGAAGTAGAGCTGTGGGATCGGAATCTGTTCGCGCTGGATGTAGCGCCAGATATCGACCTCGGTCCAATCGAGCAACGGTTGGACGCGCACGTGTTCGCCGGGCGCGTTCTTGATTGCGAACTGTGCCCAGAACTGCGGCGGCTGATGTTTGTAATGCCATTCCGAATCGGCATCGCGCGGCGAGAAATAACGCTCCTTCGCACGCGTCGGATCTTCATCGCGCCGGATGCCGGTGATGAGCGCGTCCCATTTATGCTGCGCGATCGCCTGTTTCAACGCCACCGTCTTCAGCTCGTGAGTCACCGTGACAGGATCGTGCGTTTCGTACCCAATCCCGCGCGCGCGCGCCTCGGTATTCACCTTCACGATGACATTGATGCCGTATTGCTTGATCGCCCATTCCCTGAACTCGAGCATCTCGGGAAACTCGTAGGTCGTATCGATGTGCAGAAGCGGATAAGGCACTTTGCCGAAGAACGCTTTCAGCGAGAGCCAGAGAAGGACGTTCGAATCTTTCCCCATCGACCACGGCATGGCCATGTTGCGGAAGGCGTGATGCGCTTCGCGCAAAATAAAGACGCTGTTGTTCTCGAGTGCGTCGAGATTTGAATGCCGTTGAGTCAAGTTACGAAGACAAAGCCGGCAGACGGATTCGAACCGACGACCTGCTGATTACAAATCAGCTGCTCTACCAGCTGAGCTATGCCGGCAATAACGCGCGCAGTGTAGCGCACTGATCATCGCCGGACAAGCGCCCGCGCCTGCCGGATCACATCCGCGAACGGATATCCACCGTGAGGGGCTCGGCCGTCTCCAATCTTTTGACGACCGTGCTCAAGTAAACCGATTCCGGATAATACGCTTTGTATTTCGTGATCTCGGCACGGTTCAAAACTTTGAATCCGTAGCGCTCGAACATTTTTTCGCCGCGGCGGTTTTGGAAGGTAACGATCTGGCCGTAGACGTGTTTTTCGCCGCTGCGATAAAGATAACTCAGATACGCGCTCATCAGGGCGCGCGTAGTCGACATTTTGCGCGCGTCCGGCAGGAGGTTGATATGGAAATGAGGCGTGCGCCGCGGCGCGGCCGGGACCTCGCGCCAGCCATGACTAATCATCCAGCGGATGAACCGGCGCGAGCGCGCGTCGTACTTCCGATAGCGTGCAAGCGCGCGAAGAAACAGCCGGATGTTTTGGCGAAAAGAATAGAACTGGTTCCAGAGCGGCTTGCGCGAACCGAGCAGGTAGCCGCGGATGTCACCGTCGATCTCGAGCACGAACGACGATTCCGGTTCCTTGTCCGTATAATAAGTCGTCAGGAAATCCGCGAACAATTCGTGGTCCTGATAGACGGGATCGATTGGTTCGCCGAGAAATCCGGTCTGGCAACAGAGGCGGCGCACTGCCCCGCGATCCGTCGCGCGGTAGCTCCGAATGGTGAAGGCCTTTTCCGATTTCATGACCGTGATCGTGTGTAGTTTGCGCAGACCTCGCGGTAAATGCAAAACAGACGATCGAAAACCGCCGGCCAGGCGAACTGCGCCGCGGCCTTCTCCGCCGCCGTTGCTCCCAGCGCGTTGAGATCGCGCGCGCTGAATTGCTCGATCGCATCGGCTAGCGCTTCCGCGTTGTTCTCCGCCGCCCATGCTTCCTGATCGTGCAGAATAATTCCGTCGAGCCGCGACCCACGAATCCCGACGACCGGCGTCCCGCACGCCTGGCTTTCCAGCGCGACCAACCCAAACGTCTCCTGCGTTCCCGGGTGAACGAATAAATTCGCGGCCCGATAATGGCGCGCGAGCTCGAGGGGATCGGAGCAATACTGGATCCATTTCACGCTATGCGTTTCCGCTTCGAGCCGGCGCAATTGCTCGCGCTGCGGACCGTCGCCGATGATCATCAACTGGAATTCGCCCGGCCGCCGAGTCGCCACGATTCGGAATGCTTCGAAAAGAGTGTTTGTATTTTTCTCCGGCGCCAAACGGCCGACATAAAGAAGGAACCTGCGCGGCGTTTCAACGGTGTCGCCAGCAACTGGCTTGAAATTGTGCGTGTTGACTCCAAGCGGAACCAGCCGGGTGTTCCCCACGCCCCACTCTTCAAGGATTTGCTTCAGCGGTTCGGAGGGAACGAACGTCGCCTCAAACCGATTATACATTTTGCGCACGTAACGCCGCGCCGCTGACATCAGCGATTTTCCGGCGCGATGACCGAGCAGCTTCGAAGCGCCGCGCAAATACGCCTCCGGAAAATGCGAATGATAAAAGGCGACGACCGGCACGCGCGCCGATTTGCCAAACGCGATCGCCTTCCAGCCCACTTGATACGGATCGCTGGACTCGATGATGTCCGGCCGTTCGCGTTCCAGGATTTCGCCGACGGCGCGCAGATTAAGCAGCGCCCGATAACGCGCTGTCTTGGAAATCAGTGGCGATCGAATCGAGTAAACCCGCGCTCGATCGTCGCCAGTCCTCTCGGTTTTTTTGCCCGGCACGATGAGCAGATGTTCGTCGCTCGTCTTCTCTCGAATGTAGTTCGCCTTCTCGTGGACATATCGCTTCACTCCGCCGCTCAGCGGCGAATAAAACTGAGTAAGGTCGCAGACCTTCAATGGAACTATTTCCCGAGCGCGCCGAGATATTTCTCGGCTTCCATCGCGGCCGCGCAACCGGAGCCGGCGGCCGTGATTGCCTGCTTGTAAACGCGATCCGCCACATCGCCGGCGATGAAAACCCCGGGGTGCTTGCTTTCCGCCAGATGCCTAACGAGTAGATAACCTTCCGGATCGGTCTCGAGTTTTCCCTGGAACGCTTTCGTGTTTGGATCGTGGCCGATTGCGACAAAAACGCACGCGACCGGCAGCTCGCGTTCTTCATGTGTCTGCACGTTGCGCAAGACCACGGCGCTCATCTCGCCTTTTTCGTCGGGAACATAACGCGTCACGACCGTGTTCCAAACCGGCTCGATCTGCTCGCATGCCAGAACACGGTCCGCCATGATCTTGGACGCGCGCAGTGTCTCCCGCCGATGAATGAGATAAACTTTCGAGGCGAATCGAGTCAAAAACAGCGCTTCCTCCGCGGCTGAGTCGCCCCCGCCGATGACACAGACCGGAACGTTCTTGTAAAACGCGCCGTCGCACGTCGCGCATGAAGTTAATCCGTGGCCGACGAGCTTCTCTTCGTTCTCGAGCCCGAGCCAGCGAGCCGACGCGCCGCTCGCTACAATCAACGCGCGCGTCTCCAGCCATTCGTCATCGGCCTTGATCCGAACGTGCTCCGCCTTTCCTTCAAAATCCGTCACTTCCGAATAGGCAAAGCGCGCCCCGAACTTCTCCGCCTGTTCGTGCATGTTGATGATGAGTTGGGGCCCGTCGATCCCCTCAGGAAAACCGGGGAAATTTTCGACCAGCGTGGTCGTGGAAAGTTGTCCGCCCGGCTGCCGGCCCTCGAGCACGAGCGGATTCAGGTTCGCGCGCGCGGCATAAATCGCGGCCGTTAGTCCCGCGCATCCGCTGCCGACGATGATCACTTTCTCCATCGCTGAAACCTAGCACAGGGCGCAACGCAAAGCTGTAGCCGGGATCGTTGATCCCGGATGAATTGACGCCTGGCCGGCATCATCGATGCCGGCTACAGCTGCGCTATATTCCGGAATGCCCGAATTGGCGGAGGTGGAATATTTTCGCAGGCAATGGGATGCCGGTTTGGGTCAAAAGATCCTGCGCGTGCAGCTCCACGCGCGGAAACGCGTCTTTCGCGGTTCGAACACGCACGCGCTCGTCCGCGAGATTACCGGTTCGCGTTTTCTCCGCTCGGAATCGTGGGGAAAACAGATGCTTTTCGAATTTTCCGGCGGCAACTGGATCGGCATTCACCTCGGCATGACTGGAAAATTGCGCGTCGAACTGTCCGGGTTCCGACCCGAGAAACACGACCATCTCGTTCTCCACCAAACGAAACGCGCGCTCGTTTTCCGCGACGCGCGGCTTTTCGGTCGCGTCCGATTTCATCACGGCAAATTTTCTCCGGATTGGTGGCGCTCCGGCGCACCCGACATTACATCGGCAGCGTTCGATCGGAAATTTTTTGACGCATTCCTGGCTCACCACGCGCGGGCACCAGCAAAAGCAGTTCTTCTTTTGCAAAAGGGTTTCGCGGGGATCGGCAACTGGATGGCAGACGAAATTCTTTGGCGCGCGAAGATCGCTCCATTGCGGCTTGCCGGCAGCTTGTCGTCCGCGGAACGCGCTCGGCTTTTCCGCGAAACGCGCTTTGTCGCGTCCGAGTCGCTTCGGATCATCAGTCCGGAATTCGGCGATCCGCCGTGTGATTGGCTGATTCATCAAAAATGGAAACGCGATGGCGTCTGCCCGCGCCATCGGACGCGGTTGCGAAAGGAACTGATCGGCGGCCGAACCACCGCCTGGTGTCCGCGGTGCCAGAAATGATCCCAATCAGGTCACGTGCACGACGATCTTGTGGAAACCGGTCACGCCTGATTTGAAGGGCCGCTCTTCGTCCCATTCCTGGGCCGCGCCCTCGCCGTCGGTGGCGCGGACGACGAGCCAGTGATCACCCGCCGCTGCCGGACGCCAGTAGTAACTCCAGAGCGCCCAGGTCAATTTCGTTCCGGGATAATCGAGCTTCGCTTCCTGCCAGGTTTTCCCGTCGTCAAAGCTGACCTCGACGCGCGAAATCCCGCGATCGCCGCC
>Ga0182000_10000088_pt1 | contig 27198 bp, 21 predicted proteins | sample BulsoiMagMametaG_FD_120484 | JGI IMG/M metagenome (GOLD analysis project Ga0182000, IMG submission 120484) | Bulk soil microbial communities from Mexico - Magueyal (Ma) metaG | ecosystem: Environmental > Terrestrial > Soil > Agricultural land | place: Mexico: Magueyal, Guanajuato | collected...
ACTTTCTCAAACAGAAATGCTCAGGCGGTTAGGCTTTGAAGATGATATTTGGTACACGCAAATCTCAGCGTATGAGACGGGAAGACGAGAGCCGCCGCTTATCATACTCTTAGAGTATGCGCGGGTGGTGGGTGTCAGCACGGACGCTTTGATTGACGATGATCTGGACTTACCCGACAAGCTGCCCGCTCGCCGGAAATAATCCTGCCCAACAGAAAATTATCCTGCCCAACGAAATCTGTCTGAGAGGGAATCGTTAGGCAAAGCCGCGCGCCGTAAATAATCTGGCCCGACAATTATTTATCCTGCCCGACAATTAACCTTGGATTTTGGAATGTCGGGCAAAGCCCAGTAATACAGTGGGCAGTTGGCAGTGGGTAAGGGTTGAGAAGATCAAGGCTTGATTGCTAAGCCCAGCCTCGTCCAACTAAAACTTACTGCCAACTGCCTGCTGCCTGCTGCTCACTGCTCTTTGCCTTTTGAGCGATGTTCGTTTAATCTCTGAGCCACTCTCGCAATTTTATGTCAATAGGCTTGCTCGCCCTCGATTTGGATGGAACTTTGCTCAATTCGCGGGGCGAACTGTCAGCGCGCAATCTGCGTGCGATTGCTGAGACTCGTGCGCGGGGGGTGCGCGTCGCGCTCGTTACGGGGCGACGCTTTCGTGACGCCCGCCCGCTCGCGCTCGAACTAGGGTTGGACGTGCCTGTGATTTCGCACAACGGCGCGCTCACCAAACACGCCCGGACGCTAGAGACGGTGGCAGTCAGTTTGCTACCGCTCGAAGCTGCGCGCGAGGTGTTGCGCGTCGGGCGCGCGTCGGGCGCGGACGCGCTCATCTCGGATGACCCGCAAGGCGCGGGCGTGCTCATTTACGACCACATGAGCGACGACAATCAGGCGCTCGCAAAGTATATCGCCTGGTCGCGCCGGATTCACGGCGAGGAGGCAGAAGAGGCTGTGCGGCGCGTCCCCTCGCTCGAAGATTATCTGGATCACGCGCCCGTTCACATGACATTTTCCGGGGGTGTGGCGCGGATGACGCGCCTCGTCGAAAGTCTCGGCGCGGAGTTGGGCGCGAGCGTAAAACTTTTGAGAACTGTTTACCCGAAGATGGATTTCGCGCTCGTGGACGTGCTGCACCCGTCGGTCTCGAAAGGCGTCGGGGTGGAAGCGGCTGCGCGCGAGCAGGGGCTGAGCGCTGAAGAGGTCATGGCCATCGGCGACAATTTCAACGATCTGGAGATGCTGCAAATGGCCGGGACGCGCGTTCTGATGGGGAACGCCGAAGCCTCTTTGCGCCAACTCCTGGAAGAACACGGCGGCTGTCACGCGACGGCCACCAACGACGAAGACGGAGTAGCCCTCGCAATCGAAAAATTTATTCTTCAGGGGCCAGAGGTCGGGGGCCGGGGGTCGGAATGAAAAGCTAAACCCGTTTTTCTTCCGACCCCCGGCCCCCGCCCCCCGGTCCCTGCTTTTAAGGAGCATCTATGGCAAATCGCACGGCAGTTATCCAGACCAACAAGGGGACAATTCGCTTCGAGCTTTTAGAGGAGGACGCGCCGAAGACGACGGAGAACTTTCGCCTGCTGGCTGAGCGCGGCTACTACGACGGCATCATCTTTCATCGCGTCATCAAAGGATTCATGATTCAGGGCGGCGATCCTTTGGGAATGGGTTACGGAGGGGAATCCGCCTGGGGCGGGAAATTCAACGACGAGATCAATCGCTCGTCCCAACTCTATCAAGGTCCATACAAAGCCGGCACAGTGGCGATGGCGAACTCCGGGCCGAATACCAACGGCTCGCAGTTCTTCATTATGCACGTTGACTACCCGCTCCCCCCCAATTACACGAAGTTCGGGCGGGTCATCGAAGGCCAGGACGTCGTGGACGCCATCGCCGCGACGGCGACCGACCGCAACGACAAGCCCACCTCACCCGTGACGATGGAGAAAGTAACGATTGAAGAACAGTGATGAGTGACAAGTGACGAGTGACGAGTAAAAGCGGTTTTGCTCGTCACTCGTCACCTGTCACTTGTCACTGCATTTATGGGTCCGTGACCGCGTCCCAGCCCCGGCGCGCGGCGGATGGCATTGGCGACGAAGCGCTTGGCCGTCTCGACAGATTTTTCCAGATCGAGCCCCCGCCCCAGACACGCGGCGATTGCGGCCGAGAGCACGCACCCTGTGCCGTGCGTGGACGTCGTCTCGATCCACTCGCCGCGAAACAACGTCACACGCCCTTCATCGTCAAGAAGGTCGGTCGCCGATGGCGCACCATCCGCAATCCGCTGGTCCCAATCCGCAATTCCTCTGAGGTGTCCGCCTTTAACGAGCACGGCCCGCGCGCCCAGCTCACGCAAGGCTCTGGCGGCGCGGCGCATCCCTTCTTCGTCCTCAATGCTCAATCCGGTGATGCGCTCTGCCTCCGGGATATTCGGCGTCACGAGCGCGGCCAGTGGCAAAAGTTCGCCCACGAGCGCGCGGAGCGCCTCGTCGTCAATCAGATCGTAGCCCGAAGTCGAGCGCACGACCGGGTCAACCACGGGCGCGGGCAGTTTCGTCTCACGGAACAGTCGCGCCACCTCCACGATGATCTCACGCGTCGGCAGCATCCCTGTCTTCGCGCATGCGACATCGAAATCTTCAACCACGGGCACGACCTGAGCACGGACGACCTCTGCCGTCTGGTGCGCCGCGCCGAAGACCCCGACAGTGTTCTGGTAGGTGAGCGAGGTGACGGCCGCGGTGGCGAAACAGCCGAAGGCCGTGAACGTCTTGATGTCCGCGACGACACCTGCGCCGCCCGACGGGTCAAAGCCCGCGATGGTCAACGCGACGGGCATCAGAGTTGAATCGTCAGAAACCATGATCCCTATGCTTTCGCCTTAACTCATCCCAGCCGCTCATCAGGCTCCACGTCAATGCCGATTAGAACGGGTATCTTCCGCATGATCATTACTTGAGGTAATCACCAGGCATTATACATCCCTCCCGGAGATGAATATTGCCTCTAAGGCGTAGAGCCCTGAATCGCGCCGACGACACGAGCGAGATTATGCGTGTCGCCGAAGAGGCGAATTGCAGCAATTCCGCTCGCGCCCGCCCGCAACGCCTCAGAAACATTTTCGCGCGCGATGCCGCCGATTGCGATGAGGGGGAAGGGAGAGAGCGCACGCGACGCTTCCCGCAGCTTTTCAAGTCCGAGTGGCTGGCCGTGGGCGCGTTTCGACGGCGTGTCGAAGATAGGGCCGAAGACTGCGAAGTCCGCCCCGGAGTCGCGCGCCGCGCGAGCCTCCGCGAGCGAGTGTGTCGAGACGCCGATCAGGAAGCCTTCTCCAAAGGCGCGGCGGATGATTGCGGCTTCGACCGAGCGCGTCGTGAGATGAACTCCGTCTGCGCCTGCGGCGCGTGCGATGTCTGCGCGGTCGTTGACCAGAAGCCGCGTCTGTGTCCCACGCGTGAGTTGAGCGCACGCTGTGCTCAATTCATAAAGCAGGCGCGCTGGAAGATTTTTTTCGCGGAGCTGGATGAGAGAGACGCGCGCTCGCGCGGCAGCGCGAACGAGTGCCAGGACCATTTGGAAATCTTCACTGGCCGGATTGCTGGCCGGAGTCATCGCCCCGCTCGTTATCAGGTAGGTTATCGGCGCTCTGAGATGGGACGACATCTTTCTGAGGGGCGGCAGTTTTGGCCGGAACGGTTTGCAGCGCGTCAACGGTCTGGTGGAAGTGCACTATCTCCCAGACGGCGATTCCGATGTTGAGAAGGCCGAGCCCGGAAACGGCGCCGCGCACCCAGCCGGACGAGACGGCGTATTGCAGGCCCTTCAAGCCCGTTTTGTTAGCTGCATAGAGCAGGAAGAAATTGTCTCTCCACTCGCCAAGGCCGAAAGGCGAATACCAGGGCAGCACCGTGAGCACGATGCCGACCTCAAGGCAGAGCAAAATATAGAAAATGACGCTCAGCTTGGCTGTCATATTCGTAAATCGTAAATGGTAAATCGTAAATCGTCAAAGAGCGAAAGAGTTAATCCATTCACGATTTACGATTCACGATTGACGGCCTTTTGCTCTTGTAGCTCGCGCAGTTTCTCGGAGACGCCCCTGTAGGAGATGTTAATGCCGTAGACTTCGGAGAAGACTTCGATGGCTTTATCCAGATCGCCCATCTGCTCGTAAGACGTGCCCAGATCGTAACGCAGCGCCTGGTACTCGTCCTCCGTGTGGCCGGGGGCTTCCAGGCCCTTCTTGAACCACATGACGGCGAGCCGCGGCATCTCTTTGCTCATGAAGCAATGGCCGAGCATGTTACAGCACTGCAGGTAACGCGGGGTGCCGTCCTTCGGCGAGGTCATTCCGGCCGCTATTTGAAACTCTTCGACCGCCTCGTCCAGAAGCTCCATCTCTTTGTAGGCGAGGCCGAGGTTGTAGTGTGTCTCATAATCGCCGTCCGCAACATGCGCCTCTTCCTCCTCGGCGGCCTCGCGGAATTCATCAAAGATGGCCGCGAGTCCAGGGTCAATGCCGGGAGCGGCCTCTGTCTTCGACGCGTCGGCTTCCTCCGTCAAGGCCGCGGGCGGAGGCTCTGCGGGCGTAAGGTCCGGCTGGGGCGCGACCTCATTCACCTCGAAACTCTCCACCTCGATGGGCGCCACTTCCTCGGCCACATCGTAACGGGTGAAGCCCTCATACTCGACCGTCTGCTCGGGCGCGTTGGTGGCGGGCGCGGACTGTTGATTCAGCTTTGCGCGCCGCGAATCTATCTCCGGGTGAGCGCCGAACTGGCGTTCGAGCATGTCGAGCGTATCGGCCGCGATGTCCATGTACCCTTGCGCCAGATAGAAATCAACGCTGTCCAGCTCCTGCCTGAGCATTGCCTCGCGTCTCGTATCATCCGTGCCTGGAGCGGGCGCGGCCTCATTGCCCGCCACGGCGCTCCCGTCGAAGTCGAATTGCTGAGGCTCGTTCGGGGCGGCCGCCGGCTGACCGACATCAAACTGAAAGGATGTTTCGCTCGCGGAGCCCCAATCCTCGTTGAGGTCCGCAAACGATGCGGACGGGTCGGGGGCGGGCTGGGCGACCGAGTTGAACTCAAACTCCGCGACCTCTTCTACTTTCGGGAGCCCCATCGCGGAGGCGGTCGCCCCCTCGTCAATCAGCGCGAAGTTTTCGAACGACGGTACCTCGTCGGGCGGCGGCGCGGACGGCGGCGTGACTGCTGCCTGCTTCTGCTCTTGCGTGTGGCCCAGGGCGTGAAGTCGCTCAAGGTAGCGCTGGTCCGGCGAAAATTGCGCGAGCTGCATCAGGGCGGACCGCTCGACGTCGTCCAGCCCGGCGGCTTCGGCGGCCTCGGCCAGCCGTTCGAGCGCCTGGCGCTGCTTGTCGTCGTCGCGCTCCCAGGCATAAACCCGGACGAGCAGGCGCAAGGCTTCGACGTGTTCCGGGTCCAGCGTGAGGGCCTCGTTCAAAAGCTCCATCAGCTTCTCTTCCTCGCGCCCGGAGAGGATCTGCTCCGTGATGTTCGAGAGCACGCGGACAGCGTCGTTCACCTCGCCGGCCTTGAGATAAAGGCGCGCCACGTCAACGAAACGGCCGTAGTTAGCCGACTCGACGGTCACCAGCGCGGCGACCGTCCGCTCGGCGGCCTGAGAATCTTCCGCCTCCAGGTAGGCGCTGGCGAGCATCGAGAGAAGCTCAACGTCTTCGGGGCGCGACGCGAGCACTTGCTCCAGAACTTCAGCGGCCTCGTCCGGCGTGCCGAGCGCGATATGCGCGTTGAGCATCCCGTCGAGGGCGGCGTAGTTATGAGGGGTGAGATCGAGCGAAGAGTTGTAGGCTTCGACGGCGCGCTCGTACTCGCGTCGGACCAGAAACTGCGCGCCGGCTTCGCTGAAAGCCTCGGCCGCTTCCGCCTCCATCCCTTCGCGCATGTAACCCTGCGCCAGCTTGACGCGCGCCTCAGTGTTCTGTGGATCGAGGTCCGCGACCTTGCGGAAAATTTCGAGCGCCTTGCGGATCTGCCCGTCGCGCATACAGGCCTCGGCGACCGTCATGTACTGCGCGCGGGCGTCAACGATGAGACCCTGCGCTTCGTAAAGGACGGCGAGCTTGTTGGCGATTTCGGGACTGCGCGGGTTGAGGCGGTCAATCTTCTTGAACATCGCTATGGCTTTGCTCTGAAAGCCTTCTTCGCGATAATGCTCGGCGATGCGCAGGAAGCATTGGATGGCGTTCTGTTTGTCGTCCTGGCGGACGTATAGGTCGCCGAGCATGTTGAGCGCGGTGAAATCGTTGGGATCGTTTTTGACGATCTCGCGATACTCTTTGATAGCTGCGGGGATTTTGCCCTGGGCAAGATACTTCTCAGCCGCGCGCACAATCTTTGCTTTATCGAAAGCCATTCCGGAATCTTCTATGGTACCAAACCTAAGGATTGCGGCCAGTAGGCCGCGAGCGGGAAAGCCGCACTGTTTGCGCAAGCGGGGATAAACCCAACCGACCCATCTGATGCTCTCTCCGTAAAGCATCAGAGACAAGTACGCTAACACGCACAAACGGCGAGTGTCAACGCCCTGTTATTTCGAGTGTTTGCGGCTATTTTCGAGATAGATTACTGTTAAATTTAGATTCATCTTCAATTGATAAAAGATACGGCAGCCGCTGGTAAAACCGTAGGATTGCAATCACGAATTTGAAACCAAAACCCGTAAGCTCGCCGCAAGCCAGACGCGCCGGACCAAGATTCGCTTGAAACAAAATCATCCATCCGCCACCCGGAGGAATCCGCCATCACCCACACAAAGGGGCGCGGAAGAATCAACCGGCGCTCGTCTGGGAAAGCGCATTGCGCTCGCAGGCTTCACGCTTTACGCGATCTTCGCTCCTCATTCAATCGCGGGCGCGGAGATTGCCCTCGCGCTGGTTGGAATCGGCTTTCTCGTGCGCCTGCTGGTCACGAAGCGGACGAGCATCCGGCGGACCCCGCTCGATCTTCCCATCCTGCTTTTCCTCGGCTGGACAGTCCTTTCGGCCCTTTTCTCCGCGGAGCCGCAGATCAGCATTCCGAAACTGCAATCGGTCCTGGTCGTCCTCCTTTTTTATCTCACGCAGTCAATCCTCACACGGCGCACGGCCGTGTGCGTCGCGGTTCTGATGATTACTTCGGCCGCCGCAGGCGTCGTCTGGGGCGCGATTGATCTGGCGCGGGGGCGCGGCGTGATGATCGCGGAGTTGTCCACTGAAAGTCCCTTCCATGAATTTCAGATGGGGCCGGGCGACGCCGTCTGGCGCGTGAATGGGGCGCGCATCTCTTCCGTCGCGGAGCTTGACGAGGCCATCCGGCGAACCCCTGAGGGTGTGCGCCTGCCCGTCAGCATCATCGTGAAAGGCGAGCACGGCGAGCGCCCCGGCTTCGTTGTGACGGAAGAGATGAAGGGGCGGACCGCGCCTTCCGGCATCAGAAGCGACGGGCCGACGCACCGCTTTCGCGCCTCGGGGTGGACGCGCCACTACGAGACGTTTTCCGAGATTCTTCAAATCCTGGCCCAGCTCTCGCTCGGCCTTGCGCTCGCGCACATCAAGCGGCGAGGGCGGCGCACCCTCATTTATCTGGCGCTCGCGGCAACCGCCCTGCTCGCAATCGGGATCGCGCTCGCGGCGATGCGAACGGTGCTCATCGCAATGGCCTTCGGCGCTTCCGTTATCGCCCTGCGCGCGACACGCGGGCGCGCGCGCTTGCTGGTCACGACGGCCATCCTGCTGCTCCTCGTCGCGGGCACGCTCGTCGTCTGGCGCACGCGCACGGGCAGCGCCCTCATGCTGGAAGACTACAGTTCGACCTTGCGCTGGAGCGTGGCGCAGGTCGGCTTCTCGCGCGTGATGCAGCACCCGGTCTTCGGCCACGGCATGGACGCGGTGAAGAATCACTGGACCGAGTGGGGCTTTCCCGGCTCGAACATGATTCACATGCATTCGACGCCTTTGCAGGTGGCCTTCGACCGTGGCCTGCCGGCGCTCCTGTTCTGGCTCTGGATAATGCTCGTCTGCTGGCTCACGGCTCAACGCGGGGAGGAACTTTTCCGGGACTTCCCGGACGCGAGCCGTCACGGGCTGCTGCTCGGCGCAACAGGGGCCATCGCAGGCTTCTTCGCCAGCTCGCTCGTCAACTACAACTTCGGCGACGCAGAAGTCGCTTTAGTCTTCTGGTGGCTGATGGGAGTTGTCATCGCGCTGTCCGCGAGGGAGGAGTAAAAGATTGTGAGGCGCGGCCACGCATTAAATCATTCCACGATGCATGGACAATACCGCTATTAGCGGCACTATCAACCCCGATTCGGTGATAATCACGGCCTACGCGGAATCATCACCGAATTTGTGTTGATAACTCCGGGATATTGGGTATTATCCGTGCGAACGGTGTGGTTGAATAATAGTTATGCGCTTGCTACTGATCCATCAGAGAAGATAGATAGAATGAGGCCAAGTTATGCAAGCATCAGACCTTTACCACAAACTTGTCTACAGAGACATTCTAGCTTATGCAATTCCAGGTGCATTATTAGTGAGTTCTGTTTGGGTATGTCTTACACCTATAAGGATTAGTGATTATGAATTAAAGACTCCTGATTTTCTATCAATCCCACAGTTATTAGGTCTGTTAGGTACGGGCTTCATCGTCGCGCATCTTTTAGCAATATTGCCCCGCTCCATCTTACAAAGTGAGAAACGAAGAAGAAAATCTGCTGAAAAAGCTTTTAAAGATGACCGGATTATGGCTTTGAAGCCTTGGTTAAAAGAGGCATTCGAGAATGTATTTGGCGAGGGCTCTTGGGAAGGGTTCAATGTTGCGAGAAAAACAGAGTGTATAAAGCAATGGGTGAGAGCTTTTGATTTGCAGACCGATATGTATAACCGCATAGGGGCATTGCGTCTTTTCTGTGAGAATGCCACTTTAATTGTACCCTTAATCCTCTTCACCCTTGCCACTCGTCTAAACATTGCTAATCTTTCGATAGGTTGGTCAAGGTGTACCCTCATTAGTTTAGGTGTTTTATTTTTGCTTTTGGCATTTTGGGGAGGTAATGAAATAAGAATGCTTCAAGACCGTGAGGCTATGATTATATTCGTGAGATCTTATTTTCGTAATAGGGATTCTATGATAAAAATACCGACGCCAGAAGGAGCATTGACTGATAAAAATAACAGCATTGGTGGATAAACTTACCGATGGAATCTTATGTCGCCGCGCCCAACAACTCATTGAACCCAACGCCTCGATAGCTTGCCTTCATCGTTCTTTGGCTTCTTTACCTTGAATGCTTTATGCTCGGCACAGATTAGTTCGCGCATTAGGTGTCTTTCTTGTCTCTTTGCTTAAAATCCGAATGAATGATACAAAGTTTATGAGGTGAATGATTATGGTGACTGTGACATTTCCTGACCGCGAAACCGAGAAAAAAGCTTTGGCTTTTCTGCTAGGGCGCTTCTCTGGTCGCGTGCTTCGCTCAGGCGAACATTTAGTTCCTGAAGCGGCACTTGAAGCTCTCGCCGATCAAAATATTCCTTTTACGGTCAAAGGCAAAACCACATATGAGCAGCAGATGGCGGCGATTCGAGGTCTTGCTACCCCTACAGTTTAATGATGGGAGAGAAATCCCTCCTGATAATCTTTAATCCAGGTAACGTTTAATCTTCATTCTCTTTTTACCGATGCCATGAGCTTCGTACCAATGTAGCTCTACCTTGCGTATCCTACTATTGTTGAGTTAGATCACATCCGCAAAGTTCTTCCTCGTCCTGGCAAACCACCAGTAGCCGAAGATGAAAACGACGAGGGCGAAGCCTGCGAAGTAGGCGAGGCCGCGCCAGTCCGGCTGTGCGCCTTCGAGCATGATGTTGCGATAGCTTCTAATCAGCGGCGTAAAAGGATTGGCGCTGATGAAGGGCCTGAAGCGGTCGGGCACGATGGATTCAGGATAGATGATCGGCGTCAGGTACATCCAGACCATCAGGAGCAACGCGATACCCTGCACGATGTCGCGCAGGAAGACGCCTAAAGATGCGACGAGCCACGCCGCGCCGAAAGTTAAAAGAAGCTGCGGAATGATGAGCACTGGCAGCCAAAGAATCGTCGGGTGAATTGTGTGCTGGATGATGAGCGCCAGGGCTAGGAGCGCGACGGTCCCGAACAACTGGTTGGCGAGCGAGGCCAAGGATTGCGCGACCGGGAGGATTTCGAGCGGGAAGACCACGCGCTTTACCAGATTCGCCTGCGAGACGATCTTTTGCGATGAAAGCTGCACGGCCTCCTGGAACGCGGTCCAGGGCAACACGCCGCAGAAGAGGTAGAGCGCGAACTCCCAGCCCGTGCCGGTCGCGCCGAAGCGCGCCCCGAAGATTCCAGCGAAGATGAGCGTGAAAGTCGCGATGGTCACCACAGGCGTGATTACGGCCCAGATAATGCCGAGCACGGAGCCTTTGTAGCGCGTGGCAATCTCGCGTCGCGTGAGCGAGCTGATGAGATCGAAACGCGCGGGCAATTCCCACAGGGGACGCCACACAGCCCGCCGCGCCGTTTGAGCTGAAATCATGCCGGAGATTATAGCAGTGGTCAGTGGTCGGTGGTCAGTGGTCAGTAAGGACGAGCGATTGGCGTTGAGCTTTTGCCTTTAACTGGGCACTGACCACTGACCACTGACCACTTCTTGATTTGCAATCTCGGAATCTTTTCGTAATTATTCAACGAGCTATGAGTTTGGAGAGAAGCGCCGGGCGCTCTAAATTTTCGGAGATCAAGCTGGGCATCGTTTGCCCCATGGCGAACGAGGAGAAGTCTGCCGTCCGGTTCGTCAAAGAGGTCCTCAACCATTGTCTCCCTTACGGTTTTAAGTCGGTCCGGTTCTTCGTCGTCCTGGACCGCGTGAGTAAGGACCGGACGCGCGAGCTGCTGGAAGAGTTGAAGCAGGAGAGACCTGAGCTTGAGATCGTCTGGTCGCCGGAGAACAGGTGCGCCGTTGACGCTTACGTGCGCGGCTACCGCGAGGCGCTGGATGCCGGTTGTGATTGGATTCTTGAGATTGACGCGGGCTTCAGCCACCAGCCGTCAGACATCCCGCAGTTTTTCGAGAAGATGGCCGAAGGTTACGACTGCGTCTTCGGCAGCCGTTTTTGCAGGGGCGGGGCGATTAAGGACAGTTCCTTCAAGCGGGAGGTCATCAGCCGCGGGGGGACCGTCCTCACCAACATGCTGCTGGGGACGAAGCTCAAAGACATGACGAGCGGCTTCGAGATGTTCACGCGCGCGGCCCTCGAAGAGATTCTGAGGAAAGGCATCCACTCTCGCGGCCATTTCTTCCAGACGGAGATTAAAGTTCATTGCCGCAATTTGCGGATCGTCGAAGTCCCGATTCAGTATCGCGCCGCCAGCCAGAGCGTCAACAACAAGATCATCAAAGATTCTTTCAGTAACCTATGGCGACTGTATCGCCTCAGAAGACAGGGCCAGCTTTAAATTGCGGAATGCGGAATTCGGATTGCGGATAGAGAGAACAGAAGGCAGAAAGCAGAAAGCAGTAGGCAGTAAAAGCCAGAAGCGTTTTGCCTTTACTGCCTTCTGCCTTGTGCCTTCTGCTTTCTGCTCTTTTAAATCCGCATTCCGCAATCCGAAATCCGAAATCGGTACATACAGGGATTAAATGAAAAACAGAACCGCTTTAGTCGTCACCTCTATCTCCGCGCCCAACGCAGCGCTGAAGTCTTTAGCCGCCGGATGTCTTGAGCACGGCCTCGAATTCATCGTCATCGGCGACGAGATCAGCCCGCCCACATTTGAACTGGAAGGCTGCCGGTTTTATAGCCTTGAGGAGCAGCGCCGCCTCGGGCTTCGTTTCGCCAACGCATGCCCTGTGCGCCATTACGCTAGAAAGAATATCGGCTACCTGCTGGCGATGCGCAATGGTGCGTCCGTGTTGATAGAGACGGACGACGACAATTTCCCTCGCGAAGAGTTCTGGGGAGAGAGAAACCGCCATCAATCCGTCAAAGTCGTCTCCGATACAGGGTGGCTCAACATCTATCGCTACTTCACGGACGCGAACATCTGGCCGCGGGGACTTCCGCTCGACCGGATACTGACGGCCGTCCCCGCTTACGAAGCGCTCGCGCAGGAAGACGTTGACTGTCCGATTCAGCAGGGCCTGGCCGACGAGAACCCGGACGTGGACGCCATCTATCGTTTAGCGCTGCCGCTGCCGCAGTCTTTCAGAATGGACCGCCGTCTGGCGATACGCAACAACGCATGGTCGCCTTTCAACAGCCAGAACACGACGTGGTGGCGCGAAGCTTTCCCGATTCTATATCTCCCGGCCTACTGCTCGATTCGGATGACGGACATCTGGCGCGGCTTCGTCGCCCAGCGCATCGCGTGGGCGAACAACTGGGGAGTTCTCTTTCACGAGCCGACCGTCTGGCAGGAGCGCAACGAGCACAACCTGATGCGCGACTTTCGCGATGAAGTGACCGGCTACTTGAACAACACAGCCATCGGCGAAGCTCTAGGCAAGCTGCCCCTTCAGCCCGGACCAGACAGACTAAACGACAACCTGCGGCTCTGCTACGAACAGCTTGTCAGGATGAATCTGGTCGGCGAAAAGGAGTTGGATTTACTTGAAGCGTGGATTGCGGACATTACGGAGATTTCCGGTAATTAATCCAAGATGCTAGTGCTTGGTAATTCAAGGTTTTTGAATTGCCTCCAGCTTTAGCTGGAGGAATAAGCAGCAATAAAGATTTTGGCTTTAGCCGAACCGTGGACAGCCGGCTAAAGCCGAAACTGTGGTCTCCATAACCACTAGCTGAAGCTAGTGGCAATTGAAATGTTTTCCAAACAGCTATAACCAGCAACTTGGATTTACTTACCATCAAGGCCCGAACCTGCGGCGATATTCCGGCGAGTTGATGAAGCCGCTAATCATCCCGCGATAGTCTCCGTTGTTCTGATTCATAATCCGAATCCACTCCAGATACAGAGAGTCCGGGTCGCGCCTCAAATAGCCGAAGTACTGCATCACGACGAAAGCTTCCGTGTAGAACCTGTTGTAAACCTCTGCGCTGTCCACCAGCCCGCGCAGGACATCAGCGCGCGTCAGCGTGCCATTACTCAAGCCGTTAATCCAGAAGCCGCGCGTCGGGTGATTCGGCAGCCCCGCTGTTTGCAAGAGCGCGTCCACATAAGCCGTCGGCGTCGTCAAAGAGTTATATCTGCTCGCGAATTCGGGCCTCAACATGAACTCGTTGACGAAGGCCACCTTGTTCGCCTCCAGCTGCTCGGGGCTAAGGAACCCGCTCACCTTCGCTATGTCAGGGATGAACTCGTTGTAGTGCGGCACGCGCCCAAGCATCGAGTAGAACCTGTAAATAAAGTAGCCGCGCGACTGGAACTCCTCTGAGCGGAAGAAGCCCGAAGAGACTTCGATCCTATCGCAGCGCGTATCTCCTGAAGCGCAGTTGTTCAGGATGTTGAGCCACCCTTGAAAGCCCGCCGGGTCAGGCTCGCGCCCCAGGAAATCCAGATAATGCTGGCGCACGAAGAACGCGTTCGTATCTATCGGATTCGGACCCGTCGTCGCGTCGTTGTCAGCAATCGTCACGGTTGCCGTCGCGGGCGTGCCTAGGTTCGCCCCCGAAGGATTGCTGAGCGCAAAGGTGAAGCTCTCAGAGCCTTCAGCGTAGCTGTCGTCAACCAGCGGGATAAAGACCGTCTTTGATGTCTCCCCGGCGGCGAAGCGCAATATACCTACGGTCGTCGCGTAGTCGCAGCGCTGCGAGGCCACTCCGTTGGCGATGTCGCACGCCTGTAGGCCCGCCGTGTCCGTCGTCGCGTAGTTGACGCTGACGGCTGTCGTCGCGTCGCCTGTGCGTGTGACGACGACCTGAGCGCGGCCTCCCCCTTCGCTGAAAGGCGTCGCCACGGACGAGCTTTCAATCCGCAGAGAGGGCGAAGGCGTCGGGGGCGTCGGGTAGATGGTCTCCGAGTTGATCGCGTTCTGGTCGCAGGCGGAGACGGTCGTCGGAATGTTGTTGCCCTGGTCGTTGATGCCGCAGGCGTAGTTCATCACAGTCGCGCCGTCCGGCTGGTCGCAGATGTTCGCGGGAACCGCCGGATGATCCAGTCCCATCAGGTGACCCATCTCATGCAGGATGAGTTTCATGACCACGGTGCCGTAGCCTGTTTGCCCAGGGTCCGCTATGAGGATGTTCGTGCCTGGAAATGTATTGTTTGGATCGTAAGTGATGAGTCCGGTCCTGACGGTGCCGGTTGCGCCGTCATAAGTGCCTGAGAAGACTGCCGGGTTGCCCTGAGCCAGAGCGCCCGTTTGAAAACGTAAGGTAAAATTCTGCCCCGTCGTATCTTCGACGAAACTTACACGTGAATTGTTAAGGGAATTAGCACGGCTCCACTCGGCCGCGGCCAGTCGAATCTGGCGCTTGTGCTCTTCATTCAAGCCCGTGTCGAGGAAATAACGGACCGTGGAGCCTTGCGGCCAGCCGTGATTCGTAATCGCCGGACATTGAGCATAAGCGTTTGAGGCTGCCCCGCCGAGACACAAGAAAAGTGTAAATAATAGACTGACCCAAAATGCCCTGAATGTACGATTGAATCTAAACGTAAAGCCCATTTCTCCCCCTGGTGCTCATGGCCGCAAAACAGATGCAGAGCTAAAACTGCTCTAATCCATTACTGGCGACAGGCCGCACTGTACTAACGTCCGACATATTTTTGAGGATTTTTCAAAATCCGTCCGGGGCATGAAGTGCGGATGCAACTCCCGCTCCAAGCTGTGCGCGAATCCAGGCGCTTGTCACACATCATTCGTCTAAGGTAGCTTTCCCCTTATGGCAACGGCGCTGAGAGTCGAAAACGTCTCCAAGCAATACCGCATCTACGCGCACCCCGGCGATAGATTGAAGGAGTCTTTGACGCGCGGGCGCTGGAAACGCCACCGCGAGTTCTGGGCCCTGCGCGACGTGACCTTCGAGGTCGAGGCGGGGACGACGACAGGCATCATCGGTCCGAACGGCTCCGGCAAATCCACACTGCTCCAGATCATCACGGGCACACTTGAGCCGACACACGGCGCGGTCCAACACGAAGGACGCATCGCGGCGCTGCTTGAGCTTGGCGCAGGCTTCAATCCTGAGTTTACGGGTCTTGAGAACGTTTATCTTAATGCCGCGCTGATGGGTTTTTCGAAAGCGGAGACCGAAGCGCGCCTGCCGGAGATAGAACGCTTCGCGGAGATCGGCGACTTTATAGGGCAGCTCGTCAAGACCTATTCGAGCGGCATGTACGTGCGGCTCGCTTTCGCCATCGCCGTCAGCGCGGACCCGCAAATATTGATTGTTGACGAAGCCCTGGCGGTCGGCGACGCGGTCTTTCAACATCGCTGCCTGCGCCGCATCAAGCAGATGCAGGAGAGCGGCGCGACTATTCTCTTCGTCTCGCACGACCCGCACACGATTCGCGCGCTCTGCACGCGCGCCCTTCTCTTTAACGCGGGCCGTGTGGAAGCCGACGGCAAGCCTTCGGACGTTTTAAATCGTTACCAGAAGCTCATCATGTCGCGCCAGGCTGCTTACGAGGCCGCGCGCCCCGTGGCCGGCGAAACGGATGAGGCCGAGGAGCTTTCGACGCTCGAAGAAGAATTAAAGCCCCTGCGTTACACCTTTCGTCACGGCGACGGGAGCGCCGAGATTCTGAGCGTGGATTTGATGAATGCGGCGCGGCAGGCGGTCGAGTTTGTGGAGACGGGCGAGCCTGTGTCTGTGCGTGTACGTGCGCGCCTCAATCTGGAGGTCAATGACCCTGTCTGCGGCTTTCTGATTCGTGACCGTCACGGGATACACGTTTACGGGACCAACACGGAGATTCAGCAGGCCTATTTCGGTCACGTGCGCGCGGGTCAGGTCATCGAGGCGACGTTCAGCTTCAACTGCTGGTTAGGGGTGGGCGAGTTCTCCGTCACGGTCGCGGTGCACAGCGCCGGCGGCGCGAGTTTCGATTGGATGGACGACGTCCTATTCTTCCGAGTGATGAGCCCCGTCGCCGTCGAAGGTCTAGTCAACCTCAATGCAAGCGTGACGACGCGCCGACTTGCTTTACGCAGTGACAATGTCAGGGCGAATGTTTAAGCATCAAGGCAAGGGGCCGCACATCTATTGCCGTTTACAAATGGATGTGACCTTTTGAAGAGCAGCCATGAGACGATCCACTAAACCACACGCAACAACACGAAGAGACAGCGCTTTTGTTTCGTGCGGTTTCGTGTGATTTAGTGGATAGTTTTTGTTCGTCCACTCGGTTATACCCAATTGCAGGACGCTATAATTTGACCTGGGGATTAAAAGGCATTACGTTCTCTCAAACATCTTCTCATTTTATAGATGGCTGAAATTACGGATTCCGAAATAGATGTCGAGCAGTTGATGGTGGAGATACGCGCGGCCGTCGCCAGGCGCGAGGCCGAAGGGCGCAGGTCTCTGGTCGGCGCGTCGCTGGAGCTGGGCGATATTCTTTCGATTGTCGGAGACGCGCCCGTCAAGCCGTCCGAGTTGCCTCCGCTCCATTTACAGCCGGAGTTTGTCCCCCGCGAAGACGACCACTATCACATCAACGACCTGCTTCAATATCACGATCACACTTTTATCTGGAACGCCTATCGCGCGATTTTGAAGCGCGAGCCGGACGAAACGGGGCTGACCCAGTTTCTCAAGAACTTGCGCAGCGGGCGCTTCAATAAGATTGATGTGCTGGCGAGTCTGCGCTTTTCGCCGGAAGGGATGAGCCGGAATGTTCGCCTGGACGGATTGACGCGACGCCCCGTGCTCAGACGGCTCTACCGCGTGCCCGTTGTTGGTTACCTTCTGGAGATGATTGTCGGGATAGCGCGCCTGCCCGCGATGATTCGCAGCCAGCGCCAGTTTGAAGGACACGCGCAGGCGCAGGCGGACCTTCTGGCAGCGCGTCTCAATCAGTTGAGCCACACCACCTTTCAAGTAATTGACTCTTTTTCAAGTGAGCTGGCGGAAGTTTCCGAAGAGCAGAGGAGATTCGCGGAGCTGCAAAACCAACAGGCCGTCGGACTCTTCCGCGAGCAGCGAGCGATAACCGAGCGCCTCGAAGAATTGAAAAGAGAGCTGGACGCAAATCTCACAAGATCGAAGGGAGCGGCAAGCGGCGGCTTAATTGCGCCGCCACCAGCCTTCGGCAAACAGGTTTCGACGAGCGAGGCGCGCCGCAGGCTCGAAGAGTTTTTCGTGCTGTTCACGGATGAGTTTCGGGGCGCACGCGAAGAGGTCAAAGAAGGTTTCAAAGTTTACCTGCCGCTGCTGAAAGCGGCGGGTGTTGACAAAGGGGTTCTGGACATCGGCTGCGGGCGCGGCGAATGGTTGGAGTTATTGAAGGAGGAAGGCATCGCGGCGCGCGGCGTCGAGATCAATTCCCTGCTGGCCGACGAGGCGCGCGTGCGCGGCCTGGAGGTGATCGTCGAAGACGCGCTCATGTACCTGCGCGAGTTGCCGTTTGAAAGCCTCAATGTCGTGACGGGCTTTCACTTCATAGAGCATTTACGGTTTGAAACGCTGATGGAATTGCTGGACGAGATAGCCAGAGTGCTGCGCCCGAATGGGCTTTTGATCTTCGAGACGCCGAACCCGAAGAACCTTGTGGTCGGAGCCTGTAACTTCTATTCCGACCCGACGCACGTTAAGCCGCTCTTTCCGGAAACCGTTCGCTTCATCCTGAGCAACCGTGGATTTGCGGACGTCTCCATCCAGTACGTCAATCCTGTCGGCGGAAGTCCCTTCAAGGATGAGAGCGAAAGCTCTCAGGCACTCGACAGCTGGTTCTACAGCCCGCGCGATTTCGCCGTCGTAGGCCGTAAGGAGTAACTCGGCTATAATGGAGTTCACGAAATCGCATTGAGGTGCATATTATGATTAACGACGAACTACAAAATAAAGTCGAATTCATAATTGAGCAACGTGTCCAACTGGTCTAAGAAGTTGTTTGAAAGTTCTGATTTTGCGCCGAAGGCGCAGCCAGAAGGTAGCCAGACGTGAAACGTCTGGGATAGTCAGGACAAACATGTCCGCGTTGAAGACGCGGGAAGTTCTGGCGCTCCTTCAGAGCGCGGATTATTCGTCCGATTGTTCCAGACGTTGCACGTCTGGCTACCTTCTCATGGCCGCTCCGCGGCTGAAAAGTGGAATTTTCAAACAGTTTCTTAGATTAGGAGAAAGCTGAAATGATAAATAGTCGTTTTGAGAATGCCATGAGCGAATTGGCCGAAGCTCAGGCGCGGGTATCTATGTCGCAGGAGCATATGGACAAAGCGGTTGCGGCCATGACTGAGACTAAAACTCGCATCGGCGAACGATTAGACGCTTTCATCAGTGTCCTTGAGCGTTACATCAGCGAAGGCCGGAACGGGAAAGTCTAGCGAGTGGAATCCAGCATGCAGCTCATCCCCGCCGCCAATTCTTGAATCAATCAACCCGTGTCGAACCTCCCTCTGAATCGCGTCGCCGTCGTCACGTCCCATCTCGCCGTGGGCGATGCCGTCAGCAATGACGTTATTGGAATGTGCAGCGCCCTTGAGAGGCGTGGGATTGAGGCGCGGATGTACGCCGGGAGCTGGGATTTCGACCAGCCCGAAGTTCATCCCATCACTGAAATCCGAAAATTTCTCAAACATCAGAACGACCTCTTCCTTTATCATCACTCGATTGCGTGGACGCCCGGGATGGAGCTGTTGCGCGAATTGACGTGTCGCACCGCGATCAAGTACCACAACGTCACGCCGCCGGAGTTCTTCGTCGGCATCAGCCCCTGGCACGAACAGATGTGCCGCGTGGGCCGGGAAGAACTCGCGGAGGTTGCGCGCACTGATTGCAACCTTTACCTGGCCGATTCCGAATACAACCGGCAGGATTTATTGCAGGCTGGTGCGGCGCAAGAAAAATGCTTCGTCGTCCCGCCCTTTCACCATATTGAGCGTCTACAGGCCATCGAGGCGGACCTCGACGTGCTGGACGCTTACAGGGATGGCAAGACCAACATCCTGATGGTCGGTCGCGTCGCTCCGCACAAAGGGCACCCGGCATTAATCCGCGCCTTCGCCGTTTATCATCATGACTACAATCGCAACAGCCGGCTCATCATCGTCGGCAAAGAGGAAGCGCCTTTCAAAATCTATTCGGACGCCTTGCGCACGTCTGCCGCCTACAGGCTTGCGGAAAACTCCGTAATCTTCACGGGCGAAGCTTCGGACAGCGAATTGAAGGCCTATTACCTCATGGCAAACGTCTTTGCGATTGCCAGCGAGCATGAAGGCTTCTGTGTGCCGGTCATCGAAGCGATGGCGATGAAAGTGCCTGTCGTGGCTTACGCTTCATCCGCCATCCCTGCGACAGTCGGAGGCGCCGGAATAGTCCTCGAAGAGCGCCGCCCTTATTTAATGGCCGAAGCCATTGCTCGCCTCGTCGGTGACGAGTCGCTGAACATCGCTCTCGGGACCATAGGCCAGCGACGTTACCAGAGTCACTTTACGAACGAGAAGATAGAAACGGAACTGTTAAGAGTCTTGAGTAACTTATAACGAATTGCAGAACCAAATGAGGAGAGAAGCGGTCCACGAAGCCACACGAAACGACACGAAATTGCTCGTCCATGTTTCGTGTTTCTTCGTGTCATTTCGTGGACCGTTCGTTCGCTAGCTACCCAAGATGTCTCGAATCGCCATCCTGACTCCGAGCATCACGACGGGCGATGCCGTCAGCAATGACGTCGTCGGCATGTATGACGTGCTCAGAGAGCGCGGGCACGAGGTGCGGATTTACGCTGAAGGCTGGACCTTCGATAAGCCTAAGGTCTGGCCTGCGCCTCGCATCGCAAATTATCTTCAAAGTCCCTCGGACCTCCTGATCTACCACTATTCGAGGGGCTGGGATTTCGGCCTGAATCTGCTGCGAGAGCTTAGATGTCGCACCGCGGTTAAGTATCACAACATCACGCCGCCGGAGTTCCTCGTGAGATTCAGCAAGGATTTCGCCCGGATGTGCCTCGAAGGTCGCAACCAGATAATCCACGTCGCTGGCGCCGGCTGCGACCTTTATATGTCTGCCTCGGATTACAACGAGCGAGAATTGTTGCGCGAAGGTGTGCCCCGGTCCAGAAGCGTCGTCGTCCCGCCCTTTCATCATGTTGACCGCCTCCACTCGCTTGAGCCTGACCCGAAAGTTCTCAAAGCTTACGCGGACGGGAAGACAAACATCCTGATGGTCGGTCGCCTCGCGCCGAACAAAGGACACCCGGCGCTGATCCAGGCTTTCGCCGCTTATCATCACGACTACAATCCGGAGAGCCGTCTTTTCATCGTCGGCAAGGAAGAGACGCGCCTCGCCGCTTACAATAATCTGCTGCGCGAGATGGCTAGAGTTTTGAAGGTCGAGGGCGCGGTCGTCTTCGCCGGAGAAGTCTCCGACAGCGAGCTCAAGGCTTACTACGAAGCCTCGCACGTCTTTATGATCACGAGCGAGCACGAGGGTTTTTGTGTCCCGCTTGTGGAGGCGATGGCGATGGCGATGCCGATTGTGGCCTATGGCTCGTCGGCGATTCCAGGGACAATTGACGGCGCGGGCCTGGTCTGGGAAGAGCCGGACCCTTATCTTCTGGCCGAGAGCGTCAACACCGTGGTTAAAGGGAAAGGGGTGGCGGCCTCTTTGATGAAAATGGGTTTGCGCCGCTACGAGCAGAATTTTACGAACGAGAAAATCCGGGCGCGTTTTTTAAGCGCTGTCCAACAGCTTCTATGAAAAGGGTTGCCATCGTCGTCCAGCGTTGCCACGAGAGCGTGGTCGGAGGCTCCGAGTCTCTGGCCTGGCAGTACGCTACGCTGCTCAAAGACGCCTACGAGGTTGAAGTTCTGACGACGACCGCTGTGGACGCGGCCTACTGGTCGAACGTCCTGCCGGAGGGGCTGGAACAGAGAGACGGCATCAATATCCGTCGCTTCCACGTTGACATCGGCTACAGCCCCTACCGGACAGAGCTTTTCATGCGGATGGTTGAGGACTTCACCAGACTCGACGCGGGCAGTCACAACGGTCCAGATGGCGGCATGAAGCATATCCCCTGGAGCATTCCGCTTCAGGAAGAACTAATCCGGCGAATCGGCCCCTACTCGAATTCCCTCATAGAGTTTTTGCGCGACAACTGGACAAACTATCGCGCGATTATCTTCGTCACCTATCTCTACCCGACGGCCTATTTCGGATTAACGGAAATCCCGCGCGGGCGCGCTCTCTTTGCGCCCACCCTGCACGACGAGCAGCCCGCCTATCTCTCCGTCTATAAACATGCGGCCCACCGAACGCATTCGATGATCTGGCTGACCGAAGCCGAGCGCCGCCTCGGGCACGACCTCTGGGGAGAATTGCCAGGGCGCGTCGTGGCGATGGCGATAGACTCCGAGCTGCGCGAGCCGGTCCCGAGCGACGAGCCTTACATGCTCTACTCCGGTCGGATTGACCCGAACAAAGGCTGCAACGAACTCTTCGACTACTTCATCCGGTTCAAAGGAGAGAGGGACGTGCCGCTGCGCCTTGTTTTGACGGGTAACGCAGACATCCCCATCCCCGACCATCCGGCGATAGAGTTTCGCGGATTCGTGACCGCCGAGGAGAAGTTCAGCCTGATGGCGGGCGCGCTCGTTTACGTGATGCCGTCAGCCAGGGAGAGCTTCAGCATCGTGACCCTGGAGGCGATGGCGCAGCGCACGCCCGTGCTCGTCACAGGTGCCTCCAATGTGCTGGCAGACCACGTGCGGCAGAGCGGCGGCGGACGGATTTATCAAGACTACGAGAGCTTTGCTGCCCGCCTCAACGAGATACTTTCGGACGAGCCGGCGCGCCAACGTATGGGGAAGCTTGGCAGAGCGTACGTGACCTCCAGATACACGCCCGAACGCATCCGCCAATCGCTCATCGCAGCCGTTGAATCCTGCCCCAAGCCTGAAGAGAAAGTGAGCCTGGCCTCTTTGCAGGGATCAGCACGAGCTCCCGGCGCTAAAAAAGAGAAGGAGGCAGAGGGACAAGCGGACCTGTGGGCTCACTCTCCGCCGCTCTCTTTGCCTTTGGGCTGGACGGAAGAGGAGTTGCGAGCCTTCGTCAGCTCGGTGCGGGTCGAAGACGCGCCCGAAGAGGAGATGCAAGCATACGTCGAGGCCGATTTCAGGCGCTTCGTCTATACCCTCGGCCTGGTCCCCGAACGCTCCGGCCAGGCGGTGCTCGAACTGGGGGCGAATCCTTATTTCACGACCACACTCCTACGCAAATTCAGAGAGGCCGAGCTGACGCTGGCAAATTTCTTCGGCACGCCGGAGCGCTTTGGAAAACAGAAGGTCACGGTCCATCAAACAGGCGAAGTCATCGAATACAACTACAATCAGTTTAATGTCGAAGCAGATGCTTTCCCCTATGAGGACGAAACATTCGATGTCGTGCTCTTCTGCGAAATCATAGAGCATCTTCTCTCCGACCCGGTGCAAGCTCTGGTCGAGATTCGGAGGGTGCTCAAAGCCGGCGGGACTCTGGTGCTGACCACACCTAACGTCGTGCGTCTTGAGAACGTGCGGAAGATGATTGCTGGGGAGAACATCTACGATCCCTATTCAGGCTACGGGCCTTACGGAAGACATAACCGCGAGTACACGCAGAAAGACCTTTTCAGCCTGCTGTCGGCCAACGGTTTTAGCGTCAGGAACATGTTCACCGCGGACGTCAATCCGGCCTCCACGAATTTGAGCGTGCCGCCGGAGAAGGTCGCGCCGCTCGTCAGACAAAGGCAGACAGACCTGGGGCAATACATCTTTTGCCAGGCGAGCGTCAATCAGGAGTCGAAGAAGGTGCCTCCGGTCCGCCCGCTCTGGCTGTATCGCAGTATGCCGTTGATGAGCGAGCCTGAGAGTGAGTCTTGAGAATGCCCGTCTTGAGCCTATGAGCGCGGACTTAGAAGCGAAACAACCGGGTCTTAAAAGCATCTGGTCGGATTTGACCAGGCCGCAGGGACGCTCGCGCCATTGCCTCTTTGTTCTGCTGTTTTTTACACTCCTCTTTACAATCTTCTTCTCGCCGGTGCTTTTCTCGGGCTCCCTTTTAGCACCGGGCGGCAGTCGCCTCGGCGATGGGCTGCTCTCGCATCTGGCTTACTACCTATCTGAAAAACTCTCCTGGGACCCGCTGCTCTCGTGCGGCTTTCCCATGATCGCCGACTCGCAGGCGATGTCCTGGTATCCGCCACAGATGCTGCTCTCGCTGATTCCAGGCACCTGGAATATTTTCGTCGTCTCAGCCTATGTGATGGCTGGCTGCTTCACCTACGGCTATGTCTATACGCTGACAGAGTCGCGCGCAGCCTCCTTCACGAGCGGCATAGCCTACAGCATGTGCGGTTTCATGTTCGCGCACCTGGGGCACACGGCCATGCTTCACACAGCCGTCTGGCTGCCTTTAATCATCTGGTCGCTTGAGAATTTGCGCCGCAGGTTCAGCCGCCTGTGGCTCGCAATCGGCTGTGCGGCTGTTGCCTGCTGCGTCTTCGCCGGACATTTGCAGATCGTCCTCTACACCTTAATCGTGAGCGCCGCTTACGCCTTTGTTCTGGGCTGGTCCGCGCCCCTCGGTCGTAGGAGATTCTATCTGCTCTCCACGCTTCTGCTGATACTCGGTCTCGGCCTGGCCTCTTTGCAGATTCTCCCGACGGCGGAGCTTGCAGGTTTCAGCACGCGCACCGATTTCGCTTTCTCGGATTTCGTCTCCTACTCTCTTCCCTACAAGCACATTCCGCTTCTGCTTTTTCCGGCGGCGTTCGGGGGCCTGCCGCATTACGGCACGACGCCCTACTTCGGAGAGTGGAACTTAACGGAGATGTCCGGCTACGTCGGCCTCTTGCCGCTACTGCTAGCCGCCATCGGATTCTTCGTCTCAAGGCGAAAAACGGTCGCCATCTTCTGGCTTTCGGTCTCTGTCCTCGCTCTCATTCTGGCCCTGGGCGAGCGGACGCCGCTGGCTTCGCTCATTTACCAGATTCCCGTTCTCAACCGTTTCCGAGTGCCCGCGCGCCATTTCATAGAGATGGCTTTCGGCATCAGCGTGCTCGCAGGCTTAGGAGCGCGAGCCGTCCTGCAAAGAAAAATATCCAAGCGCCTGCTGCTAATAACTCTGGCGGCGGGCGCGCTGTTGATGACAACTGCCCTGCTCGTCCTGCTGTCAAACAAGATAAGCCAGCACGCGCTTGAGAGGGGCGTAGCGGCTCTGGATATGCGGCCCTGGTCTAACCCCGCGGTCGCCACCCCGCTCGTCATCTTTCTGCTGGCCGCCGGAGCTCTTTTCTACTGGCAGAGAGCGCCGAATTCCCTCCTGCTGCGCGCGCTTCTTTTAGCCGTTCTGGTGATTGACCTCGCGAGTTTCGGCTGGTTTTTTAGCTGGCATGATTTCGCGCCCGGCAAAGAGGTTTTGAATCCGCCAGCAGCAGCAGCGAAATATAGGGAGTTGCTGCGCGATAATCGCCAACGCATGCTCTCCGTGCGCGGAACTCTCGGCACAACGGATGAGCTGCCCCCGAACCTCTCCAGAGTGTGGGGCGTTCCGAACGCTACGGGATACGGGCCTCTGCTCCCGTCCAGAATGCTGTACCTGCTCTCCATACTCCCTGACGGGAGCATCGCTTCTTCGTGGAAGAACCCGGAAGACCAGAGTTTGAATCTCACTTCCGTGCGCTATATTTTTCTCCCACGAAGCTCGATTCAAAGAGATGCACGCGGAATCTCCTGGCACGAGGAGAACATGGACATCTGGCTGGGCGTGGGCTGCGACCATACTCCGCGCGACGCCGTCCAATTCAAGCTGCCCAAGCCTTTCAGAGCGACCAGCGTCGGAATAGTCAGTCGTCTGGCCTGCGCAGTATCTTTGAAAGAGGGCGAAGAAGTCGCGCGCGTCTCGCTGGTTGACGTGGACGGGAATGTTGAGACCCAGAGCATGCTTGCGGGGCGCGATTCGTCCGAATGGTCTTACGATTGCCCCAGCATCAAGCCCGAGATGCAGCACGCACGCGCCACAGTCTTCGATACTTTTCCCGCGGAGATGAAGGACGTGGCGTGCGTGGGCCATTTTTATCTGGCGCAACTGAAATTAAGCGCCGCGAGGCCCATCAGCAGCGTGGAGATTCGACACGCCGGAGGCTCCAACTCGATCACAATCGAGAAGGTCAGCCTTGTGGATGAACTCAATAATAGATCGGAAGCGATCAGCCCGCTCTCAATTCCAGGCAGCCAGTGGCGTTTCGTCGAAGAGGCCGGCGAGGCCCTCATCTACGAGAACTCGCAGGCAATGCCGCGGGCCTGGCTTGTGCCTGAGGTATCGAGTCTTAAACCGGAGGATGTGCTGAGCGCGATTAAAACTTCCAGGTTGCCGGACGGGCGCCAATTCGACCCTTCGCGCATCGCCCTCGTAGAAGAGGCTCCAGCCCTGTCCTCACAAAGCCCTGACCCAGCCGGGTCCGCCCAGATCACTGGAATCTCCGACCGCTTCATGGAGGTTCAGACCTCTTCCAACACTGCCTCGTTTCTGGTCACAAGCGATCTTTATTATCCGGGCTGGCAGGCGACCATTGACGGAGCGCCCGTTCAATTATTCCGCGCCGATTATGCGCTTCGCGGGGTGCAGGTGCCTGCGGGAAGGCACATCGTAAGGTTCGAATTCAGGCCCAAAACCTTCTATCTTGGGGTCACACTGAGCGCTCTTTCGCTCCTGGTGCTCATGGCGCTCGTCGTGCCCTCTCCTTTCTCCCGTAAGTTCGCTAAAATCCTAAATATTGAGTTGACACCGGGAAGGCCACCGACTTAAACTGGAAATGTCTTGAGGGTGCACTGGAGAGCACCTTTGGTGGCAGTGATGGAAAGCCCTTCCTCATTAAGAGTGTGATACTCTTCCCGCTTATCATTATGATTAGGAGCAACAAAATGAAGTTCGCCGTTACCCTTTTAATAGTCGCCCTCACGGCTATTACCGCTTTCGGCCAGAACGCGCCGACGTTGAGAATCGTCACGGAGGACCCGAATCTTCCGTCCGAGCTTTTCTACGGGGACATTAAAGTCAAGCCGCTGCGCCTGCGACCCGGAACGAATCAGCGCATCACGATTGACGACAGCGATTTCTTCATCCAGATGCACTACAACGATTTTCTGAATCGTATGCCTGAGCCGGCCGGTTTCCAGGGTTGGATGAACATTCTGAACAACTGCCAGCCGGGCAACACGGCCTGCGACCGCATCGAAGTCTCCTCAGCTTTCTTCCGCTCGGCAGAGTTTGCGGACCGTGGCTACTTCGTCTTTCGCTTCTACCTGGCCAGCCTCGGACGCAACGCCTTCTTCAGAGAGTTCATGCCGGACCTGCGCCGAGTCAGCGGGTTCCAGGACGCGTCGCAGCTCGAAGCCAGCAAGGTCGCTTACGTTAACGATTTCATGGCGCTGCCAGAGTTCAAAGCCAAGTACGACGCGCTGACCACGCCGACCGCTTACGTTGACGGATTGTTGCAGACCGCAGGACTGCCGAGCCATCCGACCAGAGATTTCTGGATTAACGGGTTGACGAACGGAACGCTGACGCGCGCCCAGGTGCTGCGCTCGATGACGGAGAGTTCGGAGGTTTACAACAAGTACTACAACACGGCGTTTGTGGTGATGCAGTACTTCGGCTACTTGCGCCGCGACCCGGACATCCTCTACCTGGAGTGGATCAAGACGATGGACAGGACCGGGGATTACAGGACCATGATTAATGGTTTTATGAACTCCGCTGAGTACCGTAACCGATTCTAGAGCCCACGGGCGACGATTCGTTAAATGAGAGGCCGGCTTGAATTCAAGCCGGCCTCTTGGTTTCTAAGCGACTGCAAACAGATTGAAGAGGATGGAGCCCCGCCAGGGGCGGAAGAATTTAGCCCAGGGCTGGCGCCATTAGTATCTACACAAGTATTGATAGATGTTTGGGAATCATTGAACTATCTCGAAAACCTGCAAAAATCTTAGGAAAAACGGATCGAACAAATTCAGGTCTGATCTTTGCTGCGCTCT
>Ga0182000_10000097_pt1 | contig 24985 bp, 19 predicted proteins | sample BulsoiMagMametaG_FD_120484 | JGI IMG/M metagenome (GOLD analysis project Ga0182000, IMG submission 120484) | Bulk soil microbial communities from Mexico - Magueyal (Ma) metaG | ecosystem: Environmental > Terrestrial > Soil > Agricultural land | place: Mexico: Magueyal, Guanajuato | collected...
AGAGGTTGGCTGAAACTGCTTGAGACTTCGGTGGTTGATAGATAGTTCGCATCTTCCTGATAGGAAGAACAAAAGCTTAACTCAGCCCTTTTTCCCTTTCTGCTCCCGAAACTGACCGATTACGCACCGGGCTAAAAAATTATTGACACCGTGGCCTCTGGCGGGTGTAGAATGCGCCCGCCTGTTAAATTTATCGGCACGCTTTCTCCCCCGCCTCCATCTTTAACAGGGTCTATCAAACCACCAATCACAAGGAAAATGTGATGCTGCCCCCAATCGTCACATACTTTCTCTCGCAGAGTACCGAAAATCAAAATTCCAAGTGTGTGAAAGTGCGTGGGCTTTTTGTCTGCCGCCTCGTGCGGCCCGAAAGACATTAGATAAAAAGCTCCGTCGCTTTAGCACGTGCGGCGGCGGAGTCCCTGGAACGATACGACCTCTGCTGCGAGTCCTGCATCGAAGATGTCTCGCTGTTGACGGCTTGCATCACAGAGCAGGGTTGCGGTACTGGCTCAACTTCTAACCCCCAGGAGCCAGCGTCGCCGGGCGCTTCGCCTTCGCCCCCTCTGGTCGAGGCGGAAGGATTGAACGTCAAGGGCGATGCCTCCTCTTTTCCCCACCCAAGGAGGTGCTAGATGAAACGAACCATTAGTATCCTAACCGCCGTCAGTCTCATGCTCACACTCTGCTCTTCCGCCTTTATAACCTCCGCGCGAAAATCGGCGACTAAAGAGAAAGAGACCAAGGAAGAGCGCCTCGCCAAGACACTCAAGGCCAACTGGGACCGGCTGCCGCCGCTGGCAAAGCTCGGCGCGTCGCCCGAGGCCAAGGCCGCTTGGGACAGTCTGACGGACCAGGAGCGCGAGTACGTCAAGGCCAAAGTCCACTCAATCCTCGGCAAGGAGATAGGGAAACTCAAAACGGATAAGGAGGCGCGCAAAGCCGCCGTCAAAAGGTGGAAGGAGTTGCGCAAAACGGGCGACGACGTGACCTTGAGCTTCGTCGGCAAAGACGGGAAGAAAAAAACTGTCAAGGCCAAGAAGCAGGAGGTCGCCACTATGGACGATGATCCAGCCTCGGCCCGCGCTGTAGACAAGAAAGAGAACGGGAGAGAGAGCGCCGTCAAGGTCGCGGCGCAAAAGCCCGCCGGCGCGAAGAAGTCCGCGGCCCCCTGGGACGAGCGCTGGGCCGCCGCAGACCTGGCCCATTTCAATAAAGCTCCCTTCAAGAAGGCTTCTTTCGGGAAACCTGCGGCCGCGCCCCAGAGCGGGGACGCGGACTTAGACGGCCTGCCGGAAAGTTTCGAGGACGCGCTGGCCGAGAATTTCCACCCCCTCTACCACACCTCTGCGGGCGAGGTTGACAACTACTCGACCTTCCACGACACGACCCCGCAGATGGTCAAAGACCGCTTCGGGCAGAACCCTGTCCTCTACTACCGCGTCACCCCCCTCTACATACGCTACAACCCTCACAGGTACATGTACGAGAGTTTCATCAGGATTGACTACCTGACGCTGTGGGATCACGACAGCGGCCTGCCCGATACAACAGGCTGCGACATCACGCCCCCCTTCGAGTCCATCATAGGGAGCCTCGGCGGGCCGCACGACATAGACAACGAGCGCTCGGCGCTGCTCGTCTCAGGCCCCGTCTTCGACCCCTACAACGCCTGGGGCTTCAACCTGGACGCCAACCAGTACAGCGCGCTCAGCGTCTTCACCGCCGCGCACGAAGGCGAGTTCACGGATCAGAGCGCCTACCACAACTTTCCTGCGAACCCTATGTGGCCCGGCAGCCACATAGAGCTGTGGCACTCGCTCTGGAAACACGCGACCTACACCTCGAACCCGAACTTCCACACCCTCGTCCCGGAGTATATCATCTTCACGGGCTTCTTCTTCCTGGGGTACTTCTTCGTCGACTTCTTGGACCCCTTCGACTTCATGGACCCCTACTGCCGCGAAGCCTTCTGGGACTGGGGCTCGAACTGCCCCAACAATGACCCCTGGAGTAGCCCCTATTTCTACCTCTACCTCGCGGCCATCTACTACTCGGTGGTCGTCACCTTCGGCTGCGCTGTCGAGCGCTTCCACGAGCAGGGAGCCCAGTTCGCCAACCCGCGCATTAACGTCGGCGAACCGTTCCAGCCCATCAACGGCTCGTCCTTCATCCTCGACAATACCTACTCGCTCTACAACAAGCTCAGGTCGCCGCTGGCATTCGAGAACCTGATACATTAGTGGCAAACTCTGCTGTCGGGGGAGGCGATGACCCTCCCCCGCAGCGACAAACTGGGACAAAATTCGGTTGACGTTAGGGCGAAAACGTGACCAAGAAATTTTTGGCGCTCGCGCCATCACCCTTCTTCTTAATCTGGTCTGCGCGACACCTGCCCGGGCCGAGGCGAAAGCCGAAAAGGAATCGCGCTTCGCCGAGAAAGCTTTGTCCCTGCCCTTTCTTAGACATTGCTGCATACCACGACTTTCTGCCAGTTATTAGTTAAGAATTAGACTAACTGCCAATAATTGATTAAACCTTGGCACAGCGCCGTTCCAGAATCCTTTGGATTTTAACTTCTGACTGCCAATAATCGCTTTAGTAGGCTGCCAGCTAATCATTAAAGTCTCAGCCGCTCTGATTTAACGTAATTAGCTGCGGGGTTCCGTAGCTAATTACGTTAATCTCACGTCCATCTGTTCCGGTTACGGCGTCTCTCTGATCTCGATGCGATCAACGAAGAACTCGCCGCCCTTCGGGTCCTGGTTATAGATGGCGAAAAAGCCTGTGGGGACAGAGCCGTCTGTACAGACGCGTAGCTGCTCCCACTCGTTGTGCTTGGTGCTCCACGCGACTGGCCCTTGCACGCCGCCGTTCGGCGCAATCTGCACTCGTCCCCGCCGCACGAAGACCCAAGCGGAGAACATGAGCTTCGCCGGGGCAGTAGGGAGTTGTTGAACGATGCCGCCCTCGTTGCCCCCTGCGACGAAGCGGAGCATACGCGAGCCGCCGGGGCCTGGAACAGTGGTGGGAATGAGCCGGGACATGACCCTGTCGCCCGGCGGGTTGCTCGTGTGCATCAGCCAGTGCCTCGCCGCCGATGGAGGCGGAATCGGCTGGCCCGGCAGCCAGATCGTGAACGGGCCGTTCGGGCCGACGATCTCGAAGCTCGGATTTCTGGCGAGGTTAATGTTATTAGCGAAACTGAACGGCGGGCAATTCGTCGCCGCCGCTGGCGCAGAGGCCGCGCCCGTAATGCCTTTGAGGGAACTGGCTGGCGGGGCAAAAGCATCTGCCGTGGGCGCATTGCCGTCGGCGCGCGCAAACAATCCGACTGACAATGCGACGGCTGCGAAGGTTAAGGATAATAGTAATCCTACGTTGACGAGTCGTTTGAATGTGATATTCATAGTTTGTCTCCTTACAGATTGATGGTCATGCTCGAACGTTGATGGAATCCGTTCGCCGCCGGTGAAGCGAACGCCGCAACGGCGTTCGTACCTGTCTTCACCATCAGGAGTTCGACGAACGTGCGAGGCTCAGTGTGACTCTTCTTACGCCTCCCCCTCAGCCAGCCGGCGCAAAGACTCTGCACAGATGAGCATCTCGCCCGCGGGCGTCTCGTTGAAGTGCAGGCGATTCGCTTCGACCAGGCGGAAGATGGTGCGTTGCGTCACGGAGCAGGCGCGCGCGGCCAACTCGACCGTAACCGCCTGCGTCTGTGCCCCGCAGGCGACGCACCACATGGCGGATGCGCTGCCCCGCACCCGCAGTATGGTGAGACTGTGCGTCTCAACCGTGATTCTGGTTGTTCTCTTTGCCAGGGCGCATCATCCCTTCTGCGCCGGGCCGCTAGACCGTCACCTTCTTGATGCTCGTGTGCTTTTCGTCAATGAACTGCACGAACGTTCCGTCCCCTTTCGTCAGCAGCACGGACGCGAAAATCTCATCCTCCTGTGGGCCGAATTCTTTCGGGCCGGTGAACTTCAGGCCAGGGTCTTCGTTGAGGTCTTTGGCCGGGACGAGGCGCGTCACTGTAGTCGGCTCGACGGTCGTGAACGGCCCGCCCGTCACGCGCTTGCTGAACTTGTCGCCGAACTTGAAGCGATAGAGGACTGAGGGGAGGTCGGGTTGGGCTGGTTCGCCGACCGCGAGGTCTGCGCGGCGCAGCCGGATGCTGTAGTTGAATTTCTTCCCGTGGTCTGCCTGATTGAAGCTGATTCTGAAGCGAACCGTCGCCTTGAAAATCTCCGTGTTGGTGGTCGGCTCTATCTTCAGCGTCGCGAAAGTAACTTTTGCCATGAGCTTTCTCCTTAGTGAGAGTGGGGCGCTCTCAGCGTGAGGCGTTTCTCAAGTCTGTCGCCGCGCCCGTAAGCGACAGTCGCTCGCCATAAATCTTTTGCCTGCGCCGGTGGCGTTTGCTAAAATGGCGGCCTCAGATAACCGTCCGCCGCGACTTCACCCTCTGACGCAGATCGTTCCAGGACGCGGCGCATCTTCCACCGGAGGCCGGCTAAAAATCCTTAAATCCGGGGCTAATATTTCCTAAAACTTCCTGGTGCCGTGATGAAAGACCCGGCGTCGCAAAACTCTTACCTTTTCGCGGAGTTTCAACTCGACCCACTGCGGCGCGTGCTGCTCAAAGGCGGTCAGCCCGTCGCGCTTAACCCGAAGGCGGTCGAGCTGTTGCTGGCGCTGGTCGAGAGGCGTGCAGAAGTGCTGAGCAAGGATGATCTGCTGAGCGCGGTCTGGCCCGACCAGATCGTCGAGGAGAACAATCTGACGGTTCACGTCTCGGCGCTACGGAAGGCACTGGGCGAGAAGAAGGGCGCGCACCGGTTCATCGTCACGATTCCGGGTCGCGGCTACCGCTTCGTCGCGGACGTGAAGCAGGCCGATTTGAGCGACGCGCTCGTCGTCGAGCACCACTCGGTCACGCAGATCACTGTCGAGGATGAAGACGGCGCGCCGGAGACGGTCAAAACACGACTGGTTTCCGAGAAGGCGGCGTCGCGAGGCATGCCGCCGCCGGGCCGAGCGGCAGTTGAGCCGCGCGCGGTTCGCGCGCCCGCCTTCACGATGAAGACGCGCGCGGCGAGGGCTGGCGCGGCAATGACAATCGCGCTGATTCTAGTCGTCGGTGCGTTCGTTGCACACCGCCATCCCGGCGAGAAGAAGGGCGCAGCGCAGTTCGGGCGCTTCGATATCAAACGACAGACGAACACCGGGAAGGTTCTCGCCGCGGTCGTCTCGCCCGATGGCGAGTACGTGGCCTTCGCGCAAACGGAAGCCGAGGGGCAGAGCCTTTGGCTCAGACACGTCCCGACAGGCGGCGGCACACGCATCGTCGAGCCAAAGCCGGTCGAGTACTGGGGGCTGGCCTTCACACCCGACGGCCACTACATCTACGCCACGACTTTCGAGAAGAGTCAGGCCGATCCCGTCCTCTCCAAAATCCCCGTACTCGGAGGCGCGACCGAGCGCCTCCCCGTCGTGACCAATGCCGGCGTCTCCTTCTCGCCCGATGGGCGACGCATGGCCTACGTCGTGAGCAGCAGCTCATCCGGAGGCTCCATCCTGTGGACGGCCAACGCCGACGGCTCGGATAAAAAATTCGTCGCCCTGCGCAAAGACCCGAACTTCTTTGCGATGCAGGCCAACACCGTCGCCTGGTCGCCCGACGGCGCAATAATCGCCTGCGCTGTCATGAACAACGCAAGCGACGGCCTGCACATGAGCATCGTCGGCTACGGCGCGCAAGACGGCAGAGATAAGCATTTGACGGCAGGGCACTGGAACATCATCGACGGCGTCGCCTGGGCATCGCGCGACGGCGGGCTTATGTTGACGGGCAACACCAATCCGGGCTTGGCCTCTCAGGTGTGGTTCATCTCCGCAGGCGACGGCCACGCGCGCCGCGTCACCAACGATCTGAACAACTACCGCGGCATCTCCATGGCGAGCAATGGCGGCTCACTGGTAACGGTGCAGACCAACACCACTTCTAGCATCTGGACAGCGCAGGTAAGCGCGGGAGGGAAGGCGTACAACTTCCGCCAGGACTTCTCCGAAGTCGGAGAGATTCCTGCCATCGGCTGGAACGCCAACGGAGAACTCGTTTATCTCTCAGTCGCCAGCGGCGCGCCGGAGTTGTGGATGCTCGGAGCGGGGAGAGAGCGGGCGAAGCAGTTAACGATTGATGCGCGCGTCAGTGATTTCGCCCTCTCTCCTGATGGGCGCTACATTGTCGTCGTCTCGAACCGGGCCGGCAGGCCGAACCTCTGGCGCATGGATGCGGACGGCGGCCTCAAACAGTTGACCAGCGGCGACGGCGAAGTTCACCCACGCTTCGCGTCGGACGGGCAGTTCGTCTTCTTTCAGAAAGGCTTCGGCGATGTCCTTTCGTCCGTCTGGAAAGTGTCCATCGAAGGCGGCGACCCGCAGCCGTTGACGCGGCCGCACCAGACCTATCCCGACGTTTCTCCCGACGGCAGACGAATCGTCTACTCCCACATGGACACATCTGCGACCAACGTCGGGCAGTGGCGGCTCGGCGTCGCGGACGTGACAGACGGAAAACAACTCGAAAGCTTCGCGCTCCCCGCCTCGGTCACGAACCGCTTGACGCGATGGACGCCGGACGGCCGCGGTCTTATTTTCATCAGCACAATCGGCGGGATCTCAAACCTCTGGCTGCAACCAGCCGATGGCGGCGGCGCGCGGCAGGTCACGGACTTCCCCTCGCAACAGATCGAGGCCTTTGACCTGTCGCGCGACGGCCGCGGGCTGGCTATTGTGCGCTCGCACAAAGTGAGCGACGCCGTGCTGCTTAGCAACGCACGCTGAATCGGGCAACCCCCGCGGTCTCGTATGGGCTCCAGTCTGCGCTCGAACATGGTGGATTACCTGAAAGGAAGCTAAATCACTGTCGTTTGTACTCAATGCAAGTATTCAAGTGAATTTTGTACTTTCGACAACTAATTCTGTTAGTACGGCGCAGGAGCCATGCTGAAATTCCCGATAAAGCAGGATGGGGCCTACGGCCCCAGCAAAAGTTTCAAATAGTCATCTTTGCAAAATAGCCTGAGGACCCCGTCAAGGCGTTGATTTAGAGAATCCTCTCCCTCGATCCTCTCCTCAAGAAAACTGCTTGTGCCCGCGGAGCTTTTTATGGTATTAGGCCGTGAATTTTTCTCCGAGCCGAGGGCCGCGCGTCAATTCTGTTGTTTCTCATCCCCAGCTACACTAAGAACGTAGGATTAGAACCGAAAGGAATGCCCCATGAAAAAATCTAGCCGCTCACACCTGCGCCTGTCCGACGGACGGCGCCGACAGTTGACGATTTTCACCGCGCTCGTCGTCGCCGGCGCGCTGCTCATCGCCGGATGTGCAAAGAATGCGAATACGACGAATACCGCCACGGGTTCGACAGGCAACGCGGGCTCCACTAACAGCACCGGACCGAAGAATCGTGAAGAGATCAAGGAGATGGCCGACAAACAGGGCGAAGCGACTGCCCCGGACAAGGGAAATTTCGTGGTTCTCTATACGCCCGTCACGTCCGGCAACGAGAAATACCTTCAGATGGAGCAGAGCATCAAGCAGGAGCGAGTGCTCGAACAGATCGTTGAGGAATTAAACGCCGCCATCGCCGTCCCCGAAGAGGTCAAAATCACCTTCATGGAGTGCGGCGAAGTTAATTCCTCCTGGCAGCCGTCAAAGCGCACCATCGAGATGTGTTACGAGTTGATAGAGTATTTCGGAGACCTCTTCAAAGACAGCGTGAAATCCCAGGCGGAGTTGGAAGAGGCTGTCGGGGGCGCAGAGACCTACGTCTTCTTCCACGAGCTGGGTCACGCCCTGGTCGACGTCCTTAATCTGCCCTCGACCGGCAAGGAAGAGGACGCCGTGGATCAGTTGTCCGTTTACATCCTGGTGGATAGCGGCGGCGACGAGGGAGAAAAGATGGCGCTCAGCGGGGCGTTCTGGTGGTGGAAGCGTTACAAGCAAGCGGAGGAGGCAGGCATTCCTCTACAGAACCTTAACTGGGCGGACGAGCATTCGATGGACGGGGCGCGGGCCTATAATATACTCTGCTGGATCTACGGACACAGCCCCCAGAAATACGCGAACATCGTCAACAACCCGCTGCCCGAAGCCAGGGCCGTGCGGTGCCCGAAGGAATATTCGGACCTTTCGAGGGCGTGGCTGACCTTGCTGAAACCTTACCTCAAGGATGGTGGCAGGAAGGCTCTGGAAGCAACAGCGGGGAATGGCTGAGGACGGTCGTGCGAGAGGACCTGGGCGGCGCAAGCTGGCCTGACGAGTGCCGTGGATAATTGATAGTTGAAATGCTCCCGACATACGCCCTGCGATAACGAGCGCACGTCGGGAGCAATCCATTCTCCCTGCCGTGCCCTTTGGAAAGCCGCCCCGGGCGGTTTCGCGCAATCCCTTATTCTTCAGACAGCGCTTGTGCCTGCAAACCTTTTTATGGTATTAGCCGCTTCGGTCGCTCTAATACCAGGACAGCTTCAATCTTTGAGCATCTTCCTTCGAACAACTGAAAGGATAAGCAAATGACAGCATCGAATAACCCCCAACGAGGCTTGGGCCATATGCTGCGCCAGCACCTCATGGTGGTGCTCGCGCTCCTCATCGCCGGATCAATTCTCATCGCCGGCTGTAAGAAGAATACGAACACGAATGGTAACAGCAACGCGAACGCAGGCAATACGAATGGCGTCGGCCAAATCGAAAATCCTACTAACACCAACACCGAAATCCTTAAAAAACAGGCTGACGATCAGGGAAAGGCCGAGCGGCCTGACAGAGGAAATTTCTCGGTCCAATACTCGACAGTCCAGAATCCGCAGTACGCCGCGATCAACGAGCGTTTTCGCCAGCAGCGATTCCTCGAAGGCATCGCGGACGAATTGAACGCGACTATCGCCATCCCTGAAAACGTCACCATCACCTTCAAAGAATGCGGGGAGCCTAACGCTTGGTGGGACCCCCAGAGTCGTTCCATCATCATGTGCTACGAGCTGATGGAAGAGATGGCCAAAGACTTCCAGGAGGTCGCCAAGACGCAGGAGCAGCTCAACGACATGCTGGGCGGCGCGATGACGTTCGCCTTCATACACGAGCTGGGCCACTGCCTGATAGATGTCCTCAACCTACCCTCGACCGGAAGGGAAGAAGACGCAGTTGACCAGCTTTCGACGTTCGTCCTCGTCGCCTTGAACGGCGAGCAGGGAGAGCAGATGGCGATCAACGGCGCGATCTCGTGGGGCATCCAGTACGATAGACTGTTGAAATCCGGAAAGACTGCCGGCGATCTGGACAGGCTCTGGGCCGACGAGCATTCGATGAACGGGCAGCGGTTCTACAACATCCTCTGCTGGGTCCTGGGTCACAATCCCAACAAGTGGGTGAAACTCGTCAACAATCCTCTGCCTGAGGCGAGGGCGGTCCGGTGTCCGACCGAATATATGAAACTGGCGACCGCCTGGCTGACCTTGCTGAAACCTTACCTGAAAGACGGCGGGGCAAAGGCGAGCCAGCACACGGAGCCGATGATGAATCAGGGGGCGCCCACGGGCCCGCCTCAACAGCCTTCGGCGCCGGGCGGCGACCACAACGGACACTGAAGAGCAGTAGGCAGAAGGCAGTAGGCAGTAGGCAGTAAACGACCAGCCCCGTTAGGGGCGACAGAATTTAGCCAGGGGCGTCGGTCCCCTGGAAGATGTAGCATATTATTTATCGAGCCCCAGCAGGGGCGGCAGAACGTCTGTCGCCCCTGCCGGGGCTCGAATATTATTGATGTGCCTTAACCCAGGGCTGACGCCCTGGGCTTTAGACGGTCGCCCCTAGCGGGGCTGACTGACCACTGACCACTGACCACTGCTTTCTGCCTTCCGCCTACTCATCTTTATTCTTGGTGGAGCTGACGACGCTCACGATGCGCTCCATCTCCTCTTTCGCACGCTCGGTGTTCGACTGAATGCCGGAAGCGCGCATCATGAATTCGTCCGCGTTGCTCGCATTCCTCAGCGCCTCTTCCAGAGAGATGAGACCCGACTGGTAGAGATGAAAGAGCGACTGATCGAAAGTCTGCATCCCATACTGCGACGTCCCCGCAGCGATGGCCTCACGGATCAAATAGGTCTTCTCTTCGTTGATGATGTAATCGCGTATCAGGCCGGTCGTGACCATGATCTCGACGGCGGGCACTCGCCCGCGCCCACGCGCGGCGCGGACCAGTCGCATGGAGATGACTGCCTTGAGGATGCCCGCGAGCTGGAAGCGGACGCTCTTCTGCTGGTGCGAGGGGAAAGAGGAGACGACGCGCGTGATAGTCTCGGTCGCGTCGAGCGTGTGCAGGGTCGAGAGCACGAGGTGGCCCGTCTCGGCGGCCGTCAGCGCCGTTTCGATGGTCTCCAGGTCGCGCATCTCGCCCACCAGGATCACGTCCGGGTCCTGGCGAAGCGCGCCGCGCAGGGCTTCCGCAAACGAGCGCGTGTCCACGTCCACCTCGCGCTGCGTCACGAAGGAGCGCTTGTCGCGGTGTAGGAATTCGATGGGGTCTTCGATGGTGACGATGTGTCCGCTGCGCGTGGCGTTGATGCGATCAATCATCGCGGCGAGCGTCGTGGATTTGCCAGAGCCGGTCGCGCCCGTGACCAGAATCAGCCCGCGCTGCTCGTCTGCGATCTTGTCAATCACAGGGGGCAGGCCGAGCGCGCTCGTGCTGCGCGTGCTGTCCGGGATGACGCGCAGGACGATCCCGACCGTGCCGCGCTGCTGAAAGATGTTGGCGCGAAAACGGCCCACACCGGAGACGCCGTAAGCGATGTCCACCTCGCTGACCTCTTTGAAGCGCTGCTTCTGGCGGTTCGACATCATCGAAAAGGCCATGTCGAGGGTGTCATCCTGCCCGAGCGGCTGCGCGTCAACGACTGGGCGCAACTCGCCGCCGACGCGCATATAAGGATAAGAGCCGGCCTTGAGGTGCAGGTCCGAGGCGCCGTGATTGGTCGCCACGCGCAGCAGATCATCTATCTTGATTGACATAATGGGATGGACTCAGGGAAAACCTTTCGCGAGCAAAGTCTGGAGAGTGTCGGGCGACGCGCGGCTTGGCTTCGGGGTTATTGCTGCACTTTTAACGGGAAAGCGCGGGCGCGTGACTCGCGGGATTTGGGGCGCGCCGCCGGAAAATTAAAGCCCCGGAGACGCACTTTTCATGATAGCCCGCCGCGTCAAGGTGCGTCAACGGATAAATTTTTGCGGTAGCGCTTCAGTTTGAACTTTGAGAACAGCTTGAATATCTGAGACTTTATTTTAAAACCATGCGGCGGATAGGCTGGAATCCCGATGAGCCTCTAGCTTGGGAATACTCTTTTAGGGATGCAGACGTTAAGAAGCTGAAAAAGCTGGCGCGGTATCTTGAGTCGCTGCAATATCGAGTAACCGATTGATTGCGGGTATGGCGGCTTTAGCGCCAGTAAAGCTTAGTTCCCTATATGAACTTTTAAAGAATCAGCTTTCCAAGCTGAACCACTACCTGGAATTGAGCCCTCCGCCCAGCCAGCCACGATATCTCTTAACTGCTTTAATTATCTCCGCGCAGCATCAACGTCTGCCCGCGCGAAGTGTAATCGCCGAGCAGAACCCCGTCGCCTAGAAGAACGCCATCGCCGAGCAGAACGCCGTCGCCAAAGAGGACGCCGTCGCCGAGCAGGACCCCGTCGCCCAGAAGCACGCCGCTGCCCATGAAGGGCGTTCCGTTGCCCATCACGCCGCCGTCGCTAATCAGGATGTTGTCGCCGAGAAGAACGCCGCTCGACAGCATCGTCGAATCGCCGAGCAGGACCCCGTCGCCGAGGAGAACGCCGTCGCCAAGCAGGACGCCGTTGCCGTAAACGGCCTGGTATCTGGCGATGAGGTCTGTGCCGGTGGCGTAAGTGCGATCGAGAATGACGCCCTGAGACCAGCGGAATGTGGTGTACGAGTTATTGCGAGTGGCCGAATTATAGTAGGCGAGAGAGGTCTGCGGGACGGGAAGCGTGCTGGCCGTCAACAGAGGGTTGCCGACAGCCGTGCCCGAAGCCAGGTCCATGCGCACGAGTTTGGCCAGTCTCACGGCGCCTTCGATATTGATCTGGCCCGCGCCCTGTTCGAGCATGTTGTAGCCAGGGAGCTGCTGCGCCGTGTACATCAGGATCACCTTGACCATGTTCGGCGTCAGCCGTGGATTGGCCTGCAACAGGAGGGCAGCGGAACCGGCGACGACGGGCGCTGCCATCGAAGTGCCGTTGAGGCGCATCATCTTCTGGTTGGCAAACTTGCTGACGCCGACATCCAGGGACGGGTCCTTCGCCACGAGGGCGTTATTGATCGCCTGGGCTGAGATAATTTTGTTGCCCGGCGCGACCAGATCGGGCTTGAGCAAATTATCGTAGTGCCGGATGCCTGTCTCGTCTGTCCAGGAGCTTCGGGTCGGCCCGCGCGAGCTGTAGGTCGTCATCACGTCATCGCCGCGATCAATCGTGCCGCCCGTGTTGGAAGCGCCGACGGTGATCGCCGAAGGCTCGTTACCGGGCGCGTGAATCATTCCGTAAATCTTGGTGTTGCCTTTATCTTTACCGTTGTTGCCGGCCGCCGTGACCACAACCACGCCATTATCAACCAGGCGGCGCACGGCGCGGCAGACCGGATCGTTTTGGTAAGAATCTATCGCCGGCATCCCTATGCTCATGTTGGCGACGCGGATGTTGTAGGCTTTGTGGTAAAAGAGCAGGTCATTGAGGGCCGCCAGCACGCTGGAGACTTTCCCGATGCCCTGCGAATTCAGGACACGCAGGTTGTAGATGATTGCGTTCGGGGCGATGCCGACGTATTTGCCTTTATCAACATCGGAGCCGCCGGCGGCGATCCCGGCGACGTGCGTGCCGTGGCCGTATGGATCGTCCGTGCGGTTCTCGCCAGTGTAATCTTTGCTGCCCCCGAGCCGCCCCGTGAACGACTTGTGGGAGGCGTAAAGACCCGAGTCCAGAAAAGCGATGCCGATGCCTGTGCCGTCGAGCGTGTAACCGATGCCTGCGCCGCTCGTCTGCCGGCGCACGGCATCCGCGCCGGTCGTGATCGAGAGGTTGCTGCCGAGCGATATGACCTCTCTGTCGGAAGAGATGTAGAGCACTTCACTATAGAAGGCCAACTCGTCAATGACGTCCGGGGGAAGCTCGACCGACATCATGCTCAGGTTACGGAAGTCGCCGTTGACGTGCACGCCATTTCGATTGAGCAGCGCATTGAGCCCGCCGGTCGGCTTGCCTTCGAGCTGAATGATGACGCTGACCTTGTCAGAATCCTTTTTGCCTTTGCTCCCTTTATCCCCATCCTTGCCGTTTATCTTTTCGCGCAAGTCTGAGGAGACCTTGTCCTTCCAACGGTCTTTCGCCTCCTCTTTGCCTTTCTTCAATGGGGAGGCGCTGGCCGTGTAGCTTGTGATTGGGCCGAGAGAGAGCGTGAGCGCCAGCAGCAGTGAGGTGAAAGCTAAAAGTGAGCGCTTGATGCTTTTCATCTTCGTTTTTTTCATCCGACAGTTGGGCAAGAGAGCCATGATTTGAATTCTTCCAGTGAGATCAACCTACTTATTTCATGAAAGAACGCGCTCAAGATAGTCTTGAGCGCCTCGACTAAAGCGAGCGACATGCCACAAGGGTTGAGCTGACTTATCTGGTTGAAATTAAAGGGATGGTCGAATGAGCATGGAAGACCGTGGGCGATGACATCGTTCATCTTGAAAGATGTCTGTCATTCATTCTGGCAGATGTCGAGCGCGTGTGACAGATGTCATCGGGGCGCTCGGCGCTGTCCAGGGCTACCTGCAAGCTTCAGGGCTTGACGGCTCGCGTGGCGATGTAGGTGGGGGTGTATTTCGCGGCGGCGTGGGTGCGGTGGCGGTCTTCGTAAAAATCCATTATGGCAAAGCCCGCGGCCGTCTGCCCGCCGATTTGATCTTCAAGCGTGTGGCCGAACTCAAGCGGCTCGCCGCGCTCTATGAAACGCCGGCGCTCTTCTTCGGTCAAACTTTCAACGTCCGAGTAAGGCAAAGCGTATTTGACCTGTAGCACGCCGCTTTCGGCTTGAGCATGGTCGAAGAGGAAGAGCACCGGGTTGAGGAAACCGGCCAGGAGAGAGCCCCCGCGACGTAAGACGCGAAACGCCTCCTTCCAGACGGGCCGGACGTCCGGAACAAAGAGATTCGAGCAGGGATGAAAAATCAGGTCAAAGCTCTCGCCCGTGAAGATCGAAAGGTCGGCCATGTCGCCTTCGACCGCGACGAGCGGGAGAGAATCACGTGCGGCGACCATGCGGTCCTGTTCCAACTGCTTCGGTGAATTGTCCAGAACTGTGACGCGCGCTCCGGCGGCTGCCAGGATGGGCGCTTGCTGCCCTCCGCCGGAAGCCAGACAGAGAACGTCAAGACCGTTGAGGTCCGGGAACCACTTGCGCGGGACAGGCTTCGTCTCCGTCAACAAGACCTCCCAGCGACCTTGCCTCGCGGCCCGGATTACCTCCGATCTGACAGCTTGCGTCCACTCATTCCCGCTCTCGACCTCGTTGTCCCAGGCATTCTTGTTATACTCGCGAATATCCATACAGCTTTTCCACGTCCTTGATTCCAGCTCTCAAGCGAGAGGCGCATCGTAATCTCTCACGATGCGCCTCTCTTAAAAATTCCATTCCTTAAGACGGAACCTATTCCGTCATCACCGTCTCGTAATTAACGGCCGAATCGGCGAGGGCTGAGGAAGCAGTGGAAGCTTTCACCTTCGTCGCGCTGTGCCCGTTGTTGGCGTGTTCGGCGGCCCTTTGTTCGTTGACATAGGTGAGCCATTCGCCGGGGGCTTCGCGCTCGCCCGAAGTGATCTCGAAGAAGACCTCTTGAATCCTGCGCGTAACCTCGCCGCGCTTTCCGGTGCCGACCGTGATCTTATCAACGGAACGAATCGGCGTGATCTCCGCAGCCGTGCCCGAGAAGAATAACTCATCCGAGACGTAAAGAGCGGCGCGTTGAATGCTGCGCTCTTTGACCTGAATCCCCAGCTCACGGCAGATTTGAATCACGCTGTCGCGCGTGATGCCCGGCAGGATGGAACTGGAGAGCGGCGGCGTAATGACCAAGCCGTCGTGCACCAGAAAGATGTTTTCGCCAGAGCCTTCCGAAACGTAGCCGCGGTCGTCCAAAGCGATGCCTTCGGCGTAGCCGTTCAAAAGAGCCTCCATCTTAATCAGCTGCGAGTTCATGTAGTTTGCGCCGGACTTCGCCATCGCGGGCATGGAGTTGGGCGTGAGCCTGTTCCAGGTGGAGACGCAGACGTCCACACCCTGCTCGATTGCTTCCTCGCCCAGGTATTTCCCCCAGTCCCACGCGCCGATGTAGCAGTCGAGCGGGTTCGGGAAAGGGTTGACGCCGAACGCCGGGTTCGCTTCGTCCAGACTGCGAAAGATGATCGGGCAGATGTAGCACTGTTCGAGTCCGCCGCGTGCGGCCAGCTCAATGGCCGCCGCGCACAGCTCGTCGCGCGTCCACTCGTGCTCCATCCTGTAAATCTTGGCGGAGTTGATGAGACGCTGCATGTGTTCCTTGAGACGAAAGATGGCAGGGCCCCGCTTGGTCTTATAACAGCGGATGCCTTCGAAGACGCTTGATCCGTAATGCAGGACGTGCGACATCACGTGCACGCGCGCATCATCCCATTTGACCCACTCGCCGTTATGCCAGACCTGGTCAACGATGCGAGGTGTCCTGACGTCCTTGGTTTTGCCATCTTTTGAAAACATATCTTTCGACTCCTTCGGGATGAAATTGGGAAGAGATGTTTAGCGCAGTCGTATCGTTTCTGACGCTTCGGTTCGCAAAAAGAGATTATGAAGACGCGGTCCCCGAAGTCGCGCCCGAATTCTGCCTGTTAAGATAAGGCACAATACCGTAAACGTGCGCTGGTTTGCAAGGCACGCTTGATTCTTCCCGGACGGGCGACGTAACATCAAAATGCTTTCTCCGAAGAACGAAAATAGTCGCCAAACTCTTACTTTCAACCGCACGGGATGAAGAAGCGCACAGAGAAGACGGTCGCCCGCCTGATTTTGCCCATTCTGCTGCTGCTTCCTCTCGCGTCCAGTAGCTGCCGTATGCCTGAACAAACTGAAAACAGAGCACCTGCTTCCTCGCCCGCTAACGGCTCGTCCGCGAGCGACACAGCCAGTATTCACCGGCGCGCCATCATTGTGGACATGCACGCCGACACGCCGCAGCGCATGTTGGACGAGCGGCTGGATATTAACCAGAGACTCGGCGACGGGCAGTTTGATGCCGTGCGGATGAGAGAGGGTGGACTCGACGCGCAGTTCTTCTCCATCTGGGTCGAGCCGCAGCTTTACGGAGGCGGAGGGCAGAGCGCCGTGCGCCGCGCGGACGAGCAGATCGCCGCCGTGCGAAAACTTACAGAAGATCACCCGGACACGTGGGAACTGGCGACAACCGCAGAGGACGTGCGCCGCATCGCCGCGGAAGGGAAACTTGCGGCTTTGATGGGACTCGAAGGCGGCTACGCGATTGACGAGCGGCTGGAATCGGTCGAGCGCTACTACAAGATGGGCGTGCGCTACATGTCGCCCGCCTGGAGCGTCTCGACGAGCTGGGCCGGATCGAGCGGCGACGAGGCTGGCCGGACGCGCGGCCTCAACGACTTCGGGCGCGAGGTCATCCGCGAGATGAACCGCCTGGGGATGATGGTTGACGTTTCGCACGTCTCGGACAAGACCTTCTGGGACATCATAGAGACTTCGACCAAACCGGTCATCGCCACGCATTCGGTCTGCCGCGCGATTGCGAATGTCGCGCGCAACCTGACGGATGACATGATCCGCGCCCTGGCGAAGAAGGGCGGCGTGGCTTGCGTCCTCTTTTACCCGGAGTTTCTGGAGCCCGGGTGGTCTGAAAAGAAACGCCAAGTGGACGCGCAGATTGCCGCAGAGGTGCAAAGGGCTTCGGATCAGGAGCCGGGCGGGCCCGCGCAGAAAAAGATGGCGCGCGACCGCGTGCGGATTCGCGAATACGCGCGAAGGCTCCCGCCCGTCACCGTCTCGCGTCTCGTTGACCACATTGACCACATCGTCAAGCTCGTCGGCGTCAATCACGTCGGAATCGGCTCGGACTTCGACGGCATTCAGGCTGTGCCGGTTGATCTCGCTACGGTCGCGGACCTGCCAAACCTGACGAACGAACTCTTGCGGCGCGGATATTCGGAGGAAGATATTAATAAGATTCTCGGCGGCAATATTCTGCGCGTGATGGAAGAGGTGGAAAAGAAGTGAGCGAATCATCGGGGCAGATAATTGCAAGTGGCTTTGTTAGCTCCGAAGGAGCGGCAGAAGGTAGCCAGGGGCACGGGCGAAGCCCGTCGCCCCTGGGATAAGTGAAAATAAGTGACTGAGCCCCGGAGGGGCGACTAGATTCTCCGCGCCCCTTCAGGGCGCGAAACCATTTCCTTGACTCGTCCAGGGGCCGCGCGCTTCAGCTTCGCTTCCGCGCTTGCCCCTGGCTACTTTCTGCCGCCGCTCGCGCGGCTCGTCCACGTTGCTTTAGCTATAGAAGGTTTTTGTACAGTAATGAGTGAGTCCCCAAAAATCGGCCTTCATCTTCCCATCGCGGGCGGCTTGCAGAATGCTCTTTTGAAAGCTCAGGCGCTCGGCTGCGATACGGTGCAGCTTTTCTCGCGCAACCCGCGCGGGTGGATGGCGCGGCCCCTGACGAGTGAAGAGATCGAACGCTTCCGCGCTGTTAGAGAGGAGACGACCATCTCGCCCGTCGTGATCCACTGCAACTATCTGGTCAACCTCGCGGCAGCCAATCAGGAGATTCTCGAAAAATCACGGGCTTCGTTTCGCGAGGAGGTCTTGAGAGGGATTCAACTGGGGGCGGATTATCTGGTCGTTCATCCGGGCAGCGCCAAAGGCTCCTGCGAAGCTGACGGGATTAAAACCTGCGCGGAGAGTTTGCGTGTGGCTTGCGACGGCCTTGATCTCAGCTCGTTTCGCATTCTTCTGGAAAACACAGCGGGGCAGGGCGAATGTATCGGTCATCGCTTCGAGCACCTGAGGGAGATCGTCCTGGCGTGTCCGGAGCTAAACCTCGGCGTCTGTCTGGACACGGCGCACGCCTTCACAGCGGGCTACGACGTTCGGGAGCCAGATGGCCTCGCCGCCACTATCGAATCCTTAGAACGCAGCGTCGGGACCGAGAACGTGCTCGCGGTCCATTTCAACGATTCGAAGGCCGAGTATAATTCGAGAGTGGATCGCCACTGGCACATCGGATTAGGCCACATCGGAAGCGAAGCTCTCAAACGCGTCGCGCGCCACCCGAAACTGGCGCACGCGGCCTTTCTGCTGGAGACGCCGCAGGATGAACAGGGCGATGACGTACGTAATCTTGAAGCTTTACGGTCCTTTGTTGGGAACGGGAAAGCCGCCTGAGACTTCAAAAACTGTCTTAGAGCGTGTCCAAAAGTCGCGTCAGCGACGTCTTGAGTTTAGCCGTGCGTTTCAACGCACGGAAAGTGTGCGAGCACAAAAAGCCGTCGTCGCGTCAGCGACGATTGAACTCAATCGTCGCTGACGCGACGACAATCAGGGCGACCTGTGCGTTACCCGCCGCTGAAGCGGCGGGCTAAAGTCAAAGCATCGCTGACGCGATGCGGCGAGAGATATTATTTGACACGCTCTTAGACAAAATTTGAGATCGCCGGCGTCAAACATAACGCGCTATGAGATTCGTAAGGGACTTAAATTTCGGAAAGGACGGCGCTAACAATGAAATTGCTCATCTCTTCACTCCTGCTCATCGCTCTGGCAATGAGCGCACCGGCTCTCGTTCAACAGGACGGAGAGTTCAGAGACGGGAGCGGCAACACCATCGGCTACATCAAGTCGAACGGCGAAATCAGGAACAGGTCCGGTAATACCATCGGCTATATCAAGCCGGATGGCGAGGTCAGAAACGGATCAGGCAATTCAATCGGTTACATCAAGTCGGACGGTGAGGTCAGAGACGGAAGCAGCAACACCATCGGCTACGTTAAATCGGACGGCGAAGTGAGGGACAAGTCCGGCAACAGCATTGGATACGTCACAAGCAGCGGTGATGTCAGAGACCGGAGCGGTAACAGCATCGGCTCCGCCAAAGGCGTGCGGCCTGAGTATGCCGCGGCCTTCTTCTTTTTCTTCTTCAAGCAGATGTAGCCGGAAACTCCCTCGCCAGCGTTGCAAGCCCTCGCAGCAAGAGCGTCCGTCTTCCGCAGAGGACCAGATGGAGAAAAGTTTAATGCCCGGACTCGGTAAAATATTTCTCGCTTCGTTGCTCGCGCTGGCGGGCGGCTGGATTGATCGAAGCGATGCGTTGGCCCAGAGTATCCACCCGGTCGTGGACGTTAACGAGCATTGCCTGATAGGGGGCGTCGCCCGCGGCAAATGGCTTGAAGCTGAGGAACTCGCGCCGCTGATTAAAGGCGGCGAGCGTTATCGTCTTTACACTTTGAAAGGTGCCACGGGCGAAGTGGTCACGGGCAGCGCCGTGCCGGCCGAAGAGGATTGTAACGGTGCCAAGGAGGTCAAGTTCTCGCCGGAGGTGCGGGAGGGAATCGCTGTCGGCGGCGACTGGAACGCCCTGCCGCGTGTGCCGCGTGTAATGGGCACGAACGACCCCGTTTATCGTCGGGCGGTCGCGCGCATCCTCAACCGTCAAGGCTTCAAGAAGCCGATGGTCAACATCACTCAGGTCTTACGCGTGGACCTGGACGGCGACGGTCGGGAGGAGGTTTTAGTCAGCGCAAACTACCTGGCCGAAGGGCTGAGCGTGAATGGCGGTCCGATGGCCGTCCACGCGACTCCCGGCGATTATCTTCTAGTCTTCGTGAGAAAGATCGTCGGAGGCAAGGTCCGAGACATCCCGCTCGTCGAAGGATATTACCCTCAAAAGAACTCGGATTATTGGACGCCGCAGCAGGCCGTGGTGGCCGCCGTGCTTGACCTCAACGGCGACGGGCGGATGGAGATAATCATCCGCGGCGGCTACTACGAAGGCTCCTGGAGCAGCGTCTTTCGCCTCGACGGGGCCAAAGTCGAAAATGTTTTCGGCTGCGGCTGCGGCGCTTGAGAGAAAACTTCAGTGTTTTGGCTCAAATTGTGTTAGACAATCACGAATCTCTGCGCTAACATGACGAAACCTTTTCAAGGCGGGGAGCGTTAGGTCATCACATGAGACGTTTTCATAAATCCACGAAACTCCTCCTTACGGTGCCGCTTTGATGCGCCGCGCACGTTAATGTGCGCTGGCCTGAAAGCGGCGACACCTAATCGCAAATCCTTAAAAATTGACGGTGCACAAACGTAGGACAGACATTCTTGTCTGTCAAAGCGTGCTATGAGCACGCTCTGTGTTTCAATCTTAGAAATATTCGCGCCTGACGGCGCTCATAGACAGGCAAGAATGCCTGTCCCACGCCGGCGCTCATGACAGACAAGAATGTCTGTCCCACGCTCCACGATTTGTGTGTCGGGTCAGTTCGTGATTAAGTGTAGTAACGCAGAGGCATCAGAGAACAATGGACGAAAAATATTTCCCGGAGAAGATTGAAGAGAAGTGGCAGAAGCGCTGGGAGGAAGAGGGCGCCTTCTTCGCTGTGGAGCGCGACCACTCGCGCACCCCTTTTTATTGTCTGGAGATGCTGCCGTACCCGTCCGGCTTCCTGCACATGGGGCACGTCCGCAACTATTCAATAGGCGACGCGCTCTCCTGGTACAAGCGCCTGCGTGGCTTCAACGTGCTGCACCCGATTGGCTGGGACAGTTTCGGCCAGCCCGCCGAGCAGGCCGCCATCAAGCGCGGTATCAATCCGCGCGACTGGACCGAGGACAACATCAACCACATGCGCGGGCAACTCAAGCGCGTGGGCGTCTCTTATGACTGGCGGCGCGAGATGGCCGCGCACACTCCCGAATATTACAGGTGGGATCAGTGGTTCTTCCTGAAGATGTACGAGCGCGGCGTGGCCTACAAAAAGCTGTCGCCAGTCAACTGGTGCCCGACGTGCCAGACCACGCTCTCGAACGAACAATCCTCCGGCGGGGTCTGCTGGCGCTGCGGCAATCCGGTCGAGAAGAAGGAGATTGAGCAGTGGTTCCTGCGCATCACGGATTACGCCGAGCAGCTTCTGGAAGACATGCGTGAGATAGAAGGGGGCTGGCCCGAGCGCGTGTTGACCATGCAGCGCAACTGGATCGGACGCAGCGCGGGGGCTTACGTTGATTTCACGATCAAGGATACGGAGGCCAGGGTGCGCGTCTTCACGACGCGCATTGACACGATCTACGGCGCGACCGCCATCGTGCTCGCCGCCGAACATCCTTTGCTGGCTGAGCTGCTCGCAGACTTGCCTCTGAAAGCGGACGTCTTGAAGTTCGTCGAGCACGTCAGGGCTTCCGCGCGCAACCGCACCAACGCGGGCGAGGAGGCGGAGGAAAAAGAGGGCATCAATACCGGGCTGATCGCCATCAACCCGTTCAACGGCGAATTCCTCCCCGTGTGGGTCGCCAACTACGTCTTGATGGATTACGGCACGGGCGCGGTGATGTCCGTGCCGGCACATGACGAGCGCGATTTCGAGTTCGCGCAGAAATACAGTCTTCCGGTCCGGCGCGTCATCGAGCGCATCTCGCACGAGCAAGAGTCAATCGAGCACGACCCGACACGCGCGGACCAGTCGGCGGCGATGGAGCACGCCTTCTCAGATTACGGTCTGCTGGTCAATTCCGGTGAATGGAGCGGGAAGCTCTCAGAGGACGCGATCGAAGAGATGGCGCGCTTCGCCAAAGATAAAAATTTCGGCGAGGAGGCCGTCACCTATCGCCTGCGCGATTGGGGCATCTCGCGCCAGCGTTTCTGGGGCGCGCCTATCCCGATCATCTACTGCAACGAGTGCGGCACGGTCCCCGTGCCCGAAAAAGATTTGCCGGTCCGTCTGCCGGACCACGCGGACTTCACCGGCACGGGCGAGTCTCCGCTGGCGGGCGTGGCGGAGTTCGTCAATACCACCTGCCCGAAGTGCGGGGGCGCGGCGCGCCGCGAGACGGACACGATGGACACGTTCGTGGATTCGTCCTGGTATTTTTTCCGCTACTGCGACCCGCGCAATGACAGCGCGCCGTTCGATCAAGAGAGGGTCACTTACTGGACGCCCGTCTCGCAGTACATCGGGGGCATTGACCATGCTGTCATGCATCTGCTTTACACGCGCTTCTGGACGAAGGTGATGCGCGACATCGGATTGGTCCCTTTCAACGAGCCCGTGAAGCGTTTGATGACGCAGGGCATGGTGACGAATCTGGTCGAAGGGACGAATGATTGGAAGCGCATGTCGAAATCCCTGGGGAACGGCGTGGACCCTGACGACATGATCGCGGCCTACGGGGCGGATGCCGTTCGCCTGTTCGTCCTCTTCGCCGCGCCGCCCGAAAACGAGTTGCGCTGGCAGGAGACTGGCATCGAGGGGGCCGTGCGTTTCCTGCGGCGCGTGTACGGGATGGTCTGGCGCTGGCGCGAACGTCTGTCCGATGCGAGTGAGACGGGCGCGGAAGAGTTTTCGGCCGCTGCGCGCGCATTGCGCCGCAAGACTCACCAGACGATTGCACGCATCACGGAAGACTTCGAGGAGTTGCACCTCAACACGAGCGTCGCCGCGCTGATGGAACTCTCGAACGCTCTCGGTGATTTCGGGGCTGAGCCGCAGACAGCGGCGGGCGCAGACGCGTTCGCCGTGCGCGAAGCCCTGGAATCGCTGGTCCTGATGCTGACGCCTTTCACGCCGCACGTCGCGGAAGAGATGTGGGAGTCACTGGGACACGAGGGAGGAATCATCGGCGGCGCTGCGCTCTGGCCCCGCGCCGATGAGGAGCTGGCGCGTAAAGAGGATCTGGAGATTCCGGTGCAGGTCAACGGCAAGCTGCGTTCTCGCATTCGGGCGACGCCGGACACGCCGGAAGACGTGCTGCGCGCCGCCGCCCTGGCCGACGAGAAGGTCCAGGGCTTCACGAACGGGCGCGAGGTTGTTAAAGTCATCGTCGTCCCGCAGCGGCTGGTTAATATCGTCGTGCGCTAAAAGGAAATTATGAATTTTGAGTTTTGAATTTTGAATTGTGGCTTTTAATTCAAAACTCAAAATTCATAACTCATAATTTCGAAAGCAGCACTCTCATCATGAACAACAGACGGACAAGCTACTTCATTGCCATTCTCCTCGTCGCCGCTCTGTCTCTCAGTCTCGCGTTGCCTTCAGGTGCAGCAGCGCAGCACGCACAGACGCAGGCTAAGCGCGTCATCATCATCTCGCTCGATGGCCTGGACATTCGCTACCTACAGAAGCGCGACGAGTACGGGTTGAAGATTCCGGCGCTCAGGCGTCTGATGAATGACGGCGTGCTGGCTGAGGTCGTCGGCGTCTATCCGTCCGTGACATATCCGTCGCACACGACGATTGTGACGGGCGCTTATCCTGCGCGCCACGGCGTTTACAACAACGAAATCTTCGAGACGCCGGAGAGGACGCGGACCGGAACGTGGTACTGGTACGCGCGCGACATCCGAATTGAGACGCTGTGGGATGCGGCGACCAAGGCAGGGCTTTCGACGGCGATGATCTCCTGGCCCGTGAGCGTGGGCGCGGGCGATTACAATTTCCCGGAAATCTTCAAGATCGGCGGGACGCGTGAAGAGAGTTTCGCTTTGATGAAAGCGAACGCGCGCCCCATGGATTTAGTCTCGGAGCTGGAGAAACTGGACCCGCAGCTCTACAGCAGCGTCAACGCGGACGAAAGCGACGACCTGCGCACGCGCTTCGCAGAGTATGTCATCGCGGAGAAGAGGCCGCAGGTCGTGCTCATACACCTCTTTGATCTGGATCACTTCGAGCATGACAAGGGACCGTTCACACCCGAAGCGTTTGAGATGCTTGAGAAGGTTGACGGCTATGTGGCGCGCATCCTTGATGCGGCGCGACGCGCGGGCACGCACGACGAGACGGCCGTCTTCATCGTCAGCGATCACGGCTTCATGCCCGTCTCGAAGCGTATTTATCCGGGCGTGATTCTGGCGCGCGCCGGGCTTGTGAAAGTGAGCAAAGAAAAGGATGCGAAAGGGAAGGAGAGTGAGGTCGTCACGGACTGGCGTGCAGTGCCATACCTTTCGGGCGGCTATTGCGGGATCATTCTGCGCGACCCGAAAGACGCGGACGCATACAACAAAGCTCTGGCCGCTTTCAAGGAGTTCGCTAACAATGAGGGAAGGGGAAGCCTGCGCGTCATCGAGCAGAAGGAATTGAAGAGTCTGCGCTCGAACCCTAATGTCGCCTTCACGCTTGACGCCGCCGAAGGCTATTACTTCAATAACGGCTACACGGGAGAGGCGATCAACTCCGGCAAGCTGCGCGGCCAGCACGGTTATCTTCCAGGCCGCTACTACACTTCGTTCATCGCCTCCGGCGCAGGCGTCAGCAGGCGCGGTAGCTTAGGAACAATCCGCCTGATTGATGAAGGACCGACGATTGCGCGTGTTCTCGGCCTCAAGCTGCGCGACGCGGAAGGGCGTGCGCTATCGCTCAAGTAAAAGTTATTGCGGTTTGCCGTTGAGTGCGCCTGCCGCGCAAGCAGTGTAGGTCTTACACCTGCCCGCTCCGTTTCTAACGGCAGGCGAAAAAGTAAAGATAATGAAGCCCCGTCAGGGGCGGAAGATTTTAGCCCAGGGCGTTAGCCATTAGTATCTACACAAGTCAGAAACCTCCATTTTTCTTAGGATTTCTGACTACTTGGGAAAGTGACCAGAGCGCAGCAAAGATCAGACCTGAATTTGTTCGATCCG
>Ga0182000_10000105_pt1 | contig 22846 bp, 17 predicted proteins | sample BulsoiMagMametaG_FD_120484 | JGI IMG/M metagenome (GOLD analysis project Ga0182000, IMG submission 120484) | Bulk soil microbial communities from Mexico - Magueyal (Ma) metaG | ecosystem: Environmental > Terrestrial > Soil > Agricultural land | place: Mexico: Magueyal, Guanajuato | collected...
GATCAGACCTGAATTTGTTCGATCCGTTTTTCCTAAGATTTTTGCAGGTTTTCGAGATAGTTCAATGATTCCCAAACATCTATCAATACTTGTGTAGATACTAATGGCGTCAGCCCTGGGTTACAGACAGGGAGAAATAGCGTAGCCCATGAAATGGGCGACAGCCCTCGAATGCTACGGACCATTCGAGGGCTGTCGCCCGCTTATGCGGGCTTTGCGTCTCAAATTGATGGTTGTTACCCAGGGCTAACGCCCTGGGCTGTATGCTGCCGCCCGCGTGCGCGGGCTAAAATTCATACTTTCGCCCTTACTTATTGATGCCGCCGTTCTCCAGCGCCGTGTAGATGTCGGGCGAATAGAGTCCGAGCCAGGGGTCTGTCTTTGGCGTCTGGAAGAGCTGGGCGTAGACAAGCTCGTTTAAGTTGTCGGCGTCCGTGCCTGCCTGCCCGGCGACGAACCATGCGTGCAGCTTCGTGTGCAGCATGTACTCGTTGCGCACGGTGTCGAGCGCCATGTAGTGTTCGAGGTTCTGCACGGTGCGTGCGAGAAGGCCAGCGTCCCGGCCCAGGTTACGGTTCAGGCGCATCATCAGGGCGCGGCTGCCCTGGTCAATGCGCGAGTCCGAGCCATGCAGGTCGGCGATCTTGTTCCAGACGGTCAAATCCGTCGCCCCTTCGAGCGCGGTGGCGTCCGCCGTGATGGACCTTAAAATATTAACTTCGACCGCCGCCTTGGTCACGGCTATCGGGGCGATGGTGATCGCGGCCGGGTTGCTCTTTCTCTGTTCGATCCTCGCCGCGACGTCCGCTGGCACGCGGCCTCCTGCCTTCGCTACGTCCGAAGCCCATTCAGCGGCGATGGCTTGAATGCGCCCGTTGTGGTAATCGCGCAGAGCTCTGAAGCGCGCTGCCGCCTCCTGCCCGCTCGTTTGTTTCGCAATCGCCTCCATTCGCGTCAGCTCGCGCATGAAAGACTGCGGCCCGTAGAGACCCGGCAGCCCGTCAACGAGCAACCCGTTGGAATCCAGAACGTAATGGATACTGTTCCCTGTAATGGTGCGTTCAAGCCTCCGGCCGTCGCCGAAGTCTATGGTGACGCGCGGCGCGGGGCGCACGGATTTCCAGTGGAGTATGAAATGATCGCGCAGGTATTTCGAGACGTCCGCGTTGGCATAGAGCACTGTGCGGAAGAAACGGCTGTTGGCGCAGCTAAACTCTTCGTCTAAGTTTCCGAGCAGCCGCAGCGTGAGAATCGGTTTCCCGCTCGCCTTCGCGGCCACTTTGGCCTGCTCAAAATCCGTGTACCAGTAGAGACCGGACGAGTAGCTGTGGCGCTGCCGGCTGACGGCGTCCAATGCGGCGCTGATTCGCTGCCACTCCTGCTCGTTTACAGGGAGGCCGGAGGCCGCGCGCTTAATCTCTTCCGCATAGGTGTCGAAGAGAATTCGCAGACCATTCGGCCCCATCGCACGCAATTCGGCGATGGCCGGGGCGGATTCGGTCGTTTTCTCGGAGACGGCCAGGCGTGCCAAAGCCTCCGGGCTGCTGCCCGCAAAAGCGGCCGGCGCCAGGAAAAGGCTGAGCGAAAGGGACGCCAGAAGGGACATGAAAATCTTGCGACGCATGGAAAAACCTCCTCAAAGCAAGCGCAGATAACAGGGAGACCAAAGGTTTTGGGACTTTTGACTACATGGGTGACATTTTTCGTTGCATGTCTTCTGGCGGGATTGACGGGAAGCGCGAGGTTTTTTGCTGGCGAGCCTTTGATGGACGAAAAATTAACCGCGGAGGACGCAGAGGGAGAATTATGAATTTTGAATGTTGAATTTTGAATTGATGCCCAAAGCTTTTAATTCAAAACTCAACATTCAAAATTCATAATTTGCTTTCCTCTGCGGTTCAATTACATCTTTTCATGCAGTAGCTTTCGCACGCATGACCCAAACGCTGCGCTGGTCGTTAATCTTGGCGATGTAGCAGACGAAGAGTTGGTCGCCGCTCAAAGCAGCCGACGGAAGTTCACCGCTGCCCGCGGCAGACGCGGCGCTCTGGCCGTCAGCGAGTTTGGCGCTCATCACGCGTGACGGGCCGCCTTCGTTGCTCTCCCAGATAACAGTCGCGCCGCTCTTCCCACCCGCAAGCAGAAGCGGGGTGCCGCGCGCCTCTCCCTTAGCCAGCGGCCTGCTCTCGGAGAAGGTCTTCCCGTCATCGGTTGACTGCGCCCAGAAGAGTCCGGGTGCGCCGCCCTTATCGCCCTCCGTGTACCAGACGACGCGCAGAGCGTTGTCGTCACCGATTGCCAAGGCCGGACCGGAGACCGGACACGCGGCGATCATCCAGCGGTCGTCGCTGACTATGACGGGCGCGCGGAAGTTGCGGCCACCGTCTTCCGATGCGGCCAGCGCGATGTGGCGATACTCTCCGGGCAGGACCTGCCGCCAGCTCACGAAAACTCGCCCGCGCGCATCAGCCTCCACAGCCGTCTTGCAACACGGGCAGGCATCTTTCGCGAGACGTTGATTCGGAGAGAACGTGCGCCCGCCGTCCGACGACGCCGCGAAGAAGACATCACGGTTGGCCTCCATGTTCTCCATCTTCTGCGCCGCTCCCGTTTGCTTCGCAGGGTGCGGTTTGACCACATCCCTTTCATCGAGCCAGGCGACATAGACGCGGTTATCCGCGCCTACCGCGAGCGAGTGCATTCCGTGCCCGACGGCCTTGCGGTCGTCGTTCACTTTCACTGGAGGCTCGAAGGTCTTCCCTCCATCGCGCGAGGCTGAGAGGAAGAGGTCGTTCGCATGTTTTTGCGACGTGATACGTGCCGTCCACCCGACATAAATCGTGCCATCGGGCGCGACCTTAACCGTGGGCTGGTCGCCGCGCCAGCTGGTCGCTTCGCCCGCATTCGGATTGACGCGCGTGGGCTCGCCCTTAACCTTTCCTTCGGCGTCCAGGTGCGCGAGCATCACGTCCGCGTCCTTGTTCTCTTGATGCACCACCCACGCGACATAAACCGTGCCGTCCGGCGCAGCCGCAACGGCAGGCTCAGCCCCATCCGTGTTCTCAGCCGAGACGCGAACCGGCTTGATCTCACTCGCACCCGGCGCGTTGTTAGTTCCGGCGGGCTGCTCTGCCTTCTGCGCGCAGCCCGCGAGAAATGTTAATGACGCAAGGCAAGCTGCGATTGCGTATCTTTTGATAAACATGCTTCGGAATAATTCCTTTCAAAAACTGAGTCGCAATCCGAACTGAATCTGGCGCGGGTCGAACGCCGCGGTCGGACGGCCAAAGGTCACCAGCGGCGTGGTCCCGGTGCCGAACGTGTTGTTCGGGAGAGCCAGGTTTGAGCGGTTCAGGACGTTGAATCCTTCGGCGATTGTCTCCAGCCCGACCCGCTCCGTCAGGCGAAACTTACGGCTCAATCTGAGGTCGAGCGAGGCGAAATCAAAGCCGCGCCCCGCGTTGCGTCCCACGCCAGCGGGCCGGTCGTTGTTGTTCGTGTCAAAGTTGCGGTCGCTGCCCGTCACGATATTGAAGGGGAGCGCGGACGCGTAAGTGAAGATGTAGTTGAACTCGAAACCCGCGAGCGCGCGGCGGAAGAAAGAGTGGCCGGAAGCGCGCGGCGCTTGCAAGGTGCCGCTGACGGTCAGGCGGTGGCGCTGGTCGTTATCCGAGAGCCCGCGATCATCTTGCAGGTTGAAATTGTCCTGCGGCGTCGAGAAGAAAAAGTTGCCCGCGTTATCAATCGCCTTTGAGAAGGTGTAGGAGACGCGCAGGCCAAAGGAGCGCGCCGCGCGCTTGTTGAAGGCGACGACAAGCGCATCGTAATAACTGTCGCCGGAGCTTTCGTAGCGGCTGATGTTGCCGAAGTTCGGATCAGGCCGTCCCAGATTGGGCACGCCCGCCGAGGCCGGAAAGCGCGGCACGTTGATGTTGCGAGACATAATGATGTGCAGCCCGCGCAGGTGCATGTATCCGACAGACAGCGACGCGTCCCAGGGCAGCTCGCGCTCGATCTGCAAGTTGGCCTGCTCGCTGTAGCTATTCTTTATCTCAGGATCAATCTGCGTCACGTTCGGCTTGATCAGCAACGTGGAGGGCTGAGCACTGAGCACGCTCGGGAAGACGGGCGCGCCCGCCTGAGTCGGCGCGGAAAATTGGACGACGATGTATTTCGAGCCGTCGCGTTGCAGCGCGTTCGAAGTTGCGCGCAAGGGGACGCGGTCGAAATAGATGCCGAAGCTCGCGCGCACCACAGTCTTCCTGTCTCCGGGCGAGTAGGCCAGCCCCACGCGCGGAGCCAGGTTGTTCGTATCCGTCTCGATGGGGCTGGGCAGAAACTGCGCGTCGTAGCGCAAGCCTGCGTTAACGGTCAAATCAGAGCGCGGACGCCATTCGTCCTGCACGAAGAGCCCGATGTTGGGGTTGGCCTGAAACTGCGAGGGCGCGCCGAAAGCCTGCTGGAAGCTGCTGTATGTCCCGCTCAGAAAGTTATTGAGGTTGGTGAATGTGTATGCACCCTGGAGCGCACCGGGAAAATCTATCAGGACGCGATTGTAGAGAAAGTCAACGCCGCCCTTGAGCGAGTGCCTGCCGCGCTCTGTGGAAAGATTGTCCACCAGTTCGTAGAGGTCAATCGAGCGCGCCAGCGGCGAGGTGGTCGAAGTCCCGAAGCTGGCGACGCCGTTGATGGTGACAGCCGGACCGACCGCGTCATTGACGGGAGCCTTGAGCCGGCTTCGCGTCAATTGAAAACGGGCCTCATTAATCGTGCGTGGGGAAAGGGTCGTCACGTTATTGGCTGCGAAAGTCTGGTCGCGATTGCCGATTCCCGTTCCGCGGCTGACACTGTTCAGTCCTCCGACGCTGCGCGAGTTGAGAGCGGAGATGTCGTAGAAGCTGTAACGCAGCGAGAGCAGGTTCGCCGAATTGATTTTGTGATCCACGCGCGCGAAGAAGTTACTTGTATCGAAGCCGCCAGGAACAACGCCCGTCTCGATTCGCGGACCGCTAAAATTAATCTGGTTCAGCCGGTTGTTGATTGTCGCCACGTTGGCCTGCGAGATGGTGATGATGTTCGAGTCGTTGCGCCGCGTCTGCTCGAAATTAGTGAAGAGAAAGGTGCGGTCGCGCCGGATGGGCCCGCCGAGGCTCGCGCCGTACTGCGCCTGCGTCAGTAAATCCTTGCGCGTCGCCAGGGGGTTGCGCGCGTCGAAGCGCTGGTTGCGAAGGAAACCGTAGAGACGCCCGTGCCAGTCGTTCGTGCCAGCCTGCGTCACGATATTGACGACGCCGGAGGAAGCGCGTCCGAACTCTGCGATGCCGCCGGAGGTGACGACCTGAAACTCGCGTATCACCTCCTGGCTGTAAAAAGTGCCTGCCAGATCCGCCGCATCGTCGTTAGCCGAGAGTCCATCAACGACAAAGCCGTTATTAAGGTTGCGCTGCCCGGCGACGGAGAGCCCTGTGCCCGGCACGGCGGAGGTCTCCGCAAACCTCTGGTTGCTGCCGGTATTCGTGCGCGAGACGCCCGGGACGAGCAGCGCCAGGTCCAGATAGTTGCGCCCGTTCAAGGGAAGCGCGTCAATCTCTGCCGGCAGCACGGTCTCGGCAACTTCGGTGCGCGCGGCTTCGATGAGAGGCACGTCCGCGGTTATCTGGACGCTCCCGCTGATGCCTGCGACCGTGAGCCTAAGGGGCACGTCGAGCGCCTGCCCGACCGTTAGCGTGATCTTCTGAGTGAGCTGGGCGAAACCTTTTTGCTCGACCGTCAGTTGATAAGGACCGACGGGCAGGTAAGAGAAGCGATAGCGGCCTTCCTCATCTGTCGTCATAGTCTGACTTCGATTGGTATCGAGGTTGACGATTGTCAGCGCCGCGCCGCTGATGCTCGCGCCGTCCGAGTCCGAGACGCGCCCCGTCAAAGTCGCGGAGTTCACACTCTGCTGCGCCAGCGCCAGAGAACAATTCAGAGCGAGAAGAACCCTAAAGCAGATAACGACCAGGCTTTGCGGTCTTCTAAAGATAGAAGCTCCGATCATTTCAAAAATCCCTTCTCAAGGAACGAACAGCTTCTCTTTGCGTCTTTGCGTCTTGGCGTGAAACTTTCTCTCGCAAAGACGCTGGAGGCGCAAAGAAAAGAGATGCGCGCGAAATAGACGACGGCGCGCCAGAGAGTCTCTTGCGCGGACAACGCGTATTTAGCGGTAATCAGGCTGAAAGATTAAAGAGAGAAGGGAGGTGCGCGCGGGCGCGTCTGTCGTCGTCGCTCCTCGTCGGTTGACGGGGGTTTGCAAAAATTCCTCTTGAGAGTTTTGACTGTGAGCGGTTGCGTCTTGTGGGCGACTGCGGTTGCGGCCGTCTCGCGCGGGCGTCGCAACTGCGCCGAAGAGAGCGCGGCTGCGGCGCACGCGGGCGAACAGGGCGTCGTCATCGCTTGAGACGTGACGGTAGCCGCTGGCTTTGATTCTTCGACGGATGAAATCGGATGCGCCTGGTGCTGTGTCGAATCGTGTGCCGCGTGTTCGCCGTGGCGGTCGTGCGCTTTCGTCTTAGCTTTGCCGGCAAACGCGACGCTGCAAGAGCCTGCCTCGTGCGGCGGCTTGCCCGCGCAGCAGTCCATACGGCATTCGTGCGCCGATGACGAAAAGGTGCTGAACGGAACGACGCCCGCCAAAAGGACAAGCGCTATCAGCGTCGCTAGAACTGTTCTGGCGAGAGGTGCGCGAGTGGGGGTTGCTGGACGCAGACTTGAAAACAAGTGAAAGCTCCGTGCCGGGCACGCGGCGTGCGATGAGTTCAGCGAGCGAATTCTGTCACAGGAAAAGGGTAGAGCGCAAGACACTCTGGTCAATCACCTATGGTATATTCCAGCCGTAACCTATAGCGTAATCCCACCCCTGTCTTCTATAACGATCATAGTTAATAGAGATAGAATAATTCCCCTTTCGAAACCTCAATATCTGTGCGTTAACTTCATGATTTTCTTCTTCGGGACTATTCCACCCATTCGCTGTAAGCTTTTTAGTGTAAAAACCCTTGACTTCACTGTAATCGGCTGACGACTGATAGTAAAAGCTGAGAGAAGCTACCGTGCTCTTAACCACATGGGTCGAGTCTATCTGATTGAAGCCTGGATAGACCGGCGTTTCGGCGGCTATCCGGCGCAATGTTTCGAGCCTCTGTTTTTCTTCAGGTGTCGTCAGGCAACCGACGAGAAGCAGGCTACAAAGTAAGTTTGTTAGCCTGCGCCGTGAATTGCGCTTGAGACTTCTTCCTCGCAGCTTCATAGAGCATCCGCTCGCTTGAATGAGAATTATCTGAAATTCATCACCTGCGATTTTTATAAGCTGTTTGAAAATTCCTTTTAGCCGCGCAAGCGGCGGATAGAAGGTAGCCAGACGTGAAACGTCTGGAATCCGTGGGCGTTGAGATACCCGCGCTGAAGGCGCGGACAGAATTCTTGCGCTCTTCAGAGCGCGAAAACAATTTACCTGCTCCCAGACGTTGCACGTCTGGCTACCTTCTCAATGCACCTTCGGTGCAGAATTCGGAATTTTCAAAAACCGCTTCTTATCTCCTTAAACGGTCGGCGCGCTGGCGTGCAGGCCTGGCTCGATGTCGCCGGCGATGACGACCGTCAATTGATCGGGCCGGAAATATTTTCTGATCGCCGCGTTGACCTCTTCAAGCGTGACCGCCTGGATGATCTGCGGGTAGCGGTCTATGTAGTCCGTTCCCAACCTGTAAAACTCCGCATTCCACATTGCCTGCGCCAGTCCGGCGTTGGTCGCCAGGGAGACTTTGAACGAGCCGATGGCCGAAGACTTCTCGTCGGCCAGCTCTTCGGGTCGAATCCCGTTCCGGACGTACTCGCGCAGGACGTTGAGGGCCGAGCTGATGGCCTTCTCGATGTTGTTCGGATTGACGGAGACGCCGACATACCACGGGCCCGCTGCCAGAGAGGGCGCGCGGAAACGCGAGTTGATGCCGTAGGTCAGGCCCTCCTGGTCGCGCACGCGCAGGCCCAGGCGCGACGACAATGTAGATTCGCCGAGCGCGCTATTGGCGAGCGTGGCCGCGTAGTAGTCCTTCGAGTCGCGGCGCAAAGGGGCGGCCGAGCCGAGCAGGATGTCAACGTTGGCCTTCTCTTTGACGAGCACGATCTCTCGCAGCGTGTCGCTCTGCAGTTCCGGGTCCGTGACGGCGATGTCAACGCTCTCGGGTCCTGTGAACTCCACGAACGCCTCTGCGAACTGCCGACGGACGTCCGCCGCATCAACGTCGCCCGCGATTGCTAGAATCAACGAGCGCCCTCCATAGAACTTCGTGTAAAAGTTCCGGACGTCTTCGACCGTGATCGAGTTGATGCTCTGGATCACTTTCTCGCCCGAAGGCATGTAGAAAGGGCTGGCCTCGTCGAAGATGAGCTGCGTGAATCGTTCGCGCGCGCGATAGCCTGTGTTGGATTGCTGCTCCTGGACGACGGCGATAATCTGCTGCTTCAATTTGTCCAGCTCTTCGCGCGGGAACGCTGGCTCGCGCAACGCTTCCGAGAGTGTGCCGATGACGAGCTTTAAATCTTTCGAGAGCGCGCGGGCGGCGACGTTGACGGCGAACGGGTCCGCGGAGAAGGCCAGTTGCGCGCCGACGGATTCGAGATCGTGCGCGAGCTGCAGCTTGGTGCGCCGCTTCGTCCCGCGCTCCAGCATGTTGGCAGTAATCTGCGCCAGCCCGGGCTTCTCGTGCGGCTCGAAATAGGAGCCCGCGCGGAAGGAACAGCGCAGGGAGAGGGTCGGCGTCGCGTGGTTTTCGAGGACCAGAAGCGTCGCCCCTGTCTCAAGCTCTGTGCGCACGACGCGCGAAGAGAGGTTTGTGCGCCCGGCCGTCGCCGCCGTAATCGCCTCGACGGCGTCCGAAGATTTGTCGCCGTGCGGGGCCACGCTCTGCTGCTCCTTGCCTTGCGGCGTTGTCGAGCCTCCCTCCGTCGCGGTCTGCTCCAGTCCGGGTTCGCGGAAGAATTGCACGCCACGCTTCTTAATGCGGATTGCGGATTGCGGATTGCGGATTGAAAAGGCGAACGCGGGTTTTTCTAAATCCGCAATCCGCAATCCGAGATCCGCATTCGAGCCGTTGCCGCCGCCCGACTGCTTCGGAATGAAGTGGCCGACGGTCCGATTGTCTTCCGTGAAATACTTGCGCGCGACGCGCTGTGTGTCTGCGAGCGTGACGCGGCTGATGTTCAACTCGTAGTCTCTGTAGAAACGCCAGTCGGCGATGGCTTCGGCCTCGGACATCTGCATCGCGATGTTATATGTCCCGTCGCGGCTGTAGGCCATCTGCGCGACGATCTGCTGCTGCGCCTTCTCGATCTCCGCTGCGGTCAACCCTTCTTCCGAGACCTTGCGAAGCTCGTCGAGGATCGTCTCTTCGACCTTCTTCGGCTCCACGCCCGGGTGCACGGTCGCGTAAAGGTTGAAGAGGCCGGGGTCGCGATGCTGGTCCGCGTTCGAGTGTGCGTCAACGGCCAGCTCTGTCTCCACAAGGGCCTGATAGAGACGGCTCGTGATGCCGTGCGAGAGGGCCACGGAGAGCACCACCAGAGGATAGATGTCGTTATCCTCCGGGGGGTCGGCCGCGCGCCGGGCCAGCTCTTCGTTCGAGAGCACATTCATCTGCCCCAGCACGCCCGGCGTGTGGAAAGCTATCTGAACGAGTGCGAGCTCTCCGGCGCGGCGGATGACCAGACGCCGCTCGCCCTGCTGCTGCGGCTCGTCCGTATAAACTTCCGGGATCGGTTGAGCGGAAGCCGCGTAGGCGCCGAAATGTTTCTGAATCAGCTGGAGCGCCTCTTCCTGTTCAAAGTCGCCGACGAGAATGACGGTCGCGTTGTTCGGGTGATAGAACGTGTCGTAAAACTCTTTGAGGCGCGAGGTGGGCACGCCTTCGACGTCTGCGCGCCAGCCGATGGTCGGATGATGATACGGGTGCTCGCGAAACGCAGCCGCGTAGACCGCCTCGTCCAGGACTTCCGAGGGCTCGTTCTGCCCGCGCTCCAGCTCGTTGCGGACCACGGTCATCTCCGACTGGCGGTCCGCGTCCGCGATCAATGAGTTGCGCATCCTGTCCGCTTCGAGCTGGATGGCGAGTTCGAGCTGGTCCGAAGGCACGGTCTCGAAATAGTTGGTGCGGTCGTACCAGGTGGTCGCGTTAAAGCTCGCGCCGATCTTCTGGAGGGTGGCGGCGATCTGCGTGTTCCGCTCTTTGTTGAAGGTCGGCGTCCCCTTGAACATCATGTGTTCGAGAAGATGGGTCGAGCCCGTGTAGCCGACGGCCTCGTTGCGCGAGCCGACTTTGTAAAGGACCATCACGGTGGCGACGGGCGCAACTCGGTTCTCCACCAGCAGGACCTTCATCCCGTTCTCCAGCTTGTATTCCCGAATCGCGCCCGCCTGGGTCACAAACTCCACGCCTGCGGGCACCTGCACCTCAGCCATCTGTCAATTACTCTCCTTCAAATGTTAAGCTCCCCGCACGAGAAGACGACAGGCACAGATCAAGATTGCTGAGTATTTCCGCCGCCTCTCGCGCTATAATCCGGGGTTCAGAAGGAGATTACCACAATGCAGCGAATTGCCATACGCTACTGCGTCGTTTGAAACTACAGGCCCCGCGCCGCCCGTGTGGCGGAGTTGCTCAAACAGGAGCTGAACGTGGAGACGAACCTGGTCGAGGGAGACCGCGGCGAGTTCACCGTCTGGGTGGGCGACGCGGTTGTCGCCAAGAAAGGCTGGCTCGGCTTTCCTGACGATCAGAAAGTGCTGGAAGCGGTCCGCAATGCGCTGGCGACTGGAAAATCAGCCGGGCAGGGTTCTTGATCAATTCAGTAAATGCAAACCATAATAGGAGATACCATTATGGGTATCTTGTCAAAACCAATGGATAGCTTCAAACAGTTCAAACTTCGCGCGCCCTTATATTTATTGGGGTACGGATTGAAATTATGGAATAAACTATCCAACATCTTCAGGCGCGAGCCTGATCCTAAAAGGATGGCTAATCTTCATAAGTTTTCAGCTCAGCAAATATATTCCTCTAAATGGGTGACGCAAGAAAATGAGTCCTTCTATGAAGGCGAACCCATTCGAGCGGGTGATATTACTTATGGCAAATACACGCCGATAATGTCTCTTGTTTTAGGTTTTCCTATGAGTGAAGAGGAGTTGTTGAAGGTTGAAGTAACATGTCGGCGAGCTTTGAAAATTGACCCTCAAAACGCTGGCTTGCATAATAATTTAGGTTATATTTTGTCCAAACAAGGGCGGCTCACAGAAGCAGAAGCTGAATATCAGCATGCATTCTTATTAGCACCTGATAATGCTGATTTGCATAATAACTTTGGTGCTGAGCTTTTTAAGTATGAAAAATTTGCAGAGGCCGAGTCTGAGTTCGAAGAGGCGGTATGGTTAGACCCAAATAATTGTAGTTACCATTTGAACCTTGGGAGAACATTTCATCTGCAAGGTAAACTCACTGAAGCTGAAGCTGAGTATAAGGCTGCTCTTACTTTCACAGATTACAATCATACGGCTGTTGGAACTGAAGAAATATTAAAAGAGATACAGAAGGCGATTAACAGTAAAGAGGTTTAAGTATGAGCACGAAAGTTCGCGCGACCATAGAGGATTTATACAAAGTGCCTGGCAATGCTAAGGCTGAAATCGTGAATGGAGAGATTGTTCTGATGTCCCCGACAGGAGATTTGCCGAATCGTGCTGCGGGCGCAATCTATATCAGCCTGCGTCAATATGAACCCCAAATTAAGAATGGCCGCGCATACTCGGACAACGCTGGTTTCAAAGTCAATCTTCCGCACCGTGAATCTTTTAGCCCGGATGCCGCGTTCTATATTGGAAAGCCTACCGGTATGAAGTTTCTGGAGGGTGCGCCGGTCTTCGCCGTAGAAGTCAGAAGCGCCGGGGATTACGGCCGGAAGGCTGAGGAAGAGATCGCTCGAAAACTGAGCGACTATTTTGCCGCGGGCACGCTCGTCGTCTGGGATGTGGATTTGCTCGGCGAGGCAGTCGTCAAGGTCTATCGCGCGAGTGAGCCAAATAATCCAACTGTTTATCGGCGTGGGGAAGTGGCCGAAGCGGAACCAGCCGTTTCAGGGTGGACGATGGCTGTCGGTGATCTCTTCCAATAATGATGCGCTTCCATCTGTCCGACCGCTCTCGTCAGTAGCACTTTCATACTTGTTCATTGCTTTCCTCTCTTGTTTTCTGAGGTTCAGTGTGAAAGATCAACAGGTTTCGCTCCAGCAGTATATTGCAGAAGAGAAGGGGATTAAATCTCGATGATGAGAAGAATGCTTGTTTTCATCCTGGCTTTAACAGCTCTGGGAATCGAAAGCCTCCCCGCCCGCGCTCAGAAAGCGCGGCCAGGCGCCGTTTACGCACAGCCCGCGCGTGTCAGGCTCGAAGGGTTAATCAGGCGGCGTTTCCCTAGCTTTTACGGGAAGGCTTTTCCGCAGGAGCAGTTGATTATCGAAGAGTTTTATCCCATCGGGTGGTCGAAGGACGGGAAGTTCGCTTACTACACGGAGCCTGGAGATGAAGCCTGCGGCTGTTATTTCGCCCATCTCGTCATCATTGACCTGGTGAGCGACAAAGTCATGTGGTCGTTTGATTACGACAGCAGCGAGGCCGAAGACGCGGGCCGTAAAAAACCGCCCGTCACAATCCGCGCCCTCTGGAGAGAGAATCAAAAGCTCTTCTCCGGCAAACTGAGGCAGTACAACATCCAGCCGGGTGTGCGCTTCAGCGTGCTCCGCTTTCCGGCTAATCATAAAGGCGATCAACTGAGGACGGAGCTGAAGATCAAGGAGAACAGGAACGAGGAGACGAGCCCCTACGGCATCGTCGAGCAGGGCACGTTGCAGCTCATCTCAAGCCGGCAGGGCAAGAAGACCGTTTTAGAGCAAAATTACGTGAAGCAGGGCGAGGACTTCCAGATTCTGCCCCTGGACCTCAAGGTTCTGGGTTATCTGAAAAGCCCGTTCGAGCCGCGAGCCGCCCTCATGTTGATAGAGGTCTGGAGAGGCTATGAAGGGCCGCCGCACACGACGCGCATCAAAATCACCGGCTCAAGCCTGACGACCGGATTCAAGTAAGCTGCGCAGTCTGAACTGCCGGGAAAGAATAATTATGAATTTTGAATGTTGAGTTTTGAATTGAAAGCCTTAATTCAGAATTCAACATTCAAAACTCATAATTTATGCAGTTGCGCGGCGCATGTGTCAGGTCCGGCTTTTGTACTCGATCAGCATGTTGCAGAAGAGCGCGCCCTGCTCTATGGCGTCGTCCAGGGCCAGATGCGTGTGCGGCAGGTTATCGAACCAGCGCGCGGGCATGACGGCCTTCGTCGTGTCGCGGTACTCTTTGCCGAGGAGCAGCATCGCGAAGGTCTTGATGTCGAGGGCGAAGTAAGAGAAGGGGCTGTCACCGGTAAATTTGTGCAGATACCATTGGACGAACATGTAATCGAAGGCTGCGGGGTAACCGACAAAGACGGGAGCGCCCGGGAGCGCTTTGAGCCACGCTGTATATTCCCGCATGGCCTTCTCCGGCGGCTGCAAGTTCTGCCTGCACGCGGCCCAGGCAGCGCTTTGCGTCTCCCACCATTTCATCGTCTCCGGGTCTTGGGTCGCCCCCGGCAGCGTTTCGAGATTGGCGCTAAAGGTTCCGATCAGCGTCTTATCCGCAGTATAGGCGGCCGAAGCGACGCTCAGCATCGAGTGCGGACCGGGAATCGGGCCGTCCGTTTCAACGTCAGTGCTCACGTAGATTTCTGCCATGAGCAGAAACTAACAGAAGCACCGACGCAAAGGAAAGAATAATTATGAGTTTTGAATTTTGAGTTTTGAATTAAGGCTCTCAATTCAACATTCAACATTCAACATTCATAATTATTCTTGACGTATGGCCTGCATCTGCTCGATGAGGCGCTTGGCGATTTTCGTGGTGAGCGTTCCGCCGAGCGAGCTGAGCTTGCCGCTCAAGACTACGATGTACGTGCGCGGGTCAATGACCGTATAGACGAATCTGGTGGTGAAGACCTTGCGGCCCACCTCGATAATCAGGTCCGCGTCCGCTTCGTTCCTCGTAATCGCCAGCCCCCAGCGCGCGAACTCTGGCCGCTTGCGCAGCTCGTTCTCAAGCTCTGGCGCTTTGAAGTAGACAGACTTCTTGCGAATGTAGATCAGCTTCGCGTTGCGCAGGATGGTCGCGGGGTCCGTGACGGGCGCGCTTACTGAATCGGAGACCTGATCGGAAGCCGCACGGACTGGCTGCGTCGTTCCCTCAATCCCAGCGCCCTCCTGGCGCAAAGCTTGCCCCTGAGCGTTCCAGGCGATTGAAAGCAATGAAAAGGTCGCGACGAGGCCGAAGACGAGGCGACGTTTGAAAGGGGACCCTGGCCGACGTTTGCCGCCAGCCGGATGACAGGATCGGATTGATAAGAGCATACTGGATTATTCCTCCTGAGGTGGATGTCCGGGCGAAGTTGGATTTCGCCCTCATCAGAAAATATCTCTGGAAGGTGGATTGCCACTGAGGGTTTTGTGGCACTTCTTCGACTGCCACACCTTATAACTCTCGCCGCCGAAGCGGGCCTGGATTGAATTACGCACTGGCAAAGGCAAACTTTCACGATAAGCTGTCATCGAACGGACGCGAACCACCATCCGTGATCCACTTCGTTAGTTTCGTCTCGGACCGTTAAGGAGCAAAGATTCTTATGCGCCTCTCTCTTAAAGCCGTTCTGATCGCGGCCCTTCTCGTCCTGACGTTTTCCGGCCAGCTTGCGGCGCAGGCAGGGCGCAACCGTCAGAAGACCGCCGAGCCACAAAAGAAGGTCGCAGCACCTGAGACCCCGAAGCCAGAGAATCCGGCGCCCACAGAGACTGTGGAGCAGGGGCCTGCAAACGCCGACGACCAGCAGGAGATCGAGTCCGTCAAAATCGAGACGAATCTCGTGACAGTCCCGGTCATCGTCAGCGACCGCGGCGACAAATATATCTCGGACTTGAAGCAGGAGGATTTCGAGGTTTTCGAGGACGGGGTGAAGCAGGAAATCTCCTTCTTCGAGACGGTGACTGCGCCTTTCCACGTCGTCCTGATGCTCGACACGAGCGCGAGCACGCAGGAAAAACTGGGACAGATCCAGCAGGCCGCCATCGCCTTCACGGAGCAGTTGCAGAAGGCGGACCGCGTCAAGGTCATCTCGTTTGACGACCGCGTGCGCGACCTCTGCGATTTTTCGTCGGACCGGGCGGTCCTGCAATGGGCGATACGCGGCACGCGCCCCGGCGCGGGGACGAAACTTTATGACGCGATGCGTTTCGGCCTGACCGCCTTGCAGCGCGTCAAGGGGCGCAAGGCCATCGTCATCTTCACGGACGGCGTGGACTCTTACAGTGACCGCGAGACCTACAACAAGAACGTGCGGATGATAGAGGAGGCCGGAATCATCATCTACCCGATTCGCTACGACACGCGCGAAGAGTTAGAGCGCCTCCTGCGCCAGCAGCAGCAATCGGGCCAGGTCATTGATCTGGCGACCATTCTCGGGGGCAGAAGCAGCACGACGCCTCCGACTTTCCCTGGGGGCGGCCAGACCCCTGTCCCGACGGGCCGCACCGGAGGCTCGACCGCGCCGGGTACAGTGCGTCTGCCCGGCGGAGTCATCACGGTGCGCAACACGCGCAACGACCGTTATCCCCCGGACAACAACGACCCGAACTCACCCGGCAACCGCAACGACCCCACTCAACCTTCGCGCACGCCGACCAGCATGGACCCGATCGCCGCCGAATTAGATCTTCTTTTTCGCACGGCGGACGCCTATCTGGACGAGATCGCGCGCAAATCCGGCGGCCAGCTCTACCGCGCGGACACACTCGTTTACCTGCCCAGAGCCTTCGCACAGATCGCTGCCGAGCTCCGGACGCAATACTCTATCGGCTACTATCCGACCAAAGAGAACATGCGCGACGGCAAGTATCACAAGATTAAAGTGACGACGACGCGCAAAGGCGTCGCGGTGCGTGCCCGCCCAGGCTACCGCGCGCCGAGCGCCGGAAAATAATCGCTATGGTTTTCATTCGAACGTGACCGGATGAGCCGGATTGCGGGGACAAGTTTTCGGCCCGCTCCGTTTTAAGGACAGCCAAAAAGGTAAAGGGACCCAAGCCCCGTCAGGGGCGGCAGAATAAAGCCCAGGGCGTCAGCCCTGGGTCACAACGCCGAGTTGAAATGCAAGCCCGCGTCAGCGGGCGACAGCCCTTGAAATTGCATACGGGCGTTCACGGGCTGTCGCCCATTCGCATGGGCTTCAACATCTTTTCCATCTGTGACCCAGGGCTAACGCCCTGGGCTAAAATCTTCCGCCCCTGACGGGGCTCCGTAATGCTCACGCAGCCGCAGCCTTTTTATCGCCTGCCGTCACCAACCATCGCTGCTGAAATATTTTGAGGGGCAGTTGATCCAGGACGAAGGCCAGACCTGTGAAGATGCTGACGCTCGCGATGGGCAGGACGGACTGCTCGCCACCCTGTATGTAAATGGACGAAATCAAAAGGCAGTAGATGCTGATCAATGTCGTCGCGATCTTTCTCTCTGAGAGAAGATAGATGATGACGGGCAGAAGCGGCATCAGCGAATAGATGAAGAAGATCGGAAGAATGACTACGGAAAAATAGGTGACCAGCATCCAGGCCCTCATCGAAGGGAACGTCTTCCAGTCATAAAAATAACGCCGGTTGACGAAGATGATCGCGGCGAAGAGCAGCAGGAGCAGTCCGACCCCTATAATTCCTCCGTGACGGAAGCTCGCGATCAACGGCGCAGTGTTATCGGTCCGCTGCATCAGGAAGAAAGAGGTGGTCCTGTTCTCTTCGAAGTACCTGGGGATGGCCGCCGGGTTCATCAGGACGACGACGGTCAGGGCCAGAACCCAGACGGCGACGAAGCCCGCAATCGCCCTCCACTTTCTCTTCAACAGAAAGAGAATCATCATCAGCCCCGGCATGTATTTCGAGATGGAGGCCAGCCCGATGCTCGCCCCGCTCCAGAGCAGTTCTTTTCCCCTGAAGCGATAAGCGAGCGCCAAGCCGAAGACCCAGATGATAGTCGCCTGGCCGAGAGAGGCAGAGGCCGGGACCCAGAGCAGCGTAAACGGCATCAGTCCCAGAGCCATCCTCCAGGACAGACCGTAGAAGCGATAGCTGAGGACGAGCAGGCAGAGCATCAGCCACGCCCAGAGAGCAGAGGCCACGGGCCAGTTGAAAAAGGCTACGGGCGCGGCGAAGAGATAGCAGGTCGGCGGGTAATTGCTCCCGTGAGTGACGGGCCAGTCAATTCCCAAATCCTTGAAGGCGACACCCAGGACCGGATAAGGTTCGGTCCTGTTGTAGAGCGCGCGAAAGCCGACGATCATCGAGGCGAAATCGGAGAAAGGCATCTCGCCTTTGAGCGTGGACGAGGCGTAGCGCAGGCTGTCCTGATAATGTGTGACCACGCCGCTGAACTTCGGCAGCGTGAGCAGCCAGAAGAAAAGAATCGCCCCCGCGATTAGAACTAGATTATCAAGCGCGCCCTTCCTCAGCTTCATTCGCGGACCTATTCCCCGGACTTCTTCAGTTCCTTGCGCCTTAACGGTCTAGTGCCGCTTGGCGCACGCGCCGCCGAATTGTTTCTGAGATCTGCGGAAGCTTCATGACTGAAGCGGCGCGATGAGTTCGCGTTGAACCGCGACGCGCAGTGCCTGAGATTTGCGAAGCAAACCGTGCTCGTAAAGGCGCATCAGCTCATCTAGCTGCTTCTCCGCTTCCGCATCGAGTATTCCTTCCTGATTCTTCGTCAGGAGATCATCTAAAGTGGCTTGCTGCTCATCTGTAAGCCGCAACTCGGTCAAGGCGAGCAGTTCTTCATCAGACAGTTCTTCAACCGGCATCTCGGTAACAACCGTTTCCAGCCAGGAGGCCAGCACCTCTTCAACGCTGCGCTCGGTTTGCGCCGCTACCTGCGTCGCCTGACGCACGACCTGTTCGGAAACTTCGATAGTGATTTGCTGGCTCATGTTGATAGCTCTTCTAAAATCGGCCGAATGATTATAACGCCATTACATGACTTTTTGTGTAACACAACAAATAATCTTCAGATTAGCGCATGAACTTGCGCCGGATGGCAAGAGCAAGCAGCGCCGCCTGCAACGGGCCTAAGATTGTTTCGAGAATAACGAAGCTCTGCGCAGCGGTCGTTGCTGGTCGCGGCTCAGGCTTTTGGAATGTCATCACGCCGAGACTGTACGTCAATGCTCGCGGCAGCCCTAATGGCTCGCCAACTTCATCGCGCGACTCTGTCACTGCTTCTCTTTCATTAGTGCGCCTCGGCTCCCATCGCGCGAAACCGACTTGCGTGTAGAGCAGGGCAAAAAGAAACCAGACCCCGATCAGCACCACGAAAGCGCGGAGAACGCGCTCGCCATAACCACTTGCCAGCCAGTACCACCAACTTAGTCGCCAAGGAGCGAAGCCGCGCCACTTCTCACGCCGCCGCGCATCCATCGCCATGTAGCGAAACTTTGATGCTTCTTCATAACGATGATTCTCTTCTGCATTATCCGCGAGATACCAACAAGCTACGGCTAACACGTCGTGCGGCGAAGAGACATCTTTGCTTTTTAGACTTCCGATCTCTTTATCGATGCTACGCCAATCCCAATCCACGCGGGTAAATTCAAACTTGCGTGCATCAACATTCACGAACAAATGAGGGCGCAATGTAAGCTTTTGAAAAGAGACATAGGCTGGTTTTTCTATCTCGGCGTATTGAAGATCCAACGATATGCGCTCGTCCCGACTCTTCCCTCCAAATCTAACGGGACCCCTGAAAGAAGCGTTGCGTAAGTTGACCTCCTCGCTGAAGCTGGCATAGCGGAAGTATGCCAGCGCGATGAAATTTGCGGAATAGAAGTCAGCCTTTGCTCCGAAAACGGCACGGGTGAAGTACACATCCGCACCAAATTTAACCTCTCTGAAAGCTGCTTCCGCATTATTGAAAAAAGCCTTTCTAAAATACGCTTCCGCTTTAAAGACGGCGTAGTTGAAATCTGCTTTCTCATTAAATTCGGCATGGTTAAAGTTTACATCCGCGTCAAATTTGGCCTCAGAAAAGTCGGCTGCTGCGTTGAAGGTAGCTCCTCTAAAGCTTACCTCTACGTCAAACTGAAAACTTTGGAACTGCACTTTATCGGGAAACCAGACGCCGCTAAAATCGAAATTATTCTTGCTAAACTTTCTTTTCAACGATTCATCGAACTCTTTACTCTTCTCTTTACCAGGGTAATGAAGCAAACAATAACGCTTGCCTTTATATTCTTTATAGAAAGGTTCTCCCTTGCAGGCTGAACGAAAATCCTCTTTACAATCACAAACAAAAGTGGAACCAGTGGGGGCTTTGGTTGTGGGTGAGGATGACATGACCGTCTCTTCAAATCCGTATCCCGCGAATCTTCTCGGCCTTCTTCTCTTCTTTGACGAGCACGGCGTTGTCCTGCGCGCGGTGCTCGCGCTCGCGCGTCGAATGCCAGCGGGCCCACTCGCCGGGCGCGTCGAAGGTCTCGCCGCCGTGGGGCGTGATGCGCGAGCGCACACGACACATGACGGGCGTGTTGACGCCGACGCCAGAGATGACTGCCTGGCCTTTGGTCAGCGCCGGCAGCTCGTCCAGAAGCTGTCGGCCCGCGCCTTCGACGCTCTTCGCCACAGTGTCCTGGTCAATCGGGTTGACGATGCGCATGATGATCTGCGTCATGCACTGTGAAAGCACGTCCTGATCCAGCTTGCCGGGCCGCTGCGTAATCAGCCCGATGCCGACGCCGAACTTGCGCCCTTCCGAAAGAATCTGTTTGAGGATGTTCGTCGAGACCACGGTCTGGCCCGCGGGCGCGAAGCGGTGCGCCTCTTCGAGCAGGGCGAAGACAGGGTACGGTAGATAACTGTCCGTCCCCTGCAAGGCTTCTTCGCGCACGGTCGCCATGCGCGCTTTGTTAACGCGACGCAGCAGTGTGGCGACAACCACCTGCTGCTCGTTCTGCTCTATGTCCGAAAGCTGTAGCACGGTGCAGCGGCCCGGCTGGAAGAGTTCGTTTAAGGGGATGTGCTCGTTATCGGAGAAGATCGAATCCGGACGGTCAAAGCGATTGTCCAATCGCCACAGGAGCGCGTCAATCGAGCCGACGTTGCCGCCGCTTCCCCCGCGCCCGTCCTCCTCGCCATATTTCTCGGCCGTCACGGCGTCGCGCAGGTCCTGATAGCCCCAGAGCCCGCGCTCGCCCCTTTCCCCTGCGGTCAATTTCCGGTAGGCCTGCGACAAATAATGGAGCATCTTGTCGGACGTGCCTTCGGGCAGAAGGTACTTGATATCCGCTTCCGTGAGCGTCGAGACGCGTACCTTGATGCGGTCATGCGTGAAGATTTTAACTTCCGGCTGATAATTGTCCTGTGGCTCGCGAAAACGCGCGTCCGCTTGAATGGTGCCGAGCGTGTCATACTCGCCGTGCGGGTCCACAATCAGCACGGCGGCGCGGTTGTAAGGGCGCATCAACTCTTCGACGAGCACGCCCGCCGTGTAGCTTTTGCCCGCGCCAGTAGAGGCCAGGATCGCCAGATGTGTCGAGACGACGTCTTTAATGGAGAGCACGACGGGCACTTCGCCTTCGCTTCGCGTCAGCAGACTCCCGACGTGAGCCGAGCCGGTCTCTCCCATGCGCCTGGGCGAGAGCACCTCTGCGAGCGTTTCCGACGAAGCTAGAAAGACAGGGTCGCCGGGGTTGGGCGGAATGCGCGGGTTGACGAAATCTCCGAGCGCGCGGCTGAAGTAGCCTATGGTCTCGACCGTAATCTCGTAAAGCTCGCCGCAGTCCGCGCTGAGACCTATGAGCGAGGAGACGACCGATGGCGAAATCTCCGGGTCGGAAAGAAAAACGTCCGGGAGGTTACGTACCAGGCGACGCGAGGTGATGTTGCCGATGATGCGACGCTCGTTGTCTCCATCCTGCGCCACGTAGTAAACGAACTCGCCGATGCGTGTCCGCAAATTGTCTGCGGTGATGAAGAGAAACTCGTGCGGCAGCTCGCCCGGACCTTTGACTGTTCCAGTCAGAACGTCATGTGATGTGTTGCTTGAACGCATGAATGGGAAAGAGGTTTCGTCCGAACTCGCCGCCGACTTGCTTCCTGGCCGTTTTCGCCGGCGAGTATAACATGCCGCGGCGGGCGAAACACAAAAGAAGCCATCAGGAAGAGCCGGTGGCAGGGCGGGCATTTCATGGCACCGGGAACACGGCTCGGAAGAAAAGCCTTGTTCACTTTCTTCATTCTGACTCCTGAATTCTTATCGGTCAGCACGCATCATCAATTGTTTATGTCGCCGCCTCAGCATGACCGCCCGGCGCGGAGGTTGGCACCGCGAGGGCGCGCAGGTCTGCGTCCACCATCTCGTTGACGAGTTCCTCAAAGCTGCGGCGCGGTTGCCAGCCGAGCGTCTCGCGCGCCTTCGTGGCGTCGCCGATAAGCAGGTCAACTTCCGCCGGGCGGTAGAATCGCTCGTCAACCTTAACGTGGCGCTCCCAGTCGAGTCCGGCGCGTGCGAAGGCGCGCTGGCAGAACTCCCTGACGGTGTGCGTTTCGCCCATCGCCACCACGTAGTCGTCCGGCTCCGGCTGCTGCAACATTAAGTGCATGGCCCGCACGTAATCTTCGGCGTGCCCCCAGTCGCGGCGCGCTTCGAGGTTGCCGATACGCAGCTCATCTACGAGGCCGGCCCTAATCTTCGCCACGGTCGAGGTGATTTTGCGCGTCACGAACTCGTAGCCACGCCGCTCTGACTCATGGTTGAAGAGGATGCCCGAAACGCAGTACATCCCGTAGGCCTCGCGGTAGTTGCGCGTCAGCTCGAAGCCGGCGACCTTGCTGATGCCGTAGGGCGAGCGCGGGTGGAAGCGCGTAGTCTCCGTCTGCGGGACCTCGGCCACCTTGCCGAACATCTCGGAGGAGCCCGCAAAATAGAAGCGGCAGCGAGGCTGAATCTCTCTGAGCGCCGCGAGGACGTAGTGCGTGCCGTTGATATTCGTGTTCATCGTCGAGAATCCGTCACTGAAAGATTCGGCGACGAACGATTGGGCCGCGAGGTGGTAGCACTCGTCAAACTCGTGTCGGGTCAGAATGTGAAAGAGGCTCGCGTAGGATTCCAGACTCGCGGCGTGGAGCGTGATCCGGTCGAGCAGGTGCGAGACGCGCGTGAAGCGGCGCGCAGCGTCTTCGAGCGCGACGCGACGAACGATTCCGTGAACCTCGTAACCTAACGAGAGCAGATGCTCTGCCAGATAACTCCCGTCCTGCCCCGTGATTCCTGTGATCAGCGCTTTTTTCATCAAAACCTCGCTTGGAGACTGCCATCTTTTAAGTGGCAGAGGAAAAGCGTAGCCACTGAGAAAACGCTTTCAGGTTTTCTCTCTACGCTATACAATGTGTCTGGTAAACATCCTGCACGCATCGCTCTCAGTTGAGTAATCAACGCTTGCTGTAACATAAGCTTGGCAGGTAAGCGGTGTGGTTGTTGCTGCCCCTGTCTTGAGACAGGAGCAAGGGTTAGCTGCCCAACGTCAACCAACAAAATCAACCTCTGGTTATGCAGGTGAACCCAGACACAAAGGTTGGAGTCTCGCGCCACTCGTCGCAGTACGGTAGCCTTGAGAAAGTTACTAAGATGTTTGGTTAGCAGGGA
>Ga0182000_10000110_pt1 | contig 21251 bp, 19 predicted proteins | sample BulsoiMagMametaG_FD_120484 | JGI IMG/M metagenome (GOLD analysis project Ga0182000, IMG submission 120484) | Bulk soil microbial communities from Mexico - Magueyal (Ma) metaG | ecosystem: Environmental > Terrestrial > Soil > Agricultural land | place: Mexico: Magueyal, Guanajuato | collected...
GGGGCTGGTGAACTTACGAGCCTTCGACAGAATCTTTCAAAGAACAGGCTTGGCAATCTAAGTTGAGCTTCGAGGCAGCATCACGCCTCGGCTCGGATGCTCTTATCGCGCAACAGGTCTAATGCTTCGAGCGTCTCTTCGAGGGGCGTGAACGGGTCCTCCTTGTGGACGATGTAAAGGTCTATGTAGTCCGTGCCGAGCCTCCCGAGACTTCCGTCGCACGAGGCGAGGATGTGTCGCCTTGAAAGGCCCGCGTGCGTAATCGGCTCTCCGGTCCGAAACCCGACTTTGGTCGCGAGCACGATCTCTTTCCGGCGCTCACCGATAAGCCCGCCCAACATCTCTTCGGATTGCCCGCTCGAATATCCATCCGCTGTATCAAAGAAATTGATGCCCGCTTCAAGAGACTTTTCGACCATCTCTCGGGCAGTCTCCTGCGAGACTTTGTAAATGTTCGGCATCGCAGGGTCGTTGCCGAAAGTCATCGTGCCGCAAGAGAGGCGGGAAACAAACAGGCCGGTATTGCCAAGTCGCGCGTACTGCATCAAAGACTCCTTTGTTGAGAGTTTGAGAATATTAGCAGAGGATAAGAATGTCGAAAAAGAAAGCCGTGTCCGATAACGCCGAAGAAATCCGGGGTCACCCGCAGATTTGGTGCTAGGGGCTCGGTTTTTTGACCGAACCTTCAGTTTCATAAGGCTGAGTGCAGCACACGTGCCCCCAGCAGATCGAGGTAAGCACGCCCGTACACGCGCCACACAGCTCAAACCCTATACAGTGGGGGCGCTACGCCGAAGAACTGCCCGACGGCTCGTTCAAATCCCGGAGTTTTCTCATCCCCGTAAGGGACGTTAATGAGAGTGACGACGGGATTGCCAAATTCATCCAGGTCGGAGCGGGCCATGGCGGTCGAGCCTCCGCCGTCGAGATTAATGCCTATACCGGCACCCGCCTGAAGGAGCCAAAACCCTAAGTCGTAGAAGCCCGCCCCGTACTGCGGGGAGGAATCCTCCCGCCCGTCAATGGTCACTAAATAGAGATATTCCCGTGTGAGTTCGCCGGGTTGTGTGGCGCTCAGTCCGACCGCCGTGCGCCCGGCGACTTTCTCGGGCGGATTCTCGTAGGGCGTCCCGAATTGTTGGCCGAACTCGACCAGCACAAGCGGGCCCGGCACCGGCAGTTGTGGCGGCCAGTCGTAATTATAAGGGCCGCCGCCGATGGGCTGGGCACTACCCGCCACGGACGTGTAGTAGCGGGCGGGATCAGGGAGGGGGGAAGGGAGAGGATTGGCTGCGGTTACGACTTGAATCATCGCGGCATTATCCTGGCTGATGACGAGCGCGGCAGCGCCCACGTAAGTATTATCAGGCACATCAGGAAGAGGGAGGATGGGCCTGGGGGGCTGCGGCGCTGGGAGGCTTGGGTCGCAGACAACCTCTCCCTTCGAGATGCAGAGGCCGAACAAGGAGAAGTTCCCGCCTACCCGATCCTCGTCGTACCACGAGAGACTCGCGTTAATGGCGACGCGTAGGTCAGGGTTATTTGTGAGGAACCCGGTGATAGTGTCGCCCACGGTCTGGTATTCACCCCCCGTGGGGGTGGTGTAGAAGCGCAGGCCGGGCTCTGACAAGTGGATGCGCAACATGTTGACGTGTTGAATGCGCACCAGAGGGGGACTGATGTCAAACGCGTAGACCGCGCCGCCGCTGGCGTAGTCAATAGCCGGATAGATAGGAATCCAATCGCTCAAGACGTATCCGCCAGAATCTGTCACCATAAGAATCTCCTTTCCAAAGGGGTGAAGCGTAAGGGTGTCATGGTGGGTGCCCGTGGTGACCTGTTCATAAAGCAGGTGTGGTTTGTGAGGTCGTGCAAAGGCCCCTCGCCCGTCATCCCGACGCGGGTTGAGTCCGTTCGAGGCGGCGGCATCATACCCCGTTTATTATCCGTGTCAAGATGAAAGGTAAGGACGCTTGGTGAAGGTGAAGAATCAGCCGGATGAGAACTGCTCTTGAGGCATCAAATATGCGGGAGACCCAGAAATCCGGTTCACCCGCACATTTGATGACGCTGGCCTAGAGCTCCCGAGCTGTTGAAGTGCGATCTCATTGAACTGAGTGTAGAACCCATGCGCGCAAGAGATCGAACTTCGCCCGGCCGTACATCATCCTTTTGGCTAGCTTGAGCCGATTGACCTGACCCTCAAGCTGGCCGTTACTCCACTCGTAGCGCAGCGCGTTCACCACGGCCTCATAGTCCTCACTCAACCCGCGTGCGAAACTCACAAACTCTCTTAACTTGCTCTGCATGGCCGCGCGCAGCCACTTATTAAATGTGCTTGATGAGCGCTCGCGCACAATCCGGGTGAACTCTTCGGCCAACTCCTTTTCAATGTTGAGCAGCAGAAAGCATCCGTATTGACAGCCGCCGCCCTCTGTCATATTTTCCTCGCACATTTCCAACCTCGCGCGGCCCACGATTAACACTCAAACGGAGGTCCACATGAAAACGGCTCGAATCATGGCGTTAGCGGTGCTGATCGTCGGAAGCGGTTTGGTGTTGTACGTGTCGCGCGCGCAGCAGCCGGGCATCAAGCGCACCGATGTCCAGCGGCACGATCTGGGCGTCCCCGGACGCGAGGTCATCCAGGTGCGCGTCGATTTCGCCCCTGGAGTAGCGTTCGGCAGGCACTCACATCCCGGCGAAGAGATCGCCTATGTCCTCGAAGGCACGCTGGAGTATCAGGTCGAGGGCAAGCCGCCGGTGACGCTCAAGGCCGGTGAGGCCTTGTTCATCCCGGCCGGAACGATCCACGCGGCGAAGAACGTCGGCAGCGGCAACGGGGCGGAGCTCGCCACGTATGTCGTCGAAAAAGGGAAGCCGCTCGTCGTGATGGCCGAGTGAGCGCCGGGTGAGGTAACTGGAGGCGACGGCGACTCGCCTACACATTATGACCAACACGGCCTTCGGACTGGGCTAAAGGCTGCACGCACGGGCCGTTCGTGCGTTTCACGAATCGGGTACGTGTACGGACAAATTTCACAAAGGAGAGCAGACAATGACTGAACTGGAAAAAGCACAAGTAGACATGAAGCTCGAAGTCGTGATGATCGGCGTTTCCGACGTCGACCGCGCGAAGGCGTTTTACGAGAATCTCGGCTGGCGGCTCGACGCCGACTTCGCGTCCGACGGCGGCGACTTCCGCGCCGTGCAGATGACGCCGCCCAACTCGGAAGCCTCGATCATCTTCGGCAAGGGAGTCACGTCGGCCAAGCCCGGCTCGGCTGACAGCCTGGTCCTCGCCGTGGACGACGTCGCCGCCGCCCGCGACGACCTGGTCGCCCGCGGCGTCGCCGTGAGCGAGGTCTTCCACTACGCCGGCGGCCCCTTCAACAACGCCGTGGAGAACCCGCGCGTCGGCGGGCGTGACCCGGAAGGCCGTACCTACTTCTCGTTCGCCTCGTTCGAGGATCCGGACGGGAACGGCTGGCTGCTCCAGGAGATCAAGACGCGGTTTCCCGGACGCGAATGGAAGTTGACGCGAGCACAAGCCGTGGACGTCGCAACCCTTGCCGATCTCCTCCACGAGACGGGGCTACACCACCACCACTACGAGAAGACGCACGCCGAGCACAACTGGTCGGACTGGTATGCGCCCTACCTGAGCGCGCGTCAGAACGGCAGCAGTCCGGAGGAGGCGGCGGCCGCCGCCGACCGCTACATGGAGGAGGTCCTTCATGTTCCTCCCCGATGAGTCTGTTCGAGTGGCCGCACTCTCCGAGTACGGCGACCACTGGGTGAGTGACCGTCTTCTACAGCGACCGCCGGAACAGACGCGCGTGCGGTCACAGGAGCGCGGGGCGTGAGTGTGGCTAGTCACTACACGCCCCGCGTGGCGGGTGGCTCCGTCAAAGGCAGGATGTAATCCTACTTCTTACCTGTTGAACAGTGAAAATGACCCACTACCCAGGCGTTATAAACCTTCTACTTTTCACCGCCCTGTTATAGAGTCTTGCGCCGTCTGTAGTCTGCGTTACCGTTGTCAACATGCCCCCTCTCTCTAATACGCGGCTTGGTCGCTACGAAATCCGCTCTCAGATTGGCGCTGGCGGCATGGGCGAGGTGTATTCGGTTGTCATCAAAAGTGCGGAAGAGCCAGAAATCCAACAGAGCGCTTCAAGAGTACGCCGAGAGCTTACGCAGAAGGTCCTCGCGGCTTGTCCGGCAGAGGTTCCCGCCCGTGAAGAAAGGGTCTTCGCTGACTTCGTGTAAAGCGTAAGGCGGCGGCTCTGCCGCCATCAGGTCATCAAATCCTTCGGCCTCAGTCTCGCAGAGCACCAGGCCGTCAAGCTCGCCCTCGAAGACGTCAACCCAGAAAATCTGGCCGCGATAGTGGTGATAGTAGCGTACCTTATTCAGCTTATCTCCTTCGAGGGCGTCGAGGAGCTCGTATTCGCCCTGTGACAGAAGAATCCGGCTGGTGGTCAGCGAGTAGGGCGAGTCCGACTCGAATTTCTTATTCAGCTTGATGACGCGCCGCCCGGTATCGGAGTCCGTCAGAATTCTTAAACGGAGCCGTGCGTTTCGAAGGTATTTGTCCTCGAATCTCTTCGAGTAAGGCTCGACGTCGCTCCTCCACTCGGTCCTGGGCGGAACGAGGAACTTTCTGGCATATTCAACGCGCGGATATCTCAACTCTTCGTCGCTCATTGCCTCTACCTCTTCTTCATTCCGATTTTTGTTTACTGTAGATCGGCTCAAACGCGCGGGTCGTCTGCTCCGTGACGCTCGGGACGGGGTCTGGCAGCGCACGCGCTTTCGCCTCATCCAGCTCTTTCGTCTGATGCTCGTTCCGGCTTTTCATGCCACCCGCTTCTTTAGCGGCTCGATTGCGCTGCAATAAAAGCGAGATGAACACGCCCTCGATTATAAACGTCAGCACAAGAGTGATAATACCGAACGTGATAATCGGCCCGTTGGCGAGGTCGAGCAACTCCTTCATCATTGCCATCAGGCCGATGGTCACTCCTAATCCGACGCAGAGGACGGTCACAATCGCCCACACCAGGGACTCTGGAAACGGCTCCTGAGGATTATTGCCGACGGCCTCTTTCGCGCCGCTCAACTTTGCCCCGCAGCGATTACAGTAACTGATGTCCTGCGCTACGCCCGCGCCGCAAGATGAGCAATACATCTACTTCGAGCCTCCTCTCACGCCAATACGATGATGCCTGCCGGTAAGTTCAAAAGCAGATTAATCTGCGAGGGGTTGTTCCGCTCAATTGTGAGTTATTAATCTCACAGCTCTTCGACAATCAGCTTGCCGCGCAGCATACTCATCCCGCAGGTGAAGGTGAACTCGCCCGGGCGGTCTGGCGTGAACTCGACCGCGGTCGTCTTGAAAGGCGGCAAATCCCTGACGATGCCGAAATCCTGGAAGACCACCTGCTCACTGCACGAAGCCGTTTCGTCGCGGTAGAAATTGAGTCTCACTGGGGTCTTCTCGCGCACGACCACGACGTCCGGCGAGTAGCCCCCTTTCACAGTTATCTCAATTTCCTGCACGCCCTCTTCGACAACCTTCGCCGCGACACGCTCACGCTCGCCGAAAAAATACCAGAGCACAAACGCTACCAGGATAACTCCGCCGATAATGACTGCGATCTCAATTGAGTCCATCTCAAAGTGCCCTTTAAACGTGAGCGCGAAAACGGCGCAGGCGCAGGCTGTTTGTCACCACCGAAACGCTAGACAGAGACATCGCGGCGCTTGCGAGTACGGGCGAGAGCAGCCATCCGGTAAACGGATAGAGCAGGCCGGCGGCGATGGGGATACCGACGACGTTGTAGATGAAGGCCCAGAAAAGATTCTGCCTGATGGTGCGGATCGTGGCGCGTGAGAGCGCAATCGCCGTCACAACGCCGCGCAGGTCGCTCTTAATCAGCGTAATGTCTGAGGCTTCGATGGCGACGTCCGTGCCAGTTCCGATCGCAATTCCGACGTCAGCCTGCGCAAGCGCGGGCGCGTCGTTGATTCCATCCCCGACCATGCCGACGACTTTGTTGTCCGTCATCAGCCGTTTGACCTCAAGCGCTTTGCCTTCAGGCAAAACTTCCGCCAGCACGTGCTTGATGCCGACCTCGCGTGCGACTGCTTCGGCGGTCGGGCGATTGTCACCCGTAATCATCCAGACGTCCAGACCCATGCGCTGCATCGCAGCGATGGCTTCTTTTGAATCCGGCTTGATCTGATCGGCCACCGCCAGGATGCCTGCCGGACGACCGTCAACCGCAGCATATATGGGCGTCTTTCCTTCTGTAGCGAGCGCAGAGGCACGCTCCAGCAGCCCGTCAACAGCGACGCCGCGTTCGCGCATCAGTCTCAAGTTTCCTGACAACAGATTTCGACCGTTAACTTCAGCTTCGATGCCGTGCCCGGCGACGGCTTTGAAGTTTGACACCTCGTCGAGCTTTATTCCTCGCGCCTGCGCCGCAGCGACAACGGCTTCGCCCAGCGGGTGCTCGCTAACGCGCTCCGCGGAGGCGACCATTTTCAACAACTCTTCGTCAGAAAATCCATCAACTGTGATGACATCCGTCAGCGCTGGCTCGCCGCGCGTGATCGTGCCCGTCTTGTCGAGGATGATCGTCTGAAGCCTGTGCGCGGTCTCCAATGATTCGCCGCCTTTAATCAGCACGCCGTTCTCCGCGCCTTTTCCGGTCCCGACCATGATCGCGGTCGGCGTCGCCAGGCCGAGCGCGCAAGGGCAGGCGATAATCAGTACGGAGACCGCATTGACCAGCGCCATCGTGAAGCGCGTCTCATTGGGCGCGGCGACAAACCAGACGACGAAGGTCGCGATTGCGATACAGATGACGACGGGAGTGAAGATGCCGCTGATGACATCAGCCGTGCGCGCAATCGGGGCCTTAGAGCCCTGCGCGTCGTGAACGAGTTTGACTATCTGCTGAAGCGCAGTGTCTTTGCCGACCTTTGTCGCCCTGAACTTGAACGAGCCGGTCTTGTTGACGGTCGCGCCGAAGACCGTATCGCCTTTAGACTTTTCAACTGGCAGACTCTCTCCTGTCAGCATCGCTTCGTCAACAGCCGACGCACCACTTTCAACCACGCCGTCAACAGGAATCTTTTCGCCAGGTCGGACCAGTATCAGGTCGCCGGGCACGACCTCTTCGACCGGAACATCCACCTCACCTTCCGCGCGCACCACCCGCGCGGTCTTCGCCTGCAAGCCTATGAGACGACGAATTGCATCGCCCGTTCGGCCCTTGGCGCGCGATTCCAGCAATCTTCCGAGAAGGATGAGGGCGATGATGACGCTCGCCGCCTCGTAATAGACGGGCGACATCGGCGCATCCTTCATGCCGGCCATCGCCTCGTGCGGCGTTCGTCCCGAAAAAAAGGCTGGCGCAAGAGTCGCCGCGACGGAATAGAGATAGGCCGCGCCCGTGCCGACGGCGATGAGCGTATTCATGTCCGCCGCGCGGTGACGGAAAGCTGCCCAGGCGCCGCGATAGAATTGCCAGCCAGAGTAGAAGACCACCGGAGTCGAGAGCGCAAGCTGAAGGTAGTTGACGCCCGGAAAATCCAGGAAGGAGATTCGCCCATGCGACATCGCGATGACGAGCACCGGAAGGGAGAGGGCCGCCGCAAACCAGAATTTCCGGTGCAGCTCCCTGTATTCAGCCTCGCGCGCCGCCCGCTCGGAATCCTCAACACTGGACCCGACGCTTCCAGTAACCTCGCGCACGCGGTAGCCGAATTCTTCGATTGATTCTTTTATCTTCCCGACCTCGATTGCGCCGGGCAGATACTCTACGCGAACCTCCATCGTGCCGAGATTAAAAGAGACGCTGGTGATGCCCCCGAGGGCCTTTAGATGCTTCTCCAACTGCTGGCTCGACCCGGCAGGGCGAGCCGAATCATCAACCAGGAAATCTACTTTAGCGGTTTCGTTGGTGCCGTAACCGATCTCTTTAACGGCTTCGATGAGTTGGCCGATCCCCGTCGCCTTCGGATCGTATTCCACAGTCGCGCGCGCGGTGGCGAAATTCACCCCGGCCTGATTCACTCCCGGAGTTTTCTTAAGCTGGCGCTCGATACGACGCGCGCAGGCGGCGCAGGTCATGCCTGTTATCGGCAGATCAATGCGCTCGCCCGGGCCCGCCGTCGCCTTTTGAGCCCGAGGGTTTTTAACTTCTTCCGCCTGCGTGACAGTCTTGCCGGTCATCTCTTTCGCCTGATTTCCTGAATCATCTACAGGCTATCTTACAAATGAAAAGGGAAGGCATCAAACTGGACGCCTTCCCGCAACTTCGAAATTTTGAAGGCGCCGGCTCAGCCGACCGCAGCCGGCGTAATAACTTCGTGGATGGCGCGCACTTCCTGCACGAGCTGTTCATATTGCGCGAGCGTTAAAGCCTGAGCCCCATCAGAAAGCGCACGCTCGGGTTGATCGTGGACCTCTACGATCAATCCGTCGGAGCCGACGGCGACGCCAGCCCTCGCCAGCGGAATGACCATGTGATTTTTGCCAGTGCCGTGAGACGGGTCCACCAGGACCGGAAGGTGAGAGATGCGCCGGACCGCAGGAATCGCCGCCAGGTCGAGCGTGTTTCGCGTGTGCTGGGCGAAGGTCCGCACGCCGCGCTCGCACAAGACGACGTTATAGTTACCTTCGGCCATGATGTATTCAGCCGCCAGCAGCCACTCTTCGAGCGTGGCCGCCAGCCCGCGTTTGAGCAGGATGGGGAGGCGTGAGCGGCCCGCGCGCCGCAGAAGACTGAAGTTCTGCATGTTGCGTGCGCCAATCTGAATCACGTCGCCGTAATTTTCGACCAGGTCAACGCCCGCTTCGTCCAGGGCCTCCGTGACGATTTTCAGCCCGTAGGCTTCGCGGACCTCCGCCAGAATCTTAAGGCCCTCTTCGCCTAGTCCCTGAAAAGCATAGGGCGACGTGCGTGGCTTAAACGCGCCTCCGCGAAAGAAACGGGCTCCGCTGCGGCGCACTGTCTCCGCAATACTGAAAGCCTGCGCGCGACTCTCAACAGCACATGGGCCGGCGATAATCGCCAGCTCGTCGCCGCCGATGGTCGCGTCGCCGACGCGCACGATTGTCTTTTCGGGTCTGAGATCGAGGCTGATTAACTTGTAAGGCTTGCTGACGCGAATCGCTTCGGCCACGCCAGGCAAAGTTTCAAAGCGTGTGACATCAACCGCGCCCTGGTTGCCTGTGATGCCTATGGCCGTGCGAGTCGCCCCGGGCATCGGGTGCGCTCGAAAGCCCAGTTCATGGATGACGCTGACGACGCGCTCGACATCCGCCTCGGTCGCGTCCGTCTTCATTACGATGAGCATTTATTTCCCTCGTCACAGGTAAATCGTGACAGGTGACAGGAGTTTCTTCCTGTCACCTGTCACTCGTCACCTGTCCCTGCTTTTATACATGCAGCATCCGGCAAAAGTACAGCGAAAACGCCTGGCGCAGCGGGTGAACCAGTTTACATGCGCTCCGGGACCTCAATGCCTAGCGTCGCGAGCGCAGAGGTTAATTGACGGCGAGCCAGATCGGCGACCGTAACGAGCACGGCGCGTCGGCGTGTGTCCTCTTCGGCGATAATACGGTGCCGGTGATAGAAGAGATTGAAGGCGCGCGCCAAGTTGAAAGTGTATTTCGCAAGCACCGAAGGCTCCGCGGCCGAAGCAGCCTGCGAGACTGCTTCGTCGAGCCTGGCCGCCAGCGTGATGAGCGACCAGATTTCGTCCCCGCTTTCTCCTTCAAGAACCTGTGCCAGCTCCTGCTTGACGGAAGCATCCGCCCCGGCCCGGCTAATCAGCTCTGAAGCTTCCGCCTGCGCCGCCACGTCCAGCTTGCGAAAGATGGAGTTGGCGCGCACGGCCGAATACTGGCAATAAGGTCCAGTCTCGCCTTCGAACGAAAGGGCCTCTTTGAAATCGAAAGCGATAACGGAATTGCGCGTGAATTTCAGTAAAAAATAGCGTAGCGCGCCGACGGCGATCTGGTGCGCTATCTCGCGTTTCTCTTCGTCGGAAACCTCCGCGTGTCTGGTTTGGACTTCGCGCAAAGCGTCGCCTTCGAGACGGTTGATAAGATCGTCTGCTTTGACGCCGAGACCTTTGCGCCCGCTCATCTCTATGTAAGGACGTGCGCGGTCTTCCTCCGAAAGAGAGATGCCCAGTTCCTCGCAGGCTGCAGGAGAAAGCGCGACCATCTCGTAGGCCAGGTGCACGCTCGCTTCCTCGCCGATTTCAGGAGCGACCGCCGCGACGCCACGGCGCACGACGTCCTGCGTATAGGATTGGCGCGAATCAATGACGTTATAAACGGTCGCGCCTTCGCCGAAGCGTGGCAGCACGCTTTCACCGGGCTCGCATGTCTCTACGGGCTGCGGCTCGGCAGTTGTCACCCAGGTGATGTGGCTGTCCGGATAACTACGAAAAGGCTTGTAATGGAAATCCAGGTCGAGCTGCCCGAGTTTCCAGAGTTGATATGCGATGTCCTTGCCAGTGTAGGTCACTGTGCCGTTGGAGCGCACGATGATCTTATCCGCCTCGTGCTCGTCAGTCCCTGTGTGGGTTTCAAAGGGCATCACCCAGCAGCCTTTGTTACGCCCTTCAGTCTGATAATGAATGGCTCCCGTCTGTTTCATACGCTCGAAAGCGTGGTCCCAGAAACGCAGGCGCAGGATTTCAGATTCGCGCGCCAGCAGGTCGTAGCGAATGCCCAGCCGCTCCATCGTGTCGAGGATGCACTCGACATTTCGCATTGCCACGTAGTCTGCAAGCTCGGCGGTGGGATTGTCGCCCTCCTCGATCAGGTGAAGGGTTTCGGTCCTGAGCCTGAGGCGCTCCGGGGCCGAGTCGCCGTTCGGGTCGTCGTTGCGATAGAAGAGGCCGACGCGTGTATATAAATCCCAGCAGTAGTAATCAAAGGGGCGGTCCACCGGCAAGGAGCGGTCTACAGCTCTGATCTCTTCAAGCGTCATCCGCTCGATGTGTATGAAGCCGACGACAACGTCTGCGACCTGTACGCCCGTGTTGTCAATATAGTTTTGGACCTCAACGCGCTCGCCCGCGGCCTGAAGGATGCGCACGAACGTGTCCCCGAGCACAGCATTGCGGACGTGGCCGATGTGCGCGGCCTTGTTCGGGTTGATGCTGGTATGCTCGACCATGCGCTTCGGGCGCGTGTCGGGAACTTCAACGGCTTGCGCGGAAGCTTTACTTGCGGGCGAAAAGCCTGAAAGAAAACCCACGCGATCAAAGAAGACATTGAGATAACCCGCCCCCGCGACTTCCACCCGCGCGACGCCTTCGGCTGCTTTGATTGCCTCCGCCACCTGCTCCGCGATTGCCCTCGGCGCACGTTTCTCGCCCGTCGCCTGCTTGATACGCTTCGCCATCTCGAACGCGACCGGAAAGGCCAGATCGCCCAACTCCGTCCGGGGCGGCACTTCCGCCGAAATCTGTTCGAGCGCGACGCCGAAAGTATTCAGCGCCGCCTGTCTCACCGCCTCGCGCAAGGTTGCTTGCAATTCAAGTAGATTCACTCCCAATTGATCCCTCGTCTCTGTAACTCGAATCTTAGAGTTCGGCAAAGCAGTGAGTATAGCTTAGCGCGCTCCGGTCTTGCCAATCGGTTAGGTCTCTGTTGCTAGGTCTCTTCATTCTACAAACTAAGGGGAAATAGGATTCACCGCAGAGGACGCAGAGGGCGCAGAGGATGAGAAAAGATGTGACATCTCAAACTCTCAATCGGCTATCGCTGTCCTCTGCGTCCTCCGCGTCCTCTGCGGTTAAAGACACCGCTACCAACTTCGTAGAATGATTTGAACCTGGGTTGCTGTTGCTTGACACGTGGACAGTGCGCTCTGCTACCATCCGTTAATTACACGAATGGGTTCGAATCAACGTTCGGCAATCTCCGCAGAGTTGCGGAAGCGGTTCGCGGAAGCGCGCCGCGTGCTGGTTTTGACGGGCGCGGGCGTCTCGGCGGAATCCGGCGTGCCCACGTTTCGCGGGGGCGGCCAATCCGCGGTCTGGAAGGGGATGCCTTTTGACAAAATCTCTTCGGCGGGGATGCTTGAACGTAACCTGCCGGAGGTCTGGGAGTGGTTCAACTACCGGCGCGGCGTGCTCGAAACAATCGAGCCTAACCCGGCCCACAGGGCGCTGGCGCGCTGGCAGGACCGCTTCGAGGATTTCACGCTCGTCACACAGAATGTTGATGGGCTTCACCAACGGGCAGGCTCGCGCTCGGTCGTCGAGCTACATGGCAATATCTGGCGTGCGCGCTGTAGGGCGTGCCGCGCGAAATATGATTTACGCGAAAGAGGAGAAAGCGCGAGCCGGACCTACACCTGTACGGAGTGCGGAAACTACTTGCGGCCGGACGTTGTGCTGTTCGGCGAGATGTTGCCCGTCGGGGCTTTTGAGCGCGCGGCGCTGAAGGCCCGTGAGTGTGAGCTTTGTTTCGTGATAGGCACTTCGGCGCTGGTCTATCCGGCGGCGGGTTTACCAGAGATTGCGAGCGCGGCGGGCGCATATACGGTTGAGGTAAATCCCGAGCCCACCCCGCTCTCGGATTTATGCGACGAGGTAATCAACGGTAAGGCTGGGGAGATTCTGCCCCTCTTTGAGAGCTGATGAAAACTCTATTCTTCGATTGTTTCGCGGGCGCGAGCGGCGACATGATCCTCGGCGCTTTGATCGGCGTCGGCGTCGAGCCACGCGCGCTCATCGAGAAGTTGTCGCAACTCAACGTTTCAGGCTACGAGGTGAAATTCGACACGGTGGACCGTTCGGGAATCAGCGCCGTGCGCGCGCACGTCCACACGGCGCACGAGCACGCCCATCGCCACCTCGGCGACATCCTGAAGATCATCTACGAATCGAGCCTGAGCAGCGCTGTCAAAGATAGAGCCGCGCGCATCTTCTCACGCCTCGCGGAAGCGGAGGCGCGAATTCATAATGTGCCTGTAGAGCGCATACATTTTCACGAAGTCGGCGCGCTCGACGCGATAATAGATGTCGTCGGGGCCTGTATCGGATTTGAGCTGCTCGGGGTTGAGCGTTTCGCCTGTTCGGAGCTGCACGTCGGGAGCGGGATGGTCGAGATGGCGCATGGCCGCTTTCCAGTCCCGCCCCCGGCTGTCGCGGAACTCCTGAAAGAAGCGCCTGTTTATGCCTCGGACATCAAGGGCGAGCTGGTCACGCCGACCGGCGCAGCCATCATCAGTACGGTTTGCGATGAATATGGACCCTTGCCAAAGATGAGGATTGAAAAAACAGGCTACGGCGCGGGGAAGCGCGAATATCAAAACTTTCCAAACGTGCTGCGCCTGTTGCTCGGAGATGATGCGATTGGAGAAGGGCAGCGTGATGAGCGGCTGGTCGTGGTCGAGACCAATGTTGACGACATGTCACCGCAAATCTACGGGCACCTGATGGACCTGGCATTTGAAAGGGGCGCGCTCGATTGCTACTTCACGCCCGTGCAGATGAAGAAGAACAGGCCCGGCGTGCTGGTCTCCGTCCTCTGCAGGCCATCGGAGAGCGAGGCGATCAGTGACCTGCTCCTGACAGAAACGACTACGCTGGGCGTGCGATATTACGAGGTCATGCGGCGTGCGCTCGAACGTGAGACAGTCAAGGTCTTGACGAAGTTCGGCCCGATTGATGTTAAAGTGGCCCGCCTGAACGGACGCGTCGTTAAGGAGATGCCCGAATACGAGCAATGCCGATCGGCCGCACTCTCTTCCGGCGTCACTTTGCAGGAGGTTGAGCAGGCGGCGCGCGTCTCTTACTTAAAGCAACGGGATGACGTGTGAAGTGATGAGTTCAAAATTGTCGGAAGCTGATGAGGAGTTGTCGAGTCGTGAAGAGGCGCGGGTTGACCTTGAATTGATCGCGCGCGGCGTGCGTATGATTCTGGAGGGAATCGGCGAGGACCCTGAACGGCCTGGACTGCAAGATACTCCGCGCCGCGTGGCGGAGATGTATGCGGAGCTGACCGCAGGGATGCACGAAGCGCCGCAGCAACACGTCGTCCCGCTCCCGGGCGATAAGCACGACGAGATGGTGATAGTCAAAGATATCAACATCGCCTCGATCTGCGAGCATCATCTAGCCCCGTTTGTCGGGCGATGTCATATCGCTTACATCCCGAAGGACGGGCGCATCGTCGGGTTATCGAAGCTGGCGCGTCTGGCCGAAGTCTTCGCGAGGCGCTTGCAGGTCCAGGAGCGTTTGACCTCTGAGATTGCGAACACGCTTTACGAAGGATTAAAACCACTCGGCGTGATGGTGGTTATCGAGGCCGAACATACCTGCATGACGCTCAGAGGCGTGAAGAAGCCCGGCGCAATAACGATTACTTCGACAGTGCTTGGCGGCTTTCGCAAAGACCCACGCACGCGTGCCGAAGCGATGGCATTGATTACAGGAAAATAGATCCCTTTGCGATCTTTGCGGCTTTGTGAGAAATAATCTCACGCAAAGCCGCAAAGTACGCAAAGAGTAGAGCAGGTACTCATGATGAAAAGACTAGTTGCAGGTCTCTTTATTGTAGCGCTCGCTTGTAGCGCGATGGCGCAAAGGCGATCCGCTCCTTCCGGCCCGATCAGAGAAGATACTTTGCGTGCGCACATCAAATATCTCTCCGACGACCAGCTTGAAGGGCGCGGGACAGGTGCTCCGGGCGGCGAGCTCGCAGCCAAATACATCGCGGCACAGCTTGAGGCGATGGGTTTGAAAGGCGCGGGGGCGGGCGGGAGCTTCTTTCAGCCCGTATCGCTCGTAGGGGTGAAGGCGGTCCCGACGACCACTTTGACAATCAGCGGGGGCGGGAAGAGCGAGATCTTCAAGTTCGCGGACGAATTCGTCGCCTTCACTGGAGCGCAGGCGCCGGAAGTTGATGTCAAAGGCGAACTGGTCTTCGTCGGCTACGGTATTGATGCGCCGGAACAGCGCTGGAACGACTACAAGGGAGATGCGAAGGATTACCGGGGCAAAATCCTTGTGATGATGGTTAATGATCCGCCTGCGACCGCTTCAGAGCCGAATCTTTTCGGGGGCCGCGCGCTCACTTACTACGGGCGCTGGACCTACAAGTTTGAGGAGGCCGCGCGGCGCGGGGCTGCGGGAGTCATCCTGCTGCACACGGACGAATCTGCGGGCTACCCCTGGGGCGTCGTGCGGACGTCGAATGGCTCCTGGCGATTCGACATCGCGCGCACGGATGATTCGACGCCATATCTGAAAATGCGTTCGTGGATGACTGACGCCTCAGCTCGCCGGATGATGCAACTCGCAGGGCAAAACCTGGACGAGTTAAGGAAGAGCGCAGCGTCCAGAGATTTTCAGCCCGTCAGGCTCAATCTGGAAGCCGTCACGACGATCAGGAGCGAGGTTAAGCGTGTTAAGGCGCCGAATGTTGTGGGAATCCTTCAGGGGCGCGACCCGAAGCTGCGCGACGAGTATGTGGTCTATTCGGCGCACTGGGACCATCTGGGAATAGGCGAGCCGAATAAAAAGGGCGATAACATTTACAACGGCGCAGTTGATAACGCTTCCGGCATCGCGTCCGTTATCGCCATCGCAGAGGCACTGACGAAACTCCCCGCCAACGAAAGGCCCCGGCGCTCCATTCTGTTCCTGTTTCCGACAGCAGAGGAGCAGGGCCTGCTCGGCGCGGAATGGTATTCAAAACATCCTGTTGTGCCGCTCAGGAAAACAGCCGCCAACGTCAATCTGGACTCGATGAATATTCTCGGCGTGACGCGCGATTTCGTGCCGCTCGGAGCGGAGCGTTCGACGCTCCTGGCGGTGGTCGAAGCGGTTGCCCGGGAGCGCGGCCTGCGCATCTCTCCTGACCCGCGACCGGAGCAAGGCTCTTTTTACCGCTCGGACCATTTTCCGTTTGCGAAAGTAGGCGTGCCTTCCATCAGCTTGAAAGAAGGGAAGGATTTTGTTGGACACCCCGCGGGCTGGGGCGAAGAGAAGTTCAAGGCTTACAACACCGCGAACTATCATCAGCCGTCAGACGAATACGACGCGGATTGGAATCTCAAGGGGATGGCGCAGGAAGCGGAGATCGCTCTGGCGATTGGCCGCCTCGTCGCGGACCTGCCTCAAATGCCGCGCTTCAACCCGAACGACGAGTTCGCAAAGGCACAAAGAAGATAAGTCGTAAATCGTAAATCGTGAATAGAAAGAACCAGAATTTCGTCTATTCACGATTTACGATTTACGATTTACGACTATTCGATTCACGAAACAATGAAAACCTTTTACGTTACAACTCCAATTTTCTATGCCAACAGCTTTCCGCATCTGGGGAGTCTCTATCCGACAATCGTCGCGGACGCTTTGCGCCGCCATTATCGCCAGCGCGGGTACGAAACCTACTTTTTAACGGGTACGGACGAACACGGCATTAACATTCAGCGGCTCGCCGAGCGCCGCGGAATTACGCCTAAAGAATATGCGGACGAGATTGTCTCCGCATTCAAAAAGACTTTCAGCGAGTTCGGTCTGGACACGGAGCACGGCGGTTACGACATCTTCATGCGCACGACCGAGCCCTTTCATTATGAAGGCGTGAGCGAATTGTGGCGGCGCGTCGCGCGCACACAGACGCCGAAAGGGCGCGAGGCCATTTACAAGGGGCATTACGAGGGCTGGTTCTGCGCTTCATGTGCCGCTTATAAAGCGGAAGGGGAATATGCCCCGCCCGAGCGCGAGGGCGAGCCTCCGACCTGCCTGGAGCACTTGAAGCCGCTCGACCATATTTCGGAGGAGAGCTATTTCTTTCGCCTTTCGGATTACGCGGAAACATTGCTCGCCCTCTACGAAGCTCAGCCGGAGTTCATCCGGCCTGAGACCCGTCGAAATGAAGTGGTCAGCTTCGTGCGCGGCGGCTTGCAGGACCTGTCCGTCAGCAGGCAGATAAACTCAGTCAGCTGGGGAATCCCCGTCCCGGACGATCCGACGCACACTATCTATGTCTGGTTCGACGCGCTCTCGAACTACATCACGGCTATAGGCTTCGGTAACGAAGAGCGCGCGAGTGTCATCGGGTTCGAAAAATTCTGGCCCGCGTTGCATTTGGTCGGCAAGGACATTCTGAGATTTCATGCCGTGTACTGGCCCGCGTTTCTTCTGGCTGCGGGTGTGGAGCCTCCGCGTACGGTCTTCGCGCACGGAATGCTGCTTGATCCGACCGGGCGCAGAATGTCCAAATCGCTTGGCAACGCACTTGACCTTAATATTCTACATCGCCATTTCTCAAATGATGTGGTGCGTTACTACTGCCTGCGGGAGATGGTCTTCGGGCAGGATGGAAGGTTCAGCTACGAAACCCTGATTGATCGTACAAATAGCGACCTGGCGAGCGGCCTCGGCAATCTTTCAAGCCGCACCTTGACGATGATCGGGCGCTACTGCGACGGCATCATTCCGTCTGAGAAGATTAGTGAAGGGAAGTATCTGGTAGCCAAGCGCGCCGGTGTTGATACTGACGCGCAATCGCTCGCGTCATCACTGGGCCATGCCAGAGACCAGTTCATCCTACACCTCGGGGATTACGCATTCAGCCGCGCGCTTGAGGCGGCCTGGAGTATTATCGCGCGGGTTGACAAGATGATCTCGGACGCGAAACCCTGGGAGCTTGCCAAAAATGAAGAACAGCGCGAAGTTTTGAATGCGATTCTCTACAGAGCCGCGGAGACTCTGCGCTGGCTCTCGGTCCTGCTCAACCCGGTCCTGCCCGAAGCGACTGCGAAGATTTACGAGCAGCTGGGATTAACGGAAGACCCTGGGATTATGGACCCGACACAACTCGACTGGGGAGCTTTGCGCGAGGGGACGCGAATCGGGGAAGTCAAACCACTCTTCCCGCGTTTGGACAAAGGAAAAATAATGGCAGAGATAAAGAAGGAGACGGAGGGGCCTGGAACACATGCGACCGAAGCCGACGCAGTGGCTCAATCTCCAACTCGCGCCGAGACGAAGCCTGAGCCCCCGATGCGCGGAGCCACGGAGGCCGATGCCGTCCAGAGCGTAGAGGAAGACGCTCCTGAGGAAGCTCGATATATCGAGATTAATGATTTCGCGAAAGTCGAGATGCGCGTCGGGGAAATCTTAACCGCGGAGCGCATTCCAAAATCTGACAAGCTGCTGCGCTTTACAGTTGATCTGGGCGAAAGCGAGCCGCGGCAGATTCTCGCTGGCATTGCGGAGTATTACGAGCCCGAAAAGTTGATCGGGCGAAAAGTCGTGGTCGTCGCCAATCTCAAGCCGCGCAAGCTCCGCGGTCTGGAATCTCAAGGGATGATCCTCGCCGCCTCCGTCGGCGATGAAGGAAAACCCGTCCTGGCGACCTTCACCGAGGACGTGCCGAACGGCGCGAAGCTGAAATAAAGCGTGGCCGGGAGATGGGGACCGGTAAAAAACTTCCGACTGACCCCCGGCCCCTAACCCCCGACCCCCGATTATGTTTGTAGATTCACACGCGCATGTTGATGGTGAGGAGTACGAGGCGGACCGCGAAGAGGTTCTTGAGCGGGCCCGTGAGGCCGGAGTGCGCGCGATTTTGAATGTGGGCACGGGAGACCCGGAGAGCGGCTCTCTCGAACGCGCGGTCGAGGTCGCAGAGAAATACAGGGGCGTTTACGCGGCCGTCGGCGTTCATCCACACGACGCGCGACTCTTTGATGACGGGGCTGAGCGACGCCTTTCGCGCTTGTTGGAGCAGAGCGCGCGCATCATCGCTTTGGGCGAGATCGGGCTCGATTATCATTACGATAATTCGCCGCGCGACGTGCAAAGGGAAGTCTTCAGAAGGCAGTTGCGGATGGCGCGTGCGGCCGACCTTCCGGTGATAATCCATTCGCGTGAGGCCGATGAGGAGACAGTAAAAATCCTGCGCGAGGATTGGGCGGGCTCTTCAAAAGGCGGGGTGATGCATTGCTTCGGCGGGAGCGGGAAGATGATGAGCGAGGCTGTCGAACTCGGCCTGATGATCTCCTTTGCGGGAAATGTGACCTTTAAAAAAGCTGAAGAGTTGCGGGCAGTGGCGCGGCAGGTCCCGCTCGAACGCCTCTTCATCGAGACGGACTGCCCGTATCTCACACCCGTCCCCTTTCGCGGGCGGCGCAACGAGCCCGCGCGCGTCGTAGATGTGGCGCGATGCCTGGCGGAACTTCACGGCCTGACGACCGACGAGATGGGTGTTTTGACCGCCAATAATTTCGCGCGCTTCTTCGACCTTGAACTCTCGGGCGGAATTACTACCTGACAACGAACCTGGAAAAAGTTTCCGCAGAACTTTGGCGACGCTTGAGTTTGATGTTATGCTCATATCACAGTTTGTGAGGATTTGTTCAAGCTGCGCATAATCTTGTATGGCTCAACAAAATTCATTCGACATTGTTTCCAAAGTTGACCGGGCTGAAATCACTAACGCCATCAATCAAACAGCTAAAGAGGTGGGACAACGTTTTGATTTCAAGGGGAGCCATGCGAATGTCGCCCTCGAAGAGAATGCGCTCGTCCTCGCGGCAGAAGACGAGACGCGCCTCAGAAACATGAACGACATTCTGCAACAAAAACTGGTGCGGCGCGGCGTTCCTTTGAAAGCTTTGAGCTACGGCAAGGTCGAGCCTGCCGCCGGAGGAACGATCCGCCAGCGCGTCGAAATACAGCAGGGCATCCCGCAGGAAAAGGCCAAAGAGATCGTCAAGTTTATTAAAGACACCAAAGCGAAGGTCCAGGCCGCCATCCAGGGGGACATAGTGCGAATCACCGGACGCGACCGTGACACGCTGCAAGACATAATAGCCAAACTTAAGGCCAGAGATTTCGGCATTGACATGCAGTTTACGAACTATCGAACGAATTGAAAGCGGGGGACAGGGGCCAGGGGTCGGGGGCCGGATAGAGGCTTCAAACCGATCCCTGACCCCCGACCCCTGGCCCCTGATTCTTATGCAAACGTCCGGGCATCTTGCTGAAGTTGAAGAGCCGCAGGTCTCGGCGCGGCGAATCTTCAGTCTCATCGCTTCCGAAATGGCGGAGGTGGAGGCCGAATTTGAGCGGCAGGCGCGCTCAAATATTCAGGTCATCGCTTATATCGGCGACTACCTGCGCGCCTCTGGCGGCAAACGCGTGCGCCCTGCCCTGACGATCCTTTCAAACTACGCTGTCGGAGGCGACGGCTCAAGCTACAGCTCGATTCGGATGGCTGCCGTGATGGAGTTTCTGCACACGGCGACGCTCGTTCACGACGATATTATTGATAATGCGGAGACGCGTAGGAACCGCCCTTCAATCAACTCTCAATTCGGAAACCAGACCGCCGTCCTGATGGGCGACTGGCTCTACATGTCTGCATTTGAGACCAGTCTCGCCGAACGCTCCCTCCCGATTCTGGACATCCTGACGGCGGCCACGCGCCGGATGACCGAAGGCGAACTGCTGCAGCTGACTTTGCTCGGCAGTACGGAGATTACGGAGGAGGAGTATTTGGAAGTCTTGCAGCGAAAGACCGCGTATCTGTTCAGCGCCTGCTGCGAGATAGGAGCCATTGTGGGCGGGGCGGACGCGCTTCAACAGGAGGCGCTTAAAACATTCGGCATGACCCTGGGGACGGCATTTCAGCTTGTTGACGATCTGCTGGATTTCACGGCAGCGGAGGATGTGTTAGGGAAACCTGCGGGGGTGGATTTGCTCGAAGGGAAACTGACGCTGCCGCTGATTTATCTGCTGGAGAGCGACCCGTCCGCGAGGCAGATGGTGCAAGATGTGATGCGCGCCGGGAGCTATCAGGAGGTGGCGCGAGAGGAATTACTCGAAAGAGTTGAGGAGACGGGCGCGCTGGCACGCGCGCATGAGCGGGCCGCGCATTTTGCCGAAAGGGCCCGCGACATTCTGGACTCGCTTCCGCCCTCAAATTATCGTGATGCATTACATACGATTCCAAGTTATATTATTGGGCGGGACAGATGAAGCGCACGTGCGCTAATTCTTAATTTTGAATTATGAGTTTTGAATTACTGCTTTAATTCAAAATTCAAAACTCATAATTATTAACTGATGTTACGCAGCGGGAAAATTGAGTTTTGACTTGACAAGCAGAATCTCCCAATAAAAACCCGCTGTTTAGCGCTGTTCTGGCTAATTAACCTCAATTATAAGGAGATTTAGCCCAATGA
>Ga0182000_10000113_pt1 | contig 20826 bp, 21 predicted proteins | sample BulsoiMagMametaG_FD_120484 | JGI IMG/M metagenome (GOLD analysis project Ga0182000, IMG submission 120484) | Bulk soil microbial communities from Mexico - Magueyal (Ma) metaG | ecosystem: Environmental > Terrestrial > Soil > Agricultural land | place: Mexico: Magueyal, Guanajuato | collected...
ACTCTAGCTGGGGACGGGCTCATGCTCGTGACCGCGCTGTGCGGTGCGGCTTACGGCGTTTTGGCCCAGCGGGCGTTCGCCCGTTACAACGCGCTGACCGTAACGACGTACGCGATGGTGCTCGGCACCCTGCTCCTTTTGCCAGCCGCGCTAGTCGAGGGCCTGGTCGGAGCATTGCCGCAGCTCGATCGGCAGACGGTGGCGCTGCTTGTATTCCTGGGGGTTTTCGGTGGATCGCTCGGCTTCTTCCTGTGGACGTTCGCCCTGACCCGGCTTACACCTACGCAGGTTGCCGTGTACATCAACCTCAACCCGCTCGTGGCGATGGTGCTAGCAGCGACGCTCCTAGCAGAACACCTCACGATTATGTTCGTTGCGGGCTTTGGCGCGGTCCTGTTGGGGGTACTGTTGGTTAACTGGCCGAAGCGGGCAGCGTCTGCCAACCGTAGTCGTTAAGGGAGAGCCAACCTTACGGTAGGAGCACGACCGAGCGATCCCGAGCTTTATTCACGAAGTACCTGCGCAACCCTTTAGCGTGAGTCCTACACAACACGGGCTCCAGAGGCGCCGGACCCGAGGAGCGTCGAACGGTATACTCTATGTTCGGACTTCGTGTGGACGCACTGCCAGATAAGAGCCTTAGAGTCCGGGGCGCATTCGGAGAGGAGAACATAGTTTGTCACCCCGACAGAACGTCAACAAGATGATGCAGCAGGTTCAGCAGATGCAGCAGCAGATGCAGCAAGCCCAGGAGGAACTCGCGAACGAGACCGTAACGGCGAGCGCTGGTGGTGGGGCCGTGAGGGCGACGATGACCGGCGGGATGGAACTCGTCTCCATAGAGATAGATCCTGATGTCGTTGATCCCGAGGACGTCGAGATGCTGCAGGACATGGTACTCGCGGCCGTCAACGAGGCGATGACGAGCTCCCAGGAGCTGGCCAACAAGAAGCTTGGCGGGATCACCGGCGGCCTCGGAGACCTCGGCCTGAACCTGCCTGGTCTGTAAGGACTCTTTGGCGACCTACGCAAGGCCGGTAGAGAGGCTAATAACGGAGCTCTCCAAGTTGCCCTCCATCGGGCCGAGGAGCGCGCAGCGCATCGCTTTTCACGTTATCAGGGGCAAGAAAGAGGACGCCATCGGGCTCGCCGAGGCGCTGCGGGAGGTCAAGGAGAAGATCAAACCGTGCAGGCGCTGCTTCAACCTCACCGAGGCCGAGGAGTGTGAGATCTGCCGCGACGCCCGTCGGGACGGTTCGGTGATCTGCGTCGTCGAAGACCCCTACGATATCGGTCCTATTGAACGGACCAACGAGTACCGCGGCCTTTATCACGTCCTTGGCGGCGCCCTCTCTCCCCTGGACGGGATCGAACCCGAAGACCTCCGGATAGCCGAGCTCCTTGAGCGCGTCCGAAATGAAGGCACTAAAGAGCTCGTGATCGCGACCAATCCGAACACGACCGGCGAGGCGACCGCGCTGTTTATCGCGCAGGAGGTTAAGGACCTGCCTGTCAGAGTCACGGCGCTCGCGAGCGGCCTACCCGTAGGTGGGGACCTCGAGTACGCCGACGAAGTGACCCTCGGACGGGCCTTCGCCGGAAGACGCGAATTGTAAGCGATTTGCGGAATGGACTTTCTGCAAACCGCGCCGTCAGCTATCAGCTTTTTGGTCTGTGCCGATAACTTCACAGAAGGTCTATGACTGAGACGCGGGTTCAGAGTTCTCTGGCTGCGATGAGCCGTCGGGCGGTCGAGTCCCTTGGGGATACTGTTGCGAGCCTTCCGCCGCGGGAGGCAACGCTAGTAAAGCTCCCTGACCTCCGGCCTGAGCTCTCAGAGGCGCTGCATAAAATGGGCGCTTCGAGGTTGTACTCGCATCAGCTCGAGGCTTACGAGCGGGTTCGTGCTAATGAGAACGTCGTGGTGGCTACGGCGACGGCCAGCGGGAAATCCCTGTGTTACAAAATCCCGGCGTTCCAGAATGCGCTGGGACGGGCGAAGAGCCGCGCTGTCTTCCTCTACCCTACGAAGGCTCTGGCCCAGGACCAGCTAGGGAAGATAAAGGCTTTCGACCTGCACGGCGTACATCCCGCGACCTACGACGGTGACACGCCGCACGCCCTCCGCGCCGATATCAGGCGCAGGGCGAACATCCTCCTCACCAACCCCGACATGCTGAACATCGGCATCCTGCCCAACCATGATGCCTGGGCCGACTTCCTGCGCAACCTCGAGATCGTGGCCGTCGACGAGGCGCACGTCCTGCGCGGTGTCTTTGGCTCGCACGTCGCCGCGGTGCTGCGGCGGCTGAGGCGGGTGGCGAGGTTGCACGGCGGCGACCCGAGATTCGTCCTCACGAGCGCCACCATAGCCAACCCGCAGGAGCTCGCCGAGAGCCTAACAGGACTACCTTTCGTCCTCGTGGACAATGACGGTGCTTCGACGGGTGAGCGGCGCGTCGTCTTCCGCAACCCTCCTCTGCTGGACAAGGAGAAGGGGGAGAGACGGAGCCTGCTTACGGAAGGAGCCCTCGTCTTCGCCAACCTCGTCTCGCAGGGGGTCAGGACCATAGCGTTTGCGAAGACGAGGAAGGCGGCGGAGCTCATCTACCGCTACGCTGCCAACAGACTCGGCGTTGATGGGGCGCGTAGGATCTCCCCTTACCGCGCGGGCTACACCCCACGGGAGAGAAGGGAGATCGAAGGTCGTCTCTTTCGCGGCGACCTCCTCGGAGTCGTCTCGACGAACGCGCTCGAGCTCGGGGTGGACGTAGGTGCCTTGGACGCCGTGGTCTGTTGCGGATACCCCGGCAGCGTCGCCTCCATCTGGCAGCAGTGGGGCCGCGCCGGACGCGGCAAGGACCCGGCTCTCGCCGTGTACATCGCCGGCCGGGACTCGCTCGATCAGTTCCTGTTCTAGAATCCCCCAAGGGTCCTCGGCAGGAGGGTCGAGGCGGCCAGGGTGACGATGGAGAACCCCTACATCCTCGGCCCGCACCTGCTCGCCGCCGCCAACGAGGCCCCGCTCGACGCGGACGACGAGGAGTACTTCGGGCCCGCTTACAGGAGCGTGGCCAAGGAGATGATGGAGGCCAGGGCGCTGGCTTCGAGCGGAGGCCGACTCGTTTACGTCGGCGGGGACAATCCTGCGCGCAACATCTCTCTGCGCTCGGCGTCCTCAGAGACGGTGCTCATAGCCGACGTCGAAGGAGAGTTGATAGGGACAGCAGAGGCGACCCGTGCCCCGAGCGAGCTGCACCCCGGCGCGACCTACCTGCACCGCGGGACCGCATACGAGGTGGAGAGCCTGGATCTCCAATCCCATCGCGCCGTAGCCCGCCGCGTCCCTAACCGTTACTACACCAGGCCGCGCGTCGAGACTGACGTGGAGGTTCTAGAGGAGATCGAGGAGCGCGAGCTCGCGAACGGCGCCATGCTCCACTGGGGCAGGGTAAGGACGACCGACTCCGTCACCTACTTCAAGAAGGTCCGTGTGTCCGACGACAAAGAGGTCGGGGTCTACCCGTTGGATCTTCCCGACGTGATACTGGAGACGCAAGCACTCTGGGTGACGCTGCCCCCACTTCCCAGAGAAGCGAGACCGAGCTTCGAGAGCTTCGGTGGCGCATTGCACGCCGGGGAGCACGGCATGATCGGGCTGCTTCCCCTGTTCGCGATGTGCGACCGCGCCGACATAGGCGGCCTCTCCACCCCCGTACATCGCCAGAGCCGCCTCCCCACGGTCTTCGTCTACGACGGTTACCCCGGCGGCGTCGGCATCTCCCGCCGCGGCTACGATGCCTTCGAGTCGCTCGCCCGAGACACTTTAGGCGTCATCACCCGCTGTCCCTGCGAGAGAGGGTGCCCCGCTTGCATACAGTCCCCCAAGTGCGGCAACTGGAACGAGCCCCTGAGCAAGGAAGGGGCCGTTAGTTTCCTCAGGTACGTGCTCGGGCAGACGGACCGCTACCCGACCCTGTGACCAGCGGCGTGTACGTGGCCGTCGTCGGCTCGGGAACCGCAACGGGAGAACTCTACGAGAAGGCGCGCGAGGTCGGCAAGCTCCTCGCCGAGGGGGGAGCAACCGTCGTCTGCGGCGGGCTCTCGGGCGTGATGGAGGCCGCGGCCCGTGGGGCTACCGAGGCCGGCGGCACGGCCATTGGCATCCTGCCCGACGAAGACCGGCGGAGGCAGAACCAGCATGTCACGTATTCTGTGGCCACGGGAACGGGACAGGCGCGGAACCTTGCTGTGGTGTGTTCGGGAGACGTCGTTATCGCCGTCGGTGGCGAGTATGGGACGCTCTCGGAGATTGGCCTCGCCAGAAAGGTCGGACGCCCCGTAGTGGTCCTGGAAGGCTGGGATCTCGGAGAGCACGTGACCGTGGCGCCGGCGCCGCTTGCGGCCGTAGAGGCGGCGTTCGAGCTTATCGGTAGATAGGGACGCGTGAGCGATATATGAGGTCGGAGACACAGAAGACCTGGAGGTCGAACGATGGATAATGGGCGGATCGCGCTCGTAAGTGGGGGAAACCGGGGTATAGGGTTGGAGGTCTGCCGTCAGCTCGCGGAGAGGGGCTACACGGTCGTCATGGGCTCCCGCGACGAAGAGAAAGGACGCGTCGCGGCGGAGAGGCTGGAAGGAGATGTGATCCCACATCAACTCGACGTGTCCGACGCGGGGAGCGTGGACCGCATGGCCGCGTTCCTCGAAGAGGAGGTCGGGCGGCTCGACATCCTGGTGAACAACGCCGCCATCTCTAACGACGAGGGCCAGCGCGGCGTAGACGCCGACCTCGACCGGGTAAGGGAGAGCCTGGAGGCGAACCTGTTCGGAGCCTGGCGCCTCTGCGAGATTGCTATTCCCTTGATGAGGCGCAACGGCTACGGGCGCATCGTCAACGTCTCGACGGGACTCGCGGCCCTGGAGGACATGGGTGGCGGCTCACCAGGCTACCGCGTCTCGAAGACCGCCCTCAACGCCCTGACGCGTATCCTCGCCTCCGAGCTGCGGGGGAGCGGCATCCTCGTCAACGCGGTCAACCCAGGTTGGGTGCAGACCGACATGGGTGGCTCCGGCGCCACGCGCCCCGTCGAAGAAGGAGCGGAGGCCCTCGTGTGGGCGGCGACACTCCCCAACAACGGCCCCACCGGCGGCTTCTTCCGGGACCGGCATCCCGTTCCCTGGTAGTCGTCCGGCAGAGACACCGCACTCGGGGTTTGACAGCGGGTTTAGGAAGGGTCGACCCTTCCTAAACTCGAGCCGGTCAGCATTTCAGCGAGTCAGCTCTTTGTTTTTGCTGAGATGCTGACCGGCTCATCGTGCATATGACCCTCAAGCCCTATGCACGGCATTGTGAATCCCGGGGACACCTTACAGCCCGGACAAACCGTACTACAGTACAGGTAGAAAACCGTACCTCCGTACGGCGCGCGAGGTTCGCGACCGTTCTAATATGAGAATAGAGGCTACAGAGATTATTCTCGCAAGAGGAGGCATCGATGGACGACGAGCTGCTTGCTAAGGTCGAGCGTGAGGTGCTCATCTGGCCGGGCACGACCTCGGAACCTGGAAGGTTCGATTCCGTCGCGTTCCGCTACGGCAAGCGCGAGATCGGGCACGTCCACCGCGACCGCATAGCAGACCTACCCGTGACCCAGGAGGCGCGCGAAGACTTGCTCGCGAAGGGCAAGGCAAGGCCGCACAGGGCGGGTTCGAAGGGCTACATAAGCTACCCGATGGAGGACCACGAAGACGTTGCCGCCGTACTCGAGATCCTGGGGCAGAACTACGATCGCGCCAAAGCCGCTGCAGAACGAAGGGCCGTGAGCCAGGAAGAGAAAGGCGAAACATGAGCACGCTACGGCCTCCGACATTTCAGCAATTCAGCGCTTCTGCATGTCAGCATTTCGGGTATCGGGGTTCAGAGAAGGACGTAGACCCGTGGCCTAAAGCGACTCGCGTAGGCATCGACCTACCGCGAATCGCACATTCGAACACGAGCGCTCAGCGAAAACAAAGTGCTGACATGCTGACAAGCCAATAACTAGCCGTTCTTCCGGGCGGAAACTAGCCGGACGGGTGATGCCCGCCTCTCAGAGGCGGGATAGAGTATCCGTGTAAACAAGATCAGGAGAGGACTATGGAGCACACGGATACTTTGGCCGCGCTGTCGAACGGCATGGCTGATGCAGTAGAGAATGTAGCGACGGCGGTTGTGCGGGTGAACGGCCGCAGGCGTCGCTCGGGGAGTGGCGTGGTCTTCGCGCAGAACATGGTGCTGACGGCGAGTCACGTTCTCGAACGCGAGGAAGACCTCTCGGTAGAAACCGCCGACGGAAGGACCCTGTCCGCGCGGTTCGCGGGGAGGGATCACTCCACGGACCTTGCGGTGCTGAACGTGGAGGGCCTGGACATCGACCCTGCCACGCCCGCGGAAGGTGATGCCCGCGTCGGCCAGATCTCGCTGGCCGTGGGTAGCCACTCTCGCGGCGAGGGACCTAGGGCCACTCTGGGGGTTGTTAGCGCCGTCGGGGGCCCGGTTCGCTCCCGGCGGGGACCGAGGGTGGAACGTTACATCCAGACCGACGCGACACCATACCCCGGGTTCTCGGGAGGACCACTAATCGACGCGCGAGGAGACGTGCTCGGCATCCTCGTCTCGGGCTGGGGACGCGGCGCCGCGTTCGCCATTCCGGCCGACATCGCCTGGCGTACCGCGGGCACGCTCTCGGAGCGGGGCTCCGTCAAGCGCGGATACCTCGGCATCCTGAGCCAGCCGGTGCGCCTTCCCAATGGACAGAGTCTCGGCCTCACGCAGAGGGGCGGACTGCTGGTCGTAGGCGTCGAGGATGGTAGCCCTGCGGACCGCGGCGGCCTCATCGTGGGCGACATCCTTGCGACCCTTGACGGCCAGCCCATCGAGGACACCGAAGACCTGCTCGTGCTGCTTGCAGGCGACAGGGTCGGTCGCTCTGTACCGGTCAAGCTCGTGCGCGGTGGCGAGCTAACAGAGGTCGAGATAACCGTAGGCGAGCGCGGTTAGGAGCCCGGGAGATGACCGAAGTATCAAAAGACTCCTCCGCCGTCCTGGCAGGCACGCGGATGATAGAGGATGCACAGAGGAGCGTCGTACAGGTGCGCAGCAACGGCCGGGGCCTAGGGGCAGGTGTGATCTGGCCCGGCGACGGTCTCGTCATGACGAACCATCACGTGGTCGCAGGAGGACGCCGGAGTAACGTCAGGGTGGCCCTCAGCGACGGCCGGACGCTCGACGCAGAGGTGGTGAAGACCGGCCGGAACCTGGACCTCGCCCTGCTCGGCCTAAACGGAGATCACGGAGATCCGCCGGCGGCCCCCGTCGGGGACTCGGACGCCCTGCGCGTCGGCGAGCTGGTCTACGCTATCGGACATCCCTGGGGCAGGGTGGGGGCCGTGAGCGCCGGAATCGTCGGCGGGGTGGGCGAACTTCGCGGGCCCGAGCGAGGCTCCTCCACTCGCTACGTGAGATCCGACGTCGCCCTCGCGCCGGGGAACTCGGGCGGACCGCTGCTTAACGCCAGGGGGGAGGTCGTCGCCATCAACGCGATGATATTCGGCAACATGGCCCTCTCCATCCCGAGCAATACGGCGGGCGCCTGGGCGGCAGGGGAACGCCGTCCGAGGCTCGGGATCGGGGTCTTGCCCGTCGAGGTACCGGTATCTCTGCGCCGGGGGGAGGCCGGAACTGCAGGGCTCGTGATCGCCGGCGTCGAGGCCGGCGGCGCCGCCGACCGGGCAGGTCTTCTGGTCGGCGATGTCTTGCTCGACGCCGCCGGGGAACCGCTCGGGGAGCCGGGGGCCCTGTTGGGGGCCCTAGCGCGGGCCGGTGACGCCGTCTCCCTGCGGGTGATGCGCAGCGGTAAAATCATGGTCATGGAAGTGCGCCTGAAAGAGTCGGGACGCGCCGCATGACGCCCACGCGGGTATTCGTCGTGGCCCCGACGCCCACCATGCGGGCGGGGCTGCGTTCGATGCTCGCGGCCGTCGAGACCACCGACTTGCTGGTCGTCGGTGAAGCCGGTATGTCCGCCGGGCCCGTTCCCCCGCTCTCCGGGGCCGATGTGGTGCTCGTCGCAGATGAGGAGTTGCTCGAGGAGGCCGCGCTCTCCGTCTCAGAAGACGGTACGCAGTCGCTATTGTTGCTCTCGGAGGACGAAGGCGAAGCGTCCAGGTTGCGCGCCCTGTCGCTCAGAGGATGGGGCGTCGTGCCGCCGGACGCCCCATCGGAGGAGCTGGGGGCTGCCGTCGCCGCGGTAGCTCAGGGCCTGAGCGTACTCCCGAAGACCCTGGCCGACCGGTTGCTCGGCGAGCCTCCGGCGGCGGTCGAAGAGCTCTCGGAGCCGCTGACCGCGCGTGAGAGCGAGGTACTCGGCCTGCTCGGGCGTGGCCTGTCCAACAAGATGATCGCGCGCGAGCTACACATCAGCGAACATACGGTCAAGTTCCACATCTCCTCGATCTACTCCAAGCTCGGGGTCAGCAACCGCGCCGAGGCGGTCAGCCAGGGCGCGCGTTACGGTCTCATCTCGCTTTAATAGAGCATTTCAACACGCTCGGGTCCTCGCTTCTCAGCACTTCGGCTTGTTGCGTTCGCCGATCATCGATCACGCGTAGGAGCGTGGATTGCGGAGGATCGGTACCTGTGCAAGGTGGTTTGAGCAATCCACCGCTTACGCGCGTCTGCTACCCCGGGTATAGAATGGAGTCGTCCACGCGGGGTGGCGGAAGGAAGGTCAACCTCGGGCTCTCCTGTGAAAGTGGCGATTCTACCTATCCTGGCACTCCTTTGCCTGCTTGTTGGGTGCGAGGAAAATCGGGATATTGGGAAGTCGCACTCTGGGGACGGGAGTAGACAGCGTGAGCCTGTAATTCACCAGGAGCCCACACGGGTTATCGTTACCAGCGACGACGCCTCGCTCCCTGACGGTTGCCACCCACGGCAAGTGGCCGGGCTCGTGATCTCCTTCGTCAATGCTTTCAACAGCGGGGATCAGGCGAGCCTCTCTCGCATCTTCTTCCTGGCCGAGGGTCCTAGTCCCCCTGACTTCGCGGAGAGGGGCTACGATCCCTGGTCCTGGTACACCGTAAGCAAGCTCGACACAGAAGGCAGAATAGAGGGCGGCTTCGTTACTTACGACCAGGGCGAACTGCTCCGGTATTTCGCCAAGAGACACAGAAAGGGAGAACAACTGAGGCTGCTCAAAATCAGCCTGACGCAGACGGGCCTGCTCGGCAAAGAAGATAACGTCGGCTTCGTCTATGTCCTCAACCGGACCGCCAGGGACCTCGAACCTGGCCTCGGTGGACCGGCGGGCATAGCCTCGGGCCAGGGGACAATCAACTGCACGAACCGCCGCATCTTCGCCTGGCGCATGGATATGAAGGCCGAAGATAAGCGCACGGCCCGTGAAGCCGCCGACTGGCTGTGTACCGACCCGCCCGGTTGGAAGCCGGGTAAAGCCGTCGTGGCGTGTACTTGAGGGGTCAGGCTACAGGTTTCAGGTAGAGTGCCAGGGGCGAGACTCGGGAATCCGCAGGATCTCTTCCGCGGGTAGAACCTGCGCGAATTCCTACCCCTCGCTCCCGACATGACCATCCGTCATTCCCGTGCAAGCGAAAATCCACTGCGGCAGGCGTCCCGCGTGGTAGACCAGAAGCGATTTACGCGATTACCTATGCGAGGTGCTTAGCTCGGAGGTGTGCGGGGCTCCCCAGTTGCCTCGGAGCCCGTCCCACACCACCTGTAGCCTCTCAGTGGCCTGGCAAAATCAAGTGCAGGTCTCCGAACTCGTGCCAGAGGTAGCCTCTTTTCAGGGCCTCGGAGTAGGCGGCTTCGAGATGTTCCGTACCTGAGGTGGCAAGGGGGTATTCCGGCACGCTTCCAACGAGCGCCTCCAGCATCGACAGGTGGGTGGAGCGCGGTTCGTGCAGCCCTGTTAGCATAGCGTCAATGGACCGTATACCGCGCTCCGGGGTTATGAAGACGTCGGTCCAACCCTCGCCTGGGTGGGTCATGCCCTCCCTTTCGGTCACCGTCTCGAGGGCGCGCACGACTGTGGTCCCGACGGCGACGACCTTACTGCCCGCTGTGCGAGCCGCGTTGATCGCGGCCGCGGTCTCAGGAGGGACACGGTAGAATTCCTCATATGGCGGTTCGTCATCTTCCAGGCTTGCTACGCCCGTGTGCAATATTAGCGGCACGACCCTGACCCCATTCGCGACGAGGCGTGTGATCAACTCGGGCGTGAAAGCCCTTCCAGCCGACGGCATCTCGGCGCTACCTACCTCAGTGGCGTAGACCGTCTGGTAGTAGACCGCAGGCCAGCTCTCGCTGACGTAACGGTACCTGATGGGTGATCCGTTACGCTCCAGATAATCATCAAGATTCACAGTCAGGTTCAGGGTGGAGATCCAGAGCCGGTTGGGCTCTTCGACGTGCTGCCTCCTCTCCGAGAGATAAGGGGTGTGTAGGACCATGCTGGCGCCTGCAGGGAGTGACAGGACCTCACCAGCCTTGCCGTCGAGCATGGGTTCATCACCGGAGGAGGATCTCAGTTCGACTACCCACAGGTCGGCGGGCAGGTGGGTTGAGAGGTGCACTGTGAGGTGTGTGCCGTCACTGCGCTCGGCCGGGAGCGCGGCATTCATGGTGCCGCTGGTGTTGATGACGAGGGTATCTCCGGCTCTGAGGAATTCTGGGAGGTCGCCGAACCTGGAGTGGATGACGCTGTCGTCGTCCAGATAGGAGACCATCAGGCGGACTTCGTCGCGGCGCAGTCCTCGTGTCTCAGGCGGCTCGCCGGCCTCCAGCTCAGGAGGCAATTCGAAGTCTAGCGGGGATCTCGCTTCAGGATAGTGGGGAAACGTTTCTATGCTTTCCAAGGTTTCTGCAAGAGTGTTGGTCACTTTGGCCCTCTCCTTCTATGAGTCCGTGGCGCTAGTTCCCAACCTCGCGGCCAGCTCGCGGGCCTCGTAGCGTCCACTCGGCAGATCGCCCGTCATGAGTTCGATGAATCCAGGGACGCTCTCTTCCGGGAGCGGTCGGTCGCTTATGTCCTCGTCGGGGAACGCTTCCTGGTGCATCTGGGTCCGCATGTCGCCTGGATCTACTCGGTAGACGCGCAGCCCGGGGTTCTCGGCCGCGAGGATGTTGGAGAGCTGTTCCAGTGCTGCCTTGCTCGACCCGTATCCGCCCCAGCCTTCGTACGGCTCGACGGCGGCGTCGCTCGTGACGTTGATAATGCGCGCTTGTGGTTTCAGATGATCATTGAGTGCCTGGATGAGCGCGAGGGGTGAGAGTACGTTCGTACGGAAGACCTGTTCGAATACGTCGAGCGGGTAGTCGAGCAAGTCCGGCTGGGGGCTCGGGCCGAGGATGCTCGCGTTGTTGACGAGCGCGTCCACGCCGCCGGCCTCCCGTGCTGCCTCAGCGAGATCCTCTCGATGTCCCGGGTCGGTGACGTCTCCTGGGATGGCGACGACCCGAGTGTATCTGGATAGCTCCGCGCGGGCGCGCTTTAGGGCTTCTTCGGTGCGGGCGTCGATGATCAGAGTCCAGCCGCACTCGGCCAGAGTGCGGGCGATCGCCAGGCCGAGGCCGCGGGATGCGCCCGTGATGATCGCCGTACGATCCAATGATTCTCCGGTCATTTCGTATGCCTCCAATTCTTGTTCGAATATAATGTATCGCTTTGACAGGCGCCGGGAAATGTCAGGAGGGACGGTTTCCGACCTGTACTTTGGTACAGCAGCGCCTTGCGGAATCTGCATGATCACTACCGGTGAGTACGAACATGGGCAACTTTCTTACTCTCAGCACAACCGTCGTTCCCGCGCAAGCTGGAATCCAGGGCGGGGTCTTTGCTCCTCCAGGACCGATCTACCAAGAACGTGTAGGTTGATTTAGGGGGCCTCGACGAGCCCACGACGAACGGCGATCCTGGCCGCCTCGGTACGGTTCTGGGCTTCGAGCTTGGCGAGGATTGAGCCGACGTGGAACTTGACCGTCCGTTCCGAGATAAAGAGTCGACCTGCGATCTCGGCGTTCTTCAGGCCGCGGGCGAGGAGCGCGAGCACCTCTAGTTCCCTGGGTGTGAGGCGGCGGTTCTGCGGGCTGTTCTCCTCACCATTTATGCGCTCCAGCAGCCGGTCAGCGACGGCAGGTTCGAGGAGGGAACCTCCGGCCTGGACGGTGCGGATGGCGCCGAAGATCTCCTTTCGGGAGGCGCCCTTGAGCAGGTATCCACGGGCGCCCGCGCGTAGAGAGCCGAGTATTCGAGCGTCCGTGTCGTAGGCTGTGAAGACGATGGTGCGTGCGCGAGAGCCAGCGTCGCGGAGCTTTTCGAGGGCATCGACGCCGTCGGTCTTAGGCATCTCTAGATCCAGAAGTATCACATCGGGGTCCAACCTCGCTGCCAAACTTACGACTTCGTCCCCGTCTGCGGCCTCACCCACCACCTCGAAGTCGGGCTGCGTGCCGAGCACGGCGACGAGACCCTCGCGCAGCACCGGGTGATCGTCGGCGACGAGAAGTCTTACCTTACTCACCCTGGAGTCCTTCGAGCGGAACGGTAACATCGAGGCGCGTACCCTCGCCGGGGCCGCTCTCCACCTTCAGGGATCCACCCAGCATCTGGACCCTCTCCCTCATGCCTACGATGCCATGTCGGTCATCAGCGACGCTGGAAGGGTCGAAACCGTGGCCGTCGTCCCTGACGATGAGTTGCACCGCCTCCGGTGTGGCCACGAGCCTGACCGTTACGCGGCTTGCGCGCGAGTGGCTGGCGATGTTCGTTAGGGCTTCCTGGCAGACGCGGTAGAGGGCGACCTCTACCCGCGGCGGAAGCGGGCGGCTGCCGTTCACCGTCCCGAATCTCGTGGCCACGCCCGTCTCCGCTTCCCAACGGTCGACGAGGGCTTTGAGCGCCTCGGGGAGGGAGCGGCCTTCCAGTGGGGCGGCCCGGAGGTCGAGGACCGAACGGCGCGCCTCATCGAGATTGGAACGCGTGAGTGAGAGGGCGCGACGCAGCGGTTCGCGGGCGCGCTCCGCACCGGATTCGCCGTCCAGTAAGGCTTCGGCCGACTCGAGCTGGAGTCCTGTGGCGGTAAGCCCCTGGGCGAGGGTGTCGTGGATCTCGCGCGCCAGGCGGTTGCGCTCCTCGACGGCGCCAAGCCTGGCGCTGCGGTCGAAGAGGCTGGCCCGCTCGACGGCGATGGCGAGCAGATCGCCTATGGTGGAGAGGAGCTGCAGGTCTTCCGGCGAGAGACCTCGCCATTGGGGACTCGCGACGTTCATGACACCGAGCTTCTTCTCTCCGGCGTAGAGGGGGATGCTGGCGTGGTAGCGCAGGCCACCCGTGCCGTCTACGAGGCCGTCCAGACGGCTGCAAGTCAGGACGTTGACGTTGGCGGCGCCTTCTAGGTCGCCCCTCTTGTAAGTGTCCAGGCAATAGCAGTAGCCCGAGCCGTCCATGCGGCGCGGGTCATCAGCGAGGGCAGGAGGGAGGTTGCGGGCCGCGGCGAGGTAGGGCTCAGGGGAAGAATCGTCTATGAGCCAGATCCAGGCCGTACGCAATCCCAGTAGCTCGGCCACCTGCGACAGCGTGAATCCCAGGGCCTCGCCAAGCTCGACGGAGCGGTTGAGCTCGCGCGCGATCTCGTTGAGCACCGAGAGCTCGTGGTTACGCCGCTCTAGATCCTCTTTTCCCCAGGTGTTCAGCCCAGGCAACGTCGCCTCTCTTCAGTCACCGTGCCCTTGGATGAGTTTAACAGCGTGAGACCCGGAAGACGGCAAGCCTCTGCAGATCTCTGAGGCTGAGTTGTGAGGCTTCGAACGAGGAACATACTTGCGCGTGATACGCGAGTTAGGCAGTGCTGAGGAGGTAGGGATGCTGGATCTCGCCCGCCAGCTCGAAGGTCTCTTTCACGAGGTTGGCGAAGCCCACCATCAGGCCTATATCGAAACGGATGGCGCCGACTCCGAATGGTCATAGTGGTACGCAGACTATCTGCGGGAAAGGCTCGGAGGGCTCCTCGACGCCAACTTCACCAAGAGCGAGCTCGTCCACATGCTCGTCCTGGTTGCCAATGAGCAGCCGCTCAAGGCCCCTGGCGCAAACTGGGTCAGATACTACGCCGGTTCTTTATCACTCGATACACATAAACCTACTCACAGCATGGTGAAGTTCAGGGTGCCGTTCTCAGCTAAGAGGGGTGAGATTGAGGGCGGTGCCGAGCGGTTGGAATTGGTTAGAGCATAAAGAGCCTTGGGGGCGCGTTTGCAGAACGGCACGGATGCACTCGCATCGATGCACAACTGCATAAATACGGAGGTCAGGTTCCGCACCCAACTGCCTAAGGGAGTCCTGCAGGTAGAGATCGCGTAGCGCTTGGCGCCCGGATAGGACGATCTAGCTTACCGAAGGTAGGTTCCCCAAAGTTCGCACATAATTTTCACCTAGGTTAAATTTGTTGGTGGATGAAGTCAGACCACACCGCCATGCCCTAATCTGAGCAAATAGTGCAGAGCAGCGGTAATTAGCCGGACAGGAGAGATGTGATGGCGACACTATCGGTTCTGAAGTTCAACGATCCTGGCGGAGCAGACAGGGTGCTCCTCGCCCTGCAGGGCTTACAAGAGCAGCAGATGATCACCCTAGAGGATGCGGCTGTAGTCAGCTGGCCGCAAGGTAAAAAGAGACCTCTGGTCCCACAAGGTCACGAAATGACCGGCTATGGCGCTTTAGGTGGCGCGTTCTGGGGATTCCTGTTCGGGTTGATCTTCTTTGTTCCCTTCTTGGGCGCGGCGGCCGGCGCGGGTGCAGGCGCGGCGCTACTGGGTTCCTTGGACAAAGGAGGTATCGATGAGCAGTTCATCAAAGAGGTAGGCGAGAAGGTGACCGAAGGAACCTCGGCGCTGTTTGTATTGACCAGCGGAGCACCGGACCGTGAGAGGGTCATGGCCGAGCTAAAGCAATACGACTTCGAGATCATCTGGACCAACTTACCCGAGGAGCAGCTACAGCAGCTGCTCGAGGTCTTCGCCCAGCAGTAGCGAGAGCCTACGGTGCGGACATTCGAGGACATGCGTCTGGAGACCAAGTGCGGAGAGAGCCCTATTTTAATCGGCGAGGGCATCGACCGGTCTCGGCTTCATGGCTTGCGCGAACCCCAGGGACTTGGAATCATACTGGGGGCCGTACGTTAGATCCTCGCCGACGTGGCCGAAGCGGTGCATCAGCAACGCAGAGTCCAGTAGTGACGGATCCCGGAAAGGAGTCATATTGAGCAAGCCGTTCAATGGAGTAATTAACGTCGATATCCGGGACTCGACTCCAGACTGGGAGCCATTCCTGCAGCCACAGGCCCCTGAGGGCGCACCGAACGTGCTGATGATCGTGTGGGACGACGTCGGCTACGGCGCGATGGACGTTTTCGGCGGCCCGATCGAGACGCCGAACATGCAGCGGATCGCCGACGGGGGCATCCGCTACGCCAACTTCCACACAACCGCGCTGTGCTCGCCGACGCGCTCTAGCCTGCTCAACGGGCGTAATGCCACGAGCAACAACATGGCGTGCATCACTGAGGCCTCGGCCGGGTTCCCGGGCTTTTCGGCTCGGATCCCGTTTGAGAACGGCACGATCGCCGAGGTCCTGAACGAGCGCGGCTGGAACACGTACGCCGTCGGCAAGTGGCACCTCACGCCGGGCGAGGAGACCGACATGTCGTCGTGGAAGGGGCGCTGGCCGCTTGGCCGCGGGTTCGAGCGCTTCTACGGCTTTCTTGGCGGCGAGACCAGCCAGTGGTATCCCGACCTCGTCTACGATAACCATCTGGTGGATTCGCCATACTCCCCCGAGGACGGCTACCACCTCTCAAAGGACCTGGTCGACCACTCGATCCGGTTCATCCGCGACTCCAAGGCGGTCGCGCCGGACAAGCCCTGGTTCACCTACTTCTGCCCCGGCTGCGCCCACGCCCCGCACCACGTCTTCAAAGAGTGGGCAGACAAATACCGGGGCCGCTTCGACGAGGGCTACGAGGCGATCCGTACCGGAATCCTGGCCAGGCAGAAGGAGATGGGCCTGCTGCCCGACGACACGGAGCTATCACCGATCAACCCGCACGGCGAGCCGGAGCGCATGAGCCCGGAAGGGCAGCCGTGGCCGCAGCTCGACTTCGTGCGTCCCTGGGACTCCCTCAGCGACGAGGAAAAGCGTCTATTCGCGCGGATGGCCGAGGTCTACGCCGGCTACGTCTCCTACACCGATTACGAGATAGGGCGGCTGATCGACTACCTCGAGGATTCCGGCCAGCTCGAGAACACGATCGTAGTGGTCGTCTCGGATAACGGGGCGAGCGGCGAGGGCGGGCCGAACGGCTCGTTCAACGAGAACAAGTTCTTCAACAACGTTCCCGACAGCGTGGAGGAGAACCTCGCCCGCATCGACGAGCTGGGCGGTTCGAGGTCCTACAACCACTACAACACGGGGTGGGCGTGGGCTTTTGACACGCCGTTCCCGTACTGGAAGCGCTTCGCCGGCTACGAGGGCGGCACCGCAGACCTCTGCGTCGTGTCGTGACCGAAGGGGATCGGAGCCCGGGGCGAGACGCGCCACCAGTACCTGCACGCCGTCGACATTGTGCCGACGATCTACGAACTCGTAGGAGTGGAGCCCCCGGCGGTGTTGAAGGGGTACACGCAGAGCTCGATCGAGGGAGAGAGCTTCGCGGCCACGTTTGCCGACCCGGGCGCACCGGAGCGGCAGACGCAGTTCTACTCGATGCTCGGGCAGCGGGCGCTCTACCACGATGGCTGGCTGGCGTGCACGCTACACCCGCCGCTATCGGGTTGGGGCGGCTTCGATAAGGACGAGTGGGAGCTCTACCACCTGGCCGAGGACCGCGCCCAGTCCCGGGACCTCGCGGCGGATCAGCCCGAGCTGCTCGAGGAGTTGAAGGGCCTATGGTTCTACTACGCGGGCATCTACAAGGGCCTTCCGCTAGACGACCGGACACCGAGAGAGATCCTGACCTCGCCGCGGCCAGAGCCCAGCGAGCCGCGCGACCGGTACGTTTACTACCCGGACACCACTGACGTGCCCGAGTCGGTCGCGGTCAACATCCGACGGCGATCGTACACGATCGCTGCTGGCGTGACCGTCGAGGCCATCAACGCGCACGGCGTGCTCTTCTCGCACGGCGGCGCAGGCGGAGGCCACAGCCTCTACCTACAGGACGGCAGGCTCCACTATGTCTATAACTGGCTCGGCGAGCGCATCCAGAAGGTCTCTTCAGACCATGACGTCCCAACGGGCAAGCGCTTGCTCAGCGCCGAGTTCCTCAAGACCGGCGATGACCCGGAGACGCACAGCGCAACCGGGACGCTGACGCTTTTCGTCGACAACGAGCCTGTGAGCGAGGCTGAGATCATGACCCAGCCGGGCAACTTCTCGCTCTCGGGCGAGGGTGTCAGCATCGGCCGTGACAGCGGCTCGAACGTCTCACCCGATTACGACCCGCCGTTCGAGTTCCAAGGGGGCACCATCGACCGGGTCGCCATCGACGTCACCGGCGACTCCTTTGTCGACCACGAGAAGGAGGTGCTCGCCTACCTGGCCCGCGATTGATGTGATGTCACCCGAAGGTCACTTCCGCGCCACCATTGCGCGCCGGTAGCAGGAAGTTTCGGACGAGCAGGGGAAGTCGCGTCCCTTATCAAGAGCCATGACGAGCTCCAAGACTCACACCACGGCATCGAGCACGCGACCGGCTAACGGCGGAAGCGGCCGGTTCCTCCATGAAGGTCGACGGCCGAGGCTTAAACGAGCGTTGCGCGATTGTGGCTACCTTCAGATCAAGGAAATATCGGGATCGTGACAGCGAGGCACATGAGCTGGTTATTCACGTCACTGCGTGGATACAGATCCGGTTGGCTGCGCGGCGACGTGGTCGCGGGGCTGACGGTGTGGGCCGTGCTCGTTCCCGAGGCGCTGGCCTACGCCACGATCGCCGGAGTCTCGCCCGTTGTTGGCCTGTACGCTGTGCCGGGCGCTCTCATCCTCTACGCGGCTTTCGGTAGCTCCAGGCACTTGATCACTGGCCCGTCCGCGGCCACGGCCGCACTATCTGCAGCAGCCGTGGCCCAGTTCGCCACCCAGGGCTCGAGCGACTTCGCCGCACTCACCGTAGCGCTTGCGATAACGACTGGCATCGTGGCCGCGGCTGCGGGCCTCCTTCGATTGGGCTTCCTCGCGAACTTCATATCCGAGCCGGTGCTCAAGGGTTTCATAGTTGGTCTCGCCCTCACGATAATAGTGGGCCAGCTACCGAAGATCTTCGGGATTGAGAGTGGGCAGGGCAACTTCTTCGAGAAGCTCTGGTATTTCGTCACCGAGCTTGGGGCTACCAACGGGTGGACGCTGTTCGTCGGGCTCATCTCGCTGGCGATAGTGGTCGGCCTCAAGCGGGTGGCACCGATGGTGCCGGGCCCCCTTGTTGCGGTCGGCTTCGGCATCCTGGTCGTCGTTCTCTTCGACATGGACCAACGCGGCGTCGAGATAGTAGGCACGATCAAGGGCGGCCTGCCTAGTCTTGGTGTGTCAGACGTTGCGGTCAGGGATTATCTTAGTTTGGTGCTGTCGGCCGTCGGTGTCGCTCTGGTGGGCTTCGCGGAGGGCCTGGGTGCGGCCAAGACCTACGCCGCCAGGAACCACTACGAGGTCGACGCCAACCGCGAGCTACTCGGAGTCGGCGCGGCGAACCTCGGGGCCGGGCTCTCGGGCGGCATGGTGGTCAACGGCAGCCTCTCCAAGACCGCCGTGAACGGCGGCGCTGGTGGCAGAACGCAGCTCTCAGGGCTTGTGGTTGCGGCGCTGACCATAGTGACTTTGCTCTTCCTCACCGGCCTCTTCGAGAGCCTCCCCGAGGCCACACTCGGTGCCATCGTGATCGCCGCCCTGATTGAGCTTGTAGACGTTCCTTCGCTCGTCGGCTTATATCGGGTCTGGACGCGCAGACTGGGGAGCATCTACGGTCCGGCGGCGCGCCCGGACTTCATCGCGGCGATCGCTGCGCTCTTCGGTGTCCTCATCTTCGACACGCTGCCAGGTCTCTTCATCGGGATCGCCGTCTCTATACTGCTGCTCCTTTACCGTGCCTCTCGCCCGAACGTTGCCGTCCTCGGCCGCGTACCTGGCGCCTCGCGTCACTGGGGCGACATCGCGCGCCACCCAGAGAACGAGCAGGTGCCCCGGGTGGTAGTGCTTCGTGTCGAGAGCGGACTCTTCTTCGCCAACGCCGACTACGTCCGGGAGGCGATCAGGGGTCACGCTGACGAAGGCGACGTGCATGCTGTCGTCCTCGATGCCCAGACTGTACCTTTCGTAGACGTTACGGCCGCTGAGATGCTCACCCAGCTGCGGGACGAGCTAGCTAGTCAAGGTGTGACCCTGCTGCTTGCGCGTGATGTCGGGCAGGTGCGCGATGTGTTGCGACAAAGCGATACCACCGACGACGCCGGCTCGCGCCGCGTGTTCGCGACCGTCGAAGAGGCTGTGGGGGCGGCGACCGCGCTTCCATCCGGGATCACATCACAGACGAGTACTCAGGAGACGCCATGATAACGCCACAGCCCGGAGGTGTTGATCAGGTGTCGAAATGTATAAGATGGCGAAACAGCCACCGTCGATAACCGGGCGCCGTACCGTCAGGCGAGTACGGACCAACCCCAGAAGGAGCCGAGTACATGAGCCGTTCTTCAGCCCACACCAAGCCGCACGAGCGTAGCCAAGAGGCCGGTCGACCGCCGGCCAAGGGCATGGTCCGGGTGCCTGGCGGCACTTTCCTGATGGGCTCAAACGACTTCTACCCCGAGGAGCGCCCGGTACATCGTGTCTCCGTAGACGGCTTCTGGATGGACGAGCACCCCGTCACCAACGCGGAGTTCAGGCGCTTCGTGAAAGCTACCGGCTACATGACGGTCGCCGAGCGCCCGCTCGACTCCGCCGACTACCCTGACGCCGAGCCATCGCTACTCGTTCCCGGCTCGCTTGTTTTCCACAAGTCGCACGGTCCCGTCGACCTGCGCGACTTCCGCAACTGGTGGGCCTACACACCCGGTGCGAACTGGCGGCACCCCGAAGGACCAGGAAGCAACCTGGGCGGAAGAGAGCGTCACCCGGTCGTGCACATCGCCCACGAGGATGCCAAGGCATACGCCCGCTGGGCCGGCAAAGAACTCCCTACTGAGGCTGAGTGGGAATTGGCGGCGCGCGGAGGACTGGAGGGTGCCACCTACGCCTGGGGGGACGAGTTTGTCCCGAAGGGTAAGATGATGGCCAACACTTGGCAGGGCCGCTTTCCCTGGGAGAACCTCAAGACCGACCGCTACGAGGGCACCTCGCCGGTTAAGGCGTTCCCGCCCAACGGCTACGGGCTCTACGACGCCACCGGCAACGTCTGGGAGTGGACCTCAGACTACTTCTCCTCGCGCCACCCGGACGATGGTGCGAAACCCTGCTGCGTCCCGAGAAACCCACGGGTCAACTCGCCGGAGGGCAGCCACGCTCTCGGGCAGGCTGGGGCGCACATCCCGCGGAGGGTGACGAAGGGCGGCTCGCACCTGTGCGCTCCGAACTACTGCCTACGCTACCGTCCTGCGGCTCGCCAAGGGGAGGCGGTGGATACTTCCACGACCCACATCGGGTTTCGCTGCGTGGTGCGTGGAGCATGATGGGTTAGGCATTCGGATGAGGTTTCATCGCCGCCTCCTCGCTCTTGGTC
>Ga0182000_10000114_pt1 | contig 20583 bp, 13 predicted proteins | sample BulsoiMagMametaG_FD_120484 | JGI IMG/M metagenome (GOLD analysis project Ga0182000, IMG submission 120484) | Bulk soil microbial communities from Mexico - Magueyal (Ma) metaG | ecosystem: Environmental > Terrestrial > Soil > Agricultural land | place: Mexico: Magueyal, Guanajuato | collected...
CCCGACCACCGCGACACGCATCAGCGCTCCTCCCCACCCCGGTTGCTGCTGTACCACCGCAGTGTCCGCCGGAGCCCCTCCTCGAGCGTCATCCGCGGCCGGTACCCCAGCTCCTGCCTGGCCTTGGTGATGTCCGGGCAGCGCCGGTTGGGGTTGTCCACCAGGTAGTCCGCCTCCGGGCTCTGGCCGTGGACCACCTGCACCCGGTGGCCGAACAGCTCATTGGCCAGCTCGGCGATCGTCTCGGCCAGCTCGCGCATCGAGATCTCCGGCCCGTCCACCCCGACGTTGTAGGCCTCACCGCGGCTGCCCCGCAGCAAGGCCAGGTAGTAGCCGGTGACCGCGTCCGACACATAGCAGAAGGTGCGCGTCGGCGACCCGTCCGACAGCAGCACGAGGTCCTGGCCGGCGAGCGCGTCCCGGAACAGGTCGGCGATTACCCGACCGTCGGTGATCTTCATCCCCGGGCCGTAGTTGTTGAACGGCCGCACCATGGTGACCGGGATGCCGTGCTGCCTGGCGAAGTTGACGCACAGGGTCTCCCCGTAGCGCTTGGACTCGTCGTAGCAGGCGCGGGGGCCGGTGCAGGAGACGTTGCCCCGGTAGGTCTCCGGGGTGGGGATGGCGTCGGCGGCCGGGTCACCGTAGATCTCGCTGGAGGAGTAGAAGAGAAAGCCCTCCAGCTCCCGCCCGGCCTCCAGGCCCCGACGGGCATAGTCGAGCAGATTGCGCAGCCCGTTGATGTTGGCGTCCATCGTCTCGATGGGGTGGGCCCGGTAGTAGGTGGGCGATGCGATCCCGGCCGCGTGGATGATATAGGCGAATTCGCCCATCGGGTCCGGGAGCGGTGCGCGCATGTCGTGCACCACCAGCTCGACCTCGGGACGCTGCCCCAGCTCCTGCAGCCACGCCGGGACGCCGCGGAAGTAGTTGTCAACACGGTGACCTGGATCGGCGGCTCGCCGGGATGGGCGTCGTTCCAGGCCAGGGGAACCTGGACCAGGTAGTAGCCGAGGAAGCCCGCTCCCCCGGTGACCAGCAGCCGCTTGCCGGACATCCGCCGCAGGTCGGCGCCGAGCGCGTCGACCATGGCGGCCAGGTCGCCGTCGCGCACCTCGGTGGCGCCTAGATCGGGCAGGATGGAGGTATCGACCGAGTCCACGTTGGTCCTTTCGCCTGGGGAGCGGTCGGCGAGCATCCGGTCCTAGCCGGGCAGGGGCAGGTGGACGGACGCCCGCCGCTCGGACGCAGGAGCGAGCCATGGTGCCCACGGGGGAGCGCCGCTGTCATGGAGGGCTTGGAGGCTCTGGAGGTCCTTGAGCGATTCCATCGGCATCCAGAACCCCTCGTAGCGGTAGGCGAGCAGCTGGTCGTCCTCAATCAGGCGATGGAACGGCTCCTCGACCAGGTCCTCGCCCTCGCGAAGGTAGTCGAAGATCTCCTGGCGGAACATGAAGAATCCACCGTTCATCCACAGGTCGGTCCCGTGGACGTCGGTGATATCGGTGACCACGTCGTCGGGGTCGCGCGACACCAGGTGGAAGGAGTAGCGCGGGCGGACTGAGAGGAACGCCGCCACCTTGCCCTGCCGCCGGAAGTCGTCCACCAGCTCCGGGAGTGGGGCGTCGGTGAGCCCGTCGGCATAGTTGGCGCAGAACAGCTCCTCGCCCCTGAGGTGACGCCGGGCCGAGAGCAGCCGCTGGCCCACATTGGCGTTGAGGCCGGTGTCCACGAAGGTGATCCGCCAGTCGTGGATATCGGTGTTGAGCAGCTCCAGGCGGCGGCCGCCGTCCGACAGGACGAAGTCGTTGGACAACGCCTCGTCGTATCGGATGAAGTAGTCCTTGATGACGTCGCCCTTGTAGCCGAGGCAGAGCACGAAGTCGTTGTAGCCCCAGTGGGCGTAGAACTTCATGAGATGCCAGAGGATGGGCCGGTAGCCGACGGTGATCATCGGCTTGGGGACCTCCTCGGATTGCTGGGGCAGCCGCAAGCCCTGACCCCCGCAGAACAGCACAACCTTCATTCGATTCTCCCCCCGCCGGGCAACTCGTCGTTGGTCGCCGGCCACGTCTAGTGCATGATGGCCCTGCTCCGGGGCGGTCAGTAGCGGCAGAGATCGTAGGCCAAGGTACGTAGACCGGCGGAGGCTGACCGAAAGCGGCTTCATTATGCTGGCGCCATGAAGGTTGTGCTGTTCTGCGGCGGCCTCGGGCTGCGCCTGCGCGAGCATGCCGGGTCCCTCCCGAAGCCGATGGTGCCGGTCGGATTCCGGCCCATCCTCTGGCATGTCATGAAGTTCTACGCCCACTGGGGCTACAACGACTTCGTGCTCTGCCTCGGCTACAAGGCGGACGTGATCAAGCGCTATTTCCTCGACTACAACGAGGCCCACTCCAACGACTTCGTCCTGTCGGACGGCGGCCGCCGCCTGGAGCTGCTCAACACCGATATCCACGACTGGCGGATCACCTTCGTGGACACCGGCCTCAACGCCAACATCGGCCAGCGGCTGCTGGCGGTGCGCGAGCACCTCCAAGGCGAGGAGCTGTTCCTGGCCAGCTACAGCGACTGCGTGTGCGATGCCCCGCTTCCCCGGCTGGTCGAGGACTTCAAGGGGCGGGAGAAGATCGGCGCCTTCCTGAGCGTGCCCCCGGTCGTCCCGGGCCACTTCATCGCCCAGTCCGAGAACGGGCTGGTCCGCTCCATCACCAGCCCGAGGGACTCGGGACTGTGGGTGAATGGCGGCTACTTCATCTTCCGCCCCGAGCTGTTCGATCACATCCGGGACGGCGACGAGCTGGTGGTCGAGCCGTTCCAGCGGCTGATCGCCGAGCGGCAGCTGATCACCTACCCCTACGAGGGATTCTGGGCCCCGATGGACACCCTCCGGGACCGGCAGAAGCTGGAGTCGCTGTTCGAGCGGGGGCGGGCGCCCTGGGCGATCTGGGACAAGCCGGGGGCCGACGAGCTCGTGCTCGACCTCGCCCGGTCCCAGCGGGTCATGACATGAGCCAGCAGCCGACCAGGCCGGGGGGCGCGTCACCCTGAGCTTCGATCCCACCCTTTCTCCCTCGGCTCGACCCCTGCTATCGATCGCCATGCCGACCCGCAACCGTCCCGAGCTGCTCGAGCGCGCGCTCGCCTCGGTCCACGCGGCGACCGCGTCCGTGGCCGAGCAGGTCGAGGTGGTTGTGTCCGACGGGTCGACCGACGATGCCACCGGCAAGCTGGTCCGGCGCATGCTGGGCGGCTGGCCCGGGGGGCACCGCTATGTCTGGAACCGGCCGGCGCTGGATCTGCCGGGGAACATGAACCGGGCCACCAGCCTGGCCACCGGGACGTGGATCCTGCAGCTCCACGACGACGACCTCCTGCGGCCCGCTGCCGGAGCGATCGTGCTCGATGCCATCGGCCGGGCGGCGCCCACCGAGCGGGTACTGCTGTTCGGGGTCGACATTGTCAGCCTGGACGGGGCGGTCCGGCGCACCCAACGCTTCCGTCGGGAGCGCTACCTCCCGCCCAGGAAGGCGCTCAAGCGGGTGCTGCGCAACTCTTCGTTCGTGCGCCTGCCGGCCGCGGTCGTGCACCGGACGGCGTTCGCGGAGGAGGGTGGGTTCGAGGCCACCTTGGGGGCGGCCTGCGACACCGACATGTGGATGCGGCTGTTCTCCCGCTACGGCGTACGCTGCCTGCCGCATACCTCCTGCGCCTACACCGTGCACGAGGCGGCCACCACGACCGGGATGTGGAACCAGGAGACCATCAAGGCCGCCCTGCGGATCTTTGACCGGGCGGTCGCCCGCGAGATCGTCCCCGAGCGCACGATCCGACGCTGGGAGACCGACTTCTTCCATCAGTTCATCCTCGGTGGTGCCTACCGGCGCCTGCGGCTTGGGCGGCGGGCGGAGGCCCGCGACGTGCTGCGGATGCTCGACCTGCCGGACCTCCGCGACCTCGGCGTCTCGCCCAGGTGGCTGCCGGTGCGGGCGGCGTTCGTGGCACTCACCGCCGGCGTGCGGCGGACGAGCATGAGCACACCCCCTGGAGAGAGCACATGAAGCAACTGATGCAGCACGACGTGCTCGGCCTGCAGGCCGGCGAGGTCGTGGAGGTCCGCGGCGAGGACGAGATCCTGGCCACCCTGGACGAGCGGGGCGAGCTCCAGGGATTGCCGTTCATGCCGGAGATGCTGCAGTTCTGCGGCCGGCGGTTCACGGTGGGCAAGCGGGCCATGAAGCTGTGCGACACCATCAACGGTGGCGGGATGCACCGCATGGAGCATGCGGTCCACCTCGAGGGAGTGCGCTGCGACGGCCAGGCCCATGGTGGCTGCCAGGCGGCATGCCTCACCTACTGGAAGGAGGCATGGCTCAAGCGGGTCGACGCCGGCACCGACGCCGGTTGGGTCGCGCCGCTGCAGGCCAGGCCCGGCCACAGCCTCCCGTTGCTGACCTCGGCGACCCGCAAGGCCGTCGACGGCTCGCCGGGCGAGGAGCGCTTCGCCTGCCAGGCCACCGAGCTGCTACGCGCGGCGCCAACACGGATCCCGCCCTGGGATCTCGGCCAGTACGTCGAGGACGTGCGGTCCAGGAACTTCGGGTTCTTCACCGTGCTGCGCAGCGTGGCCATCGGGGCCTTCAACGAGTATCAGGACCTGAGCGCCCGGTTCCTGCCCCGATGGCTGCGGATCCACGGCGGCAAGCGGTACCCCTTCCTCGACGGCACCCAGCGCCGGACACCCAGCGAGACCCTGGATCTGCAGCCAGGGGAGCTGGTGCGGATCAAGAGCAAGGAGCAGATCGTCAGGACCCTCGACGGCGGCAACCGGAACCGGGGCATGAAGTTCGACCCCGAGATGCTGAAGTACTGCGGCCGCCAGGCCAGGGTGCTTGGTCGGGTGGAGCGGATCATCGACGAGCCCAGCGGCAGAATGTTGCACCTGAAGAACCCGTGCATCGTGCTCGAGGACGTGATCTGCGCCGGTGACTACCACCGGCTCTGCCCGCGGGGCACCTACCCGTACTGGCGCGAGATCTGGCTGGAGCGGGTGTAGCGGTCCTTCAGCCGGCGGCCGTGGCGGCCAGGCGCAGGCGCCGGCGCAGCTCCCACCAGTCGAGGCCGGCGCCGATCAGGGTCCCGGCCGCCGAGCCCCAGGCTGCGCCGGCCACCCCGCCCAGGACCGCGCCCCCGAGCGCGCAGGCCAGGTAGACGCCCGAGCCGATCGCATGGACGCGCTGGCCGCGTGAGGCCGCACCGAGCGCCCGCATCCCGGCCCAGGCGCCGACCGAGCAGCCGAGGCCGGCCGCGGCCAGGGTCACCGGGAGGAGCAGCGGTGACACGGGCAGCCAGGCCGAGCCGAGCAGCAGGACGCCAAGGGAGTCGGGCAGCAGCAGGAGCACCGCCCCCCACAGCAGCGCTCCGCCGGCCCCAAGGGCGCCAAGGAGCAGGCTGTAGGCCCGCAGCCGCTGCGCCGACGGCCCACGCAGCACGCTGGCCAGCTCGGGCTCGGCCAGCCTGACGGTGCCGACGATGATGGGCATGAGTGGTCCCACCAGCAGCTCGGCGGCCTGAAGGGAGCCGACCGCGGCCAGGCCGGCGACCCCGGCCAGCCCGTACAGCCGCACCTGGCTCGCCCCGCTCAGGCTCAGGCGCTCGCGGACAGAGCGGGAGGCCAGCTCACGATGCCGCCGTAGCCAGCCCGCCGCCTGCGAGACCTGCGGGAGCAGCCGAGCCTGGGCCGCCCCGATGGCCGCGGCGACCAGGGCGGCGCCGCCCCAGGCGAGCATGACCCAGCCCACCGTGGTGCGCCCGGTCCTTCCCAGGGCTGCCATCGCGCCCACCAGCGTCAGCACCAGCACCAGGTCGTTGGCGACGGCCTGCCGGGCCCTGCCGCGGGCCAGGAAGGCGAACCGCCAGCTGTCCTGCACAAGCAGACCCGGCAGGGCGATCCCCAGCCCGATCAGGGCGGCACCCGTCGATCCGGAGAGGACCAGCCCAGCCGCGGCACAGGCGGTCCCGGCGGCCAGGCCGAGGGCGACCGCAGTCCCGGTGGCGCTGGCCACCGCGCCCCGCCAGGACCCGGCGCCCTCGCCGCCGTCGCGGACGGCCAGGGCGTCAGTGCCCAGGCCGCGGGAGGCGGCCAACAGGAGCAGGTAGGCGGCGAAGGCCATGCTGAACGCACCGAGTTCCTGCACCCCGAGCGACCGGGCCACGGTGACGCCGACGCCGACAGTGGTCAGGGTCGAGAGCACCTGATCGGTCAGGCCCCAGCGTAGCCCTCCGGCCAGGTGCCGGAGTTGTGCCAACAGCGCCGGCTGGGGAGCCAGCTGCGGCAGCGCCGCGCCCGCCCCACCCACCCCGAGCGGCACCCTGGCCCGACGGGGGACCCTGGTGGCGGCGCCACCCAGGCCCACCACGGTGAACAACCAGATAGCGACGTGAGGGCCCTCCAACGACGGATCGAAGTAGGCGCCGACCAAGAAGGAGGGGACGGTGGCCAGGAGCCAGGCGACGGCGGCCGTTGACGGGTCGAGCACGCCTCCTGGCCGACGCCGGACCCAGCGGTAGAGGTGGACGCACCAGGTCAGCCAGAGCAGCAGCCACAACCCGATCCCGGGGAAGCCGACGCGGGCCAGCAGGGTGAGGTGCGAGTTGTGGACGTTGCGGAGCGGCGCGGTGCTGGTGTCGTTGTTGGTGTTGCCGACGTCGACCTCGTACCGCTCGGGCAGAATTTCGCCGAAGCCCACGCCGGTGAGCCAGGCCTTGCTGCCCAGCAGGTCGTCCAGCACCTGGTGCCAGAACCCCTCACGCCACTGCACCGTGCCGGACAGGTCCTCGCTGGACTCGTTACCGGCCAGGCTGGAGAGGTTGGCCAGCACCTGCTGGACCGACACGTCACGGCGATCTCCCTGGATCCGCAGATCCAGTGTCAGCACGACCGTGAGCGCGAGCAGCAGGCCGGCAATGGCCGACAAGACGATCCGCCGACGCCTACCGGATGGCAGGTAGGCGAGCGCGATCACCATCGTCACCATCGCGGCCAGGAACCCGCCACGTGTCTGTGAGCCGACGACCAGCAAGGCGATCAGCCCGACGACCGAGATCAGCGCCTCCCGACTTCGTGCCGGACGCGCGCCCACCATCCGGTCGACCCCGAGCCATAGGAAGGCGAGCCCCATCCCGACGTGCACCGCGACGTCGGTGTAGCGGAACACGTTGACCGGAGTGTCGGTGCCTGGCACATAGATCGAGGAGAGGGCGTCGACCTGGGTCAGCGCGATCGCGACCGGGGCCCAGGCGAAGTACCAGGGCAGCACACGGCGGTACCAGCGCAGCAGCCGCGGGAGGAAGGTCGGCTCGCGTATGGCGGCGGCCGCGACCAGGAAGGCGACGACGCCGTAGTACCAGATGGAGGAGTCGCGCACGGCGTCCATGCGGTACCGGGGCAGGTCGGCGGCCAGCCTGACGGCGCACAGGGCCATGAACACCAGCAGGGCCTTGAGGATCGGCGACGTCTCCAGCAGGTGGTACCAGGGGGAGCGGACGCGCAAGGCCTCGACCACGCCGATGGCCAGGACGATCTCCCCCACGAATATCGGGGTTCCCGGGACGTGGAGGTAGGCGAAGGACTTGTTGAAGAACAGGTACCCGCCGAGCAGCAGCCCCAGGGCGGGCGTGAACCAGACGAACTGCCGTGGCCAGGCCGGCGGCGGCCGGTGCCATGGAAGCGGCCGGGCCTCCCGGCGGTCAGCGACGACCCCAGGCAGGCTGGCGGAACCCGTTGCGGTCCCGGATGCTTGGGTCACCGGCCGAGTTTCCTCCTGATGTCGTGCTCGTCCTGACCGGTCGGTGCGAGCCCGGTGCCACCCGTCGCCAATCCTACCAGGGCTCCCAGCGCCACCTCCCGGCCATATGCATGAGTGCCGATACGGTAGAGGACGGATGCGGCTACGGCAGTGTGATGTCTCTAACCATCGGCCGAGCCGTGGTTGACACCCGTCGCGTCGCCTCAGGACACTGGTGGTGCATCGCCAGCGGCACCGGCTTGCGAACGGGCGCGGTGATCGCCAAGCGAGACGACAGGGGGGGTTGGTGACCGGGCTGGGGATCGGGCCGATGCTTATGCGGCGTGGCGGGGTTGCGATCGAGGTTGCAGGCCCGTGAGTGGCAGGCTCCGGCAGGTCGCCCAGCGGGCGGGCTGGGGTGTTGCCGACCAGGCCTTGTCCAGCCTCACCAACTTCGCCGTCGGCGTGTTCGTGGCCCGGGAGCTCGGGCCGGTTGGCTTCGGAGCCTTCAGCCTCGCCTTCGCGACCTACCTGTTCGCACTCAACGCCGCACGAGGGCTGGCCACCGACCCGCTTGTCGTCCGCTTCAGTGACGCCCCGCTCATATCCTTGCGACAGGCTGCCGCGGCCGCGACTGCCACGGCGGCGTTGGTCGGCGCGGTCGTCGGGGTGGGCTGCGTGGCGGCGGCCGTGCTACTGCCCGACGGCGCCATCCGGGGTGCGTTCCTCGGCGTTGGGCTCATGCTTCCGGGACTGCTGCTGCAGGACAGCTGGCGGTACGTCTTCTTCGCCGCCCGGCGAGGCCGTGACGCCTTCCTCAACGACCTGGTCTGGGCGCTCCTGCTCCCGCCGGCCATCGCCGCCGTCCTGGTCTCGGGGCGCACGCAGGTGCAATGGTTCGTGCTCGCCTGGGGCGGCGCCGCCATGGTCGCCGGGCTGGCCGGCGTGGCGCAGGCGAGCATCCTTCCCCGGCTGTCACTGGTCGGCCAGTGGGTCCACACCCATCGGGACCTCGGTGTCCGATACCTCAGTGAGAACCTGAGCCTCGCCGTCGCGACCCAGCTGCGTCTCTACGGCCTGGGCGCGGTCGCCGGGCTCGCGGTGGTCGGTGCGCTGCGCGCAGCCGAACTGCTCCTGGGACCGGTGAACCTGATCATCATGGGGATCGGGAGCCTGATGGCCATTCCCGAGGCGGCCAGGCTCGCCAAGACCGACCTGGCCCGCCTGCGGCGGTTCGTTCTGGCCCTGGCGGTCCTGCTTGGCACCGCCAGCGTCCTCTGGGGCCTGGTGGTCGGAGTGCTGCCGGATCGGCTCGGAGAGCGGCTGCTGGGCGCCACCTGGCAGCCGGCCGCCGCGCTGCTGCTGCCGATCACCGCGATGGTCGCGTTGCTGGGTGTGTGGTCCGCCGCCTGGACGGGCCTCCGGGCGATGGGCGCCGCTCGCAGGAGCCTTCGAGCCCAACTGCTCGGCGCGGCGGCGTTCCTGATCGGCGCGCTGGCCGGGGGCGCGATCGGCGGGGCGACCGGCGCCGCCTGGGGAAGCGCAGCCGGCAACCTGGCCGCCTGCGCCATCTGGTGGTGGCAGTTGGGGCTCGCCTTGCGGGAGTTCCAGCCAGCCCCGACGGTCGACATCAACCCGGCCGTGCTCCCCCATGGCCACTGAGCGCGGCAGTCCCCGGTCACGGCATGCCATCGGCGTACGGGAACCCCGCCAGACCCATGACCACATTCTACGGCCATCTGCTGAGGCATCGGCTGCCACCTGACGATATACCAGCGTAGGAGGATCTGATCATGTGTGGATTAGCTGGTTTCCTCGACGTCAGCAGGCGCCACGACGCGCGGGAGATGCAGGACCAAGTCACCCGCATGACGGGCACGTTGGCCCATCGGGGGCCCGACGACCAGGGCACCTGGGTCGATCCGACCGCTGGCATCGCGCTCGGCAGCCGGCGGCTTGCGATCATCGACGTCTCACCGGACGGCCATCAGCCCATGCGCTCGGCATCGGGCCGCTACATGATCGCCTACAACGGCGAGGCCTACAACGCCCGAGCCATCGCCCGCACGCTGGAGTCGGCCAGGCACGCGCCGGCATGGCGTGGGCACTCCGACACCGAGGTCCTCCTCGCGGCGATCGAGGCATGGGGCTTCGAGGAGGCACTCGAGCGGTTCAACGGCATGTTCGCGTTCGCCCTGTGGGACGGGCACGAGCGGGAGCTGCACCTGGTCCGCGACCGCCTGGGCATCAAGCCGCTGTACGTGCGCGGCGGTGGCGACACCGTGATCTTCGGATCCGAGCTGCGAGCGCTGCGGGCACACCCAGACCTGGAGCCACGGCTCGATCGGGAATGGTTGGACCAGTACCTGCGCGGTACCCGGACGCCGACCATCCGGACGATCTACGACGGCGTGCGCAGCGTCCAGCCCGGCACCTACCTGACGTTCAAGGCCGACCAAGAGCCGAAGGAACGGGTCTACTGGTCGACCGTCGAGCAGGCCGAGCTCGGGCATCGCGAGCCGTTCGGCGGCGGCGAGACCGACGCGATTGACGCCCTGCACGAGCTCCTGCGTGACGCCGTGCGCATGCAGCTCGTGAGCGACGTCCCGCTGGGTGTCCTGCTGTCGGGCGGGATCGACTCCGCGACGGTGCTGGCGCTGGCCCAGGCCGAGAGCGACAGGACGGTCCGCAGCTTCTCGATCGGGTTTCCCGAGGCAGGGCTGGACGAGGCGCCTGACGCCCGTGCCATCGCCGCCCATCTCGGCTCGGACCACACCGAGCTGTACATCACGCCAGACGACATCATCGAGCTGATTCCCTCGCTGCCCCAGCTGAGCGACCTGCCCATCTCCGATCCCTCCTACGTGTCCAACTACTTCGCCTACCGGCTGGCCAGGGAGCACGTCACGGTCGCCCTCACCGGCGACGGGGGGGACGAGGTGTTCGGCGGCTACCACCGGCATCGCTGGCTGCCGCGGGTATGGGGGACCGTCGGCTGGACCCCCGCCGGCTTGCGCGCCCAGGGGGCGCGGGCGCTCGACGCCGTCACCCCGGCAACCTGGGACCGCATCTTCGGCGCGTTGGAGCCGGCGCTCCCGGGACGCCTGCGCGAGCGCACGCCAGGAGCGAAGATCCAACGGCTGGCGAGGTGGATGTCCTGCGAGACACCCGAGGAGATGTACGGCGTGCTGGCGTCGCGCTGGGACGACGCCAGCGAGTTGGTCGCTGACTACGACCGCTCGTCGTCCGGTGAGCCGTTCCGCCTCCAGCACCTCGACGGCGACTTCCAGCTGGTCGAGCGCATGCTGGTCCATGAGCTCCTGACCTACCTGCCGGACAGCCAGCTGACCAAGGTCGATCGGGCCAGCATGGCCGTGAGCGTCGAGGCCCGGGTGCCGCTCCTGGACCACCGGGTCGTGGAGTTCGCGCTGCGGCTCCCGCCAAGGCTCAAGGTCCGGGGCGAGACGGGCAAGTACATCCTGCGGAAGGTCCTGCATGAGCATGTGCCGCGGGAGCTGTTCCAACGTCCCAAGATGGGGTTCCATCTTCCGCTCACCAGATGGCTCCGCGGCCCGTTGCGGGAATGGGCCGAGGATCTCCTGCAGGCCGACCGGCTCCGCCGCCAGGGCGTGCTCAACCCGGTCGCCATCCGGGCCATCTGGGCCGAGCACCTCTCGGGGCAGCGCGACCGGTCCGACCACCTGTGGACGGTGCTGATGCTCCAGTCGTGGCTGGACGCCCACTAGCACCACCTGCAGCCGGACGATCGACAGCGAAACACGACAAGGCGGTGCTGGAGGCCGAAGATGCTCATTGACGCGCGCTCGCTGCCAGGCGAGGCCACACGCTCAGCCGACGTCTGCATCGTCGGAGCGGGGGTCGCCGGGGTCACCATCGCCCAGCAGCTGCTCTCCAGCCCGGCCCGGGTGGTACTGCTCGAGAGTGGCGGGCTGGGCTTCACCAAGTCGCTGCGCTCGCTGCCAACGGTGCTCTCCCGGCACCTGCGCGGCGAGCAGGGCCTGGCCCGCGGCAAGAACGCCGGCCATCCGTACTATCCCCTGCGATTCACGCGGGCCCGCGCGCTCGGCGGGTCATCGCGGGCATGGGCGAGCCATGGGCTCCAGGCGGCGCCGCTGGACCAGATCGACTTCGTCGAGCGCGAGGGCCTGCCCGACCACGGGTGGCCATTCGACCGGGAGACGCTCGATCCGTTCTACGAGCGAGCTCAGCGGGCGTGCAACCTGGGACCGTTCGAGTACGAGGTCGGGCCCTGGGAGGCGCGTGGTCTCGGCCAGCGGCTGCCGCTGGACGAGGCCTTCGTCCGCTCGACGATGTTCCAGTTCGGGCTGGACAGCGCCTTCGACCGCTACGAGGCACGGCTTGCCGGAGCCGACAACCTTGAGCTGATGCTGCACGCGACGGTGACCAAGATCGCCATCGATCGCCATGGTCGAATCGACCATGTCCAGGGCGCCACGCTGAGCGGTAACCGCTTCAAGATCAAGGCGGACACCTTCGTCCTGGCCGCCGGTGCGATCGAGAGCGCCCGGTTGCTGCTGGTCTCCAACGACGTCCAGCGCCCTGGCATTGGCAACGAGCACGATCTGGTCGGCCGCTATTTCATGGAGCACCCCGACCTGGAGGTGGGGCTCCTCGTCCCCTCTCCCGGCCTGGAGCCGGACGCGTTCCGGCTGTACTGCTCGCAGCCGGCTGGCCCTCACCTCAACGCGAACGCCATGCTCCGCCTCAGCGACGATGTGTTGCAGAAGGAGGGCCTGCTCAACGCCGTCGTCCGGCTGCGGCCCACCCAGCGGTCGGCACTCGACCCGGCCATCGGGTCGGCCCGGACGTTGCGCAGGTCGCTTCACCACGGCGTGCCGAGCCACGGGCTGGCGATCCACGCCGGCCGCGCCGTCGGCGGGGTGCGGTCGCTACTGCGACACGGGGCGGCCAAGCGCTCGGCGGCGCCGGACGCATTCGGACTCGACATCATGGCGGAGCAGGCGCCCAACCCCGACTCGCGCGTGCGGCTCGACGCCCGGCGCGACCGGCTCGGGGTGCCGGCGACCGTGCTCGACTGGCGCCTGGGTGACCACGACTGGTCCTCGATCAGGCGGACGGTGGAGCTTCTCGGGGACTGCGTGCGCGACGCCGGCGTCGGCGAGCTCGTCTCGACTGTCGGCCATGGCTGGCCGCCGCCCGCCGTCTACGGCAACTGGCACCATCTGGGGACGACCCGGATGCATGACGACCCGACGCGTGGTGTGGTGGATCGGCACTGCCGCGTCCACGGCGTCTCCAACCTCTACATCAGCGGAGGGTCGGTCCTGCCCACAGGCGGCTACGCGAACCCCACGTTGACGATCGCAGCGCTGGCACTCAGGCTCGCCGACCATCTACAGGGTCTACTTCCAGAAGGTTGAGGTGAAGATGTCAAGATCCGCCAGCTCAAAGCGTCCGCCGCACCGCAGTGTCGGGTACTGGTCGGCCAACCAGCCGGGCCTGAAGTGGCTCAAGGACTCAGACCGTTCGACCGTCACGCTGGAGGCCTATGCCGCCATCCGGTCCGACCGCTACCGCCGCGAGTCCCACCTGGAGCAGGTGGCCGGATTCGACGCGCACGCCGGCCAGACGGTGGTCGAGGTCGGGTGCGGCGTGGGAACTGACGGATCCCGCTTCCTGGAGGGTGACGCTTCTTACATCGGCGTGGACCAGAGCGCCGTGGCCGTCGGCACGGCGAGGCAGACGTTCGACCTGCTGGGGCTGGGCGGGCTCGCCGTCCGGAGCTACGCGACCGAGCTGCCGCTCGCGAGCGGGAAGGTCGACTTCGTCTACTCCAACGGGGTCCTGCATCACATCGCGGACACCGAGGCAGCGGTCCGGGAGATCCATCGCGTGCTCCGGCCGGGCGGCCAGTGCCTGGTGATGCTGTACCACCGCTCATCGTTCAACTACCGGTTCAACATTCTGGTGCTGCGCCGGCTCGGCGCACTCCTGCTCCTGGTCCCGGGAGGGTCGGGGCTGGTGTCGCGACTGACCGGCGAGCCGGTCGAGATCCTGCGACAGCACCGTGCCCTCCTCCGACAGCACGGGACCTCCTACCTGACCGATCGGCAGCTCTTCCTGTCCAACAACACCGACGGGCCCGGCAACCCGCTGTCCAAGGTCTACAGCGCACGCGAGGCCCGCGAGCTCTTCGCCTCCTTCCCCAAGGTCGAGACCGAGGTTCACTACCTGAACCTGCGGACGCTGCCGTTCCTGGACCGGGCTCTGAGCCCAGCCTTCAAGGAACGCCTGGCCAGGCGGTGGGGCTGGCACCTGTACGTGCGGGCGACACGCTGACCGGCGCCGGTCGGTCGGTTGTCGCCTACTGGCGGCAGCCGGCCGTCTGGACGGTGTTGTCGCTGAAGCTGATGTCCCGGGTGGCCAGGTTGGCGCCGTTGTCGGCGATCACCCCGGTGCTGTGGCTGTCGGTGGCGCAGATCACGTTGTCGTGGACGTGGAAGCCGTCCAGCAGGTGGGTCGGCGGGGTGGAGTCCGTCCGTGTCTGTTGGGTACCCGTGACGCCGTTGTAGTTGCCCGACAGCCGATTGCCGTAGACCTCGACGTTGAAGCTGGAGGCGACCGTGATCCCGCCCGACCAGTACCAGCCGACGCGGTATCCGAAGCCATTGCCGTAGATCCGGTTGTAGCGGATGACCGCATCCTGGCTGATCTCGTAGAAGATCCCCTCGTCGCGGTTGTTCTCGATCAGGTTGTGCTCGATGAGGGCGTCGTGGGCGTTGATGTCGCCCCATAGTCCGCGGCAGTCGTTGTCATGCACGTGGGCGTTGCGGATGGTGATCCGGCCGATGGCCCACTTGATGCCGCCGGCCTCCCAGTCGCAGCTCTCGTGCAGGGTGTGGTTGCGGGCCATCTCCGGCCCGTCCATGGTGGTCGGGTCGCCGTCCAGGCCGTCGAGCACGATCGAGCTGGCGGCGTTGTTGCCGATCCCGAGCTGGTCGTTGTCGTTGTAGTGGCCGCCGAGGATCTTCATGTTGTCGGCGGCCATCAGGCCGGCCCAGTAGTTGCGCACTGCCGAGACGTTGCGCACCACCCAGCCGCTGGCCGACTTGTCCGGGTGGATGGCGCCGCCCTGGCGGCCGGTGGCGTACTGCTGGACGGTGATCGAGTCGAGGGTGACGTTGGTGGCCCCTCCGGAGAAGGCCGCCCGCAGGCTGCGGCCGCCGTCGAGCACGGCGCCGGGCTCCCCGCAGAAGGTGTCGCCGGACTTGGGCCGGACGCTGAAGTTGCGCAGGTGGGTCCCGGCCTTGACGGTGTATCTCGTGCCCGAGCCATGGGCGTCGACCACCTGCTGGGCATCGTCGCCGGTGCCGATGGGCACGCCGCCGCTGGTCGAGCAGGTGGAAGCGGCCACGACGGAAGGCGCGGTGGTGGTCGGCGCGGTGGTGGTCGGCGGCTTGGTGGTCGGGGTCACGGTCGTGCTGGTGGCCGGAGCTGTGGTCGTCGGCGGCCTTGTGGTCGTCGGTGCTGGCGATGACGGGGCGGCGCCGCCGAAGAAGGAGTCGCGGGCGAAGTCGACGAACCCCTGCATGGACAGCGTCGAGGTGTCGGGCCGCCAGTCGCAGCGGCCGCCCTGGTCGAGGAGGACGACCGCGCGGACCCGGGGCATGGACTGGGCCAGGGCCCCGGCCGCGTCCAGGTACCAGTCGTGCTTGCGGCCCGGGTCGATCGGGTCCTCGACGGTGCCGGTGCCCGAGATCATCAGCGGCTTGGCCCTGGCCGACCCCCAGGCGTAGAAGGCCTTGAAGATGGGGCCGAAGGCTCGCCAGGTCGACCGGTCGGTGCAGCTGCCCCAGTTGAAGCCGTCGGCCGCGACCCAGTCGACGTAGTCGTCGCCGGGCCAGAAGCGGTCGACGCCGCCGCGGGCGCCCGCGAAGGCGTCGGCGTTCGGCGACCACACCCAGAAGGCGCGAACGTCCTGGGCAGCGAACAGCTCGTGGACGTGCCGCCAGGCGGCCACGTAGGCGGCCCCTCCGGACCGGGTGGTCCGCATCCCGGCGCTGTCCATGCCCCAGTCGTAGCGGAGCAGCACCGGACGGCCGAGGCCTGCGACGCTACGGGCCAGGGCGGCCAGGTAGCGGTCGTGGCGGCCTGCGGCGACCGCACGCCAGCTGCCATCCTTGCCGAAGCTGATCATCGGGGTGCGGCCGGCGGCCACGTTGGCGGCCGGCACCTCGCCAAGGCCCGCACCCCAGGGCACGAAGCTGTGGCCGATGTTGAGCTGGCGCCCGATCGCCGTCTCCAGCCGGCGAGTGGCCGCCTGTTGGGCGGCCGCCGTCCCCGAGCCGGCCCACGCCCCGGCGCCGAGCAGGGCCGGCGCGGACGCCGGCTCGGGAGCGGGTGGGCTGACCGCCTTGGCGGAGAGGGCGACGGCGCCGATCAGGGCGAGCACCAGGCCGACGGCGGTGAGGGTGGTCCGACGCCAGCGCCCGCCGGAGGGTGCCGACGCGACGGCGGGCTGGCGAAGGGCACCGCGGAGGTGGCGCGGGCCGCCGGGCTGACGGTCGGCATGACCGGGACGGGAAACCATGCGATCGCCTCCGAAGCGCCGTCCAGGGACGACGCAATACTCGGCGCCTGCCGTGTTGGAGCCTATATCGGCACGGGGACCTGTCGGGAACAGGTTGCCCGTGACTGGAGGGACAGTCTTCTGGGGGACGGTCAGCCGGGGGGAGCTGCCGCAGAACCGGCTACAGAGCTATCAGGTCCCAGCCAACCCGTCAAATCGGGCTAGCCGGCGGGGCCGGATCGGCAGCGTGCTCGCGGGCGGGCTGGTCCAGCTCGATCATCTGCGACTTGCCGTCGGGCCAGAGCCGGTCGTAGGCGGCCAGCAGCACCGGGGCCGAGTGCTCCCAGGCCAGGACCGAGCGCACCCGCTCCTGCCCCACCCGGGCCATCTCCCGGCGGCGGTCCGGGTCGTCCAGCAGTTCGGCGATGCGGCGGGCCAGGTCGCCCTCCCGGTTGGGGATGGCGAACAGCGCCGCCGGACCGGCCGACACCCGGTTCTCGGTCAGGTCGTAGCCGACCACCGGGAGCCCGAAGTACAGGTACTCCATGATCTTGTTCATGGTGCTCTTGTCCGACCAGGCGTTCCTGGGGTCGGGATCGACCCCGACGTCGGCCGAGGACAGGATGCGGCAGAGGTCGTCGTCGCTCACCCGGCCGGTGAAGGTGCACAGGTCGGCCACGCCGAGCTCCTCGGCGTAGGCCCTGATGCTGGGCTGGTGGGGCCCGCCCCCGACCAGGACACAGTGGACGTCGTCGCGGCCCAGCTCGTCCCGGAGCAGCTTGACCGCCCGCACCAGGTGGTCGACCCCGTCCTGCTTGCAGATCTCGCCCAGGTAGACGAGCAGGTGGCGTTTGCCCTTGCGCCAGGACGGATCGGGTGGGTGGACGGTGAGGCGTTCCAGGTCGGGGCCCGAGCGGACCACGTAGACGTCCTCGGGCGCGACTCCGCCGCGCTCGACGGCGATGCGCTTGTGGCTCTCGTTGGTGGTGACGACTAGGTCGGCGGCCCGGAAGGTCATCCGCTCCAGGAACCGCAGTGCGGCCACCGTCCGGCCGCCGGCCGAGCCGAACTTGGCCTCGTACATCTCGGGCGACAGGTCGTGGTGGTCGAACAGGAAACGCCTGCCCAGCCGCTTCCAGAACCGGGCCAGCGGCCAGTAGGTCTCGGGCGGGTTGCAGACATGCAGCACGTCGAAGCCGCGGCCGGCCACCGCCACCCGGACCGTCTTCATGGCCGTGCGCAGGAAGCACCAGGCGAACTCGGCCAGGAACCCGAGGGCGCCCTGGGCATCCACCGGCAGCCGGTAGCGGTGGATGTGGACGTCCTCCAGGACCTCGAAGGAGCGGTTGAAGCCCTTGGCCTTGGGGCAGATGACGCTGACCTTGTAGCCAGCCCTGGCCAGGGTCGTCGCCTCCAGCCAGACCCGGCGGTCGAAGGGGACCGGCAGGTTCTGGACGACGATCAGGACGCGGCGGGGCCTACCAGCAGATGCCATCGTAGCTGCTCCCGTCGCTGCGCCGGTCGACGATCCCGACCAGGTCGACGACCCGCTGGCCGGGCCGTGGGTGCTCGGCGACGGCCGAGAACGCCGGGTCGCGGTTGCCGATCACCACCGTGCCGGCGTGGTCGAGGACCTCGTCGAGGCTGGCCACCATCAGGTCGGAGATGTGCGGGATCTGGTCGAGGATGTAGCTCTTGTTGGCCCCCACCAGCTTGGCCAGGCTGACGTTGGCGTCGTAGATGCGCAGGTCGTAGCCCTTGCCGATGAGGCGTTCCACGACCTCGACCATGGGGCTCTCGCGCAGGTCGTCGGTGCCGGCCTTGAAGGCCAGCCCCAGCACCCCCACCCGGCGGGCGCCGGCCTCGGCGACCAGCTGGAACGCCCGCTCGAGCTGCTGGGCGTTGCTGGGCAGGATGGCGTTGAGCACCGGCAGGTCGAGGTCAAGGCTGCGGCCCCGGTAGCGAAGGGCGCGCACGTCCTTGGGCAGGCAGGAGCCGCCGAAGGCGAACCCGGGGCGCAGGTACACCGGGGAAAGGTTCAGCTTGGTGTCGGCGCAGAAGATGTCCATGACCTGCTGGCCGTCCAGCCCCTGGGCCTTGGCCAGGCTGCCGATCTCGTTGGCGAAGCTGACCTTGAGCGCGTGCCAGGCGTTGTCGGCGTACTTGACCATCTCGGCCAGCTCGAGGTCGGTCTGGATCAGGGGCGCCCCGGGGCGGGCCGCCACCGGCGCCACCAGCTCCTGGACCCAGGGGTCGGCGGCGCCGACGACGGCCTTGGGCGGCTCGTGGAAGTCGCGGATCGCGGTGCCCTCGCGCAGGAACTCGGGGTGGACGCCGACCGCCACCGGCCGCCCGGCGGCGCGCTCCAGGTCGGGCAGGACCACCTGGCGGGTGGTGCCGGGCAGCACCGTGCTGCGGACCACCACCACGAAGTCGGTCTGCTGGCGGCCGATGGCCTGGCCGATGTCCTCGGCCACCCGGCGCAGGTAGGCGAGGTCGAGGCTGCCGTTGCCCTTGCTGGGGGTGCCGACGCAGACGAAGCCCAGGTCGGTGCCGGCGACCGCCTCGTCGCAGTCGGTGGTGGCCCGCAGGCGACCGCTGCGCACGCCCTCCTCGATGAGCTCGCCCAGGCCCTCCTCGATGACCGGCGAGCGGCCCTGGTTGAGCAGATCGACCTTGACCGGGTTGGTGTCCACGCCGACCACCGTGTGGCCGTCGCCGGCCAGGCAGGCGGCCGAGACGGCGCCGACGTAGCCGAGGCCGAACACGCTGATCCTCATGATGGGCTCCCCGGGTCGAGCTGCAGGACGGTGATCAGGGCCTGGCCGCCGCCGACCCGGCCGCTGCCGAGCAGGGTGACCGCCGGCACCCGGACGTCGAAGGCCGGCGAGTACCAGCCGGCCGGCGGGTCGGTCTGGCCGCGCAGCCGCTGCCAGCGCAGCCCGGTGGGGAGGGCCAGGGTGGCCCGGCCAGGCCCCTGGTCGGCCCGCCACTCCAGGACGGCCTGGCCGCCGTCGAGCGTGCAGGCGACCTCGGGGCCGAGGTGGAAGGCCAGGCGGCAGTCGTGGCCGCCGGCGACCTCGAGGCGGTCCTCGATGACCAGCTCGCGGGCCTCCCGGTCCAGCCGGACGGTCCGGCGGTGGACGGCCGACGGGTGCAGCCGCCGGTAGCCGTGGTGGGCGGCCCGCCACTCGGCCACCGGCCCCTCGTCCAGCCCGTCCACCCGCTCCAGCTCGGCCCGGGCCTGCCCGGTCCACAGGTGGGGCCCGGCGGCCACCGACTGGTCGACCCCGCCGACCTCCAGGGTGTTGTGGGCCAGGGTGGATCGGAAGTAGGCCCGCCACACCGGCTCGGCGCCGTAGCAGTAGGTGCCGGGGTCGGCCAGCAGCTCCACCCCGCCGGCCCGGACCTCGACGGCGAGGGCGTCGGCGTGGGCGTGGGCGGCGATCGACAGGTACCCGTGCGGGCCGTGGTCGGCCCGGCACCACAGCTCGTCGGCCCGGTCGGCCCGGTCGCGCAGCAGGGCCATGCCGGCCCCGGCGAACAGCGACGGTCGCCGCAGCGGCCGGTCGCCGGCCGGCAGCGGCCGGGTGGCCAGCCGGGTCCACAGGGCGGTGCGGGCGTCACCGGCCGGGACGGCCGGCCACCACGGCGCCGGCCCGAACAGGGCCGCGCCGGTGGCCAGCAGGGACGCCCAGCGGTCGTAGCCGGGCCCGTCCAGCAGCAGGCCGTGGCCGTCGTCGGCGTCGCCCTGGCGGGGCGGCCGCAGCCGGACGTCGACCACGGCGGCCAGGGCGTCGGCCATGGCCGCCAGCACCTCCCAGACCTGGTCGTCGAGCGGGTGCCCGGCCGCCTCGCCCTCGAGCGCGGCGGCCAGCCCCAGCTCGAGCACGAAGCCGTGGTACTCGGTGGCCAGCTCCCGGTTGAGGCCGTCGGCGAAGGTCTGGCGGGCCAGCTCGCGGCGGAGCCCGGCGGCGGCCACCTTCCGCCAGGCCTCGCTCTCGGGGAACCAGGGGAAGGCGCAGGCGGCGGCGAACTGCCCGGCCTGCTCGGCCAGGATGTGGTTGTTGGCCGACGACCCCTGGCTGGGCAGGGCGGCCAGCCACTCATGGTGGTGGCGCAGCTGCTGGAGGAACACCCGGTTGCCCTCGAACAGCGCCCCGGCTCCGGCCCAGCCGCCCAGCAGCCGGCGGATCCACACCCACGACAGCAGCCGCACCCCGA
>Ga0182000_10000121_pt1 | contig 18286 bp, 11 predicted proteins | sample BulsoiMagMametaG_FD_120484 | JGI IMG/M metagenome (GOLD analysis project Ga0182000, IMG submission 120484) | Bulk soil microbial communities from Mexico - Magueyal (Ma) metaG | ecosystem: Environmental > Terrestrial > Soil > Agricultural land | place: Mexico: Magueyal, Guanajuato | collected...
ACCCGAAAGCGAAGGCCGCCGCCGATGCCAGAAGGCGCGGTTGGTTATTCACCTCTCACCCATGAACCTGTGGCCGGACAAAATCGCTGAGCACTAAGCGGACATTTCCCCTGAGCAGTAACAGACTTTCGGTTCACATGGGCCTCCCGCTTCTGAGATACTCGCCCTCGGAAAACGGCATCATGAACTGCCTCCACTTAAAGCTGGCTCTTCCGATTGCGTGGGTAGCGCTCTGCCTAACTCCCGTTGCGTCGCAGGGCCAATCAAAGGCGAGCGCGCCAGATGTTCGTCGGGCATCCTCCTCGGTCTTTGAGGAACTGGCGGACAAGGTGGGACTAAAATTTCGGCACTACAACGGCGCGACGGGCAAGCTTTTACTGCCGGAGGTGATGGGTGCGGGCGCGGCCCTCTTTGATTTCGACTCGGATGGCGACATGGATGTCTTCCTCGTTCAAGGCTCTGTCCTCGAAGCGAGCGACAACCCTCAGCGCACGCTCTTCCCCTGGCGCGAACGCGTTGCGCCGCGCGGGAGACTCTTTCGCAACGATTTAATGGTCGGCAAGGATGGCAGCCGGACGTTGAAGTTCACAGACGTGACCGAGCAGAGCGGCATCCGAGCTTTCGGATACGGGATGGGCGCAATCTCAGGCGACGTGAACAATGACGGCTGGCCCGATCTTTATCTCTCGAACCTCGGCTCGAACCAGTTGTATCTCAACAACGGCAACGGCACGTTCACGGACGCGACCGAGAAGGCGAAGGCGGACGACCGGCGTTGGAGCACGAGCGCGGCTTTCGTTGATTACGACCGGGATGGGTGGCTTGATCTGATGGTGGTCAACTACGCGGACTTCGCGGTGGCAACTAGCCCCGCCTGCTACGCCGAGACGACCATGAAAGATTATTGCGGGCCGCGCTCTTTCCGGCCACCGGGCAACCGCCTGCTGCACAACAAAGGAGACGGGACGTTCGAGGACATAACCGTCGCGGCAGGCCTGAGCCGTGAGTTCGGCCATGCGCTCGGGGTCATCACCGCAGACTTCGACTCGGACGGGTGGATGGACATCTACGTCGCCAACGACGGCGACCCGAACCAACTCTGGATCAACCAGAAGAACGGAACCTTCAAAAACGAAGCGTTGCTGGCGGGAGCCGCCGTCAATCGCGATGGCGTGGCGGAGGCAGGCATGGGTGTGGACGCAGGCGATTTCAACAACGATGGCACAGAAGATATTTTCGTCACGCACTTGATGGAGGAAACCCACACGCTCTACGTCAACACGGGCGGCGCTGCTTTTGAAGATCGCACGCGTGAAGCTGGCTTAGGGTTACCCGGCAGCCGTCTAACGGGTTTCGGCACATTGTTCTTCGACTACGACAACGACGGGCGGCTAGACCTGCTCGTGGTCAACGGGGCCGTTCGCCTTCTGCCGGAACTCCTGCGCAAAGGCGACCCTTATCCTTTGGGCCAGCCCAACCAGCTCTTTCACAATGAAGGCGCGGGCCGCTTCCTGGAAGTCTCCGAACAGGCTGGTGAAGCCTTTCGTCTCCTTGAGGTCTCGCGCGGCGCGGCCTTCGGCGACATAGACAACGACGGTGACACGGATGTGCTCGTCACAAACAACAACGGTCCTGCGCGCCTCTTCCTGAACCGGATCGGAAATCGGAATCAGTGGCTGGGGCTGCGGCTGACTGGCAAACGAATCAATCGGGACATGCTCGGCGCGAAGGTAGAGGTCGTCGTCTCGCCGAAGCAGGTCTTGCTGAGACGCGCCCGCACGGACGGCAGCTACTTGTCTTCGCAAGACCCAAGGGTGCTGGTCGGACTGGGCAATGCGGAGCGCGTCGAGGCTGTCCGCGTCCGCTGGCCCGACGGCCAGGTAGAGGAGTGGAAGAATCCGCCAATCAATCGTTACCTGACGCTCAAGGAAGGAACCTCGTCAAAGAAGTGATGCTTCAATTTCAAGTGAAGCGTCTGTACAAAACAGCCGCTACGCGGCATTGAGCCAAGCATGGGATTTATGTACAGCCGTCAATATAATTACTTCGCGATCTGCCTTATCGTCATCGTCACATTTGTGGTGTGCGCCCAGGTTATTGCTCAGACGACGCAGGGAAGTATCCTGCCGCCGCCCGTGCCGGGGTTAGTGCCGGTACATCGCCCGGACACGCGTAATCTGGAGCCGGAGGTACGCGAGCACATAACTTCGGCTGAGAGCGCGCTCGCCGCCGCCGCGAAAGATCGTGCTACGCCCGCCGCCAAACTCGGCGAAGCTTATGGAGTAATGGGTCAAATCTATCAGGCGTATTCTCTTCACGAGGCGGCCAAAGAATGTTACCTGAACGCCGCGCGGCTGGCCTTGAAGGACTTTCGCTGGGTTTATCTGCTCGGAAAATTGTATGAGCGAGAGGGGGACGTGCAAGCTGCCATCGGTTACTACGACACCGCCCGCGATCTGCGCCCGGACTATCTGCCGTTATTCGTCAGCCTGGGAAACATCTACCTGCAACTGAACCGTCTGGAAGAGGCCGAAGCAAGTTTCAAACGTGCGCTTGAGATTAGCGCCGCGAGCGCCGCAGCTCAATATGGGCTTGGGCAAGCGGCCCTGTCGAGACGAAGCTACCGAGAGGCCGTCAAATATTTAGAGCAGGCGCTCAAGCTCGCGCCGGAGGCCAATCGTCTCCACTACGCTCTGGCGATGGCTTATCGCGGACTCAACGAGACGGAGAAGGCGCGGTCTCATCTCGCGCTGAGCGGAACGGTCGGGGTGCGCGCGGCTGATCCGCTCCTGGACGGGCTGCAAGAACTCGTCAAGGGAGCGCGCCTTCATTTGATTCGCGGAAAGGTGGCGCTCGAAGCGCGCAGGTACCGGGAAGCTGCCGCCGAGTTTCGCAAAGCTCTTGTCGAGCAGCCCGACAGCATCCCGGCGCATTTCAATCTGGGCGCGGCTTTAACCCAGACGGGAGATTTGCGTGGGGCCGTAGAGCAATTTAGAGAAACCCTCCGACTCGACCCCCGGCACACTAACGCGCATTACAACCTCGGCCTTCTGCTGGCACAGACCAACCAGCATGAACAGGCCATCACGCACCTGCGCTTCGTCGTCGCGGCTTCTCCGAGCGATAACAATGCACGGTTTTTGCTCGCGCAGGCGCTCCTTCATGTCAGCCGCTTAGAAGAAGCCGAGACGGAGTTTGCGCGCGTCGTTGAGGCAGACCCGGACAACGAGGCCGCGCTGCTCGGACTCGTCAAAATTCTGCTGGTCAAAAAGCAATACAGGCAGGCGCTCTCGGCTCTGGAGAAGGGACATGCGCAGTTTCCGCGGAAGGGGCTGACTGCTGTCTCGCTCGCTTACCTGCTGGCCGCTTCTCCACAGCTTGATCTGCGCGACGGCCAGCGCGCTCTTACTCTTGCTCAAACCATTTACGAAGCGACCGCCTCAGTCAATCACGGCGCTCTCGTGGCGATGGCTCTGGCGGAACTGGGGCGTTGCGATGAGGCCGCCACGTGGGCGCGACGGATGGCCGATAAAGCCGCAGGGGAGGGCAAAGCTGATCTCGTCTTGAAATTGAAAGCAGAGTTGAATAGATACGAGCGTGAGCGGCCATGTCGCCCGACGCCTGACCTGAACCTCTCCGGCCAGGCGCCGTGACGATAAACGAAAGGCAGCTTGCAGGATTATCTCCAATCGCCGCTGCCCAGGGCTTTGCCGCAGCGATTGCAGTAACGTGCGCTCGTGTCTTTCTGGACCGCGCCGCAGCCGCTACAGGTGCGTCCCATCCGCATGTTCGCGCCACAGGTCGAGCAGTAGTCGGAGCCAGCGCTGGTGGCCGAGCCGCAAGTGCCGCAGCGTCCGGGCAACGGGGGCACGTAGCCTCCCGCTTTTGCGGCGATGTGCTCGTCTATGATCTTCCAGGCATCTTCCGTAATCTTATGCTGCCAGTAAGCGCCGAGCGCTGGAAGCGCGAGCAGCAACCCGCTTGAGAGAATGACGGCGACGGCAGCTACGGCTGCCTTGTCGAACCACTTCTGCATTCCGATTTCGACGCGTGTGCCGCCGTGCTCCGGCGTGATCTTGATGGTCAGTGCCGAAGACATCCCGGTCAGCTCGCGCAGCGTGCTCTCTTTTCGGGCCTGGAGGACGCTTGTCGCGGCGACCTGCATCGTCTGCACCTGGTAATCCTCGTCAAAAAGGTTCCGCAACTGCCTGAGCAATTGCGGGGCATCTGCTTCCACGCCCGGATAGTATCTGTTGTCCATCTCGTAGGACAGACATTCTTGTCTGTCATGAGCGCCGTCAGGCGCGAATACTGTTAGTTAAAATCATAAGCGTGCTCGCGCACGCTTTGACAGACAGGAATGTCTGTCCCACTGACAGGCAAGAATGCCTGTCCTACTTCTTCTTCTCTTCCGGCGGTATCTTGTTGGCGGCTTCTAAAATCTCCTGAACATTGTTGACGACCTGTTCGAGGGCGGCGCGCTCCTGGTCCCCGGTCAGTTGCTCGCGCAGGGCTGTGAGCTGTGCCTGGAAGCGTGTGGCGGCGTCCGCCAACTTTTTGAGTGCTTTCGAAAGGAGCCGATTCTTTTCGTCGCGCAGGGCGACGTCGTCTATGTTCGTGATGGCCGCGTCCAGGATATTCGCAATGTCATTGATCAACTCGGCGCGTGTGCCCTTCGGAAGCTCGCCCCATTTCTCCAGGTCCTTCTGCGCCTGTTTGCTCGCCGCGGCGTTCGAGTCCGTCAGGGCCAGCAGCCGCCTCTCGGCCGCTTTGATAAAGACCTCTATCCGTTTATCAAGAATCTGGGCAAGTTTGACTTGCTCTTCTTCCTTCGGGGTCAGGTAATCGCGCGCCGCGCGCGCCGCCGCGCCGGAGAAGAGAATCAAGAGCAGGCACGAGACAAGCGCCCGGTAAAAACTTTTGCTCATTGCTCTTTCTTTGACGTCTCCGCCGGCTTGGATGTCTCCGCCGAAGCTTCCGCGGCGGAGCCCTCTTTAACAACTGCGGGTCTTCTTTCGCAGCCCGTCTCTTGCATGACCTGGCCGAAGAAACAGTTGAGGGCTTCGGTGCGCGCCGTGCAGGTGAAATCCGCGATGGCGTTGATGTTCCCCTTGTACTCCGTGGGCGTCGTCCGGCGGATGGCTTCAAGGCGCGCGCTGTGGGTTCGCAAAGTCAGCTCAAGGCGTTTATATGTGTCGCGCATCTTGTTGTTGCCCGTCTTCACCTCGTTGAGATAGCGCAGGGCTTCTTCGATGAGACCCTGATAGATACCTAGCTCGGCCGAGGCCGCGTCGAACTGCTGCCCTGTGGTCAACTGCTCCGCGCGCACCAGGCGACCCTCTGCGAGTTCGATGGTCGTCCGTGTCCGCGCCTTCGCGTCGCGGACGACAGAGAGTTGCGTCCGCTCGCTGCGCGGCACGAACTTCATCGGCGGCGGGGCCGAGACAAACGGCAGGCGCACGTCCTGCGCGCGCGCCTCAAAAGCTACGAGCAGGGCAAACGCAAATGATAAACAGCAACCCGACGTAATTCGCCACGAACATGAGAGCGGGGAGTTCATAATCTTTAGCCCTTTCTTCGTGAATCGTCTGGTCGTAAATCGTGAATCGTAAATCGTAAATAGAGAAGACCACGCTTCTTCTATTCACGATTCACGATTCACGATTCACGGCTTTTTCTTCTTCACCCCCTCGCCACGCTTAATCTGGTTGCGCAGGCTCGGGAGCCGTAAGTTGACCTTATCAATTTCGAGTTGATTCTTTTGCGCGTCGGCGCGTGCGATGAACGCTTCGTACTCCGCGAGCGCCTGAGTGTATTCTCCAAGAAAATCATGTGCGGTGGCAATAAAAAAATGCGCGACCGCGAGATCGGGTTTCACTTCAAGCAGATGCTTGAACTCATTGATGGCTTCGGGCATCTGTTTCAACTCGTAGAGCGCTGTCGCCAGATTGGAGCGCGCCGAAAAGTTGCCGGGCTCGTTTGCCAGAATGTTGCGCAGGAGCGCAACGGCCTCCGGAAAGCGCCGCGCCTGCACCAGCGCCGCGGCATAACCGGTCGCGTGACGAATGTTGGTCGGCTCGACCGTCGCCGCCTTCCTGTAAAGCTCCAGCGAACGCGCCGGGTCAATCGTTCTCAGCGCCGCGCCGAGACATGCCAGAAGCGAGGCATTGTTGGGTTGCTCTTTGAGGCGTTCCTCGGTGGCCGCGCGGTCCTCTGCCGTGCTGTTGCTGCAATCCTTCGCGAGACTGTTGCGGAGCGCGACGACTTCGGGCAGCCGTTTACTCGCTTCGTCCAGCTGGTCGAGAGTAGTCGTGGCCTCGTCAACCTTGCCGGCCTGCGCATAAATTCTCGCCAGCAGCAGCGACGTGCTTAAGACGTTGGGCGCGAGGCGTCTCGCTTCGGCCGCGTCCGCCAGCGCCCCGCTGAAGTTGCCTGCGCCCGCGCGCAGGTCCGCGCGCGCCATCAGTGCCTCGACGTTCTCTCTGTTGATCGCAAGAGCCCGGTCGAAGCTGCGAAGCGCTCCGGTCTTATCGTCCAGCGCCAGCTCAAGCGCGCCGCGAGTTGCCAGGGCCGTGGCGCTCGCGCCCTCGTCCTCGGTCGCGCGTTTGAGGTCATCCAGTAGCTGCTGTAGTTTCTGGCGCGGAGCCTTCGTGCGCAGATAAAAATCTGAGAGCGCGATGAGGGCAGCCTTATTCTTCCCGTCGAGTTCGTACGAGCGTACGAGCTTTTCTTCGGCATCGCTGAGTCGCTCCAGCCGCAGGTAGAGTTTGCCGAGCGCCAGATACGGAAGCGACCATTCCGGCTGGAGTTCCGCGGCGCGCAGAAAGCCCTTCTCGGCTTCCGGCAGTCGGTTGAGCGAGACGAGTGCGCTGGCGCGCTGGTACTCTGCCTCCGGGAACTCCGGTTCAAGCTTGATCGCCCGCTCATATAGTTCTATTGCGCGTTGAAGGTCGCCGGCCTCGTGTGCATCCTGGCCCATCTGAAATAGCCGGGCAGGTTTCTCGTCCGAGTCCGTGTCTTCATCAGAAGCTTGGCCGTGTGCCGGGGGAACGCAAAAGGATAGAAGCGCGAAGAGAATGGCGGCGTGAAAGCGAAAGCGCGAAAGCATCGCAAGCAACTACAACTTTCCGAAACCGAAGCCCTGTGTAGAATCGCCTTGTGGGGAGGACCCAATCTTAACACGCAATGAGCGAAAAGCAAGTAGGGAAGGGATGAGGCGCGGGGGAAATTTTGAATTATGAATTTTGAGTTTTGAATTGAAAGCAGTAATTCAACATTCAACATTCAAAACTCAAAATTATTCTGTCCTCTGCGGTGAATCCTACTTCGCCTCAGCTTGTAGCATGAACAGACCCTGGGATGAGGCGCAGGACGCAGGGAGAGAGAATCTCTTTCAGACTCTCCTTACATAATCATTTCCGCTTACTACTTGCTTGTGATAACATTTGCGTCGCGCAAAGACGCTCCCAAAATAGATTAAAGGTGAAACGAAAAAGGACGCGGCCTTTTCATCCGGTCCTGATGTTTCGAAAAGATTGTGAGTAGCGGTGTGATTGTCGAACCAGCGGTGCCCGAAACAGCACAGGGAGAGCAGACAAGCGTCTCCTCGGAAGCTGAAGCCAAAGAGCAGCAACTGTGCGCTCTGTTGAGCGAGATGGGGGCGGTCGTCGTGGCTTTCTCGGGCGGCGTGGACAGCGCCTACGTCGCATACGTCGCCAACAAGACGCTGGGAAGGCGAGCGTTGTGCGTGACGGGAGAGTCGGCGAGCCTTTCGGGACGCGAGCGTGATGAAGCAGAGAGCCTGGCGGCGCGTTTCGGCTTCCGGCACGAGTTTGTCCGGACGGATGAATTAAATGATCCGCGCTATAGCGCCAACGCCTCTGACCGTTGCTATTTCTGTAAGACCGAACTCTACGGAAAGCTCGCTCCCCTGGCGCGCGAGCGCGGGTTCTCCTTTGTCGTTGACGGCTCAACGACGGACGACCTGGGCGATTACCGCCCCGGGCGCGCCGCTGCCAGAGAGCGCGATGTCAGAAGCCCGCTCATAGAGGTCGGGTTGGGCAAACGAGAAGTCCGCGAGCTGAGCCGCCGCGCAGGGCTCCCGACCTGGGATAAACCTTCAAGCCCGTGTCTCTCTTCCAGAATCGCTTACGGCACGGCTGTCACAATTCAAAGGTTGAGAGATGTGGACCGCGGCGAAGAGATCATGCGCGAGCTCGGCTTCAGGGAGTTTCGCGTGCGCCACCACGACGAGATAGTGCGGCTGGAGATCGCGCCGTCGGAGCTTGACCGTGCGCTCCGGCGCGAAGTGGTTGATCATCTCGCCAGGGAATTTCGTGCGCTCGGCTTTCGCTACGTCACTCTCGACCTGCACGGCTATCGCTCGGGAGCGATGAATGAGGTTCTAAAAAAGTAGTCAGTGGTCGGTGGTCAGTGGTCAGTTAAGAACGCTTGCTTTAACTGACCACTGACCACCGACCACTGACCACTATTTGATGGAGGGATCATGACAATCGCAATCAGCGCAATTGCGGACGATGTGCGCCATTTCAAAGAGGACAATCCGTTCGAGTCCATGATGTCGCGCTTTGATCGCGCGGCGCAGCTCCTAGACCTTGACCCGGACCTCTATGCGGTGATGCGTGTGCCGAACCGCGAGCTGAAGGTCTACATCCCGACGCGGATGGATTCGGGGCGCATCCAGGTCTTTGAAGGCTATCGCGTCCAGCACAACTTCGCCCGGGGCCCTGCCAAAGGCGGCATTCGTTATTCGCCAGACGTCACCCTTGACGAGGTTCGCGCGCTGGCGGCCTGGATGACCTGGAAGTGCGCGGTCGTCAACGTCCCGTTCGGGGGCGGCAAAGGCGGCATCGTCTGCGACCCCACGCAAATGTCCATGGGCGAGCTGGAACGGATGACCCGCCGCTATGCGGCGGAGTTAATTGATTTCATCGGACCGGAGAAGGACGTGCCGGCGCCCGACATGAACACCAACGAACAGACGATGGCGTGGATTATGGACACCTACTCGATGCACGCGCGCCACACCGTCACGGCGGTCGTCACGGGCAAGCCGGTTGATCTCGGCGGCTCTTCCGGGCGACGCGAAGCGACGGGGAGGGGAATTCTCTTCGTCGTCGACGAGGCCATCAAGCGGTTCAAGATGACCCCGCCCACGACCCGTGTCGTCGTCCAGGGCTCCGGGAACGTCGGCGGCATCGGGGCGCGTCTGATGCACGAGGCGGGTTATAAAGTCATCGCCATTTCGGACGTTCATGGCGCCATCTACAACCCGAACGGGATAGACATTCACGAAGCCCTCAAGCACCTCCAGCAGACGCGCTCGTTCGAGGATTTCGAGGGTGTGGAGTTCATCACCAACGAGGAGTTGCTTGAGCTGGACTGTGATGTGCTGGTCCCGGCCGCCACGGAGAATCAGATCACCTCGGAGAACGCCGAGCGAATCAAGTGTAAGATTTTGGCCGAAGGCGCCAACGGGCCGACGACCGCGGCGGCCGATCAAATCCTGCATAACAAGGGAGTCTTCGTTATCCCGGACATTCTGGCCAACGCCGGGGGGGTGACGGTCTCCTATTTTGAATGGGTGCAGGACAGAATGGGCTATTTCTGGCGCGAAGATGTGGTCAATGAGCGGCTGCATGACACGATGGTCGCCAGTTTTAACGACCTCTGCCGGTACGCCGATTCCCATTCGGTTGACACCCGAACGGCCGCTTATATGCTCGCGATTGACCGCGTGGCCTATGATACACGGATGCGTGGCATATATGCGTGACGGAAAAAACACAGAAGGTTTTTCCGCTAAGTCGTGAAAAAGTCTTGATTTCCGCCGCAATGTAGAGTATGGTCTGGCGGAAATCAGTATGTGCGGCAAAGTCGAAAGTTTCACCGTCGCACGAAAGCCGAGCATACTAGATTTAATTCTCTAAATTGTTGACATTACTCTACTGTTTGCGTATAAGCAGTGGTCTAAGGTTAACAGTTAGAACTTGAGAACAGTCGGGAGGCGCTCGGTTTGGTAGTTATAGCGCCAACGAGCACACAGTGGCTCGGCTCCTCTCGCTGCTCCGCTCCACTACAAGCCGTAACGGGTCGAGGGCGGTAGCAGTTCTTTTAACTTTTTGTCGAACGCTTGTAGTTTGGAGCGTCCGCGCCCCGCAAAGCCTTTGTCGGTAAAGCGCGGGATGTCTGCGAGGAAATTGCCAGATGCAAATAGACATCCGCTCGGAACCCCAAAGCCCCTTTGCTCAGGACGCGGCCTCTCATTTACGAAATTTTCTATACTCATTTCGCAGGAGGAATGCGATGAGACTCGCGAGAAGAGCGCTGGTTGCTGCGCTCGCCACGTTGATGCTGTGTGCCGCAGTATCAGCCCAAACGTTAAGGCCGGAGACTGATCCGCGCAACCTTTCTCCAGCCGTAGGCACTGGCGGCCCCGAAGGCGGGCCAACCGGACTCTTCACCATTTATGACGGGCAGACGCTGCGTCGTGGGGAGTACACTTTCAGTATCGCATACAGTAATTTTGACCGCGATCCCGGCGACGTTGACATAGTGGAAGTCCCGCTGAGCTTCAACGTCGGGTTGGGCGATCATCTTGAGCTGTGGTTCAAGACGAACGGCTATCGCGGCATCAAAGTTAATAAACCACAACATCTGTCCAGCTTCTATCTGCCGAACTCGCAGTTGAAGTTTCCGCAGTTGGGTTCCGGGCCGGCCATCGTTCTGGCCCCGACCGTGACCGGCGGTGCGGGCTCGATAGCTGGGACGGCAGTTTTCCGCCCGGCGTTTAACCAGCCGTTCGTGCCGTGGCCGTTTGTCGGCGGCTCGGCCGGGACTTTCGGTCAGGGACCAGGCGGAGCTAATCCGGGTGGCTTTGGCTGTGTCGGCTGCACCTTCACCCTGGGCGTGCCCGTCGCTCAATCAAACAGCGGCAACTTCGGGCCGGCTGACAACTTCCCGGGCATCGGCTCGGTGGTCGGAGGCATCCTGCCGGGCATCGTCCTGGCGACAAATACGCTTCCGATAACGCTTCTGACCAATCCGATCACAGTGCCGGCGACGTTCACCATCGCGCCTGCGTACCTGCCCGATGCGCCGTTCATCAATCGTCTCTACGGCGAGTCGAGCTTTACGAACTATGTGATCGGTGCCAAGTGGCGCTGGACGGGGCCGAACAACCCTCTGGGCGTCGGCATCATTCCGTTCTATCGCTTCTGGCCTGACAAGGCGGACGATGCCAGCGGCTTCAATCAGATGCAGCGTGGCGCAGGCCCTGGCGGCGACATCGGCGACTTCGGTCTGATCCTCTTCGTGGACGGTCGTCTGAGCCGCTCGGTCAACGTCTCTGCCAACCTCGGCTACATCCTGAACAGCAACCCGAAGGGCACGTTCCCGTCGGGTGAGTTCACGCTGCTCGATAGACCGGACGAGTTCATCGCGGGCGTCGGCTTCGACTTCCCGATCAACAAGTACTTCCAGCCCGTGCTGGAACTGCGCTCGACGCAGTATGTCGGCGGTCGCACGCCGAATGCCTTCGAGAACAGTCCCGTGGATGCGCTGGCAGGCGTGAAGATCTATCCGCGTCGTTGGATGGGCTTCGGCCTTGCATATCGCCTGCATCTCAACCAGCAGGATCGCTCGCTGTTTGAGGGGCGCGATGCCACCACCACCGTCAATCAGATCACTAACGTGAACCCGCCGGGGCCGCAGCCCATCACGGTCATTCCCGCGACAACTGTTCCGGCGACCACGGGCGGCTTCCCGCGCGGCTTCCTTGAATCTGAGGACGCCAACGGCTTCATCGGGCAGTTCTGGATCGGACGTCGCAATCCGCGCACGCCCGAGTATCTGCCGAACCAGCCGCCGACCGTGACTCTGTCGGCGTCGTATTCAACAATCACTCTGCCTTGCCCGCCGGGAACAAGCCCGCAACCGAACTGCACGGTCGGCACTCCGACCACTGTGCAGCTCTCGGCCAACGCGACGGACCCGGACGGCGATACGCTGCTTTACACGTACACGACCACGGGCGGCCGCATCACTGGCGACGGCGCCAACGTGACCTGGGACCTGACTGGCGTTCAGCCCGGCACCTACACTTCGACGGTCGAAGTTGACGACGGCTGCGGCTGCGTGGCCTTCTCTTCAACCACCGTCACGGTGGCAGAGCCAGCGCCGAACTGCTGCGTCCCGCCGTGTCCGGAGATTGCCATCTACTGTCCGACGGACGTTATCCAGCAAGGTCAGCCCGCGACAGTTAGCGTCAACGTTACTGGTGGTAATCCGAATGCGTCCTACACCTACAACTGGTCTGTCTCTGGCGGCAGCATCAGCGGCGGTCAGGGCACGCCTTCGATCACCATAGATACGACCGGCGCTGGCGGCCAGACGATCACGGCGACTGTCAATATTGGCGGCATTGATCCATCCTGCCCGACCAATTCAGCGTCCTGCTCGTTCACGGTCGGTGTGCCTCCGGGATGTCGTCAATTTGACGGGTACGCAGATCTTCGCTTCAACGATGAGAAGGCGAGACTCGACAACTTCGCCATCCAGTTGCAGCAAGAGCCTGGTACGCAGGGCTACTACGTCATCTTCGGCTCGTGCGATACCGAAGGCGACCAGCGCTCAACGCGCGCCATTGATTATCTCGTGAACAACCGCGGTATTGATCGCGGCCGACTCACGGTAATCAACGGCGGCTGCCGCGAACAGCTGACGGTCGAGCTCTGGATTTGCCCGACGGGTGCTGGTGCTCCGACGCCGACCAATTCGGCGACGGTGTCGCCCTGCCCAGAGTGCAAGCCTGCGCCGAGGACCTATCGTCGTCGCGCACGTCGTCGCGGTCGTCGTGGCGAGGAGTAATTAATTAACGCTCGCGTCTTCAATCAACCGCAGGCGCGACCTCTTCCGAAACGCGGGCGATGCTTCTTAGGGAAGCATCGCCCGCTTCGTTTTGTCCGGCGGAAGGTAGTGCTTTCGCAATACAACGACTGTTTCTTCGTCCCGCATCGTAAGAGAACGGTCCCAGCTTTGCTCCCGTTAGTAGCAAGGCGCGCTTCGATACTCTATAATTGCGGCCCGGAGGCCTCTAGAGGAGATAACCTGTTAATCCAAAGGCGGAGATAATACTGATGATGATGATAACCCGACTGGCAAGACGCTCTCTTTTGTTCTTCACTCTCCTTGTTCTACTGGCTTTCGCGTTCGTCGAGCGAGCGCGCGTTCAAGCCGTGAGCGCGGATAATAACGAGCCGGAAGCTCCGGCGTCCGCGCAGTACGCTATGGATTGGCGCATCTCCGGACCATCGGGCGGCGATGTCCGCGCCCTGGTGGTTGATCCGAACGATCCCCAGCGCTTCTATTTCGGCACGCTCGACGGGCAAATTTACACCTCGACCGACGGCGGCCAGAATTGGCGGCTGCTCTACAATTTCAATCGTCCGAAACTTTTCGTTGATCATATTATCGTTGACCCGCGCGACTCGCGCATGCTTTACATGGCGGGCCATCGCCACAAAGAGCCCGGCGGGTTTTTCAAATCTGTGGACGGCGGGCGGACCTGGCGCGAAGCGCCTGCGCTCAAAGAAGAGGCTCTGCACTCGATGACGCAGTCCTCCAAAAATCCCAACATGATAATCGTCGGGACGAACCGCGGCCTCTTTCGTTCGATGGATTCAGGCGAAACCTGGATGCAGATTCCGACGGCTGCGACTCCCGGTCTGATCAACGTCGAATCGTTGGCCATTGACCCGCGCAACGCTGAGGTGATCTACGCCGGCACATGGTATCTACCCTACAAAACTTCTGACGGCGGGCAGACGTGGGCTAACATCAAGAACGGAATCATTGACGACTCAGACATCTTCGCCATTGATATAGACCCGCGCAATGCGGATCACGTTATCGCCTCGGCGTGCAGCGGCATCTACGAGACGAAGAACGCGGGCGCCAGCTGGCGTAAAGTTCAGGGTATCCCCTCGCAGTCGCGCCGCACGCGGGCAATCCTCCAGCATCCTTCGGTTGCGGGCGTCGTCTTCGCCGGAACGACAGAAGGTTTCTGGCGCTCACAAAACGGCGGCGAGTCCTGGACGCTGACGACCTCCAAGCAGCTTGAGATCAACTCCATCGCCGTACATCCGAGCAATCCGCAAACCATCTTTATCGGGACGAACAATTATGGCGTGATGGTCTCACACGACGGCGGCAAAAATTTTGTCCCGAGCAACGGCGGCTACAGCGGGCGCTTCGCCAATACCATTCTCCCGGACCGCGAAAAGCCCGGAAGAGTCTACGCGACGACGATCAACACGACGACCGGCGGTGGCTTCTTCTTCATCAGTAACGATAACGGTCTGACGTGGCAGCCCTCGATGCGTAACATGCAGGTGAACCGCGTCATCAGCTATTCAATCCTGCAGGACCCGCGCGACGGCAACGTCATTTATCTCGGAACCAACTACGGAGTTTACCGCTCGACGGACCGCGGCGCTTCATGGTCGCCCCTGGGCTCGCCGAAAGCCGAGCCAGGGGGAGGGAAGAAGGCAACGACCGGAAGGAAAAAAGCGGCTGCAACCTCCGCCGCAAAGCGCCCCGATGATTTAGTGAAACGGGCGCAGGAGGCTCTGAACGCGGCCGGCTACGATGTCGGCACGCCCGACGGTGTCGCCGGAACGCGGACCGTCGCCGTCATCAGGCAGTTCCAGAACGATAAAGGCATTCCCGTCTCAGGAAAACTTGACGACGCCACGCTCGCCACGCTCGGCCTCGCTGGCGGCATAGGGACTTCCACCCCCGCCGGTAAATTGCCGACGCCGACCTTCTTCCTCACCGACATGATCAACGCGCTGGCGCACACCTGGGACGAGAACGGGCGGACAGGGATTCTTGCCGCAACCAACGCTGGGCTTTACCGCACCTTTGATCCGGCGCGCGGGTGGGAGAAGCTTTCCTACGGCCCCGGCGCCGATCCACGCACGACCGCGATCTCGACCAGCGCTCAGAATCAGAGCACCATCTGGGTCGGCACGGCAACTTCGGGCGTGCTCGTTTCGCGCGACGGGGGGCAGACCTGGCGACAGGTCTCGTACATCCCGACCAACGTCCCCATCAGCGCCATCAAGCAGGACCCGCAGCGCTCCGCCTTCATCTATGTCGGGACAAAGCAGTCGCTCTTCATCTCGCATGATGGCGGTGAGCGCTGGATGCGTCGCGGCGGCAATCTGCCTTACGGCGATTACGCCAGTATTATTATCAACCCGCAGAACGGCAACGAGATTTTCGTCGGCAACGCCTACCAGAATCAGGGCGGTGGCAGCACGACTTTGAACAGCGGCGGTATTTATCGCTCGACCGATGCCGGGATGACCTGGATGCGTATTGACCCGAGCAATGCGCGCCTTCCGAGCCAGCGGATCTGGGCTCTGGCCTTCGATTCATCGAACCCGAACAGGCTCTTCGTGGGCTCACATTCGGCCGGGATTTATGTCGCCGAGCGCGGCGGAACTGCCTCTTACGGCGGTAGTCAGTGAGAACAATAAGAAGACGGAAGGCAGTAGGCAGAAGGCAGGAAATGCAGGTTTTAGTCCCGGCTGCCTTCTGCTTACTGCCTTCCGCCTACAGTTTTACGCCTTGACATGCCCCATTACGGCGTGTAAATTTCAGCCCTACCCGGTCAAGCGGCTGGTGATTCAGGTCGGAGCAGAAGGGTGACTACGGGCACGACGGAAATCGAAAACTTTAATTAACCTCCTTTTCCAAATCTCAACGGCTCGCATTCCCTCTCACCTCAATTCGCTAATCCGACCGAGATCACCATAGCTCTTAGAAAGAGGCCGCTCTTTCGCGTCCGCCGCGCGTGTGAACACGCGCCCAGGCGGGACCAGTTGGTCAAACCGGGGATGGCGCTTCAAAGGCTCGAACAACAGCGCTGCAATCTTTAGGAGGGGTCTGGCAAAGAATCCGCATGTCAATTGAAGAAACCAAGCCGTCTGACGGCGAGGTGACAGACAATCAACCATCAACCGGCGAGACAGTATCTACGCCGCAAACCACAAATCAACAGGCTGCGGGCGCACAGGCTGCGGCCGCTCCGTCCAAGCCTTCGGCCGAGACAGACACGCCTTCCGGCACAACTGTTGACGAAGACGAAGAAGAATCGCGCTCGGATTTCGGTGCGATGCTCGAACAGTTCGAGCAGGAACAGGCCGGCTTCCACGAGGGCGAGGTCGTGCGCGGCACGGTCGTCGGCGTCACCGAACGAGGCGTCGTCATTGACTTTGGCTATAAGTCCGAAGGCATCGTCAACCAGGCAGAGTTCATGGAGGGCGGGCAACTGACGGTCAAGGCCGGCGACGAAGTTGACGTGCTCGTCAAGAGCATGGAGACGAGCGAGGGCTTCCCCGTCTTGTCACGCGCCGACGCCGTGCGAATGAAGGCCTGGGATGATCTGGAAAAGGCTTACGCGTCTGGAACGCCCATCAAGGGGCGCATCACGGAGCGCATCAAGGGCGGGTTGCGCGTTGACATTGACGGCATCCCGGCTTTCCTGCCCGGCTCCCAGGTTGACACGCGACCCGTGCGCAACCTCGATAGCCTTCGTAACCAGGAAGTCGAAGCGAAGGTCATCAAGCTCAACCGCAAGCGCTCGAACGTCGTCCTTTCGCGCAAGGCCGTAATCGAAGAGCAGAACGAGGGCAAGAAGGGGCAGACGCTCAACCAGATCGAAGAGGACATCATCGTCGAGGGTCAGATTAAAAACCTGACCGACTACGGGGCGTTCGTTGACCTGGGCGGCATTGACGGCCTGCTCCACGTCACGGACATGTCGTGGGGGCGGCTGCAAAATCCCAACGAGCTTTTCAAGGTCGGCGATACGGTCCAGGTTAAGGTCCTGAAGTTCGACCGCGACCGCGAACGCGTCTCCCTCGGGTATAAGCAGTTGCTTCCGGACCCCTGGAGCAGCATCGAAGAACGCTATCCGGTAGGCCGCCGCCTCAACGGCAAAGTGGCGTCTGTGGCCGATTACGGCGCGTTCATAGAGCTTGAGCCGGGCATCGAAGGACTCGTTCACGTTTCGGAGATGAGCTGGTCGAAGCGCGTCAAACACCCCTCGAAGCTGGTCAACCCTGGCGACGACGTGGAGGTCGAAGTCCTGAGCATTGATCCGAAGGCGCGGCGTATCAGTTTGGGGATGAAGCAGGTCCAGTCCAACCCCTGGCAGACCTTGAAGGACCGATATCAGATCGGCTCGCGCGTCAAGGGGCGCGTCCGCAACCTGACTGACTTCGGGGCGTTCATCGAAGTCGAGGACGGCGTTGACGGGCTCGTACACGTCTCGGACATCTCCTGGGCCAAGCGCATCAAGCACCCTGGCGAGGTTCTGAAAAAGGGGCAGGAGATAGAGGCCGTCATCACCAGTATTGACGCGGAGAACCGCAGGCTTTCGCTCTCGATCAAGGACCTTGAGCCGAACGCCTGGGAGCGTTTCGTGACGGCGCACAAGCCCGGTGATGTTGTTCGGGGCAAGATCGCACGCTTCGCAAACTTTGGCGCGTTCGTGGAACTGGACGACAATCTGGAGGGCCTCTGCCACATCTCCGAACTTTCGGAAGAGCGTGTGGACAAACCGGAAGATGTCGTCCAACTCGGGCAGGAGATGGATTTCAAAATTCTCAGGATCGATCCGGAGAATAAGAAGATCGGACTTTCGGCCCGCGCGGCCACGTCGGACGAGCCAATCCTGGACACCAAAACTTATTCGACCGAGGTGAAAAGCGGGATGGCTTCGCTGGGCGAACTGGCCGACTTCAGCCCGGCTTCGAGCAGTTCCTCTTCCGAGGAAGAGAACAAAGAGTAGTCCTCAGTTCGCTTCATTTCTAACAGCTGGCGCAAAAGCAAAGATGCCGGAGCCCCGCGAGGGGCGGCAGAATAAAGCCCAGGGCGTCAGCCCTGGGTCACAACGCCGAGTTGAAATGCAAGCCCGCGTCAGCGGGCGACAGCCCTTGAAATTGCATGCGGTCGTGCACGGGCTGACGCCCATTCGCATGGGCTTTTCTTTTTCTTCCTGCTGGTGACCCAGGGCTAACGCCCTGGGCTTTAGACGGTCGCCCCTGCCGGGGCTCAAATATTTTGTTTGCGTCTTAACCCAGGGCTTACGCCATTAGTATCTACACAAGTCAGAAACCTCCATTTTTCTTAGGATTTCTGACTACTTGGGAAAGTGACCAGAGCGCAGCAAAGATCAGACCTGAATTTGTTCGAT